>ERZ1292632.555-Hain-H43-01um-R2-555-length-41107-cov-13_pt1 | contig 41107 bp, 64 predicted proteins | sample MGYA00564407_ERZ1292632 | MGnify/ENA primary metagenome ERZ1292632 (study PRJEB36523, sample SAMEA6512637) | groundwater metagenome | collected 2019-01-08 | study: AquaDiva: Metagenomics assemblies of 32 groundwater samples | reverse complement strand
GCGATATTACTTCGCGGAAACTTCTTGCACAAAGTCTTGGTATACAAAACTATCGCGGGACAGCACAAGAAAACACTCAAATGCTTGATACTCTAAGAAAACAAACACCTCCAGTTGCTCCATCTGCTACGACTCCTCCTGCACAACCTGCGCCTGCTACCACCCCAACTGCTCCAGCTACCCCACAAGTTACAAAAATGGGAACTCCCGTACCGACAACCCCTGCAACTTTCACGGAAACATACAAGACAGCATTGGAAAATACCGGGGTATCAAGCATCAAGAAAGCATTCGACGATACTCAAAATGCATATGATACTTTACAAAATAAATTAAATGATGAAATCGCGGAAGTGGGTAACAATCCGTGGATAAGTGAAGGATTGCGTTCAAGGAAAATCACCGCACTTCAAAGCAGATATGAGGGGAAACTCGGCATTCTTACGAATAAATTAAAACTTTATGACTCACTTCATCAGCAAGCACAAATAGAAGCGAAGTTTCTGGCTTCAGGAGAGCAAGACCAATCGCAATTTGACACGAATGTTCAGATGAAGCTCTTTGAACTTGCCCAAAAAGAAGCAGAAGCAGAAGCAAAATTACTGGAAATTAACCCTACAAATTTCAAAGAGGTTCAGGGTGGTTTGGTAGATGTAAGTACGGGTACTTGGGTTATTCCGCCACCTACACCAAAGGGAACCCCCGAGAAAATCCTGTCTGTTACCGAGGCACAAACATTGGGTGTGCCATACGGAACGACTGAATCACAAGCAATAAAAATGGGTAAAACCCCACAGAGAGCCACAACCGTTGCACAGGAAACTACTGCTTTATATGCTAGTCGACTTGAGCAGTCTGGAAAAATAATTGATCAACTAGATACCTATGCAATGAGCGAGAACCCGCTTGCCTACAAATTACAACAGAATCTTCCACAGGTATTGAATACATTAAAGTCTGCAAACTTCCAATCTGTTGACCAAGCACAGAGAAACTTTATAAATGCAGTGCTTCGTAGAGAATCTGGTGCCGTTATTTCTCCTACTGAATTTGATAATGCTAGACAGCAATATTTTGCATTACCAGGAGATCCACCAAGTGTTGTCGCACAAAAGAAAGCAAACCGAGATATAGTTATTAAGGGATTCATTTCAGGAGCGGGGCACGCATATACCCCATCAATAGGATCGGGTATTCTTAAAAGTCCCGATGGAACACAACAGGTTAATTCTTCAGATTTAACACCAGCACAAATAAAAGAGGCTCAAGACGCTGGGTGGAAATAATACTATGACACTATCATTTCAAGATAAAATTCAGCCAGTGCCACAATCTACAGCGGGGGATGTTTCGTTTGCTTCAAAAGCAACAGAAGTTCCCAAGATTTTTCCTGGTAGTCCAGTTGCACCAGATATAACAACAAAAGCAGATCAAGCTACATTCCCTGCTACTGGTACTGAAAGCCCATTGGGGATAGTAGGGAAAACTGTAGGCAATATGCCATCATCAGCAGTAGCATTTGGTAAAGGATTGTTTGATTTTCTCAATCCATTTAATAGAATAGATACAGCAAAACAAATTGGGGATACTATTGGTGGAGCACTGAATGAAGGACAAAGTGGTGTGCAATTAGCAAAAGATACGTTGTTTGGTTTACCAAAAGCGGCGATTGAAACACTTGTACCACAATTTATACAACATATTGGAGCGGGGGATTTACAAAAAGCTTCTGCAACACTTCAAAATGACCCAATAGGTCAGATACTCCCATTACTATTCGTGGCACGAGCTGGTGCTCAAAAAGCAGGTGTTGGAGCTCAATTTGACCAAGCAATAACTTCAGTAGCAAAACCCGTAACAATCCCTGCGAAAGTTGTTGGAACTGCTGCAAAAAATATTGCTTCTGGTGCGACTAAATTTGGAGCAAGTCAATTAACTGGATTGTCTCCTAGGACATTGGAACAAATTACTGCCAACCCAAAAGAATTTTCTAAGTCAGTACAATCTGAAGTAACTCGTCCAGCACTCGCAGAAAATATTGATACTGCAATAAAAAACAGGCAAGCATCTTTGTCTGATACGGGAGAGGGATACAAGGTAATTCGTTCAAGCAAAGTACCAATAAAAGTTGACCCAACATATCTTGAAAGAGTTTTGAATGCGACTACTGGTTTGAAAGTTGGCGGAAAGGGAGCTCTTGAAACAAGTGGAACTGCATCTATCCGTCTACCAAGTGATGTAAATGCTTTACAAACAAAAATCTTTAATGTATGGCAACCAGAATTTGCAAAGGGATTCCTAACCCCAGAAGAGTTTTTAAATTTCAGGTCTGATTTATCAAAAATGGTATATAACGACAGTGGTATTGGAAAGAGTACCGAACTCGCAAAACTTTCCGAAATTGTAAGAGCTAAAGTGAATAAAGACTTTAGACCACAAATCCCAGGGTTAGAGAAAGTAGATAACGCTTACGCACCACAAATATCGCAATTAAATGAATTATCAAAAGGGTTGGTTGACAAAAATGGTAATTTGTCTGATATGGCAATCAATCGTATTGCAAATGCAACAGGAAAAGGAAAAGACCCATTGCTTACTAGACTAGAACAATTGTCACCAGATATAACTTATAAAATAAAAATACTTAAAGCTGTAGAGGATATACAAAACTCAAGAGAAAATAAACCTGGAACTTATCTTCGTGCGGGGGCACTTGGAGCGGGAATAGCAACATTAAATCCCTATTTGATAGTATCTGCAATTATGTCCTTGCCAGAAGTGGCAGTACCATTATTGCGTGGGTTAGGATATTCACAGTCATTTATTTCTAGTCTTCTTAATAAGTTGGAAATTCCTCAAATGGCTACTTCTATAAATCAAAAAGGCGGGAGTGCAATTATAAAATTGTCTCCAGGGGTTACCGCACAAAATCAAAAACAATCACAGTTATTAAAAAAGAAATGATGAATAGTTCCATTTGCTAATCTTACCAAAATAATATATAATGTCAATATGAAAACAATATCAATTATACTCGTCGGTTATCTTATTATCAGCGCACTTGCTTTTCTTTGGATGTATAATATCCCGAAAGGAACTTTTGATGTAGATTTGGAATAGTATGGAAAAAGACCGGAGAGAAAAATTAGAAGATGTTACAATGCAAGAACTCATCGAGTTAGGTGTTCAAAGTTCTCAATCAGCAATATCTCCGATCACTCAAATTGTCCAAGAATTAAAAGAAAGTCATAAAGAACAAATCGCCGTTTCTAAAATGGCTCACGAAAGGACAAACGAGATTTTGACTGAAATAAAAATCCAAACCACAAAAACGAACGGGCGGGTTAATTTTTTAGAAAAAATGGCGTGGACTACAAGTGGTGCTATCGGTGTATTTTCATTATTGGAAAGTAGCAAAATTTTATCTTTATTCAAATGAGATTACGACTCCACAACCCGCTCAAACATATCTTCATCACGCAGGGTTTCGGTAAAGATACCGCACCTGAAATGCTCCCTATTTATCAGAAAATGGGGCTTGCGGGACATAACGGGCTAGACTACTTCGCTTCTGACGGCAAACCTATTTATGCAACCCACGATGGACGAGTTACCTTTGCGGGGTATGACGGTTCTGGAGGGCTTGGGGTGGTGATTAGAACGAATGAGGAATTTGAAAGCATAGATGGAGTTTTGAGTTACTGGAAATCCATCTCATGGCACTTGAAGAAAGACACACTTCTTGTTACTGGTGGTCAGCAAGTAGTACGAGGACAACAGATTGCCCAAGCGGACAACACGGGAATGAGTACGGGTTCACACCTCCATTTTGGACTAAAACCCATTGCTAACGGAGAAAATAACTGGATTTGGTATAATCTTGACAACCAGAATGGATACCATGGAGCGCAAGATCCTACGCCATACTTCGTAAAGTTTCAGAATGAAATGAAACTCGGCGAGCAAGGATACGATGTACGCGACTTGCAAGATTTCCTATTCTCACTTGGCTATTTAAAAGTAAAACCAACTGCATTTTACGGTTCACTCACTGCAAACGCAGTCCTCGAGTTTCAAAAGAAATACTGCCAGCTTTCTTGGTACGAACGGTATGTTTTGAGGGGGACGAAAGTGGGTCCGAAAACTCTTGCCAGATTAAATGAAATTCACGAACAAAAAATTATTTAACAGCGGGAAAAGCACTTTTCATCTCGGCATCGTTCTTGTCTGCCTTGGGATAGCTCGGATGTGGTCTTCAATACGCTACCAGATGGCACAGCATCGCTTGTGGCGAGAGTTTATATCAAAGTAGGACATTTCTACAAGTCCACGGTCGCCAGTCTTCCTTATCGAACAATTCCTTTGCAAGAATGGCATTGTACAAAGGGTCTTGAAGTTGCTCTATGGAATGTTGGGTATGTACTTTTGTGTATATTTGAAAAATCCCAATTGAAAAACCGCTGTCGCCTCGAGCGAGATTATCTAACGAGCTCTCGCACTTGGCTATCTTGAGAGCGTCCGCGGCATTCTCTTTGAATACCTCTCGGATTATCTTCTCGTTGTACGCTTTAGAATATCGAATGGGAGGCGGGGGGACGATTTCCGTTGTCTTGGGAACGAAAGCGAAAGCATATAGGGGCAATATCACAAACAGTGTGAATGCCATTTTGGAGAAAATTTTCATAATCCCGTGTACTGCACGGGGACAGTTTACATTACACGAGTCGTAGTGACTGTGCGTAAAATCACATCAAGCACTGATTTTGCGATGAGCAATCCACCGATTGCGGGATATGCGTCTGAAAAGACCACCACAATACCGATAACCGCCTGAATTACGGCAATCCAAAATGTTTTTGATTTGAAAATTAATTTCATAATGTTTGTTGAATAAATCTCTTCGATATCCATTAGTACATTTTACCATATCCTTTTTGTGGATTACCACTTGCATAAAGTTTTAGTTTGTGCTATAAAATAGACGAACCTGTAATAACCCACAGGACACGCGTTTTTGGCAATCGTGAATGTGCCAATCTAAATATATTTTAAGAAATAGCTGTGGATAGCTTCCATAGCTATTTTTAATTGGTGTGATATAATAATCAGGTGCCAATTCATTTCAATTTGAATAGCATCGTTTTGTCGAGATCGGCTCCCGCTTTACTATTGTAATCGGGGGCTTTCTTTTTACCCACTGTAGGGATTCCGCCGCTTACAATACTCGAGGTAACTTCACCTCAACTCTCCAAAGCAGGAGATTGCTCTTTGGTGCCATAATACAATTCGCATAATACTGACAACTAATAATTCTATATTCTCGCGGAGTTCCTACAGTGGGTAAAATAAAAAAAACGGAGGTGTCTATGCACATTCTGTATTGCAACAAATGTGGTTCGTGGAAAGAGGCTGCTCAAGGCGTGTGGAAGAAGCTGACACAGCTCGAATGGTTTGATTTTCATTTCAATCCAACCGAGCACAAAATCTCACCAGTCAATCAATGCCCAGCTTGCAAAGGAGGTGACTAATGACCCCACAATGGAACGGAGTGTCAGTAAGACTAGTGAACAATGTAATGCACGACAAGTATCGGTGTGTCCAATGTGTTCACGACTGTACTATTCTTGTCAGCGTAAGTGAAGATCCGCCGGAGAAGTGTCCTAAGGACTATCACAAAATGGAGGTGTGAAATGCCAAAGTTTAATCTCACCGCGTGTCCTAAGTGCTCCTGTATCAAGCGATACAAAGAATGGGTAATGCCATCGGTCGAAGAGATGCAAGTCATCCAAGACCACCAAGATGCCATCACCATCGTTGAAGAAACCTGCCCGCCCTGCATAAATGGCGAACCCTCATTTACTTGAGGGTTTTTTTTTGCTATACTGTATCTACGGCTTTCACCTCAGGTGACTGACCTCATAGCAGGTTAGAGAAACGGCATCTCGGCGCGCTCATAACGCGCAGAATTGGGTTCGACTCCCAAGCTTGCAACATTCGCTAGCCGCGGTATGTAAGTACTGCAGGCAAGGCTTTGGTTTCCAAGCTCTCGTTGCTTGCTTTTTTTAAAGTGGTATGATATAGATACCGACTAGTCCTCGGTATTAGCTTACGCCTTTTATATCCATTCTCTCTCGTAAGCGGGAGTGGATATAAAGGGAAATTAAAAATGGTTATAGATGAACGAACACAAAACAGAACTGTAAAAATTGAGTTTGAAGTAGTTGGATATAAAACAAATGTAGATTTTGGATATAAAACAAATGTAGATTATCGTGTTGATAATTTAATAAAAGCACTAAAATTATTCTTCGAACAAGAAGATATGTCGTCTGACATAAAGGTAGTTGTAACAATAGAATAATGCAATGATTAAACTACCTGATTTTATCATTGTGCCGTACCAACTCCTCGAAGACAAGAAAATCACTCTTGTTGATGAGCGATTATATGGGATTATTTATTGGTTTACCAAATTGAAAAATGAAAGTTGCACAGCAAGTAACAAAACACTTGCTGAACTAGTAAAATCAACAACTGGTACTATCCAAAACTCGCTTACTAAACTAGAAGAACTTGGGTATATTCAAAGAATTTTCAAGGATACAAAAAAGAAAACACGAAAAGAAATCATCGCACTTGTTGTATTTTCAAAGGTATCACCCACAAGTGATACATCACAAAAGGTATCACCCAGCAATGATACGGTATCACCCACAGATGATACAAGGTATCACCCACAAGTGAACAGAATAAGAATATATAATAAGAATAGTAAAGAATATACCGAGACAAGCTCGGTGGAAGTATCAAACATTATTAAAAGCTTTGAAATAATCAATCCTGCTTCAAAGAAATTTTATGGGAACATTACCCAGAGAAAAGCTTGCGAAGCACTAATAAAAGAGTATGGTTTTGACCGCGTGAAAATTGTTGTTGAAAAAACTTTGCCTAAAACAAATACTCTCGCTTTTTTCCCGTCAGTAAATACCCCACTTCAATTACAAGAAAAATGGTCTGCTTTATCAAGTGCAATTCTAAAACACAAAAATAAATCAGATGTCGAAAAAAATAAACAAGGCATTTGCCTATAACACTATGAAATACTTTAAAATAATTTACGGGTACAACGAAACGGACTACATATCAGTTAGTGAAAATGAATTGCCGAAAGCAATATGGCTATTCAAACAAGGTTCAAATCGTGCCGTATTTGAAGAGGGGGCAGTTAGGGGTCAGGATATTATGCGCATCGTTCCCGACTGGCATTCTTCACAGGGTTGGAACAAAGGCTGGAAAATGACAGCAGATGATTTCGCGGATGTTAGACATTTAGAAAATCCGTACAAAGAAACATATTCGGAAGCAAATCTAATTGCGGACTTCGCAATAAAATCAAACAACACAGATATTCTGAATCTCCCATTAGAAGAAGCAATTACATTTTTACCAGAAGAAAACAAAGAACTTACTGAAGGCACAAAAATGCTCGCCGATAAGCTTAAGATGTAATTATCAGAAACCTACTAACTAACAACATGAAAGAATTAGAAATTGGAAATATAGGGAAAAAGGGTTGTGCTTGTGGAGAAGTGCAAGGAGATGGGTACGCCATTCAATCTCATTGCCATCGAACTGGACTACGCCATAATTGTTCTTATAGCGGAGTACATTACGATAATGAAAAAGGTAAAGAGCACGCTGAACAAATTGCAAAGTATATCGAATATGTTTACATGAGAGAGGTAAAATTAGTGAAAGGTTTATACATAAATAACTAACAACAATGAAAAAGAAACTAACTGAAAAATCAGAATACGCAGGAAGAAGTAAAAAGAGTTGGATTGCGTGGGCTAAAAAAGAGGTAAAGGAGTATCTTAAATTCATCGCATTTTTAGAGGATGGGCAGAGAATTGAAAGGGCAAACAGACTCCCCGATAGTATCTGCGACTTACCTCATTGCACTATCTGCCAGAAATACAGAAAGGAACACGGCTTTGATGTTAAAGGACGGAAAAAACTTATCCCCTAGTTAAATAAATAAGCTTGTTGCAATTTGTACGCATATCTGCTACAATATACATAGATAAGAAAAACAGTTTAACCGCTAACGCCACTTCCTTTCTTATCTTGAGTTTTTTATACAACTGCGCGCGACTGTGCGTTAGAGGTTACGGGGATACTTTCAGCTTAGGTTGAAAAGAAAACTGCTTTGATTAGTCGCAAGACTTTACTGGCAAGGAAAGGAGTAGCTACGACGGCAACTTGGGTGCATTAAGTTTAGAAAAGAATGTTTGAGAGTAGTAATTAAAGATATGACAAACGACAAAAACAACGACATCAGCACCGCTCTCGATGGAATAGACATCGCTCTCGACACAATCCGAGGAGCAATGCGAGACATTGATAGTTTCAAAGCAGAGATATACGACATTATGAGCAAGACAACAGGTGATGAATTATTCGCGCTCGACAGAGATGCAGATGCAAAGGAAATATCAGAATTGCCGAGAATAGTAGCAGGAGTAGATTTTGGGGAGTCATTAGACGCATTAGATAAAATGGTCGATTTGGAAATAAAAGGCATAAGAGAAGAAGACTAATACTATGTCACATCCAGTAAACCAAGACATCGCTGAATTTAGACGAGAGAACAGCCAAGGTGCGTTCGACCGAGAGATACAGTATCCCGAGGGGTCGGTCATCGATGGCATCCCCCTCATCTCGGAAACTTGGCTTGAGAAAAAAGAAGAGGAGAGGGAACGAGCGGAACTTAACAATGAGGACCTAAGTAACGATATTTACTAAAATGAACTACAAAGACCTAAAAAAAGAAATTCCCTATAAATGGAGAGTACAATCATATAGTAAGAATAAGCCACAGGCTTCTTGTGTAGCGTATATTGACGCACGAGATGTTATGGACTTGCTAGATGAAGTATGTGGGGCAGAAAACTGGCAATCAGACTTCAAGGAAGTGAATGGTGGAGTATTTGCTGGAGTTGGTATCAATACTGAAAGTGGATGGGTATGGAAGTGGGATACTGGAGCAGAGACAAATATCGAAAAAGAAAAAGGTGAGGCTTCCGACAGTTTTAAGCGAGCTGCCGTTAAGTGGGGTGTTGGGAGATTCCTATATTCCCTTGATGTGAAATATGTTACAGCAAACGAAATCAAAGGAGCCTCAAACTTTCCTTATGTAGTAACCGAACAAGGACAACGAGTGTGGGATTTAACAAAGTTTATTAACGGGAAATAATATGGACAATAAAGATAAATTTGTAGGAGGTATGCGAGTAACACGCCACGAGAAAGCACCTGATTTTGTACTCGCAAGTGTAGGAGTAAACATCGGTGACTTTATTGCGTGGGCTGATAAGTTTAGCAAAAATGGGTGGGTAAACTTTCAACTCAAAAAAAGCAAGGGAGGAAAACTTTACGCCGAACTTGATACTTGGGAAAAGAAACCAGACGCAAGCCAAGGCGAGGTCGAGCGTCCGCTAGAAACAATCCAGCGAGAAGAAACTAGTGGGAGTTGTAAAGACTGTACCGCAACAGAGCAATGCAACTCGTGCGCAGTACCATTCTAATCTAACCAAACTATGAAACCAACAGTATATTCAACAATCCGTGCATTCTTGAAACGCCGAGCGTGGACATACGGAGGAACAATCGAAGACCACCTCCGTGCTAAATTAGGAACAAAAGGGGAAACAACTTCAAGGAGATCGTAGGTAAAGGTTTTAACAAAGATATAAACCAGCTCGCCTCATTGAACCGAGCAACACCCGAAGACTTGGCAAAGTATCCCCGAAAGGATTGGACGCAAGAAAGAAAAAAACTAGAATATGCACTCAATTAAAATTACACCATTATCAGTAAATAGATGTTGGCAGGGAAGAAGATTTAAGAGTCCCTTATATAAAAATTATGAGCAAGAACTTTTCTATCTATTGCCTAAAATAACAATCCCAAAAGGGAAATTAAAAGTCAGTCTGGTTTTTGGTTTTTCCAGCAAACTCAATGATATAGATAATGGCGTGAAACCTTTCATCGATATTCTTCAAAAAAAATATAGCTTCAATGATATATTGATTTATGAGATGCAGATTAACAAGGTTGATGTCCCTAGGGGGAGCGAATATATCAAGTTTAAAATAGAAGCACTATGAAAAAGAATATCTTCTTAGCCAAAAGCATAGACGGAAAACTTGACTTCGGCTCCGATGCAAACGAGTCTCGCCTCAAGGAGTGTGTCAAGGCAAACCCCAACAAGACTTTCAGGATAGAGATGGTGTCGGAAAAAAGAAGTTTAAGCCAAAACGCTTTCTATCATCTCTATCTCTCAGTCATCGAACGAGAGACGGGCAACAATGCCGACGATTTGCACGAGCTATTCAAGCGCACCCTACTCCCCCCACGGCTGATAACAGTAATGGGCAAAGAACTAAAGATACCAGCAACGACAACGACATTAACAAAATCAGACTTCGGGGATTATATGGAACGGATATGCGCAACCGTGAACATTCCAATTCCAGACCCAATCCAAGCAGGATATTATTCAGAAAATAATTAACACTATGAAAAAAACAAAATCAACAACAATAAATATCCGTATCGACAGAGAAGTCCACAAGGAGTTTCTCAAGTTTGAGAAGAAAACAAAGACGACGCATAGCGCGGCACTTTGGATGCTTCTTGACAAGTATGAACAAAGTGTATTGTAGCCAGTTTGCTCCTTGCAATCTGCACGCACACCTGCTACACTCTACATATGGAAGCGATAACAACTTCCACAAACAACGATATGATCTACTACATAGAAGATAGGGGAGAAAGGGAATTTGAGAAGCAAAAGGAGTTTGATGATATGCAAGACGAGATACAAGAGGAAGCCACCTCATTAGAGGAAAAAGTAGAAGCAATGGTCGAACAGGAGATTGAGCAGATTCAACTAGACAACCTAAAGTAATGACCACCATCGAAACTATCCACCAGTTGGCAATCGCACTAGAGCGTAATGCCCGATATGCCATTAAATGTGATGAGGGATTCGCTGTTTTTGAAAAGGAGATAGAGAAGATTATCAGAGAACTTAATCAAATCATAAAATGAACCGCTCAGAAATAAAACAAATGCAGAGAGAAATAAGATTGCGCCCCTACAAGCGAGAGTACCGAGAAGCAATGGCAACCATCCGCTTCCTCGGTGCAAATGTTTTGATAGCGGGAATGGTCGGTACAAGTTTATTCTTCGCAATCCCAACAGGAATATATTTTGTCTTTGGAAATTAACTACAACTAATATGAGCCTAGAATCATTCAGAGAAGCGTGCCGAAAATCGAAATTCTATTATTTCAACTCAGTTTCTGACTTTGATAAAAGAATTGATTGGAATGGTAAAAGTGTAAAAAATATTATTTTCAAAGATGGACTAGAAGCAAGGATAGGTGAGCATAATCCAATGTCTAACGCGGTGCCAACTCCTTATTTTGCTTATGGAACCAAAAAATAACCCCTATCAACTACCATGACCCCATTCAAAACAATACAATTAGGACAAAAAATCGAAGTCAATAAAGATAGGATGTCTATCTATGCACAAGACATTGCCTCAAAAATTACTCCACAAAAAGAAATCGAATCAGTTGACCTCGTAAAAATCTCTGTCAAAGATTTGGGACTTCCAAATGGCGGGACTTATTCTGAAATCTGTTCAAAAGCAAAAGAAAAAGGACTCGAACTCTGTCCCCCAGAAACAGGATTTATACTTGCAAATGAGTACGAAGGAGATTGGATAACTATTGCGATGGAGCCGATTACCGGCCGTGATGGCGACCCGCGTGTGTTCGGCCTGCGCAGGGATGCCGATGGCCTGTGGGTCGGCGCGGACTTTGCTGGGCCGTCGGGCAGGTGGCGTGCTGGCGGCGAGTTCGTGTTCCGTACCCGCAAGTCTTTTGACCCTTTGACTCTTAGTACCTTTGTCCCCCACGCACCGACAATCAAAACCGTAGAAAACTTACTAATTGCATACGGAGCTGATAGTTTAACCTTGAATAAAGGAGACCAGCATATGATACTTACAATGAAGGACTTAGCGTTTATAGTTGAGTCGGCTATAAGAAATCAACAAGTAGTGATAAAGGCAGTGCCACTAACCAAATAACTATGACCATACTTTCAGCCGAGCAGGAGAAGTTTGAGGAGGAGTGGAGGAAGAAGGTAAATAAATCTGTTTCAAATGGTGGATTGGCAAAAAGATGCGAAGACAATAATGAATGGTATCTAGACGAAGATATTACCAAATTGTTTATCCTTACCAAAATCTCCCAATTATCAGATTTAATTAACGAGAAAACTAATTAAAATAATAATATGAACCTATTTACAAAAGTAATTACAAAGGAAGTAAAGGTAGTAGATGAAAAGAGAATCAAGGAACTTGAAACTGAAATTAAGGAACTTAAAAAGATTTCAGAGAATGAAATCAAACAAATTAAGAATGATTTTGATAGTAAAAATAAAATTCTCAACAATGAAATTGTCCTTAAAATCTCTGAAGCAACTCAAAAAGAACACGACGAAAATAATAAGTTACGACAGAATAATGCCGTACTTCTAAAGCAAGTTGAGATACTTGAGCAGGCATTCGAGAATATGGGCTTTGATGTAAAGGATATGAAAGAAATCTTGAACAAGTTGGTCGATGGAGTAGTAAGTAAGAATACCATTCAGTTGGTAAAATAAATGGCTCAGTCTTACTATCAAAAGATTCCAATAATTCCTCCCGTGCAAGTCTTTCGAGGAGATATGCCTCCTGGTTCTACTAGTCAAATGCAATACGAGGAAGTTTATCAAGACCACAACACGATGACTATCAGGACTCGTGGTCAAGATGAACAAATAAAAAGACTTGAGGCTGAATTACAGGAAAAGAAAAAAGATAAGAGGAAAAAACTAGAGAGTATTATCGGATACTTCTATAAGAAAACCTAACCCCCCTTATGCCAAAAACCGCCAAATTATCCACACTAATAGAACAAGAGAAATGAAAACAGCGAAAGAAGTTGCTGACGAGATATATACTATTGGTTTCAAAAATGGGCAAATTGAAATGAAGAGTAAAATACTAAAGACAATCAATCAAGACTGGTCACTTGCAGGAGATATTACTATGAAGATTCTCAAAAAAATCAATTCAATAAAGCTAATCAAACCAACCCTAGGACCCCCACCGCCGAATTATCCACACTAATTGAACAAGAGAAATGAAAGAAATAAAAACATATCCTAGGTATAAATGTGACTTCTGTAAAAAGAAAGCAGTTTTATATGCGATGACTAGGCACGAGAAACAGTGTTATTTAAATAAAGATAGATATTGTAATACCTGCAAAAATACAGGAACAGCAGAAACAGAAGAAGACCGTGGAGAGTATACTGAAACAATCAGAGTACCTTGCTGGGATTGTTTTAAAGCAAAAGAAGCACTTGCTTTAGTGGAAACTTTAAAAAATCTTTAACCCCCATATGCCAAAAACATACACCGCCACAGAAGTCGAAGAGATAGTGAGAGAGTGTTTGGGGGAGATAAAAGAATGGAATAACGATAGAGTGAAGGAGTGTTATAAAACCTGTTTATCAGAAAAATTTGATAATGGTTGCTTTTGGGAAGCAAAAGAAATGCAACAATATCTTTTATCCCTCCACTCCCAAGCCCCAGAGAAACTGAAGAAGAGATTATCCGCACTAATTGAACAAGAGAAATGAAAGAAATTAAAGCAATCGATATTGAATTGAGCGAAGGGGTTAAAGGAAAAACTGCTTATTTCCGCCTAGACGACAGTCTGTATAAGTTCCTAAAATTGTGTTCTGAAAAAGAAACTATTATAGGATTTGAATATGATGGAAGTCGTAATTTTGGAGTAATTCTAAAAAACTAATATGACAAAAACCTACACCACCACCGAAGTCGCAGGAACCCCAATACCCGAAGAAATGAAAGCAACGGGGACGGGGAAGTGCCAAAAGTGTCATGTCAGAGATTGTCCTATGGATGATAATTGTAATGCTCCAATAAAACAACATTGTAAAAGACTAGCTCACTCCGAGCCGATACCAGAAGACTGGGAAGTTGAGTTCGTAAAAACATTCTATGTCTACAACCTCAAGACAGGCACCCCAGCAGGTGCTGAGAAAGAGGCGGTAGACTTCATCCTCTGCAAGAAGCAACAATGGGAAGCAGATGCACGGAGAGAGGGATACACGGATGGATTTGGAGCTGGACTTCAGCAATGTACGGGAGATAGGAAATGCACCTGCGGTGAACCAAAATTATGACTTATAAAAACAAGCATATTAAATGTCTCGACTGCCAAGAGGAGATCGAGAGATTAACCCCAAACCACAAAAGGTGTATTGAGTGTGCTGATAAAAAGAAAAAAGAAAGAGCTATTATTGCCAGCAGTAAACTCTCGCCAGAAATAAATAGGCAAAGGTTTAAAGATTGGTATTATCAAAACCTGGATAGAGAAAGAAAATTAAGACTGGAAAGATACCATAAATCAAAATGAAAGAACAATTACGACAAGACTTCATATCAAAATTTACAATTTGGAACGATAAATTCAGATATGCGACACTCAAAGGAAAAGAAGAATATCCAACTCCAGATGACATCGCAGACTGGTGGCTTGCCAAAATCGACTCTGCCTACTCCCAAGGACAGCAAGACGAACGCCAAGGCCGTCAATCCGCACTGTCCTCTTTGTGATAAAATAAAAGAACGACTTGAAAAGCTACTAGGAAAAGAAGATGTGGCAAAGATCAAACGAATTATTAAGAAAAACCCTTATTGCACAAGATGAAATACTTATCATTATTTAGCGGAATAGGCGGTTTTGAATTAGGAATACAACAAGCATATGAAATTATTGTTGCATCTAAAAATAATTGTGATATACTTAATGAATGCAATGTAAACAATGTAAAAAACAAGGAGAGTTCTACTCAAACAATAAATCAACCTGTAAAAAATGTCTCAAGGAATATCAGTTCCAATGGAGATACAAAAATCTCGAAAAAAGTAGAGCAACAGGGAGAAAGCATAATGCCCTTAGACGACAAAAAATTCTTGAAATCTATGGAAGAAAATGCTCCTGTTGTGGAGAGTCAGAGGAGCAATTCCTCACCCTTGAACATAGAAACGGAGATGGACACAAAGATAGGAGAAAGTATGGGACAGGATACATGTATCAACTCGCAATCAGAGAAAACGACAAATCAAAATACGAAATCCTCTGCTACAACTGCAACAATGCAAGGGGAAGATATGGGGAATGCCCCCATATGCGTAGGGTTCAGTGAGATAGACAAATATGCTACTAAAGTTTACTTAAATCATTTTCCACATCATGAACAACTCGGAGACATTACAAAAATCAACGCAGAAGAACTCCCCGACTTTGACCTCCTCGTTGGAGGAGTGCCCTGTCAGAGTTGGAGCATTGCAGGAAAAAGAGGAGGATTTGAAGACGAGCGTGGAAATATGTGGTTTCAATACGCTCGTATACTTAGAGCAAAACGCCCTAAATACTTTATCGCTGAAAATGTTAAGGGACTGCTCTCACATGATGGGGGAAAAAGCATGGAAAGAATATGTGAAGAACTTTGCGACTGCGGTTACGCAATAGACTTTGAAGTATTGAACTCAAAAAACCATGGAGTACCACAGAACAGAGAGCGTGTGATTATCATTGGTGTGCGGTTAGATTTGCTTGACGAGTGTCAAGTATTCTGAAGAAAATTCGCAACAGGTAAAAATCAATTTTCAAAATGAAATCAATAGATAAACTTAAAAAAACACTTCTATGCAACTCAAAGATAAAAATGATAGCGTTCAACTTTCCACAAGGTACGGGCAATATTGTTTCGCTAAGCGACATTCTCGAGGAACAAGTAGACCCGAAGTATTTCCTTTCGGACACGATAGCAAAGAGACTGATGGGGTATCGGGACAACATTCAAACACCCTTACCGCCCGTTATTACGGAGGACAAGCAAACGGAATGTATGTCGTTGAAAGTGAACTCAATGCACAAGAAACAGCAGTAAGAGGAACTGAAGATGGGTTCCATACTTATCGCAACGATAAAAAGAAAAGTTCTGTTCAAGGAACACACGTCACTTATCCTGAAGGAAAATCTCATTGCTTGAATACTGCACACATACCATTGACGATTGAACAACTAAACAACCCCACCCACTCCAACGACAGAGTATACGGAGAAGATGGCATAAGCCCCACGCTCAACACAATGCAAGGAGGGAATAGGCAACCGTTTGTCAAAGTCCCCGAAGCAACCTCAAAGGGATACGCAGAAGCAGAGGTGAACGATATGAAAATCCGCCGCCTAACTCCCACCGAGTGCGAAAGATTGCAGGGATTTCCTGATGGATGGACAAAGTATGGCGGATATAAAAAGGCGGCGGATATTATATCTAAAAATCCTGAACATGGAGGTGCCTTTGAAGTAATTAGCGACTCGCAACGCTATAAAATGTGCGGGAATGCAGTTACGGTAAATGTGATCCGTGACATCATGGAGAAACTACTATGAAAAAACCCTGCTATTTATGCAAGAAACCCAAGGATATATCCGAATACTATCGGGAGGGACGGGTATGCTCTACTTGCAGGGGTGTCCCGATTGTGAAATGCAGTTGTAGGAAATGTAAAAAAGTAGTATGATAAGTATACAGAGCGACTCCACCGCTGAAAGTCTGTTTATTCTCACAGAGAATAATAAAGAGGGTCAGATAGAGTTAATGCGGGACAAGACTATCTACAAAAAAACACCACCTAGGCTATGGTTTTTTTTGTTTTAGGTGATATAATAAAGGAAATAGCAAATCCAAACAATGGAAGCAAAAATTTCTCAGATTAAAAAAGATGTTCTTATTGCCAGTTATGAAGCTGGGGCTTGTCATATCGGTTCGGCATTATCGTGTGTTGATATTCTTGTTAATTTGTTTTATGTGCAAAAAATAAAACCCGAACAATTTTTATTCTCAAAAGCAAGCGGGGTGGCTACTTATTACGCCATTCTCGCAGATCTTGAGTACTTTCCCAAAGAAAAACTTGCAGAATATCTGAAGAACTATCCGCTTCCAAGCACAGAAGTAAAAGGAGTCATCCACTCATTTGGTTCGCTTGGTCATGGTCTTCCTGTTGCGTGCGGTATGGCACTTGGAGACAGAAATACTGAATATTATGTTTTGCTTTCAGATGGTGAATTGCAAGAAGGTTCAACGCTAGAAGCCTGTTTATTTGTTGCCAAGCATGAATTGAAAAATTTGCATATAATAGTTGACTATAATCGTTTGCAAGCACTTGGTATTGTCTCAGATATATTACTTCCTAAATTTCCCCATAATTTTTTAAATGGTATGGGTTTGTGGTGCAATTATGTAAATGGTCATAACGAGAAAGAACTAACTCTTGCATTTAGGGAACAGGACAGTCGTTTTTTTAACAGCAAGGAACCTAATATTTCTTTATGTATAACAGTAAAAGGTTGGAGTATTGACTTCATGGCGGGCGATAACTCATGGCATTATAGAAACCTAGATAAAGAACATTTAGAAAAAGCACTATGTCAGATTTAAGAAAAGCATTTTGGAGTCAAATATATGAGGTGGCAAAAAACGACAAGGATGTCATTCTGTTGACTGGCGATCTCGGTTATTCTTTTTGTGAACGATTTCAACAGGAATTACCTAATCAATTTTACAACATGGGGATAGCCGAGCAGAATATGGTAGGTGTCGCCGCAGGATTGGCACGGGTCGGGAAGAAACCCTATGTCTATTCAAATTCAATCTTTATTCTCATGCGTGCGTATGAGCAAGTTAGAGACGATGTGGCGTATGCTAACTTGAATGTCAAGCTTATAGGCACTGGGGCAAGTGGATTTTTAGGATTTACGCATAATCTCGGTATTTTAGAAAACGAAAAGGATTTGTTAAAAAATCTTCCCAATATACAGGTTGCTTTCCCTAAAAATGAGGAGGAATTGAAACGAGCCATGGAGTTAGATGGTCCCATTTTTATACGAATATGATCAAAAATAAACGCTGTATTGTTTTTGGGGGGGCAGGAAGCATAGGAAGCGAGCTTGCCCGCCAACTTTCATTGAATAATAAAGTATATGTCGTGGACCAAAATGAGTCAGGTCTTTTTGATATCGTTGATGAATTAAAAGGGAAAAATGTTTGGGGAAGAGTCGGGGATATAAGAGATTACAAAACAGTGCATGATATTTTTGATGATTTTAAACCACAAATTGTAGTGAATTGTGCCGCCTACAAACATGTTCCTCTTATGGAATATACCCCGTTAGAAGCTATTCAGACGAATGTTTTAGGTCATTATAATCTTGTCCATGTAGCGAAAACATGGGAATGTTTGGAAAAATTTGTTTTTGTGAGTACCGATAAGGCGGTAAGCTCCAATTCTATTATGGGAGCGACCAAACGACTTGGGGAAATAATCACAGTCAATCAAGGAAAAGGATTTATGGCGGTGCGCTTTGGGAATGTAATGAATAGCCGAGGCTCTCTTTTGACTATTTGGCAAAGACAAATAGACAAAGGGGAAAAACTTACGGTAACTGATGAGAGAATGGAACGATATATGATGACCATCCCCGAAGCGGTTGGACTTATTATCGAAGCAATTCAAGAAGCAAATGGTGGTGAGATTTTTTGTCTTGATATGGGGAATAGAGTAAACATTAAAGAATTGGCACTTGGTATTTTACAGAAAGCGGGGAAACCGCCTGAAATAAATATAGTTGGTTTGCGTCCAGGGGAAACATTAACGGAAGAATTGATGTCGATAGAAGAGAAGAGTCGGGCGATTAAAAGAAATAACTTTTGGATAATTAAAAAAAATGATTAAATTTTTTGAACCGGGAAAAACTTATAAGAAATACGAGAAAGAATTTGACACAGAAATCAAACGGGTTCTTTCTGAGGGACAACTCATTCTTCGTAAGGATGTAGAGGATTTTGAGAAGACTCTCGCCTCGTTCGTAGGTACTAAATATGCGGTAGGTCTAAATTCCTGTACCGATGCACTCTACCTTGCACTCAGGGGGCTCAAAATTGGCATAGGAGACGAGGTATTGGTTCCCTCTAGGACTTTTGTCGCCTCTGCTCAAGTCATCGTTCAGGTGGGGGCTACACCTGTTTACTATGATATTGACGGGAATATCGAAATTACAGAGAAGACAAAAGCAATCATTCCCGTTCATATTGAGGGAGCGTTCGGTGCTGATATGGAAAAACTTGTTGATGAATGTGCAAAGCGAGAAGTGTATATCATTGAAGACGCGGCACAAGCTCTCGGGGCCACGCAAAATGGTAGAATGGCTGGTTCATTCGGTATTGCAGGATGTTTTTCTTTTTATCCCGCAAAAATTCTCGGAGCGTTCGGGGATGCAGGTGCGTTGGTTACAAATGACGAGAATATGTACAATTATGTTAAAGATGCGCGTAATCACTTCAAAGATGATGCTCGGGATTGGGGTGTAAATTCTCGCCTTGATAATCTTCAGGCGGTGATACTCAATATCCGTATCAAGGACATTCACAAAATGCTTGCTCGTCGTCAGGAGATTGCGGAAATATATCAGGGGGGACTAAAAGATTTAGCGTGGTTGAAACTTCCACCACATATTGAGGGTCGCGTGTGGCAAGACTATATCGTACAGACAGAAAAGCGCGACGAGTTGTATCAATATCTCAAAGATAACGAGTGCGAGACACTCAAAAACAACTACCCATTTCCCGTGCCAAAATTGCTGGGAGCTCAAAAGTATGAGGATGAGACTTTGCGTCTTCCGTGTAATGAAAATCTTACAAACGCGGAAATTGAAGAAGTTATCAACTTAATTAAAAAATTCCAATGAAAACACTCACAATCGGATCGGGAGAAATAGGAAAATCACTGCACCAAGTTTTTAGTGAAAAATACGAATCTTATCTTCGCGATAAAGAAGACTTGAAACTTGAAAATATCGATGTGCTCAATATCTGTTATCCGCCCTCAAAGGATTTCGTGAAGAATACCAAGGAATACATCAAGCAATATAAACCACGACTTACGATTATTCATTCCACTGTCGCTCCGGGGACTACCGCAAAATGCGGGGAAATGGTTGTGCATAGTCCAACACACGGGAAACATCCCAATCTCGTCGGGGGAATTAAAACTTTCGTAAAATATATCGGTGGTGATGATACCTATGCTGTGTATATTGCCGATAAATTTTTAAAAGGTGCGGGGATTAAAACAAAAATTGTCGCTAATTCAAAAACATCCGAATTATCGAAGATTTTTTGCACTTCGTATTATGGATGGAATCTCCTTTTTATGAAAGAAATGGCAAAAATGTGCAAAAAGGAAAATGTACCTTTCCATGAAGTATATATAGATTGGAATTGGTTGTACAACATTGGTTATGAGCAACTGGGAATGCCACAGTTTCGTCGTCCTGTCCTTGAGCCGATCAAGGGGAAAATAGGTGGACATTGTGTGGTAGAAAATTGCACCTTGTATGATAATTTCATAACTCGAACAATCAAAGAGAAAAATGAAGAATACAAAAAAGAAAATTAAATTCGCGGTCGTGGGGGTGGGATTTATTTATTCCCGCCATAAACAAGCTATTGAGAAAAATGGCGGGGAAGTTTATTTGACTTGCGATGTGGATAAATCAAAAAATCCTGACTTCACTGATTGGGTGGAGATGTTCAATCATACTAAATTCAGAAATGTAACCCATATTTCAATCTGTACGCCGAATTATCTTCATTCTGTTATTGCACGAGAAGCTCTTTTGCGCGGTAAAAAAGTGATTTGTGAGAAACCTTTAAGTATAAATGGCACACAAGGAATGGAGGGTGCGAAAGCAATCTTACAATTAAGAAACCATCCGGAACTGAAAGGAATTAAAAGACCGAGAGAAATCACGGTGATTGCAAAAATGTTCCGCGATGAAAAATACTGGACTTCGTGGAAAGGTAATGATGTTATGTCCGGGGGGATTCTTTATAATCTTGGTATTCATTACATTGATTTGGCTATTTTTCTTCTGGGAAATTCGTGGGAGATATTGGGTGTGAAAAAGACAAGGAAAAAAATCGCGGCGGATGTAAAATTTGGCAAAAGTGTGGCTCATTTTCATATCGAAGCAGTGAACGACAGGAAAAAACAAACAAGGAAACTTCTTGCTGATGGAAAAGAAATAGTATTATCGAATCAAGACAATCTCTCATACGAGGATTTGCATACGAAAGTTTTTGAAGATTTTATAAAAGGGAAAGGTATATCGGTGAGAGAAGCGGGGAAAAGTCTTGGATTGGTTGACTCCATATTAAATTATGCAAATACAATGTAAAAATTGTTTAATGGATAAAAGTGCGGAGGAGATTACATTTGAAAATGGTGTATGCAACTTTTGTGTACAAGCCCAAAGATCTCTTTACGAAATCGAAGAAGAAGAACACAAACTTCCTGAAATCCTTGCGCAAATTAAAAAAGACGGGAAAGATGGGAAGTATGACTGTCTTATGGGACTTTCGGGAGGTGTAGATAGCTCTACAGCACTTTATTATGCGGTATCTCTTGGGCTTCGTCCTCTTTGTTTTTCAGTCGATACTGGATATAACAAACCAAAAGCGGACGAAAATATAATGAAGTTGGTTGAAGGAATGAAGGTACCGTTTTATAGGTATGTGATAGACAATAAAAAGTTTGTTGAACTTCAGGGGGCGTTTCTAAAAGCAGGGGTGCCGAATGTGGAAATTCCGACAGACCATATACTTCTTGCGGTAACTATGGAACTAGCCGATATGTACGGGATTAAATGGATAGGATCGGGGGGGAATGTAAACAGTGAAAGCATAATGCCACCAAGTTGGGGATATAATGCTCGTGACTTGGTACATATTAAAGATGTGTACAAGAAAATGACAGGGAAGAAGTTGAGTGGGTTGCCAACTTGCGGACTATTAAAGTGGAATTACTATAAATGGGTTAAGGGGATAAAAACCCTTTACCTACTTGATTTTTTAGAGTACAATAGAGAAAAGTCAGGAAAAATGCTTGGCGAAAAGTACGGCTACGAAAGCACTGGTGAAAAACATGAAGAGAATTACTTTACTTGGTGGTTTCAAAACTACTACCTCTTTACAAAATTCGGCTTTGATAAAAGAAAAGCACACCTTTCCTCTCTTATAAACAGCGGACAGATAACACGCAGTCAAGCCCTAGAAAAACTTGGAGAAAGTCCCGTATATCCAACTCTTGGCTTAGAGGAGAGGGTGATGAAATATCCGAAACGAAAGCACGAAGAATTTAAGAGAGATGAAAAGTTATATTTATTCATTAGCAAAATTGTAAAAAAATGCTCATTCTAGGCGATTTCACAACTTCCCTCCGCAAAGCGTTGGAGGAAATAGATCCAAGCTATAATAAATATGACGCTCTTGTTATCTGTGGAAGCCATACGCCAACAAATCCAGAGTTTATTATAGAAAAGATAAAAGAATATAGAGAATTAGGGAAACCGATATACGGGGAATGTTATGGACATCAACTTTGTGCAATAGAGCATGCCCGCAGTATACTAGGAATTAAAGATGCTATTAGCGAAGAATGGGGAAATGGTACTTTTGTAGTTAAGAAGTTAAAAGAATTGAATGTTGGTTTGAGGAACGGAGAAAGTTACTGGAATAATTATTATGTCGTGAATGAGGTTTTTTTTGAAAGAGATAAGCCCCAAAATATGATAACTGCTCAATTTCATCCGAGTTACCAGAGTAGCAAAGAAAAACCACACAAATTACTAATTCAATTTTTACAACAATGCGAGAAATAAAATGTAGAACAGCACCAAGTTTGGGCGGTGGATTTGCGGGAACACCCGAACAAGTGTGGGGGACACCGCCATATTATCCTGAAACAGACCTAAAAAAACCCTGCGTATTTTTTGGACTTTATGGTCTACCCGATTTTTATGCTCTCTGGCGACACAAAGGGAAGCGATGGATACTTTGGGCTGGTTCGGATATCCGCCATTTCACTCATGGATATTGGCTTGATGATAAAGGAAATGTTAAAATAGGAGTGGAACCATTGGCTCGGTGGATAAATGAAAATTGCGAAAGTTGGGTTGAAAATACTGTCGAATACGAAGCTCTTAAAAAAGTTGGGATTGAAAGTAAAATATGCCCCTCATTTCTCGGTGATGTGAATGATTACCAACCACAGAGCATAGAAGAAAAACCAAGATATTATTCAAGCGTAAGTGGCAACGATTTTAAGCTCTATGGATGGGATAAAATAAACAAAATTGCAGAACAAAATCCCGAGATTGAATACCATCTTTATGGGGGTACTATTCCTTGGAAAGCATCGCCCAATGTAATTGTAAAAGGTCGAGTGCCACCAGAACAAATGAACGAAGAAATTAAAAGCATGACAGGGGCGATAAGAATGACAAAGTTTGACGGATTTTCAGAATTGATTGCAAAAAGTATATTGTGGGGACAGAAACCAATATCGTTAATTCCCTATGATTACACGAGGAAGTCATTATTAAAAATAATCAATAAATATCCATGGAACGCAAAATAAAGCATTTCTTATATGTGCCATTCACTGGCTTAGGACTTTTCGGAGGTCATCGTGGTAAACGCTGGCTTCGTAATCGTATCAAGATATTTAAGCAGTTTGTTGTTCCGTCTTTACTTAATCAAACAAATAGAGATTTTACTCTTTGGATTTCGTGGCGGCAGGAGGATAGGGGGGATAAAGATATTCTCGCACTCAAAGAGTATCTTGGTAAAATAGGGCTCAAAAATGTCCTCACTTATTCGGGAGTGGCTTTTTGGGATGATAAGTATTCAGATGAAGTCGCGCGAGAAAGATTACTCGGAGCAATACACGGATCAACGGGGGAACTTATCAATGAAATGAACGATTGTACCCAAGTTTATATGACTATCCAACCTTCGGATGATTTGTACTGCCATGATATGATTGAAGAAGTACATCAATTTTTCAAAGAAAATCCTCATATGGATGTATTCGGGTACAAAAAAGGATATGTTATGGATTATATAAATTGGAAAATAGCCGAATGGAACCCCACAAGCACGCCCCCATTTTATACAATAAAATTTCCACGCGAAGTATTTATTGATCCTTTGAAACATATCTCTTTCACCGGTCCGTATAAAAGCCACGAATTTTTAAAGGATTATATGAGAACTGAATATATTGATAAACGAGGATTTCTCGTGGGTACCCACGGAGAGAACATAAGCACCATATTCAATCATCCTTTTGCGGGGGAAATCAACAATGAATCACCAAGTGCCATCTTGACGAGATTTGGAATTGATATGGTTACTCCATTGAAAATAAAAACGAGTATACGAAGAATCATAATGAGAAAGCTCCCTTATGGGTGGCAGAGAAAATTACGATATTGGATAGGGGAGAGATTTTATTCGCGTTTCTATAACTGGATAAGAGGATGACTGCAAGAAGAAAAAAGAGCTTAATGTTTGGTTCTGCTCCGGATACTACGGTATTTCATAGGGAGCACAGGAGTAAAAAGGGTCGTAAAATTAGACGCCATGAACAAAGTAAGAGTCAGTTTTATAAGAAATTATTAAAAAAAATGAAAAAATATGATGAAAATGAAATTATTTAGAAATACAAAAGAACATTCGGATTACTGGTGCCGAAGAAAAATAGACTGGAAAGTATCTTACTTGGATACTTGGAAGCATCCACATCGAGAGATGATTTCGTATGCTCTAACTCGATTTAATTGGATTTCTCTCATAGAGGTCGGTGTTGGAGGTGGGGCGAATTTGATGAATATAATGAAACATTTCAAAGGCAAACAACTGGGAGGTATCGATGTGAATGTTGATGCGATTGAATTGGCACAGAAAACATTTGCCGGTGGATATTTTAAAGTGGGTTCAGTGGATGATATTATGATGTCCGACGATTCGGCTGATGTGGTACTTTCCGATATGACGCTTATTTATGTCAGCAACATAGATAAAGCAATCAATGAAATAAAGCGCATTGCCAGAAGGCACATTGTTCTTTGTGAGTTGCACTCTGCCAGTTTCTATGATAGAGTTAAACTAAAGTGGACTTCGGGATACCACGCATACGATTACAAAAAATTATTGGGAAAACACGGCTTTGAGGACATCCAACTCGTAAAAATCCCGCCAGAAGTTTGGGATGGAAAACCGCAAAAACCATTTGGTTATATTATTATCGCTAAAACACCAACAAGAAAATGATTATTACACTACTTGCAATTATTGCATTATCAGAAGTTACTCGACTTTATCTCACCCATAAGGGTGTGAGCAAAAAAGCGCATTTCAAACAGAAATTAGATGGAGTCATAAGAATGATTTACGACATGGAGTTTAAAGTCTTTAAAACAAAAGAAATCCGCGAAGGTGTCAGAAAAGAATATGATCAAATGAAAGCACGCATTGATGCCTTAAATACCCAAATCAACACTTTCAAAGGCACGGAAGAGGATAAGAAAACACTAGAGGATAAGAAAACACTTGCAGAAAGAGACACTCAGCGTATGGAAGGACAACTTCAAGCTCTTGATGTGGAAGTTTACGGGCAGAAACCCACTAATGATAACCCTGAAGGTATCTCAGGCATAGAAGACCAGATTGGTTCACTACGGGAGCTTAAAGGAATGTTGTCTGATTGGATAAAGACACTGTAGACAAAATATAAAATATATATCTGAAATGGAAAACAATCAAGAAAATCAAGATGCTCACGGCGGAAAAAGAAATGGCTCGGGAAGACCAAAAGGTTCAAGAAACAAATTGAATATTCTTGACTTCGTTTCAGGTGAAGATATAGAGAAGATAGTAAACAAAGCGGTCGCTCTTGCAAAGACTGACAACGGTTCCAAAGAAAGAATATTTATTATAGAACAGATTTACGGTAAAGCGCGACAGTCTGTTGATATGGATGTAAGTCTCCCTGATACTCTCATTGGGTTAATCAAAAATGGAATTACCGACGAAAACTGAAATACTTAAGTTTCAAGAGAAAATACGCAAAGACCCCGTATTCTTTGTTGAGAAAGTATTGGGCAATCCTCTATGGGAAAAACAAAAAGAGATTATCGAAGCGGTGAGAGATAATGCGGAAGTGGCAATACGAAGTTGTCATGCTTCAGGGAAGTCTTATGTATCGGGAAGAATAGTACATTGGTGGCTGAATGCTTACTCAAACAGTGTAGTGATCACTACTGCGCCGACATTCAGGCAAGTAAAAGAAGTTTTATGGCGCGAGATTAAAGGAAGTGTATCAGGCAAGAAGATTTACCCTGATAAAGCAATTCTGGATACGCAGATAAATATCTCTCCCCAATGGTTTGCTCTTGGCATTTCAACTGATAAGCCAGACCAATTCCAAGGGTTTCACTCTCCCCATTTAATGGTATTGATTGATGAAGCATCTGGTATTCTGCCTGAAATTGAGGAAGCGATAGACGGGCTTACCCCGGAGAAAATTGTGCGGATCGGTCAGCCATTGTCAAATCTCGGAAGGTTCGCTGATTCGTTTAGAATGCAAGGAGTCAAGAAAATGCAGATTTCAGCATTTGATACACCGAATCTGAAAGAACAAAAGATTGTAATCCCCGGACTTATCAATTCACAAGATGTTGAGAAATTTAAAGTGAGGTATGGAGAAGATTCTGATGTGTATCGGGTGCGTGTGCTTGGTGAATTTCCCAAGCAAGACTCCGATTCGCTTATATCGGTGAATGATATAGCCAATGCCATCCAAAGAGAAACAAAAATCCCCGAACAATTTGAGAAGAAAATGGGTGTTGATGTTGCACGGTTCGGCAATGACAGAAGTGTTATTATCATCAGACAAATGGAGAAAGTAATCCGCAAGGAAGTGTATTCCAGTCAAGACACAATGCAGATCGCTGGGCATGTGCTTCGTATAGCAAAAGAAGAGCATATTTTGCGAGAGAATATATATATTGATGTTATTGGTGTTGGAGGTGGGGTCTATGACAGACTGAAAGAACAAGGTTGGAGTGCCACCGCCGTGAATGTCGCGGAATCTCCCGAAGACAAAGAGAATTACGCTAACTTGCGCGCTGAATTGTACGCTAAACATGTCAAAGAATGGATAAAGACCGCTGATATTCCCAATGATGATGATTTCTATGAGCTTGCGAATATCAAATACAAATTCAATTCTCTTGGAAAACTACTCATCGAATCGAAAGAAGATATGAAAAAGAGAGGGATTGAATCACCTGATGTTGCAGACGCTCTTATGCTCACCTTTGCTCCAAAGAAATTCTTTGTGGGAACATATCAGCAATCGTCCCCCGTGCTTCCTTATTATCCAGCATTAGGACTCTGATAAACTAAATTTATGAAATTTGAAATCACAATAAAAAACACAGAGAACATAGGAAACCTCAGCCAAGAGCAATTACGCTCAATACAGGAGATTGTAGAGGCACTGGTAACCTCTGGCGGGCTGACCGGAGTGAAAGGAGGGAAGACTATATTACATTTTGACGGAGAAGGAAACTTTATGGCGGTTCAACTTGATTATATGCCTTGGAGAAAAAGAAAAAATGTAGTATAATTCATACAGAAAATCACTGTACAAAAAGGAGGGAATATGAAAATCAGCAATAGCGTAAAATTTTGGAAACAAGAACTTTCAAATATCGGCAACTGCACGATAGGAGAAAATTGCGTAATCCATTCTCATGTGTGGATAGGGGATGATGTCAAGATAGGAGATAATTGCAAAATACAAGCATTCTCTTTTATCCCCACTGGTGTTCGTATCGGGAATAATGTTTTTATCGGACCGAGAGTTACTTTTACGAATGACAAATATCCGCCGTCGGGGAAATGGGGAATAACAATCGTCGAAGATAATGTTTCAATAGGAGCCGGTGCAATCATTCTTCCCGGACTCACTCTCAGTAGAGGATGCAAGATTGGTGCTGGTGCTGTTGTAACAAAAAATGTCGGTGCGTGGGAGATCGTTGTGGGTAATCCAGCGAAAGTACTTGACACAAAATAACACTAAAGTATAATTAAACAATATCCTTACCCTAACACTGGGCGGAATCTGAACAAGATCCCGCCTATTTTAATATGTACGATACAATCAACATTGATTCACCTTTAATAATTAAGCTCAAAGCGGAAAAGAAATCCGCCGATGAGTTGCAAGTGCGCAAACACGAAGATTGGAATGAGAACTATGAGCTTTACCGTAATAAGGTGAGGACTAACCGTCTTACCCAAAGACAAGCGGTGAATATCCCATTGATGAAAGAGACAGTTAAAACTCTTCTTTCAAAAATAGACGAACCGCCAAATGTAGACTGGAAAGAAATGGGAGGAGATGAAGACAAAGAGCTTATCTTTCAAGAAATTTGGGATACGGGAGTAAAAGAGAACAAACTTGAGCTTATAGACATTCTTGATAAAAAGAATGTTCTTCTCTATGGACTTTCTGCAAAAAAATTGAATATCAGTGATAAAGGTGTTGATGTTGATATTCTCGATACTTTCGATGTTGTTTATGATCCACTGATGAATGTGAGCGATGTAGAAACCGCTCGCTTTGTAATTCATAAGAATATCTTTCGTACAATAAGAGAAATACTCGCCGATGAACGCTATACGGAAAAAGGAAAAGATGATTTAAAAATTTGGACAGACTCATCACAAGGACTTGTTCAGGGCGATAAAAACAAAGAGGAATACGAAAAGAAAATGGCCCGTCTAGTATCCATGGGCGTTGATAGTGGAGATTTTCCACTCTATGCGGGAGGAGATGTGATTGTTAATCTCACCGAACACTATACTACCATTTGGGAAAAGGATAAGTTTGTTCGTAGGGTTGTGGTTTATGCCAATGACCAAATAGAACTGCTTAATGAAACACTGATGGATTTACTTGGTGTTGATTTTTGGCCTTTTGTGGTATGGAGCGAAGACCCCGAAACGAATGATATTTATCCTGACTCCATTGCCGACCTTGTCCGCACACCGAACAAAGTTCTCAATGTGTGGTTTAGTCAAATGCTCGAAAATAGAACGCTCAAGAATTTTCAGATGCATTGGTTTTCTCCATCACAAGCATATACACCTCAGACATATACACCGGGACCCGGTGTCATGCTCCCAGCTCCTCCAGGGGATGATATAAACAAAGTCATTAAACCCGTCGAGATAAATGGACTTGACGATACAATGCTGGCAATCCAGAATTTAACGCAAATTGTTGAGCGCGCTACTGGTGCAACTGCTATTGATAAAGGTGAGGGAGAGACAGGACAGCAAACACTCGGAGAAATCCAAATACTTGTCGGAAAATCTATGGAGCGTGCTATCGGTATGGCAAAGTTCTATCGCATGGCGTGGTACGAGCTTTGCTGGAAGTGGGCGGCGATCATGGATGCCAATGCACCCAAAGTCCTTTCTCTCTATAAAACTTCACGAAATGGAAAAGTTTACACTAAAAAGATTTTTGCGGGAGATTGGAAGTCAAAAGATGGATACGAGCCGATCGTCGCCTCTTCTTCGGAACAAGAAACCGAATCAATCAAATCCATTCAAAAATTTATGTTCTTGCTTGGTCAATTCCCGAATAATATAGCATTGAAGAAAATCGCTCAAAAGCGTATGCTTGAGTCAGTAGACCTCACTCCTGAAGAATTGAGGCAAGTCGAAACAGCTGAAGAAGCGGCCCCAAATATCCCCATTGAATCACAAATGGAACCACAACAACCGAACCAAATGATGAACGAAATCAATCAAAAAATGCAGATGTTACAAGCATAAATTATGAATCCACTAGAACAAGTAAAAAAAGCGTTGGATGAAGCGATTGCTCAAAAGAAATTGAGCCAAGATTTATTGCGCAATCTTGGTCCTGCTATCATTGAGACGATTCAACCAGTGCTAGATGAAATCGCAATAAATACAAGATTGTCAAAAGAGGAACTCTTGGATGCTCTTTCGCAATTAAATATCAATATCCCTCAAATAGAGGTTCCTCACACTACTGTTGATGTAAAAATCCCAGATATTATAGTCCCAGAACCAAAAGTAACAGTAAATATACCAGAAATAAAACTGCCAGATTTTCCTAAAATCCCAGAAATAAAGGTACCTAAGGCGGAAGTCAAAGTTACCATTCCGCCAATTAAAATACCTGACTTAAAATGGCCTGAAGAAGAGATGCCCATTAAAGGGTGGGTTTCATTGATGGGCGTGGATATGAATAATCCATTGCCGGTACAAATTCGTGATTCAAAAGGAAACCCTATAAATCTTTTTGAGAATCTTACTTCTATTATAGGTGGAGGTAGCGGTGGAAAATCAGATTTTTTCACTATTAAAGGATTTTCTCAATCCGCATACTCGGAAGTAACGAATCCCGATGGTCGTTTGCGTGTTTCTGTTGAGACTGGCGGTTCTGGTATTACTGATGCGGAACTTCGAGCGACTTCTGTCCCAGTGAGCCAAGTAAGTGGGTCGATATGGTCTACATATGTAACTGGCGCAGGGCAATCCACTTATGCAGAGATATTGAACCCAGACGGTAGAGTTAAAGTAGAACTTCCGACTGGAAGTTCGGGACTTACTGATACAGAATTAAGAGCTACTGCCGTACCTGTTAGCCAAGTATCCGGTTCTATATGGAGTACTGAAGCAACCCAAGCTGGAACTTGGAATATTGGGACAGTAACAACAGTCATCGGAATTAGTAATTCTGTTGCCGCTTCTCTCATAGACAGTTCAGGTGTCCAATATAGCGGAAGTAACCCCGTGCCAGTGTCAGGAATAGTGACAGTATCCGGTTCGATCTCTTCAACTGTTGTTTCCGGAACAACGACATCAGATGCGATAGATGATGGTTCAGCACCTATTAAAACAGGCGGTATCGCTCGTACAGCAAATCCAACAGCAGTAGCGGGCGGAGATACTGTGTCTGCTTCTTATGATAAACTTGGTCGTCAACTTACACGAATACAAGCAAGAGATTTAATCTCTACCGCCTATGTTTCTATAACTAACGGCACCGAAACAACTTTGAAAGCAGGAGTGGCAGGTTCGTATCTTGATTTAATATATATGATGGGTACTAATAATTCTGACGCGGCAATAACAGTAGATATTCGCGCTGTTACTGCAGGGAATATCCAAACAAGTGTTAGAATACCTGCGAATGGAACCGCAGGTGTTGCATTACCTACCGCAATCCCTCAAGATGAAACAGGGAATAATTGGACAGCTGACCTTCCTGATGTTACTGGAACAACCGTAACTCTTTCCGCGCTCTTTTCAAAAGAAATATAATATGAAACAAACATACAATAAAATTGAATACGACATAAATCCTGATTACTCATTCAAGGATTTTACCAATAGAAGTCATCAACATTTGGAAGGAATATCGGGTGTAGTGTACGGGTCTTGTTTTTCCAATGAGACTCCCAATGCTCACATATTCCCCGATACTATGATTGGGGTTTCGTTCATCAAATGCAATCTTGATAATGTGTTTATTCCAGCAGGAAATACAGTAATTGATTGTTCTCAGCAGAGGTTCAAAAAGCAGAATGATTTAAATGACTGGTTGATTGACAGTAAAGGCATCCCCACAATGCCTATCAATCACAAGATATTTACTAAAATGGGATTGTTGATCCCACTTGCAAAAGATATTCCTTTAACAGAAGTTTCTGAAGCTGTGGATTTATTGGAGGTCGCAAAACTTAATGCAGTAATAATATAATATGGCACTACCAGCAACAGGAATTATAGAGATACGAAGTACAGCGACAGCCAACAATGTTAACGGCGGGGGATTTAACTCTGCCCGTGGTGGGACTGACTACACACTTCAGAATGCGGCACAACTAAATCCAACAGATTTAACTTCAGTGCTCGCATCTACGACAATCACATCAGCTATTGGCGGGTTTACCTCTGTTATGGTCGGTAACTACATCCACATTACAGCGGGGACTAACTTTGTTGCTGGGTGGTATGAGATTGTAACTTTCACAGATGCGAACAATGTTGTAGTAGATAGAGCTTGCACAGTAACCGCCGCTGGTTCCGCTGGTGTCGGTTATGTCGGCGGAGCAATGTCTTTAGGTTCTACTCTTGATGATGATTTGTTTGAGATAGCCGTTGCTGGCAATCTTTTTTATGTAAAGGGAGGCGCAGGGCCGATTACGTATACTCTGGGGGAAGGAGTAAGTATAACTGCCGCTGGTGGGGCATCAAACCCAATTAAAATTATAGGATATGCAACAACAAGAGGGGATGCCCCAACGGGAGTTACTCGTCCAATCATTGCGATGGGGGCAAATGGATTTTCATTAGGGGCTAATTGGGAGGCTTCAAATCTAATAGTGATTGGAACCGCAGCTCAATTGTTCTCTTTAGGGGCTGGGGGCAAAACAATAAATTGTAAAGTGTATAATTCTTCTTCAGTTGCCAACAGAACTGCTATATACGCTACCAACTCAGACCCGTTTTTATATAGAACAGAAGGAATATCTCTCAGAGGATATGGGCTATACGATTATGGGATTTGTTGGGTAGATTCTTGTTATTTCCATGACTCGAATATAGGGAGAATACTTGGGAATAACTCAAGTGTTCCGACATTCGCAATAAATACTATATTTGCAGATAATGTGACTACAGCAATAGACAATTTGGGTTTAAGGTTATCGAATGTGGTTCTTGCGCATTGCACTTTGTACGGTGCTGAGAATAAATTAGGAACAGGGGTTAATCTACTAACAGGAACAACTGATTTTAAGATTCTGAATACCATTATCTATGGCTTTGTCACAGGGGTAACTCATGCTGATGTGCAGTCGGTAGGGTTTGACGATTACAATGACTACTTCAACAACACCACTGATGTTACCAACTGGACAAAGGGAGCAAATAGTATTGCGGTCAATCCTGCATTTACTTCGGTAGCTCAACTTACGGGGTCAACAGCAACAACTTCTGGCTCTGTGCTTACCCAATCAGGAGGCGATTTTAGCACCGTTACCGACAATGTGGATTTTGTCTATATCAAGTCAGGGACTGGTGTTACTGTAGGGAAATATATGATTACGAGCCACACTGCAACCACCATTACTCTCGATATAGCTCCTGGAACAAATGCTACAGCAGATAAGGTGTGGCAGATAACGACAGGGCATAATTTTCTCCCAACTGGAGCAATATAATCTATGGCATTAGGATACCCAGGACAATTTCCCGCAGGACTAACGACAGGGAATCTGTCTATTGGTGCTGTTCAAAAAACAGTAACAGGTTCTGCTGGATATCCTGGTGTTTTCCCTGCTGGACTGACGACAGGCAGTAAAACGATTGGTGCGGTGCAGAAAGCGGTTGCCGAAGAACCACCGCCATCTTCAGGGGCGACACCCTCGGGTATGTTGCTTCTTATGGGATGTGGGGTATAATTACAATATGAGCATACTTTCACGCATACTGCAGAAAAAAGGAATAAAAAGTCCAGAAGAATTAACACCCGAAGAGCGAGTTGATTTTGATAGTTGGAAGAAGATTTTATCCAAAGAGGATATTCAACTGAAAGATGTGGAGGAATTTTGTATTGCAAACATAAATAATATAGAGGCGCAATTCAAAGATCTGTCAAACTCAAATGAAAAACTTGAAAGATTGGTTTTACTTCATTCTGTCTATTCTTCAATGAAGCATTTAATAAATAGTCCTCGAGCGGAAAGAGAGCAACTTGAAAATTATTTGAACGGATTACTGTAATACTTGACAAGATTATTACAGGTACTATAATTAAAGAAACAACTTAATAACCTTAACCACACCACGGCGGGGACTCACAAAGTCTCCGCTATTTATATAAGAACCGAGGGGGCTGTGCATCCTAAGAACACAGACTTTATTAGACTTTAATCCAAGTCAAAAAATGGAAGAAAAAAAAGAGGGGCTGGAGCCTCAAAAACCACCAGAAACGGTAGTGTTACCCGAAGAAATCACCATCTCTCAAACAGAGTTGGATGAACTCAAACACAAAGCCGAAGTAAGCTCGCAGAATTTTGAGCGAGCTAAAAAGGCGGAAAGTCGAGTGAAAGAGCTAGAAGATTTAGAAGACATTAACTTGAACCCTGAATACGAAGGCGAGGCGGTCAAGAAAGTACAAAGTGAGCTTTCCGAAATAAAAGGAAAACTTATTCAAGCCGAGGTAAAAGAACTCTATCCGCAACTCAAAGAAGTATGGGAAGAATTTGAAACTTTCCTTAACGACGATGAGAACAAAGGAATGAGTATCAAAACTGCGGCGAAAGCTTTCTTGACGGAAAAAGGACTATTGGTACCCAAAAGAATTGGTTTGGAAAAACCATCTGGTGGACCAAGAGTCCCCATCTCGTCGGGTATGAGTTCCGAAGATGTAAAAAAACTTCGGGAGACAAACTATAGAAAGTACCTCGATATGCTTTCTAAAGACCAGATTAAAATCTCATAGGGTCGTCAGGGGGATAAAAAAAAATAAAAAATGAATTTAGCAAATTTTGGAGAACAGTTTGCAAGCAAAGTTCTTAAAAAGACTTACGCGACAGCTGTTTTTGAAGGGATTGTGAACAAAGAGTACGAAGGCGAAATCAAGAAACCAGGAGACCGTGTCAATATCCTTTCGTTCCTTAACTCAGGCGAACTTCAGGACTATGTTGTTGGTACGGATATGTCCGTTCAGCAAATCATAGACGCTGAAGACCAGCTTATTGTTGAGAAACGCAAAGCATATAACATTTCTCTCGACCGTCTTGAGGATATGTTTACCTATGCAGGTGATATCCCCGAATCTCTTATTACCGAGCAGACAAAAACTCTCGAAAAGACTATTGATACTTATGTGCTCAATAAATTTGGCGAGGAAGTCAAAGCTGGTAACTGGATTGGTATTGACCTTCGTGTTGAAGGAAGCTCGACAGGTACCATGGCATCTATCGTTACAACCGCAACAGGCGGTACCGTAACTCTTCAGGTGTACGATGGTACTTATGAGGCAAGCAATGTCGGAACTACGGAAGACCGTGATGGGACAATCGTGTTTGCAGGTTTCTCGGCATCTGACCTTTATAAAGGTTTCAGGCTCCGTTCAACTGCGGCATTCGTTTCACCTTGGTATCGTATCTCAGCGGTTTCTTCATCAACTTCAGCAACACTTACTGAATGGGATGAAGCGGCTGGAGGTCCGGACTTTGAGGAAGGCTACACTCTCCGCGGAACATTCGGCGGAGATGGGCGTGATTTCCCAAAGAATGGAGCGGGAGATGCTTCTCTTATTGGTATGTCGAGTCTCGGTTGGGAGATCCAAGCGGCTCGTGCAACAGCAGTCACAGCGGCTACTATCTACGACCAGACTACGCTTCTTGCGGAGGCTTTGGACGAAGGAGATGTTTCTGCTGAAGACCGCAAGCTAACTGTACCTCCAGCAGGTATCACGATGCTTCGTCAATCGTCTGAACTTCAGCCGACAGGCATTGCAGATATCTACACGGGTACGGTGCTCAATGGTAAAGTTATGCGTTGGGGCGGGTTTACTGTCCATTCGGCGACAGGTACGCGAGTATCTACGCGCGCGGGACACCAAACGGCTTCAGCTTCAACTCGCGTTGGGGCAGAGGTTGTGGCATCCGCAGGTGCGACAGGATATCTTATTCCTGCAAACCACACAGGTTTCATTACTTACGCAGATAAATGGTCAGAATCACGAGTTGTTGATTCTATCAACCAGTTTGCAAAGCAGTATCAAGGACTTTATCTCTTCGGAGCAAAGGTACCTCGTCACCGCCGTAAGTATGGTGCAATCTTGTTTGGTTCGTTCTAGTGTTATTAGCTAAATAGCTCGTTCGTGCTCGTGAATTCTCCTTTCAGAAAATTCATGAGCACAATGAAAGGGAGCGAGCTACCCTTTAAAATGTTAAAAGTATATTTACAACGCAAGTTATATAAATTGCTGGGCAAAACCCCCGACAAAATGGAGATGGTCTCTTATTGGAAGACCAAAGAATCTTGTGCCGCCAAAGTTACTCAACAAAATGGCGTTACCGTAATGATGTTAGAGGGAGAAAAATATCCATTCCCCGGGTTTCCCAGAGGATATCTGCTCTTCGGTAAACTTTCCAAGCTCAAACACGAGATTAAAAACCAAATTTTTAATGATTCGTGGGCAAAACTCGAAAAAGGTGTACCGAAAAATATGGTAGCGGAGGACATAAAGCGTGATATTTTGCCTAAAATCTATGAAATTTTGGAGCAAAACAGGTTTGATATGGTCCCATACGAGGCAATGGTGCCCGCGGTAAAAGAGATCTATCGCGCAATGATGAAAGTTGCACCAGAACATAAGCAATTCATTGACATGATAACTTACATTCTCCAAGAAGATGACGGGTATCGGTTTAGAGTCCAGTGGATAGTCACTTATTTCGGATGGTTGCGGTTCTTCAACCCGATAAAGTCATTTGAAAGGGGGCTTACAATGCTTGAACATGGGGAAGTGATAGGCGATATGAAAGAACGCATCCGATTGCTTCGCAGAATACTCCTCGCTTTCCTAAAAGACGAAAATGTGAAGAAAAAGTTTCTTGCATTTTGGAAAGAAGTGAATTGGAGTAAAGTAAAAATGAGCAAAGCGGATAAGTATTACTTTAGGGGCAAATATTTTAAAGTAGACTTCGATAAATTTGATTACTGATGATACCTTATTTAATTAAAAGTTGGCGCGGAGGAATTTCGGATGAAAATGCCAAAGGTATTTTCGGCTCTTTTAAATTTGGGCATAGTTTGGACATTCATTCGCGCGATGACACACTTAAATGCAATTCTTCCGTTGTAACATTGGATGAATCAACAATATCGGGGCTTATTAACTTTTTTGTTCCCGCATCGGATGGAACAACTTATGCTTTCGGGGCGAATGGTTCTATTTATTCTATCGCTGGCGACTCAGGGGATAATGCAGTGAATTTTGTGTACAACGACGAGAATGGGGCTATAAGGGGCGCAGAAGAGTGGAAATTGTCAGACGGCAATAACTACCTATTCTGGGCTACAAACACCTCTGTGGCGCGTGTAGCATTAAATGGGGCACTTCCTGTGCCTTGGGGAGCGGGAGTGGCGACACAAGATTACAAAACTACACTTGATTCAGCAGAATGGCATACAATGAAGAAAGCATCAGGCGAACTGATGATTGCTAATGGCAATTATTTGGCAACTATAGACTATGATGGAAATTTCTCTCCTGCTGATTTGAACTTAATCCCCGGTAGTTTGGTAAAATGTCTGGAAGAACGGGATGATTATGTGATCATAGGATCGGAAAAACAAAATGATTCCGATGAAGGTTATATTTGGTCGTGGATAGTGTCGGCGGTTAATTGGATACAAAAAAAGAGAATCCCCGTGAAAGGAGTAAATGCCATCATAAATACCGAGAATATGGTCATTCAAGGGGGAAATAAAGGAGAGCTTTTTTACTCGGATTTTGTTAATTCCGTGCCATTATCCACTGTTCCGGGAGGTGGACAGGCGAATCCCGGTGGAGTTTCTATAGAAGACGGACTCGCATTGTTTGGAATCTATGGCGGTAGTCATCCGGGACTATGGTCTTATGGCAGAAAACATAAAAATAGACCGTCTGTATTGAATTTTGAGCATATGTTGGCAAAGACTGTCGCAGGGTCGTCTATCTCAACGATAAGTGCTGTTACTGTGGTAAATGATACGCCTTTAGTATCGTGGGGAACTACAGACGGGTCTACCTCTGATTATGGAGTGGATATGGTCAGCTCAACGACAAGAGCGGTTGCTTTGTATGAAGGGCTAGAGTTTAATGGTGGCTCCCCTCATCTTAAAAAAGGATTTGACTCCGTAACAGTATCAATGTTACCTCTCCCCTCAGGTACATCATTTTCAATTAAATACAGAAAGAATAAACAAGAAACTGGCGGACAAGTTGCGGGGGGATGGAATTATGCGGTTACGGGTGGGTCGTCCACAACCTTTTCCACAGCGGGAGAAACTGAGGCAATCTTTTCTATAGGCGACTCCATAAATACTTACGAAATTGGTGTTGAATTAAACCCAAGCGGTAGCGATACACCAGAAATAACGGCACTTGTTACTTACATAGCACCCTCATCTTATGACCACGCCTAAAGAATATACAAATGAAGTTAAAGAGGATATTGAAATAACTCCAACGCCAGCATTGGAAAATGGCGCGATGTATGTTCAAGGTACGAATGTCATCTCCGCGGTAAAGGGTCCCATTCTCCGCGATACTCAAATAGGAAATAGAATTGTTACCGCTAAAGACGGCTCGGAAATACAGAAAGTTATAAATAAACTTCACGATGAAGGTGGTGGCACAGTATTTTTGAAAAATGGAAGGTATCTTTTGAATGAAGATATTACAATGTATTCCAATATCTACCTCCAAGGAGAATCTCGTGATCTAACCATTCTTGACTTCGTAAACAACACCCATAGTTTGTTAATGAAAGGGGGGAGTGCGTATAGTGCGGGGACGGTTACTTGTCCCAGTTCAGGAGACACCCATTCAGCAACACAAAATTCCACTGCAAGTACACCAGCATATCTTTCTGCGGCGGATAGTGCATCCTTGTCCATTACAGGGAATTTAACACTTGAATGTTGGATAAAAGTAACAACACAACCGGGAGCAAATAAATCATTTCCAATTTTGGGAAAAACAGATGGCGGAGATGGTGCTGGACAAGCATCTTACTCTTTTACTTATGTTGATACTGCTGGGGTAAAAACTTTGCAAGGTTTTATTTCTGTTGATGGGGGGCAGGTAAACTACAATCTATCTAATCTGACATATACATTAACTACAAATACTTGGACACATGTGGCACTGACTATCACTCCCGGAAATGCCGCCGCTACAAAATTTGAGTTTTTCATAAATGGAGCAAGCCAAGGAAATGGAACTCCAACGACAGGAGGTGCTGGAGCTGCTTCTATCTTCGATGGTAATAAGAAATTCTGTTTTGGACAATATGATAGTACCATCCTTCAAGGACTTGGTGGATATGGACTTGATGGGCTTATCGATGATGTTCGCGTTTGGAATACAATACGCACACAAACACAAATAAATACAAATAAAAGTCTTCAGTTGGTCGGAAATGAAACAAATCTTCAAGGATATTGGAAAGTAAATAATTCTCTTGTAGACGAGACGACCAATGGTAATACTCTCACAAATAATAACAGTGTATCGTTTACTACTGATGTTCCACCAGTAGTAGATTCTATATATACTATTGTTTTTGGCGCCTCTACTACCTTCACTTCCGCAATGGTCGGTCAAGACATTCTCCTTGGTGGTGCGTGGTATCCAATTACAGCATTCAATTCCGCAACCTCTCTCACTATTGCCGTGCCATATTCTGGTACACCAATATCAGGTGGAACATACACCATCGCCACAACCATATCCGACGCACGCGTAAACGATGTGTATATTACAACTGCAAATTACGGGATAGATATGCAATATGCAAAGGATTGTTATTTCTTAAATACTATTGCAGTAGTGTCTGCGGTGGGATACAGAATACAAACTTCCGCAAATCTTCATTTGGAAAATCCAAGAAGTGTTGCTTGCAACAGTGGACTAGAAATGACCTCCGTATCTCTATGTGCTATTCCTGAATATGGAGGGCTTACTTCACTCGCGGGGAATGGACTAACAATGACTTCGTGTTTGAATTGCGACATTTCTGCCTGTTATATTTCTGGTAATTCTGCAAATGGCATTAGTCTAACTTCGTGCGAAGATATCAGTATTTCGGGAATAGTAAAAGCAAACGGTGCAAAAGGAATAGAGTTTGTATCGGGGAATAACAACATAACCATAACAAACGCTTCTGTTGAAGATAACACTTCTGACGGTATTAAAATGACCGCCACTTCGGATAATAGTATCATTCACTCCAACTCAATGGCACGCAATGGCGGATACGGACTGAACATTCTCTCTGGATGTGATACTAATTCCATTATGGGAAATGTATTCGCAAGCAACACTTCGGGAACGATAGCAAATGCAGGTACAGGGAACATTGGCAGAGGAAATGTAACTGTTACGGATTTTGGTTAATATGATATAATAACATTATGAAAACTACTGGAGATATAAAAGGAGAATTCTTAACACGAAACCAATCATCAACATTGGTAGGATTTTACACTGATGCAATTCTCAATGGATGGCTGGACGCCTCGCACAAATGGGCGGCTGGATATAAAAAGTGGCCGTTCACCGAGGGGCGTGTATCCACCACCTACGCTTCGCTTGTAACAAATGAAGACGGGTATCTCCGCGGAGAATACCCCGAGGGTTGGAAGCCCGACAGCATCAGACTTCTGACTATCGGCGGAAGTCGTCTTGAAAAGAAAGTATTTAATAAATTCCAGTCATTTTTAGAAGACAATACGACCAATACCGAAAGAATGTACACGGATTTCGGTCTTCAGTATTTTATCAATCCGAATATAGACCTTTCGGGAACGGTTAGTGTGTGGGGACAATACACTCCAGCGGATTTTGATACTACCGATGATACAGTACAAACAGTATTTAGAGAAACCGAAGAGGGAAATGAAGCGATACTGGAGATGATGTTTTCATATGCGAAAAAGCGAGAGAAGAAATTACCAGAATCGATTACTCACATCAAAGAAGCAATGCGTATTCTCGATGAGCTTAATGGTAAAATACAAAGCGACCAATTTGATTATCACAGCGTAGATGATGACGGGATGTTTAAGCGTATTGATGTGGTTAATGGCTATATGCGCAATGATGCGTGGAGTAGAGATCAATTTAATTAAAATACTA
>ERZ1292632.554-Hain-H43-01um-R2-554-length-41109-cov-7_pt1 | contig 41109 bp, 63 predicted proteins | sample MGYA00564407_ERZ1292632 | MGnify/ENA primary metagenome ERZ1292632 (study PRJEB36523, sample SAMEA6512637) | groundwater metagenome | collected 2019-01-08 | study: AquaDiva: Metagenomics assemblies of 32 groundwater samples | reverse complement strand
AAGGTCGTCAACGCCTATAATTTTATCGGCAGTCCCTCCTGTAATAGCAAGAGAGCTGGTGGTCTGCCCGTTAAAAAATATAAAGCATTTACCAGAACAGTCTGCAACCGCAGGTAGAGTGTAGGTGTGTGTGCCTGATGTGCCCAGATTCACAAACAAAGTTCCTGAATCATCAGCAGTCACAGTAGTTGCTGTATCAGTGGCAGCACTCCTTACGACTGCCCTGATTAAAGGCACAAGACCCATCAAAACGGTGGGTGCATTTGACATGGATTTTCCTCCTTATTTTATTTTAGGGTGTTCTCGCTTCGTAGTATTGAAAATCTGCCTTCGCCTTGATGGATAGCCCCCTTCTCCTTTCATCTTAATCATCTGACCAGATGGAAAGAGTCTTTCCATTGTAGCTCCACAAGGACAATCCACGACTTCAGTTAAACTGAAACTGAGGACTTCTATTGTTTTGCCACAACTAGGGCATTTCCAATCAAACAAAGGCATGGGTTATCTCCTTTACGCCAAGCGAGTCAAAATTGGACAACCAAAATCATCCCGCAGTTCAATTACGCCCCACAGGGAAGTTGTGTTGAGAACCAGTTGGTGTTTCAGAGGTTGGTCTACCCTATCTACATCCAAGTTCTCCGAGATAACAATGGCGATTGCATCCCTGTGCAGATATGCTCCATAGTTGCCTGTAGAATTGACTGTCAGGTTGTTGGTGATTAAGATAGGTGCTCCATAGACATCCTTGCGGAAACCGCCTGTTGGAATGACATCACTAGCAAAGTAGTCAGACCTTACAAACTTGTCAATTTTCATAATGTCTGCTTTGCAAGACGGGTCAAAAATCCAAGCTCGGTTTTCCTCTGGGACATCTGCCTCGTCAAGTTCTTCTACAGCACTAATTAGGACATCGTCTGTGATTGCTGAAGCGTCAGTGCCATAACCTGTGCCGTCACTAAGGGCAGAAAATAGGTCACAGACTGTGGTATCCACTTTCTTCGAAATAGCGTAGGCAGACTCGTCCTCAGCTTTACTTACAAGGTCAACCTGCGATTGTCTCCTAGACATATAGTCAATAGTCACGGGAGCCTCGAAGTATTGGTTGATAGTCAGGGTTACTGCTGTTGTATTGAACGGGTTCTTCTGGACGCCCTCGGTGCCAATAGTAACCTCGGTTGCTGTTATGGTATTAGTCTGAGGGATATACAAGGTATCGCCCTTTACTAATTCCTTTTCGTAGGAATGATTGACAAAAGGCACAGCGACCAGTTTGCTTTTAACAGCCACTAAGACGTTCTTGCTGAACAACTCTGGGATGAATTTGTTGGTATCAAGTCCAGAGGGTATTCTAGCTGAAAGAGCCATAGTCGTTTATCTCCTTATTTTATTTTTCCAGCGTCCATCATCTCTTTTACTTTGGACGCATATTTCTTTTCATACTCCTCTTGTGGGATATTGGCAATCCACGCTCTGAATTTAGCCATATCCAACGGAATTCCGTCCCCAGAAATCCCTGCTGAAGACTGGGCACTAACAGAGTTTGCCTCTTCATAACCAAGGCTCTTTTTTATTCTTCCCTCTGCCTCCCCAATCTTCCTATCGACAGCCTCGTCTGCTGCCTTTGTTTTTTCCTTTTGCATTTTTGCTACCGAAGCAAGGATTTTTCGATGGGCAGTTAGTAGGTCAGGAGCATCTGTAGCCCAATCTATCCTTGGGTCATTGGGGTCAAAACCCAAATCAGATATATGTTGGGTCATGTCCTCCTGAAATCGCCTAACGATTTCCTCTTGGTAAGCCCTTGTAGCTTCTTCCTGTTCTAGTGTTGCCCTTCCTCTGTCTCTTGCCCTGAGTTCCTCTAGCTCTAGTTTATCTGCCAAATCTGGGTCGGTCTCTCGAACACGGTAACGGACAGTTGCCAAAGTTTCCTCGCCTGTTCTTGCTCGTCTTTGCATCCTTGCCAATTCCGCCTTATTGCGGTCTTGTTCGCTCTGCAACTCTCGTCTACCAAGTTGCTTTGCTGGCTCAACAACCTTCGCTGTTGCTTCAGCAATCATTTGCCGTATCCGCTCCTCTGTAAGCGGTTGTGCCTCTACTGGAGGTATAAGTGGTTCAGTAGGGGGCAAAACCTGTTCCGTTGGGGGAACTGGTTCTTGTGATTGAACAACTTCTGGGTTGTCCATAATTTATCCTCCTATCCTTCTATTTTTTCTTTTTGGCTCGCTTGGGCAAGCCCTTCCGTTTAGTATGGGCAAACTCTCTGAGCTGTTGCTCAGTCATGCCCGTTTTTGTCTTTTTTCCTGCTCGTTTCCGAGTAAGTTCAGCTCCAAAAAACATTTGTTGCTTTTTACTTTTTGCTGGACTCATGTGGACATCCTCCTAAATATCTTTAAGAACAAGAAGGCATCTGCCATGTATAGAACTTCTAGGACAATAAATATCCCACCTGCCCCCGCATAGTTCCCCAAAGTCCGCAAGTCGTCTAACCAGAGAACCAAGGGCAGAAACAGTCCTTGTGCCAATATCCAGAGTATTTTTGCTACTGGGAGGTTTGCCATCATCCATTTGTTTTCCTTTAGTTTTCATTATTTTCGTGTCTCTTTATCCAATTGCAATTTGCACACAAAATTTGGTATCCCTTTCCAGTGACAACCAAAATATGTTTATAAAAGTTATGCCCTAAACCTATCGCCTTAAATTCCTTATTTCCTCCGCCGTTAATATGGTCTATTTGTAAAACTCTTTTATCAGAATTGCCACAGTTCTTACAAACATTTCCAAGTAAATCAAGAACTCTCTGCTTTTGCTCTAGTCTACACTTTGTGTTTGTCTGTCTCTTCCGTTTCAGCCGACAAACATTAGAGCAAACTATGCTTCCACTACATGTTGGAGTAAATAGGGAGCCACATATTACACAACTCTTTTCTTGCCAAATTTTTCCTCTGTGGCTTAAGTAGTAGGCGTGGGCTTTTCTACCCCATCTTTCCTTGTTGGCTAGATAGTATTGATGAGCAAGTTTTCTGCATTCCTCTGTTGTTCTTATTCTGGGTCTACCCATCTATCCCCCATAAAATAGCCGATACGCCTGCTGAATTAAAGGATTAGACTTTCTCATTTGGGCTTTGTATCTTGCAATAAGCTCACGGGCACGAAGCAGGGCAGGATACCGTCTCAACATCTGCTTTGCTCTCGCTGGGTCAGTCCGTTCCATTACTTGTATTTGCTTTGATAACTCTTGTAACCCTGCAGGATACATTGACCAGACTCTATCCACAATTTGCCAATAAGGTCTCAAAAGGTCTCTTGCTTGTTCTAGTCTTATGAGCTCAATAGGTTTGTCTTTCCAAAGTGCCCCAGAGTATTCCTCAATGTAGTCCAAAGCCTGTTGCCCGTGCTTTTTGACAAACTCTTGTTCTTTTCGTTCTGCCTCGTCAAAGTTATATTCATTAGTATCTGGGTCATACATATCAACGCCAAACATTTGTCGATAATATTCCCTACGGAGGACATCGCCCGGGTTCATCTTGGCAATCTGGTCAGGCTTCAAAGGCTGATTATAATAGGCGATAATGTCTTGATATTCTTTCCTCTTTGCCCGTGCCCCATACATTCGCCGTCTTACAATGTTGGCATCCTCTATGTCTTCCCTGAATTGGCTGCCATCTCCTATTCGCTTGAACCTATTAACAGCAAAACCAACAGCCTCTCGGTAGGTATCTTCAATTGATTGTCCTTCATTTCGGAATTGTCCTAAAACAGTAGGAGGAGCAAAAGAAAACTTTTCTTCTTGTCTCTTTTCTGCTTCTAGAATTGTTGGGGTGGTTTGCTCCAATTTAAGTTGTTCTGCTCTGCCGTATTGCTTACCGACTTCTTCCCAAGTCATCCCATATTTCTGTCTAGCTTCCTTATCCCTTACCCGCTTTGCCTCATCCATATAAGTAACAACACCTACACCAAGTATTGATGTTGAAGAGGCCATTCCACCCTCTGCTCCACTTTGTATGAAACCGTCTATCATATCCTGAATAGCCATAGGGGCCGCTCGTTGCCAAACTTGTTCCAGCAACCCTGCAGGAGTTTTCGCAGGAAATTCCTCTCCTATGAAAGTTTGACCTTGAAGTATGTCTCTGAGCAAACCCACAGCAGGTGAATACTTAGACCGAAGGAATCGGTCTGCAACTTCCCAACGATTAAGAGAAGTAACAAACCCTCCTTCTGTCTTTCTTTGTCTTACAACTAACTGGGCAAGCATTCTTAAATACTGAGTGTAGCCTGTCCATACATCAAGTCTTGTGTCTCCTATCTTCACTTTGCCGAAATCGGCAGAACGAGGGTCAAATTCTAAACTGCCCTGTCCAGACACCTTGAGAGCTGTCATTGCCCCTGCCCCTGCTGCTAGGAAGGAGCCAATTTGTTTCCAGGCTTCCACTCTAACAGCTTTTGATGGAGACCCAATCATTGCTGGCCACTGAAAACGAGAAAAGAAAAGTCTAGGGGAGAATAGAACAGTATTGAGCAGGCCACCATAGCGGTTAAAGTCTATCCCTAATAGCTTCAAATCGCCTCTTCCTGTTGAAACATTTATCAGGCGATTCATTTCACTATAGTCTAAATCTGTCATTTTCCTGATTGTTCTTTCAAATGGCTTTACCCAACCTTCAGCAAAATCTTTCACCATGTGATAACGCATTAAGTTCAAGAAGGTAATAAAGTTTCGCCCAGAGGCACGTATCATTGCCCCCAAGAATGGAATTCGAGTAGCAACGTTGCTCATATAGGCTTCCTCTTTTATCCCCAGACCCGTAACTCTTTCAATAGGAGGGGCAAGGTAGAGCTTTTCTACCAAACCAGGTCGGAGGTGAAGAAGAACATCAGGGTCAGTTGAAATCATTCTGTCTAGGGTGGCTGCATAATCAGGGTCAAATAGGGCTTTTATTGATTGGCGGGCGGCTTTTAGTCCTGCTATTGGGTGACGTGCAAAGGCTATAGCTCCCTGCCTTAACCAACCTGACACATCTCCTGAGGAGAGTGTTGCCCTTAGTATGTTCAAATAATCTGGAGTATCTCTACCAAGAATTTGTATCTGGGCAGTTATCCTTTTTCTTACGGAGTCGGGAAACATCATTAACCTTTTTCCTGCTTCTTCAACAGGCAAGGTTCTCAGGTGATTTATTATCCCTTCTTCTAAACTAACAGGAGGGGCTGCCAGTCCTATTTTTAATTGTTCTGTGGCCTCTTTAGGTATTCCTTTAACTGCTTCTGGAGTCCAGGGGGCTTCAGGCATCAAAGGTTTTTTGATAGGCCTAAATAGAGGTTCTTTGATGCTCTCCAAATAATCCAAGAAACCAGGCACACCTTTTGGTGCTTCCCCTGTCAAAACCTGTTCCGCTATTTTCCGCAGTTCTAGTGGTTTAGCCAGAGTTTCTGCTGTTTCTATCCCAAATACTTTGGCTAGCCTAGTATAAGCAGAACCCCCTTTTACACCCAATCTTCTTGGAACGCCTCTGCCTTCAAGAGCATTTTTGAAAGCAGTTATTGTGGACTTAACTTCAAACTCTGATATGCCCTGTGTCGTAAGAACCTCTCTAATCCTCCGAACACCCTCGTCTACAAATTCCTCTGGAAAGCCCAGTTTGGTTAAGTTTTGGAGTAAAGGTTTGGATTCTTCTCGCCAAATTTGGTTGTAAGAGGCCTCAGTTACTTTCGTTGGATCAATCTTATTTAACCTGTCTGTTACTCTGATGGCAATACTTGCCCTGGCGGAGGTCATCAGCCTTTGTCTAGCTGCTTCTCCTTTTTCCGCCTCCCGCCCAGAAATCGCCTGCCAGAACTTCTCGAAGTCAGAAGGTTCTGGGACAACTGCCCCGACACCAATGGGGGGTTTCGTTGGAGGAACTGTTGGAGGTTGCCCTGCTTTTGGGACATAAACCTTTGGTGCAGTCCTTCCTACAAGGGCTCTTCTAGCAGCAGTTAACTCAGCTGCCATTTCAGGGGTGAGTCCAGAGGGTAGTGGTTCTAGGATACGTCCCAAACGAGCAGCCAATTCAGGGGCGAAACCTTGCTTTACTAGTTGCTCATCTATAAGTGTGGTCATCCCCTCTGTAACCTCTTCAGGAACAAGTTTAGCTCCCTTTCCCCCTTTCGCCAAAGCCTGCATCCCCTTAAAGGGCAGAGCCAATCCTTTTTCCATCAATCCATAGGGTGAGTATTCTATTGCCTTTGCTCCCGCTCTTACAACAGGGGCAAGTTTTCCTGCCTTCCCTGCTAATCCACCAATTCTTCCTGCAATCCCACCGAAACTGGGAACTGCTAACCAAGGCAAAAATTCCAAAGCTCCTTTGACACCAAGAGTTGCTTCTTGACCACCCATAAACTGGGGTAGATTAACACCTAATCCAATCTTCGGTGCTTCCCAAGCCCGATATTCGGCAAGTTGTCTCTGATACCAAGGTAGCCCTGCAGTCTCAGGTGTTGTCGGCGTGAAAGCCCCAGTAGCCATTGCTAGGGCAGGTTCAATTATCTTCTCGTGAGCAAACTGAAAAGGAGCACCAAAAATCTGAAGTCCTCGTTGCCATAACGGGATTTCTTGTTCTTTTGTTAAGGTGCGTGGTTTCTCTGCCTTTTCTTCAATCTCCTTCATAGGAGTCGGTCTACCAATTATATCAGCTAATTCCAGAATTCCACTCAAGCGAGAAAACGCCAACTGCTTATCCCTCTCTGGCAAGGCAAGAAGTTGTCGCTTAAATATATTGAGGGCAGTTGGGCTAAGCCCTCTTATCATCTCTCTCAAATCTTGAGGCACTTTACCACCTCAGTCGTTTTAACCCCCCATACATTCCTGAGGGTGGAGCTTGCGACCATAACCTCCAAGCAATATCTTCAGGAGTTGCCCCCGTTCTTGCCCGTTCGTAGCCATAATACTGTTGTCTAGCACTTGGAGCAAGCCTAGACATATATTGTGCCGATGGTGTAACCATCCCTGGTAACCCCGCCATCGTTTCTGCTCCTGCTTGATAACCAGGAAGAGACTGCCCTGCTGTGCTTCCAGCGTATTGTTGGGGCATCAACGGTAACATCCATGGCTGAATTGCGGGCATTTCCCCAGAAAGGGAAGCATATTCTAGCCAACTTGCAGGATTTGCCCGAAGCGTGGCAAGTCTCTGTTGTTTCTCGGCTTCAAGTCGCATCTGTTGTTCTTCACGATACCAAGCCAGAAGGTCTGCGGCAGCCTTTCTTTCCGCTTCTGCTTCTTGTCTTGCCCAATCTCGCTCCCATTTTCTATGTTCCTCAGCCTCTTCGCCTCCTCTCTCTGCCAGTTCTAGTCGCCGACGTTCCTCTTCGCCTAAAGGTCTCTCTACACCAAGAGCCTCTCGTTCAGGCATTATTTCTGACCACTCTTTATACTCATTTCCTTGTGCGTCTCTATACACAGGGATTAGGTAGCCATCCAAATGTTCGAAGCGGACAAATACACCTGAGGGCCGACCAGTAGGAGGCCCAGGAGGTGTTGGGGGCTTCCCTTCCTCCCCTGGAGGGGTAATTGTTGCTTTTAAGGCATCCAAAGCCGCCTCGTAACCAGGAGGAGGCGCAAATTCGTATTCATAAAGCTCACGGGGGCTCATTCTAAAAGGCTTCCCTTCTGCACCAACAGGTGCTCCGCCTGCCTGCCAGTTTCGCCATTGGTCAAACGACAGTGTTCCTCCAGCACGCCGATAAGCCTGAAAAAGATGCTGTTCTCTTGTCGGTTCACCGCCCCATTTAAGCCAATCTAACCAATTTCCATTAGGCATTTCTGCGTTCCTCCCAATACAATTTGTTGTATTCTCTATTAGACACCTTCAGATTCCTCCAGCTCTCTCACCTTAGCATATTCACGAGCAAAGACCAGACGGGCAAGAGGCGTGTCGTCTCCAGAACCATATATCTTGATTAGTAGTTGGAGGTCTTGTCCATTCCAAGTAGAATAATCTTTATGTATCAGTTTCTCAGGATTTCCTATATCAGCAAGAGGCTCAACCAGTTCCTCTACTAACTTGTCAACCGCCTTCATCTTTACTTCTACAACCTTTTCTATTGCAGAAGTTAATTCTGTTTTTTTCACCTGTTCCCCCCACCGCCGATTCCCTGAGTTGGAGAAATTGGAGTTGGCCTTCTCATACCTGCCAGCAAATTCTGTTGCTCTTGGGCAGAACCTATTGGAGCCACCATAGGAACAGGAGGAGCCATCCGACGCCCAGGGGCTTGTTGTCCTGCTTGTGGTGATATACCCATTGGTTGCTGAGGCATAACAGGCGGAGGATTTTCTATTGACTCTGCCGTGCTCCGCTTAGTCAAAGCCTCCATTATCTTCCCAGATAGATATTGGTCAATCACCTGTTGCACCGCAGGAGAGGCTTTTAACCTTTCAACCTCATCCTCTATATCCATTGCCTGTGGGTCTATGTTACTCATCTGTTTCCTTGCCCAGTTCTTCGTCACCAACCCACTCTTAAATAATCGTTCTAAGTCATCATGCCGACGATATTCGTCTTCCTCGCTAATCGGAGCAAACTCAACATAAAAGGTGAACGGCTCTTTCATTTTGTCTTTTTTAATCTCAATATCAAATTCGTCAGTCGGCGTTCTTGCCCAAACATTTATATCGCCTGGAACAACATTTTTCATAATTCGGGCACAATTGGACAAAACTCTAGCAACACCGTGTCGAAAAGCCTCATTGCTATACTGGTATCGTGTTGAGGCCTCAGCAATCAAAAGTCTTCTGTCTGCCCCTGACCTTACTCCCCGTTCTCCCATGCCCCGAACTGAAGCAGGAGCAGCATGGGCAGCAAGGTAATTTGCAGCCACAGAGAGCCAAGTTAGCAAAGCATCAGGTGGAACTTTGGGGTTCATGTCCACGATTTCTACCCCATCAGGCAAAGGGTTATATTCCCCAAACTTCTGAAATATAGCAGCTACTGATTGGGCATTAGTCCCCTTCAAATAGCCCCAAGGGAAAGCTGTTCTTTTCAGTATCACATCCCCTATGGAGTAGTCCCGTGATTCTGACAATAGGAGTTCCTTAACATATCTCAAAACTCCAACATATCTTTTCTTCAAATCGTTATCTGCCGAAACATTGCCCAATCCTGTATCAACTGCTACATAAGGAATGAAGCCGTAAACATGTTTAGCGACTCCCCCACCAGTTTTAAGGACGGGTTCTTTGTCATAAAGCTCGCAACGGAAGTCTTTTGTCCAGAACGAAATGTGCTCAACTTTGTCAACTACTTTCCTGTTTTCGGGGTTGCTCCATCTGGGGAAACTCTGCTTAACATTGAAACAAAGCTCTTCACGGACTTCAAAAACGAACATTCCCCCTTCGTAGTAAGGGTCAAGCATGATATTACTTGGGTTAATACTCTGAATAACAATCGGAATTGAATCGTGTCTCTCTGACCGCCACTCATCTATTAGGGCAGCATAATCTTCTTCTGAGTGGGCTTCACTGCGTTCTGGTCGGTCAACCCAACGGTCAGCATCCCAAACAGTCTTCAGGATAGCTAATCCATGTAGCCAGTAGTGTTTCGCCCCGACACGGATTGGAGAGATGCTCGCTTCTACGTTGTTTCTATACAAAACCCCCAAGCCAAACTTGCGAAGGAGGTTCATCTCGTCTTCTGATTTCTGCGATTCTCCTTTTCGGTTTGCCCAAACCCTGACATTGCTTATATCCGTATGGTCGACGCAGGTGTCTACAATATCACGGGCAGTTGGCAGAACAATACCCTCGGCTTGGAATTCCTTGGGCAGGAGTAGTCGTTCAGCGAAATCCAGCTCATAGAACTTCTCGTCTTCTGCAAATTGACCAAACAAGCCAGAGGAATCATATCGTCTCTTGCAGTCAGTATATAAAGCCAGAATTTCTTCTATAGTAGGCTTGCTCGCCCTCATCTACTACTCCTTATTTTGCCTAATTCCCTTCGGCTTCGCCAAAAATCAAAGTGCAATGCCCTAATTGGCTCTGTTGGTTGTGGTCTCTGTGTTGGAAAGCCAAATCGCTCAGTTATCCCAAGTGTTCCATATCTCCCTGCGTCCATCGTGTCATCTTTGGCTTTCACGGGGGTTTCAAGTATATTGCCATTATGGTCTTTCTGCCGTTGGTAGCCTCGGATTTGCTTGATAGTATTGATGCTCTCTTTGGTAATGTGAATTGGGCGCCGCCGACAGACATCTATTCCCAATTTAACATCTTTGTTAGCCTGATAAATAGTAAAACCCGCTCTGGAGATTTCAGTTATCCGTTGGGGTTCAGAGCTGTCCGCATAAATATCACCCCGTTCAAAGTGACCAAGACGTTCTATCAAGTCAGAATTAGTCAAACCAGATTGGCAAAGGCACTCATGCCAGAACAGTTTCTCTCCAGAGATGAGAACTTTTATCAGGGCAGTCGGATGAACGAAGCCAAAATCCAAACCGTAACACCAAGCCGACCACTCACTAGGCAGTTTGTCCACTAGAGTATAGTTTGGAAACACGAGGTTTTCTAATCTGCCCCACTCACCTAGAACATAGACCCGATAATAATTCTCGTCCTCGGTGGATAGCTTTTTGAGGGCTTTGACATACTCCTGTTCGGCAAATGGGTTATCATCAATGGTGGAATGGATGGTCTCAACATTTTCCTGCGAGACAAGTCTCGTGGGTATCCAGCCACTCCCATCTATTGGGTTGAAGGTTAAATAAATATGGTTCAGTTCCCCTGTTGTTTGTCTTCGGAGTTGGAGTTCAAAGGCAAGATAATCGTCAAAGGTAAACTCGTCTGCCTCTTCCATCCAGATGTAACTTGCCCCCCCAGCAAGAGATTTTGCCTTTGAAGGCTCGTCCAGACCGAAGAACCAGATGGAGTTGGTCTTATAGCTCAGGACATTGTCAGTCTTGTTGTGGTCTACCTCATCATAAATGCCATACTCCTTCAGTAAGTCAACAATTAGGGCATAGGCACTTCGGCGTAAGGCAGGCATAGTCTTACGAGTAACAATAATCTGTTTGTTTTCCTCGGTGAGAAACTTCTCTATTAAAAGCTGAGCAATAGAGTGGGACTTGGAACTACCCGACCCGCCCACATTGACCAAAGTTCTAGCTTTGCTGTCTCGGTTTCGGGTGAATAGGTTTGTGTATCCAATTCTCTTAGTTATCTCTTCGTTTGTTGTCATAATAAAATAAAAAGGATTAAGTTCTGTGTCCCCACCTACACCTTGCTCTGTTTTAGAGGAACTTGCTCATCCCGCCTTGAAAGGCACAACCTGATTTAATTTCAATTATTAGGGGTTAGGGTGTCTGGGATTTCATCTTATTTCCTTCTGAATTCCCGAAGGTAAGTTCCGACCCTGATTGCTCGGTTCCCAGCTTCACGGCGTTATGGTGTCGGAGACGGGGAGCAGGCTTACTGTCTTATCCGCCTCCCCAGCAACCACGTTTTGTCTCGCCTGCCGACCACCCTAACCTTCTTTACCTTCCTCTAGTAATTCCTTCGCTTCTCCTTCTATAATCTCCCCCTGTTTTTCTTTGGGTTGGAGCAACACTAGGGCAGGCACAAAAATCAGTTTTATAGGTATTTTCCCTTCGATTCGGTGTGTCTCGGCGACCTTGCCATCAATTCGGTCTAACAGCTCCTTGATAGCCACGATATTGCCTGTCTCGCCTTGCTTGACGAGGCTTTCGACTACCGCCTCAACTTCTTCTGGGTGCCTCCTTAAATAAGCCTTTAGACGCTCTACAAGACTAACTGTCCCCACAGGTCTCCCTAGAGGATTTCCGCTTTGTCCTTTTTCCCACGGGGGCATTGGTCTGAGGTTTCCCCAGTTCCTAGGATTTCCAGATTTCCCCTTCTCGAACTGAAATTCTTTCAGGTGCTCCGCTCGGGATGGTGCCTTCTTCTTGTAGCGGTTTTTGTATTTGACATAGTTTTTATCCATATAAAATTTTCTCTATATCCTCTTTGGGCAGGAACTCATAAGCAAGGTTGGCGACAACCTGTGCCCAGAGCCACATTGCCATACCAAACAAAATCCCCTTGACCCAAACCACCCTGTTTGTCTCTCTTCTTGGTTGCCAGCGGGCTATCCGTTTATATCTGGTGGTAAATCCAATTTGGACAGTCGGCAATTTGTTTGTGTCTAATAGTTCCCTTTTTTGTTGCCAGACCCGCACTTTGGAATGGACAGTTGGCTGTTCTTGTCAACCTTGGTTCCAAACGGCTCTTATCGAACCACAGTTCGGGCAAAGATAGTTGACAATCTAACAATGTTATGTAAAGGAGCTAAAACTGAAAATTTTGTTTACGGGGTTATCAAACCCAATTATGTATCGCATGCCCAGACCCACTTCCCACAATGGAGCCACTTCCGATGACCAAATCTCTACCTTAATTATACCTCTACTTCCCCTTGCCTTGTCAAGCTCGCCCTTGCCTACCCCCGGCCAGGCCTGCGTCTTCCGGGTTATTCCTGTATTGTTATTGCGGGCTTTCGTATCCTAACTGCCTATCCCGAACTTTTTATTCCCAACCTTTCATTCTCCACTTTTTATCTAGCACCTTTTATTCCCCACTCATCCCTAAATTTTTGCTCCTGTGTATCTAAAAAACACATGATTTTGTGTCTTTTTGCCCAGATAGAGCACGTAGCTGAAAACTACCTGTTTCCGTGTAACGGGCTAGGCTCAAAGGGGCAGTTGACAAGACCGGGAGCCTCGTGGTATTGTATCTAGGACGAGGCGGGAAGGACGGAGCGGGGAAGCTGGCCAGCCTCGAAACCTTAACAAAAGACAAAACTAATTAGCTTTTGGTGGTGCTCTAGCCATCACGAGAAAATAAACATAGGAGGGCAAACAATGTATCAAGTTAGATTATGGCGGAGATGGGCGAATATGGATGATGTCTATAAAACATTCAGCACCGAGTCTGAGGCCAGAGGTTACAGCAATAGACTTGAATCCATAGCCAAAGCTGGAGACAAAATTACAGTCAAATACTACCAAAACAACGATGACTGGAAGCCCCAGAGAATTTACTACAAAGTTATTGAGCAAGATGCACCATACTGGCGAACCCGCAAACCCCTTGAGCCAATACCAGACGTTTAGCACCTTAACAACTGAATAAAGCTAATGCTTTACTGGCTAGGCGGGACAGAGGAGAGTGCATAATGTTAAATAATGCCCAGTGGTTAGAGCTCGGTATTGATTGGGACTCCGGGCTTCAGGAAAAGGGGGTTTTAAGTATCGCTCACCGAGTTAGCTTTAGAGTTACCCGTGATGGAGCTGGCTATTCGGTTTTTCACCAAGTTTGTGGCGGTGGAGGACAATTCCAGTTTGACACTGAGGAGCAAACTAAGGGCTACCTAGAGACCCAACTGAATGCCAAAGAAGAATATGCCAAGCTCATTGCTAAAAGAGAAACACTTACCCGCCGAGTAAATCCTCTTCATAAAAAACTAAACATAATCAATGCCCAAATAGACGCAATACTATTTACAAGATAACATAAAGCAAAATACATAGTCCCGCTTAGCCACTAGAGCACTAGCACCTTAACAACTGAAAACAATAGGTGGACATATAACCAAAGCAGATCGGTATAACTCTCCCAAAACAGTGAGAAAATTCAGACTCCGCACTAGAAAAGAGGCAGATAATGTATAAATGCGAGGCCACCGACCGGGCGAAAATAAGGAAGGAACTTATAACGGTTAGAGACCAGCCTTGTTTTATCTGTGGAAGCAAAGAAAACAGAGAGATCCATCGCCTACAAAATGGCAGGGACGGGGGACAGTATACACGAGATAACTGCACCGTCAGATGCACAAAATGCCACGACAAAGACCATACCAACTCCAAGTTCAAGGTAGGAGCTAAAGTCAGCCTAAATAAAAGGACACCCTTATACTTGGGATTAACTGCTGAGCTCAAAACCAGCCCCCGGACAATCACCTCTATCTACTATGACCAAGATAAGGCCTGTAACTTCTATAAGCTAGGAAGCAACGCCCGTGGCTGGTCGGCTCATAACGGGAATCCACTGGAAGGTTTGGAATACGAATTTAGGAGTTATCAGCTTATACCTTATATTCCTAGACGATACCATTTTAAGAGGCACTACCAGATACGGACTGCCAAAACAAGGGACATAAACAACAATAAGGATATACAAAACAACTTATCAGGCCAGTAACAAGTCCCAAAACTTATCACAAGAGATTGTAGCTAAATAGTAAAATAAAATAGAAAGAGGGCAATTAAAATTATATGCGAATTATAGATATGGCTAAGGCGGAGGCACTTGGAGCATTAGACAAAAGGGCATTAAGAACTGTGTTGAGGCTTCTTCAAAGTGATAAAGCAAGGAGTGCTTATACCCCCGCCGAAAATGTGGCGTGGGGGAAATATCCTAACTTTATTAAGCAAGGTATTCTTGGAACTAAAAAGATTGTGCCAGAGGTTACAATACCCAAAGCCGAGGTTGGTGCTGGGTCGAAAATGTGGGAGGATGGGGTATAGAATGAGCCTGTCAAGTTTTGAGGCGGACTAGCTTTGAAATTTATTCTATACCCTTCCCTCTGTATATATATTATATACAGAGGAGGTGTAGAATATAATTGAAGTCCCAAAGCACAAAACTCGAATTAAAAAAGAAAACGAAGGGAGGAAGGCAAGATCTGTGTGAATCTGTAATTCCAGAGGATGTTGATTTAATGTGCGAACTGGACGACATGAGGCACTTTATTGGCGACCCTGATATAGCGGAGGAATACTTGGTTAGAGAAGGATTGAAAAAGGAAGCAAAAATGAGGCGTCCAGATACGAACTTGACAGCGTAGGTAACCTAGTAGTAAAATAAGAATGGAGGTGGAAAATGAACAGGCTAATGTGCGAGGACGAAAACCGAGCTAAACTCAATCGTGAACGGGTAGCCAGAGGGGAGACTAACCGATTCTATAATGAGCAAGCGCATGCTATTGCCCAGTGGGGATGGGGGGAAGACAAACCTGAGTCCGTTGTTGTGGGGGAGCTACCCTATGTAGGCGTGAACCAGATACGACTTGACAGGGGTTAAACCCTAGTGATATACTAGGGATAGGAGGTGAGAGATGTTATGTGCTGATTGTGGCTTGGCTGTAATCGAAGGCGAAGGGCAGATACTTGGTGGTAAGAGGTTGTGTCCAGACTGTATCGAGAACTATGCCACTTGCGAAGAGTGCGAGTCTGTTTTCCTCGGTGAGGACGGAAACAACTACCACAACAAGTTTCTTTGCCTGGATTGCTATGGTGAGCACTTCCACGAATGCCCCTACTGCGGGGAGAAATACGACGACTACGACATCCGACATGGCAGCGCATGGGGAGATATGTGTGCGGATTGTTCTGCTGACCACTTTATATGTGAAGAGTGCGAAGAAACATGGCACAGGGATGATTATGGCGGGAATGGTCGTTGTCAAGAATGCAGTGCTGGAGATAGTGATATCCATTGTTACCACGACGGCGGAGACAACGGTATTGTTTTCCATCCTGATGCTCATAGGCTTCTTTACTTTGGTGTAGAACTAGAAACAGACGACTATGGCGATAGGAAACAAGCGGCATTAGCTTTGGACGGGCTATCCAAAGACGAAACCCTGTTTTGGCTTGAAGAGGATTGTTCCCTCCACAACGGAATTGAGATAATCTCCCAGCCCTGCACGCTAGAATATCACCAAACACAATTCCCATGGGCAAAGATAGCTGAGGTTGCCAGACAATATGGGGGGAAGTCGCATGATACCGAGACCTGCGGGCTGCACATCCACTTTAATAAATCTTTCTTAGATGGAAAACGCTCAGAACTTTATCAACTCCGCCTGCTTTACTTGTTCGAAAGGGTTTGGGACGGCCTTGTTGCCTTCTCTCGGCGGGATTTTGCCCAATTAGCCACTTTTGCTCAGAAACTTAATGTTCCCCTATTAGATAAGCCAGCGAGAAAAAAACTAAGGGATTTGCGCAGAGCGGGCCGCTGCTCCCATACCCAGTGTGTAAATCTAACTGGGCACGCTGAAACCGTTGAAATTCGTATCTTCCGAGGGACTCTCGATGTCATAACCTTGCTAGCTAGTGTTGAGCTTGTCGATTTCTTAGTTCGCATTGCGAAGAAACTGAGCACAAAAAAGTTGCAACTCTTGACCTGGAACGAACTTGCCCGTAAGATAGACGCCCAAGCATACCCTAACCTAGCACAGTATTTGGGATCAATCGGACTTGCTTACAAGGAGGAAGAGAATAATGTGCTTAATTGTAGCTAAACCCGCAGGAATTAACATGCCATCAAAAAGGAGGTTGAAGTTTTGGTTCAGGGGGCATCCCGACGGCTTTGGGTTCGCTTACTTGAACGCCGGCGTCGTCCATATAGTCAAGGGAGCGATGACAAAAAGAGAAATGTTCCAGTTGCTTGGAAAGGCTCAGGAGAAACTAGGGGAAGTTCGATTGGCGAATGTCGATGTCCTTCTGCATTTCCGTCAAGCTACGAAAGGCTCTATCTGTCCAAGCAACTGCCATCCTTTCCCACTGACAAAGGACGAGAAAGATCTGTCTGCTTTGGAGATAGAGGCATCTTGCGCCGTGACCCATAATGGCATCATCTTTGACTATTCCTATTGGGGTGGAGTCAGTTATTCCGAGCCCGCCTTTTTCTACCAGAAGGGACAAGGAGAAAGCAAGACGGACACCCAGCAGTTTATTGAAGACTACTTAGTTGACCTAAAATCTGCCCTGTGGAATCTAGCAGTCCAGAAGTTGCTGGTCTCTGCTACCTTTAGTAAGTTCGCGTTGCTCTCCAAGAAAGGAATAACCTACATCGGAGAGTTTATTGAAGATGGCGGGTGCTATTATAGCAACCTTGGCTACAAAAAGCCCGCTAAATTGGGCTCTAAGCCAATGAGCTATATAGACAGGTGTGAACTCGGCGTCCTTGATGAACACAGGGGAAGCACCTGCGAGTTTTGTGAGCAAAGCGTGTATGTCCGTTACCCTCTGAACAGTAGTTTAGTTTGTTTCGCTTGCTTTGAACGACTTGAAGGAATAAGCCCTATTCAGTATTTTGCTGGCAGGCCAGAGGGGGGTGTAGAACGGGGGAACCCAGATACAACTCGAAGCTAAAAACAAAAAAGTTGACAGGAGTGGGAACTTCCTACACCACACCCCCTCTATATTATATATAGAGGGGAGGGGTATAGGAAGGTTCCAGTTAAGATATGAGATAGTAGAGAGGAGGACAAATATGTTAGGTTACTTTTGTCGGCCTTGTCAATTGTATTTTAGGGAAGCCGATTTGCTGAAAAACAAGTTATGCCCAGAGTGCAAAAAGACAACAGAACCTCGTTTAATACTCTGCGGGCAAGTTATGGGGGGACAAGGGCTTTTTGACGACAGAACAGAGCGAAAGGCGGAAAGGGAAAATGACTGAAACAAGACGGAAAATAGACGGGATTTGGTATAGATGCACGGATACAGCCTGTTCGGACTTTGCCCGTGCCGCCCGAAACAGAGTTATTGTAAAGGAAAAACTGTTCACCGAGGCCTACCTTATCATAGAAAGGCTCGTAGCCCGCACACCACCAAACAAGAAACTAGCCTCTTGGATACCGTTGGGGCGATTACCAGAAGTGTCTAGGCACGGTTGGCTACGAAATGGTGGTGGGAAAGGAGGGTTACATGAAGAAATAGACAGGATCGTGGTGGGACTTGACAGCCCATAAGGAGCTCGTGGTATAATATAGTAGAAGGTCCGGGCATGAAAATCTATTGTGATAGTTCGACCAAAAAGGCCTGTATTGTCGCTGAAGGGCCGGTGCCAATCGTAATCCACTACGCCGAACCCGTTACCAATAATGTCGGAGAATACCAAGCTGTTATCTTGGCTCTTGAATGGGCTAAACGCTTGAAACGAATGCATGTTGAATTGCTTACCGACAGTCAATTGGTCGTCAATCAGGTTAGTGGGTTATGGAAGTGCAGGATGAAACACCTCCTGCCCCTTCGAGACAAGGTCAGGGGATTACTAGGTTGTAGTTGCCCCACCGAGTTGAAATGGATACCAAGAGAGGAAAATTTGGCAGGGAGGATATTAGATGGATGAGCAAGAACGAAATGAGAAACTAACTGACGACAGCAGAGCTTAACTCAGTAATTGTCTGGGCTACTCTTGTGGTTGCTGGAGCAATAATGACGGGGAGGTAATGAAATGACTTCTGTGTGGACTATAGGTGAAAAAGAGGATAGATGTCCTGAATCTCTCCAGACAGCTTTTTATCCTTATACTCGATGCAATCTAAATGACAAGATTTGCCTGTTGGAATCGGGGGATAGGTGTGCTTATTATCAAGACTGGCTAATGAAAAAAGATTCTGAATACTATGGAAAGAGATTCTGAATGCTTGGGCGAAAAAGAATTAGGAGGGCTAGAATGACACAACTAGAAAAGTTTAAGAGATGGGCAGAGAGGCAAGGGTGTTTCCTTCTTTGGGAAGAGGCAACGAGAATAGGGTATATTTTACCCACGGGGGAAACGGCTTTTGTCTCTATCAACCGTGAAGGAGATTTGGAAGTTAATGTCTAACCAAGGTCTTTGGATAGTCGACCCCGACACAAAGGAAGAGCGTTTTATCCTCTACTCCGAGTTAGAAGAGGATGTTGTCCAAGCGTTTATCAAGCCTGTCGGCGGGTTTATCTTTCCCGCCAACTTATTCGTGTTGTCAAGGTTGCCCCCTGTGCCTTTCTACGTGAAGGACTGGTTGCCCAAGCGAGGTAAGAGTATGCTGTACGCCCCAGCAAAGTCGGGGAAGTCCTATCTCTGCAAGCAGCTTGCTAGATGCATTGGTTGCGGCGAGCCGTTCTTGGGACTGACAACAACAAAGGGTGTTGCCCTGTATATTCAGTTTGAACTCGGCGAGGAAATTCTGCAATATCGAATGAAGGAACAAACAAAGAAGGACTACGAGAATGTTTTTGTTGGGACAACGTTCTCGATGAAGCTCGATCTTAAATCTGGTCAGGAGATGCTTTGGCGAGCTTTGGAGGCTGTAGAACCAAACGTTCTTATACTCGACCCGAAAATCAAGATGATTATAGGAGACGAAAACGAGAGCCATGAGATGCAGCCTGTATGTGACTTTCTGGACACGGTAATAGAAGGATTTAACTGCTCCGTTTTCATTACAGACCATTCTGGTAAAGACTTAGGCAAAAGAGGGCGGGGCTCTACTATCTGGGAAGGGTGGGTTGACAGTTACCTGCAAATGAAGCGAACCAGCAAAAGAGGGGAACCCCTTAGAGTCTGCATAGAGCCCGTGTTCCTACGCCATGCCCAGTTGCCTCCTGAACCCGTTGAGGCTGTGCTCGGAGAAGATTTTGAGTTTCATGTGGTGAGTTCAACCCCAACTGTGAAGGAGCAAGTAGCCGAGTTTATCAAGACAACTCAAGGGTTAGCATCTCCTGCCCAGATATTTGCCCAAGAGATTGGTAGTAACACTTCTGTTTATCAAGCCTTGAAAGAACTTGTGGAGGAGGGGAAGATATTGAGGGAAGGACAGGGGAAGTATCGGTGTATCGGGACTTGACAGACCCCTGTGAAGTGGTGGTATAATATAGAGAGGAACTTGCTGGTGTTCTACTCTGTAGAGTCGGGAGACCGAGCCAGCAAAACCCTGCTGGTGGCGGAATAGGTAGACGCTAAGGGTTTGAGGTAGTCCCTGAGGTAACTGTCGGTAATGGGAGTCTAATAAGCTCCATAACGTGAAACCTCGTAGTAGAAGTCCGACAGAGCTTTCACAACCATCTAGGGTGACTAAGGACGCCAACTAAGTAGAGGAGACAAAGACGGTTGTTCCTAATCCTGCTACTGTGGTGCAAATCCCTAGCCAGCAAGAACTTGCCCAAAGCCGAAAGTGTGCTAGGATTCGTCCTACAACTATTCCCAGTCGCAAGGAATAAGGATGGTAGGCTGAGGGCAAGGTTGCCACCCGAGAGGGCAATGGGTCAATAAGTAGCTATGAAGGCAATTAGACCGAAAAAGCAATTGGCTACTGGCTGGCAAGAAAGCCTGAGCATTAGGAAGTGCAAGTAAACAAGTTGCACCAAAGAAATAGAGTAGGCTCAGGTATAGAACCTTAATGGAGGAGTAAGTTGGTTGAATGTATGAAGTGTGAAGAACTTATCACACAAAAGGAGTTTGACCTTAATCAAGGTTACTGCTGTAGATGCTGGAATAGACTTCAAAGCTACTTGACTATGGCAGAAGACCTTGCCCAAAGCTGAGGGGAAATAATAAGAGGAGGGAATAATGGAAAGACCTAAACTATATTGCCCTCTTAGTCCCGATTCAGAAGTGGATGCTTGTGATTATGATTTGGAAACAAGAGCATGTAGTGAAGTTTGTCTGAGTCAGAATAGAGGAGAAGATGATGGATTGGAAAGACACAGTAAAAAAACCAATGCCACACAGTGAAACTGTAGTTTGTCCTCATTGTGGGGAAGAGTTTGGGCAGGAAAGTTTAGTAGAAGCTATAAGAGAAGAGCAAGCCGAAATCTCCTTTAAGGCGGGGATAAAGGAGGTAATGGAGCAGCCTCATATAGACGGCAAATGTACTGGCGACCTGGAATGCTTCTGTATGGTGAAATACAATGAGTGTGATGACCCTTTTAATCGCAAGGAATTTCCAAAAGAGCCTATGTATCCTAACGAAATTGCTAACGGGGAGGGTAGATTGATCTTTGTTCACAAAGCCAAACTCCAAGAATGGGGGATAGAATAAGATGGATATAAGAGAGAAGATAGCCCAAATTATAAATACAAGGACTAAAGTCCATCATCACGTAGATGGTTCGTCTATTACTGGGGAAGAAATAGCTGAAGAAATTCATACCATCATCAAAGAAGCCGGCTATGTGAAACTGCCAGAGTCAGTGGAGATAACCGAACTTGCCGAGACGCTCTTCAATTTCCCAACAAGTATTAGAAGTATTAAGGCAAATATCCAGAGTTTCCTATTGGCTAATCATTATGTGCAACTGTCCACTATAATTTCAGAGCTTGAAAAGGATTTTGAGTTAGCTCCGAACAACGCTTCTTATTTGAGAATACTGGTTTCGGATACATTAGCTTATCTAAAAACAGGGAAAAGAAGGAAACAAAGGGCAGACGAAGCGGGGGAAGCTAGGCAGAAAGTCGTCTTGAAGGAAGAGAGCAGATAGGAGCTTGACAGCGTATTGGTAGGTGGTGGTATAATATAAGTGTGCCCTCAGAGTTGGGGCGTAACAGAGGCAAGAATAAATTAGGGGGGTAGAACAATAGAAATGAAGATAACATACGGCATCACCGAGATTGAGGGATTGCAGTATAATGTTGCTCGTTGTGAAAATTGCAATACTGTCTTGCTTATTCCTCAGGAGATTGCTAGTAGACGGAAGGATGAAAAGCGTGGTCTTCTTGATTTCTTTGCTTCAGTAGTAAAGTGTTGCAGTGAACCTACTTATTGTTGGAATGATGTTGTTGTTTATTCAGAACCTAAGTTTTGTCCTACTTGTAAACAGGAAATAAAGGAGGATTAAATAATGCCATTACCAGTTGAAAACGAGAGGGAACTTGCTATTGGTGGGTTCCAGGGTATTAAGAAGATTCGGGGTCTTCTTGTTAGTATTGATGTAACCGATCCACCTGAAAGCTGGGAACGAACCAGTGAGAGGCAAGTAGTCAAGGTAGACATGGAGGACACAGTCGTCCTTGAGATGTTTGGCGACGAAGAGCCCATGGAACTCAAGGAGGGAAAGTTCAACTTTTATATCCCTTATGTTGAGGCGGGCAAAAAGCCACACCAGAACAGTATTTACAGCAAATGCTGGCTTGCTTCTGCGAAGGGACTAGGACGAGTGCCCTCAGCGTTTATTGGGCAACATATAACTCTTGAGAAACAGTCTACGCTTCTATTCCAGAAGTATGACATTGACCCTGAGACCAAGAAGCCGAAATTGGACGAGAACGGTGAGAAAATCAAAATTGCTGTTTTTGCCGTAAATGAAGCGGGGTTGCCCAATCATTTCTGTTTTGTTGCTGATGAGACAGCCCGCGCCGAGAATATCAAAAGCCATATCAGGAAACTTGTTGTAGGGTTGAACCAGAAAGCCGCTTTGAGACAACTTTTAGTTGACCCGAAGGCAAAGCAATTCCCTGAGTTCAAGGAGCAATTAAATGCTGGGACTTTAGGGGCGTCTCTTGGGTTGAGTGTGGTTGATGGGGTATTCGTTGAGCCAAGGGTGGAAGAAGATGCAAGTAGTAGTAGTTAAGTTCGCCGACCCTACTTTCTACGACCTGTGGGACACCTTAGACGAGATAGACAAGTCTTGTTACAATTATTGTTACGCCTGTGGTTGGCTCCTTGAGGAAAATGAAAAGGTAGTAAAGGTAGGGGCTATTGTGGATGAGGCTCGGCATCAAGGGCGAAGTTGGGTAGTCATCCCTGCTGGGTGTGTCCGAGAGGTAAGCGTTATCAAGGAAGTTGATTGGAATAGACCAGGAGAATGATATGAAAGTCCTAGACACAATCTATCTTAGCCCAAAAGACAACTGCAAAACTTGTCTGGGCAAGGGTTTCGTCTTGGTTATTCGACCTGACTTGGACGCAACCAAGTTCAGAGAAGCAGTTTCTTGCCCAAAATGTGTGAGACAAGTCGTGAGGATAGAGGAAGATGCCAAGAGTGTTAAACAAGAGAACAGATAGGATACCACTGGATGCTGTCTATGTTGGCAGACCAAGCAAATGGGGGAACCCCTTCAAAATAGGGGGAGGCAGCCAATTAACACGGGGACATGTGATAGAGCTGTATAAATTGTATTTGCTAGTCCATACAGAGCTAGTAGAAGCAGTTAGGAAAGAGCTCAGGGGTAAGGATCTAGTCTGCTGGTGTGCTCCTCTTCTTTGCCACGCTGATATTCTTCTGGAGCTTGCTAATGCCTAGTAAAACAACAATTCATACTATTTACAAAACACTTGATGGGAAGCGAGTCCCCTCGGTCACAACCTACCTTGGCGTTCTGAGCAAACCTGCAATCATCCAGTGGGCATGGGAATGTGGCGTTGCAGGGCTTGACTACCGCAAAGTTCGTGACCAGGCGGGGGATACAGGGACATTGGTTCACTGTCTTATCATGTGTCAGTTGAAGAAAATAGAACCAGACCTTACCGATTACAGTCCAAATGAGATTGCAACGACTTACAGTTCCATGAGCAAGTTCAATCAATGGGTTAACAACAAGGCGATTGAACCTATACTGTTGGAAGAGCCTTTAGTCTCTGAGAAGTTTTTATTCGGGGGAACTCCTGACTTTTATGGGAGAATAGATGACCAGTTGACCGTGCTAGATTTCAAGACGGGCAAGGAAATCTATCAAGACAATTTCTGCCAACTTGCTGCTTACAAGAAATTGCTGGAAGAACACGGCTACGAGGTTCTATCTGCCCGAATTATCCGTGTAGGCAAGAGTGCTAGCGAAGGATTTGAGGAGCGTGCAGCAGGAAACTTGGACAAGCATTGGGAGCTTTTTCTAGCTTGCCAAAGAATATATGAGCTTCAGAAAACTATTAAGAATACAAAGGAGGAAAAATGAGTCTTGCTATTGACATAGATGAAATCACTAGCGTAAAAATTGGGGAGAAATGGTATCCCGTTATAGAAAAATCTTTTGATACGGATGCCTACGAGTTTGTCTGGAAGGGACGGGACTTTTATCATTATAATGGATCAGAACAGGGATGTTCAACAGGTTGTAAGTTCATTACAGAAATAGTAGGTGGAACAGAAGTTTGGATGTTCGCCCCAATGACTTCTGTCTTGGCTGTAGCTATTAATAGGAAGATACAGGAAGTAGATGGATAGCCCTTTAGCAATCATTATTATTTTGTTTTGGATTGGATTGTTTATTTTTTCAATCGGAAGTATTCCTAGACCACCAAAACCACCGAAAACAGGAGAAGGAGGTGCATATTGACTTGGAATGAAATCTTAGATGAGGGAGAACAAATACGGTGGGACGTTCCAAAAGTTGTAGAAGGAACATTATTAAACTTTGGGGATGAGGAAGATGCTACAGGTAGACCTATAGGAGTTCTAAGGCTCAACGGGGACGAACGCTTCTTCTATGTTCCTAATCAATTAAAAAATCTACTAGAACGAGTTGCCAAAGGCAGTGAAATCCGAATACAATATCTCGGCACGGCTATGACCAAACGGGGATTTATGATGAAGGAGTTCAAAGTATGGACAGAGGACAGTAGGCGGGAAAAGGGGGTTGAGAAATGATACCAAACATAATTGTTAGCATTAGTGGTTTGCCCAAAAGTGGAAAAACGCATCTTGCAATGACCTTCCCTGAACCTATTAAGGTCTTTTCTTTTGATGGAGGAGCAGACTATGTGAAAACCCGCTTTCCTGATAAGGTGATAGACATTGAGAACTTCCGTATGCCCCTTATTGAATCTGACGAGGATGCTTCTTGGGCACCGCCTATTTGGAACGATTTCTACAAGAAGTATAAAGAGGCTGTTTATAGTGGGCAATACCAGACTGTTGTGATAGATACGGCTTCTACCGCCCACGCTATACTCAACCAGACAGTTTTTGAGTGGCTCAAGGAAGAAGCAGAGGGGAAGGGCAGGGACAAAAAGAAGCTAGCTGTGAATGAGTATCACACTAGAAACCTTTTGATGAAGGCTCTGTTTGACTTGCCTAAAAATGAGGGAATCAACCTCGTGACCACGCAGTATCTTGGTGAGAAGTGGGCTACCCCTCCTGGTGGGAAGATGCCCGAACCAACAGGGGAGGAGAAACTTCAAGGTTGGGCACAGACGGAAGGGTTTGCTGATATTAACATTGGGACGGAAACTAGAGTCAAAGCAGGGAAAATAGGAATGGTTGCCACAATTAAGTCAACTCGGTTTGACCGAGACACAGTTGGGAAGCAATTTGTAGATACAACTTATGATGAGATTATTGCCTTGATGTTTGGAGAGGAATAATGGAATGGCTGATTGTTCGAGACACTAAGACAGGGAAGGAATTACACGTAGCAAGAGATAATCCTCTTTGTCCTTTTCTTGTATGCGCTGATGGTGAGACAGTAAAAGTCAGGAGAGGAAGTATGCGTAAAGTATTTAGACTTTGGATGAGGGCAAGAATGGAGGAAAGTGGATAGCCTAGACCAAATCGCCACGGATATTCTCCAATGTCAGCGATGCGAACTTCGCATGAACGCTACTTGTCCTGTCCCTGGGCATGGTGAGCTTGGGGCAAGGTATCTCTTAGTCGGTGAGTCACCTGGGAGAGAGGAGGACGAGCAGGGCGTCCCTTTCGTCGGGGCTGCGGGCAGGAGGTTAAACAAGTTACTTGAACTCGCTAGAATAAGTATAAATGATTGTTTTTTTTCTAATGTCTGCCGCTGCCGTCCTCCACAGAATAGAGACCCAAGAAAGAAAGAAATCAAAGCCTGTGTGGAGTTTCTTTGGAGAGAGATTAGGTTGGTGAAGCCCCAATACCTGATCGCTCTAGGCAGTATCCCATTGGGTTTGTTCTGCCCTTACGGTATTCGGCAGTGCCATGGCACACAGATGGAGGTAGAGATACCAAATGAGCAGTTCTACAAGGCTGGAACACAGGAAGAAAAAGCTCAGGAGAAAGCTAGAATTTTGGAGAGGCTGAAGAAAAGATGATGGTCACATTTAAGAGTGATGTTGCAAAACGAAAACGCCTTTTTACCCCAGAATCCTTTGCCCATCCAGCCAAGATGCATCTTGGGATGTTGCTTTGGATTATGGGCAAATACACCAAACCAGGGGAGGTTATCCTTGACCCAATGGCTGGGGCTGGTTCAACTATGCTGGCTACTAGGTATGGTAGGAATGTCGTGCTAGTTGAACTTGAACAGAAATTTGTGGATATGGCAAGGGCAAATTGGGAGAAAGTCAAGGAGCTTCCCCAGATGAGTTACGAGATGGGAAGTTGCCAGATAATACAGGGAGATAGTAGGGATTTGCAGAATGTCTTGTTCCCTATCCCCTTTGAAGAAATAGTATTAGCACTTTCAATCGGCGATGGTTATTTATCTATTCACCCTAATGGTGTTACCCCTAGCTTAGGGATAACTCACTCGGCAAAACAAGAAGCATATTTCAATTATAAATGTAATCTGCTGGATAGAATTGGTTTGACTTATAGGCAATATGAAAGAGAGCGAGAGCGAGCTGGTAAATTACATAAGAGTTTAACTGCTGATACCATCGTTGATGAAAAATTGTTGCCTATATATAAATTACTCTATCCTACTGGCAAAAAAGCTATAACGACTGAACTCTTGGGTAAGGTTACACCATTTATTCTAGCTCATTGGTTTATGGATGATGGTTCTAGCGAGAGGCAGAACACAATAACTCTTTCAACAGAAAGCCATACAGAGCAGGAAGTTAATCTACTTGCTGATTGGTTTAGAGCTAACTTTATGATTAGCCCAAGCATTAAAAAGCATGGCAGTGGCTATATTCTCTATTTCCATAAGGCTGATGCCTTCGTTTTAGCCAATCTATTAAAACCCTACTTTCATTCCAGCTTGCTTTACAAGATAGACATTCCCAATAGAGAACATGGGATGAAAGAAGTGGCGAAGCACTTTAAGAGAGGTTATCACGGCAGAAGATTGCCAGAATCCAGACAACTTGAGGGATTGCTGGTGGATAAGTGTATATTTAGTCCGCCTTATGCTGAAGGTTTAGCTGGGAGTGGCAAGGGCATAGATTTAAGCAAGACCAAGAGAGGGGATAGGAGGCATCAAAGTCTCGGTCATTTGACTAAAGGTGTGGGGTTCGGTGGTAATTCTAATAATATTGGAGCTTTACCTTATGGCTCAATAGATACAGTTATTAGCTCACCGCCCCTTCAAGAGGTAGAGATTAAACGGAGGGGGCAGGATAAAAGCCGTGAAGGTTACGACTATGGGAGCAAACTCAAGATGTCTAGTGAGCATCCAGATAATATCTCAAGGCTAGCTGAAAGGAACTATGGTAAAGTAGATGCTGTTATTACATCTCCACCTTATGAAGAAGCAATGGGCAAAAAGCATCATAGCCCTAGAGCGGATAAACTAGCCCAAGAGAAGTCTAATCCTGTTACCTATACTGACAAAGTTGATGCTGTTATATCTAGCCCGCCGTATGAAAACCAAATACATAAGGGGACTGGTGAATGGTCGCAAAGCGGTGAGGGTAGGTTGTTAGGCGGTGAGCAAAGTGCAGGTGGTAAATTGCTGGGTGTTCCCCAAGGCGAGGATTACATTAAATCAAAGGACAATATCGGCAACCTCAAATCGGACTCCTACCTTCAAGCCATGCTCCAAGTTTATCAACAGTGCCACAAAGTCCTCAAACCTAATGGACTAATGATACTTGTAACCAAAGACTTTATCCGAAACAAGCAACGTATTTTCCTATCTATTGACACTGTGAAACTTTGTGAGAAAGCAGGGTTTGTCTTGGAGGATTGGCATGAGAGGAGGTTGACCCAACAGAGCTTTTGGAGAATAATTTATTACCAAAAAAACCCAGAGGTTGAAAGGTTGGAGACAGAGGACATTTTGGTTTTTAGGAAGGGAAAAGGAGAATGAAACTAACTCTTCTAGCTATGTATCATCCCGCCGCCGCCCTCCATCAACCCCGTCTATGGGCAGAGATGCTTGACGATTGGGAAAACATGCCTGAACAGGTGCCACATGATTTTATTGTTGTAGACAAAATGGATTTGGAGTATCCTCACGATTTTTATGCTTTGGACACAGAACAGGACGGAGCAGGAGGACTTGGGCAGTGGTCTATTGCGGGGAGAGACATCAATGGAAGGCTCTGTGTCCTTTCTATGTATGGTGCAAAACAGGATTTCTGCTTTCTTGGTTCTTGTGTTTTCCACAACGCCAAGTATGACCTCCGAGTTCTCCGAGGCAACAAGATGCAGGAACCCAAGGAAATCCACGACACGATGATAATGGCTTATTGTTTAGGTCTAGGTCGGCAAGCCCCAAAGGACGATAGCAAAACCAAGAGTGGTTCTGATATGGTTGGGGGGCTTGGACTAAAGTATCTTGCCCGTCGTCACCTTGGAATGGAAATGAAGAGGTGGGATGAGGTCAAAGACCATCCAGAGGAAGTGCCCGAATATAATGCGAAGGATTCTGTTGCAACCTATCTTTTGGCGGAAAAGTGGTTGCCAATTCTGCCGAAGCATTATTTTGATATTGATTTGCCTTTGCTTTCTGTCTTGATAGCGGTTGAGGATAGGGGAATTCAGATAAACCCAGATATGCTCCTAGACTTTGCCAAGGAACTAGATAGTAGGCTGGCAAGTTTTGACCTACCTTTGAACCCACATGCTACACAGGATATTCAAAGTTATGTCTATGGGACGCTTGGTCTTGAGCCGTGGAAGTTCACGGCCTCTGGGGCACCTTCGGTTGATGTCGAAGTGCTAGAGACAATAGATGACCCTGTGGTTCGGCAGATTGTAGAGTATAAGCAGCTGTATAAAGAGAAGGGAACCTATGTTGAAAACTATGTCAATGCTGCCGATGCCAATAATCGTATCCATCCAGAGTTGAAACAGACCTCGACTTCTACAGGGCGGTTATCTTGTGCCCGACCAAATTTGCAGAATGTGTTCAAACGGGACGAGAGGGTAGGACTTAGGGCGCTGTTTGTAGCAGGAGAGGGCAAGAAGCTAGTTAGGGCAGACTATAACCAGCTTGATTATCGTGCTCTAGCAGCAATTACCCAAGACCCACTCTTGATTAAAGCCCTTAATGCCGACAAAAAAATCCACCAGGTAACCGCCGACGAGATGGGATTGAAGTATGATGATGCCAAGACAGCAAACTTTGGTGTCCTGTTTGGACAAGAGGCATGGTCTCTTAGCTTGCAACTACATATCACAATCAACGAGGCTAGGGACTTTCTCAAGAGATACTTTGAACGCTTTCCCAATATAAAGAAATATCGTGAGCAAATGACTGAGATTGCCAAAAGTGAGAGGAAGGTAACAGTTCCGTTCACCGGCCGAACCAGAAGAATAGATGCCATGTTTGTTGACCAATGGAAGATAAGGCAGGAGGGCATCAAGGAAGCCATCAACCTACCCGTGCAGGGGCTTGAGGCCGAGGTCGTGAAGATTGGGATGATTAACCTGCACCAAAAACACAACGCCCCTATAGTTCTCCAAATCCATGATGAGCTCTTGTTTGAGGTTGGTGAGAAACAGGCTGTTGAGTTTGCCCACTGGATTAAAGGTTACATCCCGACCATTGTGGAATTCGGGGGGATGCAGTTTCCTGTTGAAGTGGGCATTGGGCAGAACTGGTATGAAGCGATGGAGGACAAAATATGAAAAATGGAGAACGGAAGAAAGTAAAGAGACTCGCCCAATTAGTAAAGGCTCTGCCCTATGTTGAACCTATTGTTCGTCAGAAAATAAAGTCTTGGGTTCTTTGGGGTGTTGCACCATAAGAAAATGACTATTAGCCTGTTAAAAGGCATCTTAGGAGGCGTGGTAATGTGGGTGGTTTACATTATCACTGAAAATTTGCTCGTAGGCGTATTGCCTTGGGTATAAAGGAGGACAAATGGCAACTATTTCGTATTACTGTAAAAAGGTGAGGCCAAGTAAGGTTCGAGCTATTATTTGTTGCCCAAAGTGTTATAGTGAGTATATATCTCGGTGGTTCCATTCTAGGATAGGAAACGATAGATTAACTTGTTTTTCTTGCGGAGGAGAGTTTATAGTTTCCTGTGTATCAATAGAGGAGATTAAATGACAATTAAGAAAAAACCAGAGGGCAAAGAATTTGAAGACCTTTGCCAACAGTGGAACGAGGTTGACCATGATGGGAAGATAGCCCTGTCAAGATTGTATAGTGTTACCTATGACACGATGAAGCACTGGGTCAGCGAGAGTGGAGCAACACGGAAACAGGTAAAAACTGAGCCTCGGATGACCATAACTGTTCCTGAACTCCTTGCTATAAGACCCTCAGTTAATTTGGATTTTGTGTGTTTTGACATTGAGACAAGCAACCTCCAAGCCGATTTTTCTATTCTCATGACTGCCTGTATCAAACCTTATGGACAAACTCCTTTTGTGTTTCGGGCAGACGATTATCCTGAGTGGGAGCGAGACCGAGCAAATGACTGTCGGATAACTAGGGCAATAGCAGAGGAACTGAAGAGACACGCTATCATCATAACCCATTATGGAACTTACTTTGACATGCCCTTCCTCCGAGCTAAGATGATGAAGCACAACCTAGAGCCTCTGCCCCAGATGTTCGCTGTGGATACTTGGCAGATTGCCCGAAAGAACTTTAAGATGTCCAGCCGCCGACTTCAGAACATGGCTAACTTCTTTGACCTCGGCGAGAAGGACACTGTTGAGGGCAGGCTTTGGATGGAGGCAGCGTATAATGGGTCAAAGGAGGCAATAGATAAAATAGTAGAACACAACATTAGGGATGTTGAGATACTGGAAAAGCTGGCGTGTATTAGTTTTCCTTATCTCAAAAGCATACCAAAATTGTAGTTGGAGTAATAATGTATGGAGGGTAAAAATGCCTGCTATTGCATCTGGAGAGAGAAAAAACCTACTACCTAGCATTGAAGCGGCGTCCAATGCTCTCGGATATAGACCGAGTGTAGGAATGCTGAACTACTTCATTACTACCGTGTTAGACAGGGTCTGCCTGTCTACCTATACGGACTTTAATGAGGTTATAGGTGTTCTTGAGTGTATCAAACAAGAGTTTTACCGCCGAGTGATTGCACCTTACGAGGACAAAAAATACGAGGCTAATGGGGAGGTCTATAAGCAAAGATGAAAGTTTATATTGCTGGGGCGTTAAGCTCCAAAGAAAGGAACAACCGAACGCCAACCCAAGTTGTTGTAGATTATCTGTCAAACGTTCACAAAATGTGCAAGGTCGCTGGAGAGGTTCGTAAACTGGGCTATGTCCCGTTTGTGCCTGCTCTTGACCTTCTACTAGGGGTTGTCAACGGCGACTGGACAGAAGAGGACTACCGAGGTATGGGTATAGAGTTCTTAGACATCTGCGATGCCCTCCTTGTAATCTCAGATAGTTGGGGAGTTCAACAGGAGATAGAATACGCTAAACTCAATTGTATCCCGATTTATTATTCGTTGGAGGAACTAAATGGACACAAGTAAGACCTATATCAAAATGTGCGAAAGGGCAGAAGAGATACAAGCACTCAGGTGTGAAGAAAAGCATAGGAATACAGGCAAATGGTTGAATGGGGATTTATATGCTGATATAGTTGGTAAAATAGGTATGGCTCATCCCTCTTACTTAGATGCTTGGGCAGAAGAACCACACTATCTACACCATCCTATTGAGGCTATCTGGCTTCCTCGCCAAGACCAACTGCAGGAGATGTTGCCCTTTCATGCGATAGAGTGGTTATTAGATCTGTTTTACTACTGGGCAAGAGGAAAGCGCAATGTATCCCCAAGATTGAATACTATGGAACAACTCTGGCTTGCTTTTATAATGGAAAAGAAATACAATAAGACATGGGATGGTGAAAAGTGGACAGAGGTAAACTAGGGCTATTTGTTCAAGCAATCGACGAGAAGCGCCTTGCTCTGATGTTGAGCAAGTCCCAGGATTACGCTACAGGAGACAGTTTGAGCAACTTCAAGCGGGTAAACCAACTGTGCAGGATATTAGATATAGACCCCCGCCGAAGCCCTGCAGATTGTGCAAGGTTCCTGATGATACTCAAAGTTGATAGATGGTGTAACCTGATTAACAACAAAAAAGAGTCTGAACCTGAAAATGAATCGATACAAGATACCGTGTTGGATTTGCACAATTATATTGACTTGGCGTTCTGCTGCGATTTAGAGACCGCCCCAGAATCAAATAGGAGGGAAAGATGAAGGAGAAGACATACACGATTTGTGCCCGTCTGAACATTGAAGTAACCACGGAAGTAAAAGCCAACAGTTATGAGGAAGCGGCAATAGAGGCGAAACAACTGAGAGCGTCTGACTTCGTATCCATTCCTGTTGGTGCTTGGCAAGACGGAGGTATAGAGAAGATACTTTTTATTAGCGAAAACGATTAACATAATAAACTGCCCCTCGTCCGCCTGACCAAAACCCCTTGGTGAGTAATCTACGGACGGGGGGTGGGCAACACAAAGGAGGTGCACAATGTGGAGACCAATCGATTGGGAGGCAAACAAAGCGGTCGTAGTTAGAGAGATTTTCCGCTTATCTTTCCCATCAATAAGTGCATGGGAAAGACATTTGTTTGAAGCGGGTGCTGCTGCTCTGTTGAAAGCAGTAAGAGACAAGTGTCCTAAGCTATTTGGCATTACTATCAAGGAAGCAGGTATTAAACTGGAACACGAACCCCAAGAAGAAGGAACTTGGTATTTTATCCCAGATGACAAGTAAAGGAAGCGTATGTTCCCAGGGATAAATAAAGTCTGTGCCCAATGTGTCCATGATTGCAAGCAATCTGCTTGGGTTATACTGTTGAACTGTCCAAAGCTAAAATCAATCCCCCGACCTAGTAATCAACAGATACAGGCAAAGAAACGGCCAGATAGAGCCGACCAAAAGAAAAAGGGTTAATGGGTATCAAACCATTAACCCTTCTTTTTATGCCCCTAGATTTTGATTGTAGAGCGTTCTAGCCTAGGTAGATTTTGAGAAGGATAGCCGTTGTCATAGCCGCCACGATGCCCAAGCACCACATCATAACCCTTATTCTAACCTGGGTGTGGAACCAATCATTAAGCAACCACTCCTGAAACCATTTCGGTGTTTTCATAGTTGTCTCCTACATGATAAGTAATCTCACCATACTTCCTTGCCAGCTAACCAGCCTCTGTTGGATGTCGTCGGTCTGAGGTTCAATGAACCAGACTTCTTGGTTTTGGTCAATAAAGAAATTCAAGGCATGAATGTCTGTCCAGACAATTCCAAGGGCGATCCCACTCCATTCAGGCACGCTGAACTGCCCCATGAGGCGAAAGGAGAAATCATCGCAATCTCTTTCTTCTGGAACGAAACCTATCTTATTTGTTTGGTCGATACGGAGGAATTCGTTGATGTCTTCTAGGTTGCTGAGGTAGTAAACAGTGTCCGACAGGTATATGGCTGCAACTGGAAAATGAAAGCGAAGTAGGCTATATGCCTCTCCTATACTCAACTCTGCCCGTGGAGTAGGTTTAGGTTTCTCAGCTTCTTGCCTTTTTAACAAGAAGTTCAGCAATTTCAACAACAACATCTTTAACATCTTTTGCCTCTTTGATAATCGCTTCTAGTTCCTCTTTGGTTACATCCTCGTCTTGTATAGCGGTGTAGATAGTATCAGTAAGTTCCTTCATTTCTTTCACGAGCTTCTTGATATACCCGCCAGTAATAACCAAGCCGATTGCCAATACCAGCATTACAATTTCATACCATTCCATGTTCTCCTCCTTAACTTATTGTAAACGAAACTTCCTGTAGTCTAACCTGCACTGCAAGTTCAGGTTGCCTTTGTTTTTCGTGTTTGACTTCAACCTCTTTGGGGAACCCCGGCATCATTACACACCAAACATAATCCCCACTTGCTGTCCCTGAAGTCTTCTGCCCATACCGCAAGTCAGCAAATTTAACCAAAGTCGTAGAGGTTCGGGCAGTTCTAAGCAATGTGCGAATTGTTTCTGCCCGTTCTGAAGGTTTATCTCCTATACGATAATAGGCTTCATGGATTCTAACCGTTGTTGGTTTCTCAGTGCCCTTTGCCTGGAAATAGGTTACTACAGGTGTAGCCGTGTTTGTAATAGAAGCTAGCCAGATTTCGAAGGAAATTCGCTTATTATGAAGAGCGGAGGTCAAATTAACCTCGTCAACCCCAAGACTGGTGCGAGCAGCAACGCACTCGGTTGATGCCGCTGAAGGCAGGTCATTGTCATCTCGGAATTTAATTTGAACGGATTCTCCGCTAGAAGCTACTGTTTCTACACCTGAGTTATATCTCTTCATTTCCAAAACGACTGATTGCCACAGTTTGTCCCAATTCGGGTCGGTGCCATAAGTGTAACTCATTTTGAGCCAACCCGAGGTGCAGAATCTTGCGGCTGAGTCAGCTAGGGGATTGTCGGATAAAATAACATAAGCTGTGTGAGTCCCATAACCAAACCACAGTCGGCGGTCTGTTGTTGTATGCTGACAGGTTTTGATTGCACTACAAGCATTTGTTCCAAGATAAACCCAGGGACACCATTCCCAGCGAAGCCCTCCGCCTGTTAAGGTTTCTCTGCCTTTGTAGATATGAGTATTTGTGCCTTCGTCCATAGCTACATAAAGCCAGTCTTTGTCGGAGGTTATGCCTACGATGTCTCCTACTTTGCCAATGTCGTCTATATCAGTTAAAGGACTAATAGGACGGTAGGTTCCAGAGGTTGTCATTTCAGCCATTCCTCGTTGTATAGAGAAGTAAGAACTCGTTTGCCAGTTATTTATATATTTGAAATTGTCTATTGAGTGGTTTACCCGAAGCTCATCTGGCAACTCGGCGTGAACCCCTCCGTCGGAATCTACCCAATAAAGTCCGTCCTCCTTGCCTACGTAAAGTTTATCAGCACTAAGGAATATGTTGATGATATTGTTAGACGTCTCTCCGACATAGGTAGCAGATGACCAGTTGTTTGTCCCTGTTGCGGCGTTGATAGGAGCAGCAGCATGATATAACGTATTTGGTATGATAAATTTCCAAATAACCTCTGCAGTTCCAGCAGGGTTTGGACAAACCAAGAAACCACTGGCATACTTATCAGTTGTAGTAACAGCCAAATCGCTGATTGTCCATGTGTCTCCATCAGTTGAATAAGCATAAGCAGTAGAAGCTCCACGGGCTGCGTAGACTTTGCCGCTTAATTCTGCCATGCCCAAGACGCCAGCAATAAGGGTGGTCGCCGCCGTCCATTTCGTCCCGTAGATATAGATTTTGCCTGTTGTCCAACAGAGCCATTTGCCTGCTGCTTCAAACCAGAAAAAACCCAAAGGGGCAGAATCTAATTCGGTGTCATCGCTCTCTAGCACCTCTGTTATCAGAGGAGCAAGGAACATTCTCCCTGCTTGCGTAGTGTCAATGGATTGTCCTTCGAAGTATTTGTCCTCATCTTCAAAGGCATATTGACCATGCCCTCCTATCCAATCGGTCTGGGTGAATTTGAGATTAGGTTGATATTGGGGGATTTCCTCAATGACCTGATACATTGCCGAGCCTTGGTCATCTCGGACAAGGTCAAACTCGTAAGCTGTTCCACCGATGTTTAGTTGATGGTCGTGTGTATGTGGCATCCTTTACCTCACTCAACCTTCATCGTTTTAATATGCTTAAACAAAGCATCATCTATTTTAATGCCACCAAAATAGTGTTCTATTTTGTCGCTGCTTTTCAGTTCTTCTCCGCAATGATGACAAAAAACACTGTCTGCTGAAACAAGATGTCGGCAGGCTTCACAAACATATTCATCGGTGGTCTTGTATGCTACTGTTTCTAGCCCACATTTAGGGCAAAAGTTGTTTTTGCTGTAATCCGCACCATCGTGCTGGTGTGGTTGATGGGCTTCAGCTATGCTCTCTAACTTTATCCTATTTGCCATATTAAACTCCTACTATCCAACATTGTTAATCCGCCAAGCTCCATCGACGTAAACGTATAAAATACCATCAATTCCACCACTTCTTTTTAGACCACCTGTTACAGCAGCACTTGTATCATTAAGAACGGGGTTGCCGTGAACTTCCGTAAACCTGTAACTAGCATTGCCTATAGTGTAAAGGAGATTTGAGGAAGGTAGAAAGTTAACTGAGGTGGCCATTCCGTTGGTAAAGATAGTAGATACTGAAGGAGCAAGAACTATATCTCCCGCTGCGTCTGGGTAAATATAGGAACTATATCCGCCACGTGTCATGATTATATTTTTGTCGCCGTTTATGTTTATTCCAAGGCTATCCAGATAGACAGAGCCAGCCGCAGCGTAAATCTTGCCATCTGCCCCAACGTAACATTGGATAGTTCCTGTCTCGGTTGCCCTTGTTGTCAAAGCGTTGGCCACGCCAAATATATTGATACCTGTAGGACTTATCTTTACACCTGCACTAGCATTGATTACCCCCCCTGTTCCCAAGGTCAAAGCAACGATTATTGAACCTGTTGTAATTTTATCAACAACAAGGTCATTTATCTTAGCATTAGTAACAGCTAAATCACTTATCTTAGCTGTAGTAACAGCCAAATTGTCTATCTTGGCTGTGGTAACGGCTAAGTCGTTTATCTTAGCCGTAGTAACAGCAAGGTCATCTATTTTGGCTGTGGTAACAACTAGGTTCTTCAGCATCTCAGAGCGGATAGATGCGGGCTCAAGTTCATCAGATGGTCTAAGATCTACTTGTGCTTTCCTCCAAGGTCTAAGAGCCATTTATTCTCCTTTAACTTATCCCCCAATGTATTGTCGCCGCTGGTGACCTCATGCCAAACTTGTTTTTTCTATCCATGGCCTCCTGCTTCCAGAACATCATCATTTGCTGGTATTGTTCTCTTGTCCCCGATTCAAAGTTGGGCATGGACAGTATAGTATAAAGATACAATGCTGCCTCGGCAACAAGGATTTCGGTTTGTGGAGCATCCAAAGCAATCGTGGCTGTCCACGCTGTTGAACTTGCCCCAGAAACTAAGAAGTCTAAGTAACTTATTCCTCTTATCCTCAAACGATAATCGGCGGTAACAGAAGAGGGCAAATAGAGGTAACCATCCTTGTCGACTTTGTAGTCAAAAACTTTATACCAATCTTCCTCTTGGCTGTAGTTTGTCGGTTCTACGAATACTTGGTGTGGTCGGTTTTGGGCAAGTCCGAGATGACCAATGTATAATCGGCTTCTATCTCCTGCAATTACACGGGCGTCATCCACGAAACTGGTTCCAGTAGCAACATTATGGTATATGTAGAAGATGATATGCTTAGATTGCTCAGAAAGATTTAGGCTAACTGTCAAAGGGTCATCATAAGATGTCCACTTGCTGTCCCCTGCATGGTAATCTGAGTAAACAGTAGTCTGCACACCATCAGAAATCCCAATTCTCAAGCAACTTGCTGTATTGCAGAAGCCCTGAAGGGTAAAGGTTACTGATTTACCTGATAGATATTTGATGTCATCAAAATCAATAATAGATTGAGATATACTTCCTGCCGCCGTAGTTAACTGGCAACTATACACTCCATGTCTATAGTAGTATGCTGTAGAGGTCTGGGTTGCGGTTACAGTAGTTTCTGTCCAGTCAGTTAAATTGGTTGTCGTTGTCCACCTTTCAAACGAACCATCTTTGAGCCAGTTCCCCGAAACTAGGGTCTCGTCCCAGACTTCTTGAAAACAACTGGGGTAGATATTCTTGGCAGCAGCAATTAGAGCAATCCGTTTGTCCGAAGGACTGAACAGCCTATGAACCTCGTAATCTATCCCTGTTCCTGGGGCTTCGGCAAAAGCCAATGTAGTCAAAGTTCCTGTTGAATTATCGAGGCTGCTGACTTTCCGCTCATCGTAAATGGCAGCAGTCCCTGATGGTTCTTCAACGAGGAAAGCCCAAGTTTCATCTGTTATCCAGTCATTAGCCTTAGCCATAAGAGCGGTATCTACAAGGGCTGTAGTTGACCCAGCTCCTGTCGTTGTGCTTGACCAGTAGTCCCCTATTTCTTTTGAAAGGAGTTGTTCTGCCGCTAATAAAGTCGTGCTCATTTTTAACCTATCTCTATATCGTCAATTATTGCTTCTGCCTGTTTTTGAGCAGGTTCGGTAATTTGCTGTTTGCGGTATGATAAAACTTCCGCTTTTAGGTAAGCAACCACCATTTGTTTGGCGTTCCCAAAACCTGCAGATTGAGCGACAGCGTTTAACTCTAATACTACACTGTTTGGAATAGCAAAGGTAACTAACATTTTTCCTCCTTATGCCGCTGCTATTAAGCCATGTGAAATCATGGCATCCCTCAGGGCATCCAAAACACCAGCATCTACTGCATCCCAAGTAGCATCTACTACATCATCACATCGGGCATCTATAACCCTTGCTCCTACTACTTGACCGCCCTCCATGTATAGATACTTACCGCTAGCAAAATCAAGCCCACTACCTTTGATACTTAGAATTCTGATAGGGGCAGCACCAGCGACCATCAGATTAAAGTTCAAATCTACATCTTCGCTGGCATCGGTAGCATCTGTTAGAACCAAGTCAATAGAAGCACGCTCCTCAACTTCAGAGGCAGCATTGCCCACTTTAAAAGATATACCTAGCCCAAAATTGGCTGCCTCGTTATTTACTCCTGCCCCAGCTTGTAGCACCAGCATATCAGTAACAGCCGATATAGAAACTGATGTGCTATCTCTACCGATTTGGAGATATGGGTCGGCAGCACCTTGTAAGCGAGCTACTTCTTCATTTCCAACGCCTGTATCCCTGGCATAGAGAAGCAAAGATGCACTGTCTGCATCGAAAGCACGAATGGTCTTTGCTGTAGCTTGAAAACACAGATGACCCAAGATGTTTATATCGCTATTTGCAGTTATAGCACCACTACAGGTAACTGCTGGAATAGTCCAAAGTGTAGCCCCTGCTGTCCACGTTCCACCTACATTGTAAAGATAAAGGTCTGGCGTGGAGGCATCAAAGAATAGAGCTGCTTTGGAGTTCCCTCCATCACTAGCAGCTATTATGACGTCCCCATCAGTAGTTACACCAGAGACTATCAGTGAGTTCGCAGCAAGAGCGGGGGTAACAGGAGTGCCAACGAACACGCCAGTTAGGGCTGTGTTGGCAGCCAAGGTAGTAGAGCGATTTAAGAGAGCCTGGTCGCTGTCCGTTCCAAGTTTGAGCAAGACATCATCCGCATAAATTGTGCTTACTCGGCGGATGTCTTCAAAAATGTCTAAGCCTTGATTATCAAAAATATCTAATCCCATCATCTACCTCCTAGATTGCTATCCCACGAACTCGGATTAGCCGTTCTGCCCCCTGAGTTGCTGAGGAAACAACCTTGATAAACTGGTATCCGCCTAAACGAAAAACGGTGGAATAACCTCCAGTGGTAGTTAGCGTTGTTATGTTACTGCCTAAATCCTGAAAAGTTCCACCTGTTTTTTCAGCAACCTGTATCTTCAGGGTGCAACTGGTTATTGTTGGGATAATTATTTCAAGATAATCATAATCCCTACCCAAATTTACTTCTGCTGAAGATGTTCCAGCATTGGCTATAGTAGCCGCTTTCCATGAACCTGGTAAACTCATTTTTCACACACTCCTAAGTTTTTGTTTTCTTTTGTTTGACCTGTTTTTTCAACAGGTCTCGTATGTCGAGCAGGACTTCAAGGACAAGCATGTCTACTCGCTTTCCGTCCTGTTCCACAATTTCCCTCTTACGCATAAATACCCCCTTTGCCCTCTTGTTTTAGCTGACGGGGGAAAGACTGGGGAAGCCTCTCCCCACGCCAGAAGAGGGTAAACCTAGCCTTGTTTAAGGGCTAGGCGACTTCCACGAATTTAGCAAGTGCCATCAGGACATTCGGTTCTATCTCTAAAACCACGTCCATGTTATGGTGGCACTTGTCGCAAGTTCCAGCGACTTTTTCTGGTATCTTTACTTTGTCAAAAACCAATTCAACCTCTTGAGCCATGAGTTCGTTGAACTCAGCAACAAATTTCTCCCAGCTCTCACCTTCTGGTTTAACAGAGGTTTGCCCTTTTCCGTCTTTCTCGCCGTGCTTTGTAACTAAACCATTTCGGACTTCCTCAATTATCTTGAGTTGTTCCTGAAATTTATTGGCAAGTCGGGCAAGCCCATAGGCAGTTTTCACTGGGAACTTCTGTCCAAGAAGTTTTTGTAAAGGTTCTCGACTAGTAAAGATTTCTCCGTTTGTTAGTTGCATTGTTTACCCTCCTTTTTCTTTAGGTTATGATACTAAGCCAAGTGTCTGTAGGTCATCAATAACCGAATTTACTAACTGCTTCAGGTCAACGACATCATCTGCCAAGTCATTTAGCTCTATGCATATGTTATCTGCTTGTGCTGCCGTTGTATAGCCATAAGGTGTGCTGCTTGTAGAGGCGGTTTCTACAACTGCGGCGAAAGTTGAAGCCGCATGGGTCTTGTCGGCAGTTGAATAAGTCTGTGTATAGGCAGCAGGTCGCACTACAGGTGCAGCATTAAAGAAACCCAACTTCTGGGTTGTTGCTGTTCCTATCTTCGTGCCTGTTGCAGTATTTAAGACAATATCACAAGCATCTGAGAGGGTTAATGTTCCACCAAGAAACATTGCCCCAGCGACACCAAACCCACCCGCAACGGTCAATGCTCCAGTGGTCGTGCTTGTAGAGGTAGTTGTGCCTGCAATAGTAAGCCTAGTTGATGTTCCTGTTAGCAGAAGGCTATCAGCACTCTCGTCCCACAATAGGTAATTGCCAGATGTATTGCCGAACATCTTGACATCCATATTGAGAGTAGCGTTACCAAAAGCAACATACTCGGTTGCGTCGGTAGTGGGTAGGATGTAGAGAATAGTGGTAGAATCATCAGTATCCATGACGATTTTAGGCGTTCCACCTCCGCCCTTGTTGAATTGTAGAGTTCTATCTACATAAATGTTTTGACTCATTTTTCTTTTTCTCCTTTTTATTTTGTTACGGACAAGCCCGTTAGTCTTGACGGCTCTGTGAGAGAGCCATATGGCTACTGATTTCAGGCTCAGTAGCCGAAGCCTTCTAGTTTAGCTTGAGACTGTCCACACACCAGCAGTTGTCGGTGCTCCAGAAGTCGTGATGGCATAATACCAAGTCCCATCACCAAAGATGAGACAAGCAGAGCCCGCAACAGCATCGCTTGTAATGGTATCGCCAGTAAGGTCGTCAACGCCTATAATTTTATCGGCAGTCCCTCCTGTAATAGCAAGAGAG
>ERZ1292632.326-Hain-H43-01um-R2-326-length-49220-cov-63_pt2 | contig 41137 bp, 81 predicted proteins | sample MGYA00564407_ERZ1292632 | MGnify/ENA primary metagenome ERZ1292632 (study PRJEB36523, sample SAMEA6512637) | groundwater metagenome | collected 2019-01-08 | study: AquaDiva: Metagenomics assemblies of 32 groundwater samples | reverse complement strand
TCCAGATCGTGACCTCTGGCCCGTCAGCCGCCGCCACTTGCCGCATGACGAGGTTTCGCTGATGCGGAGACCACTGGCCCCGGACCACGTCTTCCACGTAGTACGTGCCGCCAGCCCGAGCCATGCGCACGCCGGCGCTGTAGGCACCTCCGCCCGAAGTTCCCGCTTTATCCCATGAGCGCACGCAGCGGGCATCGGCCGGCGCGGCGTCCACGATGTCAAACCAACTTCGGTTGAACACGCTCCCGGCGGTCGGACGCACGTTCCAGTTCCCACCGAGGAGCCGCTCCCGCTCCACAAGGGGCAACGCCATCAGCCGGCCGCGATACCCTGGGTCCGCGCGCATCATCGCCGGGTTGTCCGTCTCCAAGCGCCCGGGGATGAACGTCATGGAGAGCACTTCCTGCTCCGAGCGCCCGGGATGCGCGGCCATGGCGGCCTCCCGCGATGCGTACCACTCCAGTTGATCCCCCTCGCCCCGCACGAACCACCGCAGGACGCCAGCCCGATCCTCGCGAGGCAGGCCAGTCTGCTCATCAAGCCACCACGCGATGAACCGGTGCAGCCATCCGCCAATAGGATCGCTCTCCGGCACGGGGTTACACGAGGCACGAATGAACGACCGCACACGGCCGGCTGGATCTCTGTTCCGGGATACCAAGTACCAGAATTGCCCTGCGGTGAACATCTCAAGCTGGTCGAACTCAATGAGCGGGACCTGCGCGCCCTTCCAAGAGAACTTGTCCTCCTCGCGTTGGAGATGGCTGAACCGCACCTTCGCCCCAGAGGGGAAGGTCCACTCCAGGCGCTGGGCATTCGGCTCGGCGCCGAACTCCCGGTAGAGCCGGCCCGACTCATCCCACAGGCCGCCCTGGTTCGTGATCTCCGGCGATTCCCGCCGGAAGACAACAGCCCCGAACGCCGGGAGATCAATATAGCGGAGCGGCTCGAGGAGGAGAACAAAGGTTTTGCCACAGCCGGCACTTCCACCCAGGATCGCGATGTCTGCGGTGCTGGCAAGCGCCGCTTCTTGGAGCCCGGGCTGGGGGCGAATCTCGGTGGCGACTTGCGCCATTGCTACGTGCGAATGCCCCCCTGGTCCAAGTCGGCAACATACCGCTCGTGCCCACTCTGCCAGTGAGCGGCGACGTCCGCGTCGTAGGTCTCTCGGCAGCACTGGTGACGACTCCCCACGACTGAAGTCGGGGGCTTCTTAGGCGACCGCATCGGCGGTCTCCCAACGGCTCCGCCCGAGCCGTAAGACGTTGAGCGCGGCGTTGTGATCGCGATCCAGCACGAGCCCACAGGGACAGGCGTGGACGCGCTCCGACAACGTCTTGGCTTGTACGCGACCACAGCCCGAGCAGGTGCTGCTCGTGCCGCGGGGCGGAACCTTCACGAACCGGCGCCCAGCCTCTTCCGCTTTGGCGCCGAGAATCGAGAGGAACCGCCCCCAGGCCGCGTCATGAATGCTCTTGGCTAGGCCAGTCGAGGACTTCTCGACGAGCCCCTTCGTGTCGAGATCTTCTACGGCGAGATCCGCATGCGCGCGCACTAGGCGGAGCGCCGTCTTGTGGTGGAAGTCACGCCGCTGCTCCCGGGCCTTCTCGTGCAGACGGGCCACGCGCTGGCGAGCCTTCCGCCGAGCACTCGTCCCCTTCGTCTTCGCCGAGAGCACCTCCTGGGCCGCGCCGAGGTTGTCTTCCGCCTGCCGGTACCACCGCGGGTTCTCGATCTGCTCCCCGGTGCTCAGCGTCGCAAACGCGGTCAGCCCCATGTCGATCCCAACCTCGGCGCTCGCCACAGGGAACGCCCGTGCCGGAACCGCGTCGCACGAGAAGATCGCCGACCAGTGGTCCCGGCAGGACCGCTTGAGCGTGACGGTCTTGATCGTGCCGGCAATCGGGCGGTGGAGCTTCATCTTGAGATGCCCGATCTTAAAGATGCGCAGGTGCCCGTCGACCAGCGCCGCGCCGTTGCCGTACTCCTTGAAGACCAGCGAGTCCCACCGATCCTGCGCCTTGAACCGTGGATACCCCGGAGTGTCTCCGGCCTTCACGCGCCGGAAAAAGGCTCGGAAAGCGAGGTCCAAACGTTGGAGCGTGGTCTGGCACACATGCGCGTGGACCGCGCCGAGGTCCGGCTCGGCTTTGCGCACCTCCGGCAACTCACGAAGTTGATGGTAAACCGACACTGACACCTTGCGGCTCTGCCAGACCGTCCGCCGCTGTTCCAGCGCGGCGTTGTAGAGCCGACGCGTCGCGTGAAGCTGCGCGTCCAGCGCCTCGGCTTGGCGCTGCGTCGGATACAACCGGTACACAAACGCTCTACGCATCGCCCTTAGGTCGCTCGCTAACCCCGGACTGAACGTCCGGGGCTTGCACTCGCTGTTGATCTGTCACCTGTTGACGGGCGGCGCTCATGCGAGCCTCATCGCCGCGTGTCGGCCGGCAACTCCGCCCCGGCGAGCTTCTGCAAGAGCGCCCACAACGCCTCCACCGGCACCCCCACCCGCGCGAGGGAGATGAGGACTGACGGCCAGGGGCGCGTATAGCGATGATGTCGGAGCATGTGCCTCTCCCTGTCATCCGTGTACATCATTCGCTACTCCTGCTCTCCCCTGTTCGGGTCGCCCCCGTTGCCCGCTTGCGGCAGCGCCCGGCTCGCAGGCGCCTCAAGCACCGCCACCAGCCGCGTCGGCTCCGGCAGGTAGAAGACCACGCGGGCGTCAATCGGGCCGCCGTCCGCTCCGGTCACCTCATGGCGATCCTTCCGTCCCCACCGCTCATGGAACTTCCGCTCCAGCCACCACTCGGCGTGCTTCGGGTCCTCCTTCGCGGCCTTCATAATCAAAGCGACCGCGCCGATTTCGGCCATCTTCTCGGCTTCCAAGACCGCATGGCGAAAGGACAGATAGGGCTCTCGATGCCGCCCCATCCAATGAGCCAACGTATCAGGAGGAATGCCTGCCCATTCAGCGGCCACTTGGCGATAGTTGCCCCCTGAGATTGCAAGAACAATCTTGGCCTGAACTTCGGGTGTCAGCTTCGTCGGGCGCCCGATCTTCGGTATCACGTCTGCCATAGCAGCACCCTAGCACACCGCCGTTGTCAATCGGCCCAGCAGCCGGCGATTCTCAGCCCCACCTTCTGGCAACCGCGGCATTTCATCCCACGTCCGCCCGTCAAGCAGGCGGCCGCCGGAGTGAGGGCGAGGTCCTCCCCATTGCTTGTGGAAATACCTCACCTCCGCCGCCACGCATTGATCCCGAAGGAGCCGGACCCACTCCACGGCCTCCGGCTTCGGCACCCAGCGTCCGGCCTCCAGACTGACGAGCGCCCGCTCCCGGCCAGCAGGCTTCGAGGTCACCTGCGTCCCAGACTCTCCGCCGACAATGACCCAGTGGAGTCCCGCCGCGATCCAAGACGACAGGCCCACCGGCCCTAACAGCGGTTCAATGCTCAGAAAACGGATAGACGCCTCGACCTGGAGAAGAGTCGGGATGCGCGTCTCGGCGGCCGACTGGTTCTCCACCGACACCCCGGCCCAGACGTTCTGCGGGAAGGGTCGCCTGAGGCTGTAGCGCAGCATCTCCCCGGGCCGCTTGGTCAGGATCTGGTACTCGTGCTGGGGCGTGTCGGCGATCACGTCGAACACCTGGTCTCGATAGCTGTCCGGGATCTGCTCCAAGAACAGATCGCTCATGGAATTCACGAAGATCAGCGACGGGGCCTTCAGTCGGTAGGGTTCCCGGAGTTTGTGCGGTCGAAGCATGAGGTCGAAGCCGACAGGGAAGGCCGCTGTCCCGCGTTTGGCCTCCGCGATAGCCTCCGCGTAGCAGAATTTGCAGCCCGCCGAGACCTTCACGCATCCGCTCATCGGGTTCCAGGTTTCGTTCGTCCAAATGATCCCGGTATCGTTCACGTGTTGGCTCCCTCCCGCGATTCCGCAGGCATGCGTTCCAGCCGTATGCCGAAGTACCGGAGGATCGTCTCCACCTGCCCAACACGCGGGTTCTTCGGGTGAGGCCTCAGCCTCCCCACCGGCACCGACTCTAGCGTCTTCGTCAAGATCGCCGGTGCGCCCCCACTGGCCGTCTTTGCTGGTGGCATTCGACGCGCGCGCAACGTGCTCGCCTTGACAGGCTTCATTGCCCCTCAATCAGCGCGAGCGCCGGGTCGGGCGCCCCCTGCCTGCCGGCCCGCGACCGTTCCCGGCCCATCTGCCGCCGCGCCCGGTCCAGCGCCCGGAAGATGGCTGCCTCGTAGAGTGGTCGCGGCCCCTTGTCACCACGTTCCCAGTGGTAGTACGTTGCCCAGTTGACCCCCGGCATCCCGTAGCGTTGGAGCAGGGATACCATCGCCGACTTCGTGAGCCGGTGTTCCTCCCTGAATGCGCGGAGTTCACTGGCCCGCGGCCACGCTTCCCTGGGCGCCCGGAGCCCACCCCTCTGCTTCATCTGGATCACGTCTCGCCCTCCATCGACCATGCTACCACGGATCTATCTCTGGGCCTATTCGTTTATGGTGAACGGGAGGATCGGATCAGGCATGGAAGCCGCTCATCATGATGAACCCTCGGCCTGCAAACTCGTCAGCCTCGGGTCCGGTGATGCCGAGACTCTCGGGTGTGATGATGTTCCAGAGACCGAGAACCTTCCCGAGGGCGAACAGTTGGAACGCGGCTCCCTGGTCGCCGATCTCGGCGCCGACCTCGATGTAGGAAGGACCACCAGCGAGTCGCTCCGGTTGTGGGTAGGTCTTGAGGATGGCGATGAGCTCGTCCTTGATCGTCTCGGCCATCTTTTTGTCCACGCCGATAACGAGAAAGTGGAGGTCAACCTTCTCGACATCGTTCTTTGCCTGCGACTCGTGGGGCATGAGGTAGATGTCTGCTGAACTTCCTGGTAACTTGTCGATGTCGTCGCCTTCTTTGAAGTTCTTGATGGCGTCTACGAACTTGGGGTCACCTTCGATTTCCTTCCCCTTCCTGAGTTGAAGGGTCGTCGCTTGGAGTATCTCGTACAGTCTGTCGAGGTCCATGATCTACTCCTCCTCAAGCATCAGGAAACGGTGTGGGATGCGCGCGAGCAAGAAGGTCCGCCACTCGCCGAGAGACGCAGGCCGGACGACGAGGCGCGGCGTGTTGATCTCGTCGGCGAGCAGTTGCAGGTGGCGCCAGGCGTCGCCGCTGGCCTTCTTCGGGTACGTCCCGGCTACGGGCATGGCTGACCCGCGGCTCGTGCTGGGATCATCCGGCCATCCAGCACGCCGGTTGATTGCCTGCTCGACGAGCCATGTCGGATCCGTGGTGTACTGGACCGGGTAGCCGATGGCGCGCGCCTCTTGGCAGCGACGGAGGTAGGCGAGGGTGTTCCCAACCCGGCCCATGGGCTAGCCCTCCTTCGGTGTGGTGGCCATGGTGATGCCGACGTAGCCGAGCAGGCTGGCACACGGACCACACAGATAGATGAGGCGTCCGGTCTCCTGCGGGTGGGCGTTCGGATAAGCACGGCAGCGTTTGACCGTCCAGCACTGATCGCATTTCTTGCTGACCATGCCTAGCTCTCCTGCCGGATCGCCACACGGCGACCCGCCTGCTGGCGACGGTAGAAGTACACCGCAAGCCTCGCGCCTTGATCCCCTGCGAGCGCAGCCGTGAGGATGGCCGCACGATCTGCTTCGCTCACCCGGAGTGCTGACACCGCCACCTTGATTTCCTCGTCCGTCATTCGCTGGTTGCTCATGATGTGCCCTCCCTCATGCCGCCCACAGGCGCCGCAGCGCCTCGACGGTCTCGGGGTTGACTGCGCGGCGGGCGATCCGGCGGCGACGAGCATCAGGCGTCTCCAGACGGCTGAACCGCTCCACCAGCCGGTCCTCCTCCGTCGCCCGCTCTCCACTCCCCCATACCGTGTTTGTCATGTCTTGAGTCTATCATGGGATATATGCGTGTCAAGGACATAATGAGGGGCGATCCTGCTTCGTGCTGCGCTGCGTCATCTGGTGGGCTGTGGCCCCTGGGGCTCCGCCGTGCGCGACCTGGTGGCGCTAGCCGGTCAGCGGCCCGTGTGTCTGCTCCCAGAACGCTCCTAGAACCGCCAGAACGGCCCCAGGGGCGATGTGCGCGCGCTGCCCATAGGGGAAGATCAACGCACCTCGTGGACCAGCACCAGCAGCCGTTGGGCCACATCGGCCGGATACGTGTCCCCAGGCCATCGCTGCGTCGCCTTGGCGGGTCCCCGATTGTAGGCGCGCAGTGCGACTGGGCCGAGGCCGAAGTCATCGAGTTGCCACCGCAAGAACTGCATCCCGACGCGCAGGTTAAACTCCGGCTCACCGAGGCTCCCAAGGCTCACGTACCCCCCGCCCCGAGCCAAGACCGGCGGCTCATATCCGGCCAGTTTCACCTTGTCCACCACGAGCCGGGCCGTGTCTGGCATCACCTGCATCAACCCGATGGCCCCCTTCGGGCTCACGGCCGCGGGGCGCCACTCTGACTCTTTTTCGATGAGCGCCATGACATATCGAAAGTCGAGGTCAAGACGGTCGGCCTCGGTCATCAACTGGTTCGGGAACCGGAGGAACTCGCGCACCGTCGCGCCTGGATTCCGCCGGACGATCACGGCCAAGATTTTCCCCTCTACCTGGCTCGCCGACCGCGAGACGCTCAGCCCGCTGGCTTCGCCGGCCCGCTGGCCAGTGCGATACCCCAGCACTCCGGCACTGACGACACCGAGCAACATCATGAGCACCGCAAGGGCCGCTATGTTCGGTATCCTTGCTCTCTCGCATCATCCCGCCCCAACCGCCACGCCGACTCCTCGGCCCGACAGGTGTAGGGGCAGTCAATGTCCAGGGCAGCGACCGAGGCCGCACCCGCGACGAAGGCCGCACACAGCGGCCCCGTCACCCTAAGATGCGCCCCCCCGTAGACGGCACGAGCCCGGATCTCCGCCACCGATGGGAAGGCCCGTTGGTAGGCCGCCACCACGTCGCGCCAGCCGAACTCCTCGTGGTCCGTGAGCGCCCCCCAGACCCGACGCACGCGCTCCAGGTCTCGGCTATCGTCCACGGAGAGCTTCAGCGCCGAGTAGTCCAGCCCTTGCGGGGCGCGGATGTTCATGATCGGCAGATGCTGGTGCATCCACGTCGTCACGTGCTCGCGCTCGTTCGGGCCAGCATTGGCGTGGGCTTCGAGAAGCGCCGCCCGCGTAAACACCTCGATATCGCAGCCGTCAAAGAAAGTCGGCGGATGAACATTCGAGCTGTAGGCCACTCCGCCACGGAGCGCCGCCAGCACCTCGCCGGCCACGATCGGATCAAGCAGTGGGCAGTCGCTCGTCACCCGCACGATCACGTCGGCCTTGCAGGCCGCGGCGGCGGCGACATACCCCGCCAGCACGTCCCGCCGGCCGGGCTGCCCGACAAGCGGGATTTGCCCGCGCGTCCACGAGACACCGGCGCCTCGGCAGAGGTTCACGAGTACGTCATCGGCGGGGTCGTCCGTCGTCGTGAGCGCCACGCGGTCAATCCCCGGAATGCGCTTCGCCCGAGCCAGCACGTGCGTGAGGATCGCCTGCTTGCCGACTCGTTTGAGGACCTTGCCAGGCAATCGGCTTGAACCTACCCGCGCCTGGATGATGGCGATCGTGGTCAAGGGGCGCTCGCTCGCAACTTACTCATCGGGCTCCCTCGGCCCCGAAGGTCATCTCTACGATATTAACAGGCACGTCATGCCCTCCAAAACCAGTTTTAAACCATTCAATTCCTCGCTCTTTCTCAGTCCGCGCCACACCCTGCCAGCCGAGGCTTGCCTGCTCCACACCGAACGCTTGGAGCGCCTGCAAGGCGTGCCAGACAACAGCGTGCGAGATGTTCCGCGCGAGATACGCGCCACTCCCATAGTAGGCCCGGCGCTTGTAGACGAACCAGTACGCGGCCCCCCACGCCGCCGATGATGCCTCCGCCAACATGACCAGCGCCCGACCGTCCAGCAGCCACTCACGCTGGAGCCGATAGGTCGCATCGGGCCGTCCGCCGTACAGCCGGCGATGGAGCCGTTCATAGGCCGAGAATGCCGCACTGGCACCGAGCCCACGGTGCGTCGAGATCACGTACTGCCGTTCCCCGCCATGGATCAGCGAGCGGTAGGAGTCGCGGATGTCTTTCCAGGAGGCGGATTCGACTACGCGCTGAGCCGCCGCTCCCGTCGAGCGCAGAGGGAGGAAAAGATCAGCACTGGCGGATGAAGCACTGCGAAACGGGTGCCCTGCGGCACGGTAGAGGCAGGCACCCGCCTCACGGGCGATCCGGCCAATCTCCTCCTCCACGATCCGGGCGGCGCCAGCGTCACGCAGGAGCGGCAGCGGCAACGGGTCGCCGGCATAGGACAGTTCCGGCGTCTTGCCGGGGGGGCGGAAGACGAACATCGGCGCCACCGCGACGATCCGGTGCGACTCGTCGAGCACCGCGAACGAATGATCCTCACCGGCCCCGCGCGCGTAGGCTCGCTGATATTCGATCCACCCCGTCAGGTGCCACATCCATCCCCCGGAATGCCGGCTGACGAACTCATCCCACGCGGCGTGCAGCCATCGGCGCAAGGGCTCGACGCGGAAGGGCACTGGCCGCGCGTGCCACTGAGGCGGCTGCGTAAGAGGACCTTCCGGGGTGGAGGTCGGGATCGACATGGGGCTCACGCTATCGGCCACCAAGGCACCCGGATCTCATGCGCGTGCCCGAGGATCGAGATCACGTAGGGCTTCGGCGGCAGCGTGCCGTAGTGCGATTCATAGGCGACATGCTGGTAGTGCGCCAAGAAGAGTTTGGCGATCCACCGTTCCGACCGAGCATGGATATGGGCCGGCGGCAACTTGCCCTGCTCGTACCACTTCCGCGCGATGGTATCGGCGCCATACCGCTTCCGTTTGAGCGCCAGTTCGGCCTGCTCGCCGAACCGCCCTGCCTCATTGGCCTCCACTTCCTTGATCTTGCGCTCGGCCCACAGGCGGCCGTAAAACGACTCCTCGTGACCCGACGTCTTGACGAACGACTCCGCCATCTTCCAGCACAAGACCTTGAGCTTGGCGTTCCAGGGTTGCCGGGCCAGCGCTTTTGTCAGGGACGCCTTCGTGAGCTTCTTGGTTTTGATCAGCGCGTGCCGCCGCACGGTCTCCTCTCGGCGGCCGAGCCGCGTGACCGCGTGCTGAAGTACCTGCTCAACATCCCCGTCACATTCCTCCCACAACTCGGCCACCAGCACACCCGCCCGTTCCGTCCCGAGCCATTCATGGGTGGGATCGAGCCCGGCGAAGCGCCAGATGGCGCCTGCGGTCGGAGCCCGCGTGATGTCGATGTGGGCTAGGAGTCCAGCGGCGATCACGGGGCCGATGCCCACTTGAGACTTGGCCCACCGGCCAGGGCGATGCTGAGACGACCACACGTCCAGCGCGCCGCGGATCGTTCCTTCGAGGCGGATGAAGTGGCGGGCGATCCACGCGACGAAGTCAGACGGCTCTGCCATCTGCGCTCCCGCGCGCGCTTGGTTCGCCGCTTCGATGCGGAACTGCTGGACCTGGTAGTACGTGTCCACGAGATAGCGCGCCTGCGTTGTGGTCAACCGCTCCGCAGCCGTGCGGAGATCGCTTGTCAGGCGCGCGAGGAACTCGCGGCCAATCTCTTCCTGCTCAATGCTCTGCACATCATTCATAGGAGCCTCCTTCGCTGATTATGGTGCTGTCGGTTCCCTTGGCTCGCTCGTGCGCCTTGGTGCTCTCCGGGCTTCTGGCTCGCTCGTGTCCTCTGGTGCCCTCGCACCCGCTGGCTCGCTCATGGACATTGGTGCTCTCGTTGTCCCTGGCTCGCTCTTCTTCGGTGGTACTCTCTTCGGCGCTGGCTCGCTCCGCCTCGCTGGTACTCTCGTCGAGTATGGCTCGCTCGGTCCTCCTGGTGCTCTCGCGGTCAATGGCTCGCTCAGGCCGGTTGGTACTCTCTCCGCTGATGGCTCGCTCCACGACATTGGTACTCTCGTCGCCCGTGGCTCGCTCAATGCTGGTGGTGCTCTCCACCTCCATGGCTCGCTCTCTGATTTCAGAGGCTCAATCTCCGTCGCCCTGCTCCCTCCGCGCCGTGGCCGCAAACCCCTCGCTCGGCTCCGGCCCCTCCAATGTAGCCCCCTTGGCGAGCGCGGCCACGGCCTCCTGGGCCGCCCGCTCGCTCAGATCCTGGTCCGCCTCGGTCAGGACTCCGCTCACGTTGCTCCCCACGGGATGCAGGAGGAGCCCCCTCTGGGCCGCTTGCTGGCAGAAGGCCAGGACCAGGCGCCGCTCGCCCTTCAGAATGACCCGAGGACCCGGCCCGTCCGCCCTCAGGGGCACCTTGAGAGCGAGGGCTGCCGCATTGATCGCATCCACGAGTCGGTTGCCACTGTGGGCCATCCGCTGCGTCACAGGCTCGGCCTTGAAGATGTCGAGCACTGCCCCGGCCGCAGCCAAGGAAAGGGTCTCCCCGCCGAAGGTGCCCGAGATCACCAAGGCGGCCGGGTCCATCATGGCTCGCGGGCCGACCACGCAGGCCAGGGGGTAGCCGTTGGCCAGGCCCTTCCCGAACACGGCCAGGTCAGGGGTCACGCCGTAGAAGGCCTGAGCGCCACCGGAGGCCCAGCGGAAACCGGTAATCATCTCGTCGAAGATCACGAGGGCGCCGACTGCGTGAGCCAAATCCACCACGGCTCCGAGGAATCCCGGCTCCGGGTGAGCATTCATTGCCGGCTCTAGCATCACGGCTGCTGGCGGGGAGTCCCAACCGGTGAGGGCGAGATCGAGTGCCCCCAGATCGTTATGGGCGAACGAGCTTACCAGCTTAGCGAGGGACGCGGGCACGCCGGGATGCTCAGGGCGGGACGCGGCGTACCAAGAATGCCACGAATTACCGCACCAGAGGGCGAGTCCATTCCGCCTGACGAATAATTGCCCGTTCTTCGTCCGGGCACAAACGATGCGTCCCATCCATTGCTGATGGGTGATGTTTGTCACCCGCGCGGCAACACGTTCAGGAAAGCGAACGTGAATGATCGGCTTGCGCGACCGCACAAGTTTCCCGGCAATAACGCCGCCTCGATTGATATGTTGAGTGCGCGTCGTCGCCATCCCGATCTTGCAGGCAATCTCTTGGACATCATCGGCCAAGCGTGGGCTCGTCGTATAGAATGCGAGTCTCCCGCCGGATCGCGTCCCATCTCCGTCGATTAACGCCTCAAGTAGGACCCGCAGAAGGTCTGGGCCCAATTGCTTTAACCGTTCCGGAACCCTCTTCTTGTTGGCACCCTGGCCACATTGTCGCAGGAAATACCAGAGTTCCTTTGACGAGAAAATGATCTTAGGTCCACTCTCGCGCGGCACAAAGCCGAGATCCCGTATGGCTTGCAACATCCGTTCTCGGAGAATACCGGGATTCTGAGCAAGGTGAATTTCATAGCGTGCTCGTCGATGCCTTTGACACCACCCTTCTGAGATGAACCATCCGATGAATCGCATAAATTCCGCTGCCGGGAATCTCACAATGCCCTTAGTCGGTCGCCCCTTAGTCCGATCCTTTCGGGAGCACTCGCGCGAGGTTCGTCGTCTTATCGTTAGATTCTCTGGCGTTACGCCAAGCCAACTGGCAGTTAACGGAAGAGTGTCTCCACGAGTTAGTTCCAGAGCAAGACAATCCGGCTTCTGCGATCGGATCATTCGGTGCTCTGGCGTTACCAGCAGATCAAGCCCCGGGCCGGTAACATGGAGCATCTTTCCGAAATGCAATTCATCAATAACCTCTAGAACCCGCTCGTACTCAAACATCCCTGAGGTGGGATTCCGCGTCGCTACGAATTCGCCGACGCGAAGAGACCTGAACGGCTTAAATCCATGAGCCGTCAGAAGTTCAGTGTCATCGCTATAGCAGTGATACCCAGAGACGATTATCCGCTCCCGCCCCGTCACCATCCGAGCCACACGGACGGCTCCTTCTGTCGCCTCCGATCCCGTCTTGACCCACCGCACCATGCCGTCAGGCTTGGCGCACGGGATCATGCCCACGAGCTGCTCGGCCACCTCCACCTCCAGCCGGTGGGCCAGTGAAAAGCTCACGCCGCGGGCGAGCTGGCGGAAAACTGCGGCGTCCACGGCCGGGTGCCCGTACCCCAGCGTCATCGCGCCCAGGCCACAGATCCAGTCAACGTACTCATGCCCGTCCGGGCACCAGACGCGGGCGCCTGACCCGCGCTCGATGAAGGCCGGATAGCCGGCCGGGAACTGGCTGGCGCGCTTGGACATGGTCTGAGCGCCCCCTGGCGTACACCGGAGGGCGCGGGCGAGGAGGCGGTCGCATCCAGGATGCTGAGTCATGGCCGATGGCACCAGCAACGGCAGTACCATGTGCAGCGCGGATTGCACTTCGAACAGTGGTGCATCTCCCTATTCTCCTTTCGCCAATTCTTCCCAGATCGGCGTTGCCCAGCACTCCGCGAGCCCGCCACCTTCGGCGACATGAAGATCATAGACCGGATGGCGCCCCTCGGACCCGCCGATGCTGCTGGCGGCGTTCGTGTGGTGGGCATCGCCTGCGGCGCAGCGGGGGCAGACGAGAAGGGCGGCACGCTTCATACCTGCGCGCCATTCGTGTTCCGCAATTGTCAAGAGGCTTATCATCGCCGCTGATATGCGACCATCGGCGCCTCTTCCGGCATGACCCGCTTGCGCCCGTCGCCCAGCATCATCTCGGCGATTCGAACGTTCGCCACATACTCGGCAAGCTGGACGGGTGACAGGGAGACAGCATAGTCCGCGTTATTCGAATCGCAATCGTGGGGCCTCATGTGGACTTCGATGAGCGCGGCTCCGCACGCTACCGCGAGCGCTCCGGTCAGAATATTCGCACTGTGATCACTGTAACCGACTGGCACCGTTAGCGCTTCACGCAGCGTGTGAATTGCCCAAAGATTCAATGATGCCGGCGGAGCCACGTAAGCCGAAGTGCAATGCAGGATTGCGGCGGCGAAACGCGCAGAACGCATCACTTCGGCAAGCGTCATCATGCCGGTACTTACATATATCGGCTTCCCGGTCGCCTGGAGCGCGGCGAGGAACTCGTAGTCCTGAGCCTCGAAGGACGCGCACTTGATGGCGTCCACGAACGGGGCAATCCGCGCCGCATCCTCAGGCAGATACACCGTGGCCATGTACTTCATTCCTAGCGCGTGCGCTGTATCACGCAACTCGGCATGCCACGCGAGGGGATAGGAGATCTTCTCGTAGGCCATTCGGTACATCGGCGCTCGCCGCCGCGCACACAATTGATCCGGGCTGCTAGTCCACTGCGGCTTGATGGCCGCACAACCAGCGGCGGCAGCTATTTCAATGAGCCGGTGGAATTGATTGAGCGAACCGTCGGCAGTCGAACCCGGTTCAGCAAAGATTGGTACGATCACGCTAACTTCCACTTCTTACCGACAGCGATCTGGTGAACCATCCCGACCGATATGCCGTATTCCTTGGCTAGCATCACTAGCGTATGGCCTGTCGCACGAGCGACCCGGATAGCCCTCGCGTCAGCGGCGGTCAGCACTCGGCGTTGTCGATCTGGCGATGGCGACCGGCCGTAAACCGCCATGTATTTATGGCGGCAGGCTCGACACCTACGCCCGCGACTCGCCGGATTGACATAGGTATTCTCGGAATCGAATGGGTGCCCGACTGAACATTGACTGCGCGCAGCCATCTCGCCAGGTTTGCCCCTAGCTAAATTGACCTTGTCAGTAACGGGATCAAGATGCCGAGGATTTACACACTGAGGTGTCCGACACAAATGGTCCAGAACAAGACTAGGAGATACCGGGCCGACAGCGCATTCATAGATGACGCGGTGGGCTGAGGTAACACGGCCATTCCGCCACGCTTGCCCGTAACCGTTCGGCATTACATATCCGACCCAAAGCCAACACCCAGACATCGGCTCGAATTCAATCTTGTCGAATAGCCGTTCGGGGATAAGGCGCATGCCAGAGGTTCCCTCCGCAATGACTTCGACGCGGCCCATTTATGTATCCGCCGGCGCCGCATGATCGCGCTCGCCCTCACCCGGCATCTTGGGCCGGACTCGCGTCGGCAGAATCGCATGCCCGATCTCTCCGACAAGCACCTCTCCGCGCCGAATGCCGGACGCGCGCACGCCGACGTGGATCTTGCCGAGCATGATCTTGACCTCCCCCGTCGCCTTCAGGCCCCACAGACCAGCGAGCCACTGGCTATCGACTTCGAGCCATGCGAATTGCTCGCCGGTCGCCTCTCGGTCAATGCCCATCGGGCACCTCCTTCAGCATGTTGACCATCTCCTCGATGGAGAGCCATCGCACTGGGGCATCGCTGGTATACGATCCCGCCATGCGCTCGCCGGGAATCTCCCACGTCCCGCGCCAAGAGTGATGGGACGGGAGAATGATGATCCGATCACCGACCCGATAGGAGCGCTGCGGTTCCTCGCTGGAGAGCAGGGCCTCATGGAGCTTCTCACCGCCGGGGCGCAGCCCCGTGACGACTGTCGGAACATCATCGCACTCGTGCTTGAGATACTGCACAGCGACAGCGTGCGCGAGGGCGTCGATTCGTGCCGCCGGAAGCTGCGGGACGAAGATTTCCCCACCCTCCATGCCGCCGATCGCCCGCAAGACGAAGTCGGCCGCTTGACGGAGCGTGATGATAAAGCGAGTCATGGTTGGATCGGTCATTGTCAGCGCAGTCCCCCGCGCTAATTGCTCGCGCCAGATATGCACGACGGAGCCGCGCGACAAGAGGACATTCCCGTATCGTGCACATGACACAGCGGTCCCCCGAGGCCAACTGTACGAGTTGCTTTGGATGGCGTAGCACTCGGCGACGAATTTCGTGGCCCCATAGAGATTGATCGGCGCCGTTGCCTTGTCGCTACTCACGAAAAGTACACGCTGGACCCCCGCCTCCGTCGCCGCATGGATGACGTTGATGGTGCCCTGGACATTCGTCTTGACCATCTCGCCGGGCGAGTAGACCGAGTGGGAGATGCGTTTTAAGGCTGCGCAATGAATCACTGTGTCGCACCCACGGAACACTTCTTCGAGCCGGTGGGCATCCCGCACATCCCCGAGCATGCACTTCAGCGATGCGAGATTCGGCCATCGCTCAGCGAGATCCCCTGACTTCACTTCATCCCTCGATACCGAGACGATCCGCTCTGCCATGCCGTTTTTAGCGAGAACCCGAATCAGCGCGCCGCCCAAACTCCCAGTCCCACCAGTTATTGCGATTCTCATCGAGAGAGCCCCAGCCTCCCCGCCACGTCGGCCAGCGCGTCGTTGTAGCCATCCTGGTGACTCAGCGTCACCCGGCCCTCATACGACATCGGTGGCGGCAGTTGCTCCTTGATCCACTCCCGCACCGCCGCCGCGAGGGCGGGGTAGTCAGGCTCGCCCGCCTCCGTGTGACAGCCGGTGACGCATGTCACGATCCGCGTCAGCGGCACCGCCCGGAAGACCTGTTCCAGTGAGTCACACATGACGGCATGCCCCCTTCCGTGCCCGTGTCGCGGCCGTCATCGGATGCATTCCACGGGCACGCGCGATGCGCTGGACGGACTCGCCTGAGGCCCGACGATGACGACTCTGAATCACGTCATCAGTCGTCACTCTGGCGTGGCCATGTCGTTCCCCACGCGGGGTCGTGCCGTGTCGCCCCATGGGGTCGCGGTGTTCTTGGGGAGGGCCCCACGCCACAGGCTCGAGACGGTTCTCTGGTGGATCCCCATTCACATGAGCCGCCTCGCGCCCACTCGGACAGGGGCGGCACCACGCGGCCAGCGCACGGGGGTGAACACAGGCGCTCGTCACGCCGTTCGATCTCCACCGCTCCACTCGACACTGACCCGAGTCGCTGCGTCTCTGTGTCATCATGAGCGGCTCATCCCGAATGGCACCGCCATGACGGGAGACACGGGAGCCCCCGCGATCCGCAGACGACACGTCATCACGACCCTCACACCCCACGACGGGTGTCCAGTCTTCCCGGAGCGCGGCTTCGAGAGAGTCGGGGGTCATCGGGGCGCCCTCCTGCTGATCGCCGCAGCGGCGCCAAGCACCGTCCCGTCGCACTCAGGACAGAGGAGCACTCGGTCCGAATAGCCTTCTCCGGGTCGAGGAACGATCCGGACGACCAGCACGGCCTGGCACATGACGCACCGTTTCGGGTCACTCATCTCTTCTCCTCCCTCGCCCGGAGCGCGGTCTCCAGCGGGTCAGTCGGCGGGGTCATAGTTTGCCCAACCACGCCACATAGCACTTCACCGAGCAGAAGTCGCGCTCCTCTTCGCGTCCGTATCCCGTGAGCGCGTCCCCAGTAGTGCCTGCCTTCCGCCCCTTGCTGATGCTCATGTTTCCCTTCGTCACGATCCACCCTGTGTGGATGTACCGATCATCCACGCGCTTCTTGCACGTCTCGCACTGTGACATCGTGATGTTCATGTTCCCTTCTCTTCATAGCGCGCCACGCGGAACCGATCATACGGGGAGACCGTGCGAGCCTGTCGTGCTTGGTCTCGCGCCGCCGCTCTATTGTAGAAGAACCATCCCTCCTGCGGCTCCCACCCGGGGCACCAGATTTCCACGACCCAGAGACGACACGTCGTCCTCGTCTTACTCATCGCGTTCCTCCTTGCTCGTCCCCGCCGAGTCGCCCTGGATGATCGGGCTGCGCGTCGGAATCGGCTCGATGGCTCCCATCGCGATGGTCAGGTCGCTCGTGGCCGCGTTCACGGCCCCCTCCAGCCGGGCGAGGCGGGCCGTCGCCCGCTCTAATTCCTGTGCTTGCGCTCCTGCCGAGGCTACCAGCATCTCATTGTATTCTACCTGCTCCAGCGCCTTCTTGGCGGCGGGGAGAACATCGCATGTAGGGCATGGTTCATCACCATCCCCAAAGTCTCCCGTGCCGATACACAATTCGTGATCTTGTTCCACCGCTTCGACAAGCAACCGAATCGGCGCCAGGGGGTTAGTCCTTTTCATCCTTCCCCCCTCACGCGCACGACGCCCGGTCGGGCGAGGGTGGCGCGGGCTACCATTTTGATCCCCTCCAGTCGCCCCTCAAGGGTCAGCCAAGAGTGCTCGACATCATCGAGTATCGTTACCAGCGCCTCCGCCAGCGCCCGCAGGTCGGCCTTGATTGGCCGAGGCCCATCCTCGCCACACTCCGCAGTCCACGCGAGGAGCGTGGACTTGAGCCCATCCCGCTCCGCTGTCAGCGCCCGGATGCCGCGCTCCAGGTCGCCCGTCGGCACCGTCTCGGCGTCGGCCAGGGCCCCATCGGCGCGCGCGTGGGCGATGCGGAGATGCTCACCCTCGGCCGTCAGCGCCTCCGCGATTCCATTGATCGGCAGTGTCGCGTCTCGAAGACGCCCGTCGTGACTTCCTCGCACCGAGTAGCCGAGTGCCCCCCGGTATGCCTCAGTGTTGTGTTCCAGCCGCTCCACCTCGGCGTGTTCGGTCGCGGCCATCTTTTGCATCCGAATCAGGCCGCGACCCAATCTCTCCCCCTCGCCAGTGAGCCGTTTTACCTCGGCCCTGAGCGCCGCAATCTCCCGCGCCTGGGCGCGCGCCTGACTGGGAGGGACGGAGGAGGGCATCAAGACGGCCCCATAATCAACCCGCGCAGGATCTCCGCCTCGTGGCAGTACCACTGCTCGCCCGCGTAGGCGATCGATTCACCGCGTCTCGCTCGCCATGCGTTCTCCGCCACCATTCTGGCCGTCTCGTACTGGACCAGTGCCGCGAGCCCGATGATGCGGGCGGTCTCATCCATCATTGCGCTTCTCCTCTCCCCTCACCGCCGCGAGGATCTCGGCGACACGGTCATCGCTCACGGTGAACGTCAGCACACCGCACCAACTCTGAGCCAGCGCGCCCCCGTAGACGCGCAGTTTTTCCTGCACGTCCGGGAACAACTGATAGAACTGTGCTTCAGGGATCTCGATCGTGGTCATGGCGAGACCGCCGCGAGACGGGCGAGAATAACTGCCCCTGAATCTGGCTCTAGCCAGCGAATCTCTTTCCCCCTCGCTAGGGCGTAGACGATCTCACTCAGCGTCGAGTCGCCGACGTACCCGCCAACGTTCAACACCAACACCTCGTCTGCAAGGTCGATCTTGTGCTTATGCAATGCGTCGAGCGCGCTCTTCTGTCTCTTTCCCTCTTCGCTCTCTGGGTGAGCAAGCGTCATCGAGTCCGGCGCGCACACTCCGATTGAGAGAACGATCTTGCCTTCGAGTGTCAGATGCAACCCCTCGTCTCGAAATGTCTCCCAGAACCGCGTCGAACCACAGAGACAGACAATGCGCGGTCGATCTTCCACCACCGCCTTCCGCGCGCGCCACTCCTCCGAGGCGAGAAGGGCGTCGGCGAGCGCGAGCGAGACCTCGGCTGCGGTCATGTCGATGGGAAGGGCGAAGAACGTACTGGAGATGATCTTCGCCAGCCGGTCCCGGAGCGGGGCGGTCATGCTCGTTCCTCCCATCCACCCGCACCGTGGCAGATGTCGCAGCGCACGTTCGGGCTGGGGGACGCGCACACACAGCAATCCTCGCCGCAGTCGTGCCCGTCATATCCACTCTCACCACAGTTTTCGCAGTCGATCCAGACCCCGTCGGGTTCCTCGTCGGGCAGCGTCGTCATCGGATCCTCCTCCTCAGCGCCCACGTGAATCTCGAAGCGCATATCGCGCCTCCATGGGTCCTTCGTCGCCGTTCATCCATCGCGTCATCGCGTCACAGCAGTCGTGGCATGAGCGGGCTGTTGCCACATGCCCATTCCCTACGGCAGTCATCGCTCGAATACGAGTACCCGGAACTATTGCCTGACCGCATTCAGCGCAGAGACCGGCAACTCTGGCAGTCACGATGTGATCGCGCAGCAGGCGATAGCCGCCGTCGTCCTTGTCTCCGGCGAACGGGTCGTAACGCAGCACCTGCTCATCCCACGTCATGGCCCCCTTGGCCGCGATCATCCGATCCTCCTCCTCCACGCCCACCGGAGTCGCCGCCAGCGCGAGGGCGCGCGTGTGTTCGTCGCCCAGCAAAAGTACGGCCCGTGGTGCTCCTGCTCGGCGAGCCTCCACCGATTGCGGATGCGGCCGTGGCATTGGCAGGTCATCGGAAGAGTACTTCCTGACGCAGGCGCTTGACCGCGATCTCGCAATATTTCGGCTCGATCTCGATGCCAATGGCGGAGCGGCCAAGGTCTTTTGCCATTCGTAGTGTCGTGCCGCTCCCGGCGAAGGGATCGAGAACGATAGATCCAGGCGGTATTAGTCGGTCGATGTAGACCGAGCCGTCAGCCCCTTGTTGCCACGGGTGGTCTTCCTTCTCGCGTCCGGTTCTGGTCGTGTCGGTGATCGGAGGAGAGATCGGCAGAGCTGGCGGCTTGCGACACCAGATTATCGGTTTCCAGTGAGCGCCTATACCTTTCGACCAGACGACCGCGTTTCCTCCGGCATGAAGGCATGCCACAAGCCACCAGAACTCGAGGTGCTGGACCATCTTCGGGAGCGTCTCGTAAATGAATTGATGCCCGGCGTAAGCGAAACAGTGACCGCCTGGATCAAGCACTCGGGCGCCATGTTCCGCAACGAATGGATAAGCCCATATGAACTCGCCGAGATATGGCGGGTCAGTCCAGATCATCGCCACTGGCCCGTCCAGCAGCGGCAATACCTCCCGGCAATCCCCGCAGTAGAGCGTGATGCCGGGCTCCTCGTAGAACAGGAAGTTGGCCAGCTTGTTCACCGTCATACCCGCTCCACGTAGTCGCGGTGCCAGCCCTGGGGGTGCTTGACTCCCTCCCACAGCACCATGACAATGCCCTCCCCGCGGCCGTGATTGGTGGCCGTTCCGACCCTCGACTCCAGGCGGTGCCGCGCCACCAACTTGCCCATCGCGCTCAACCGCACCCGGCAGCCCTTGGGGAACTCGACGCGGAGGTCGGAGTCGGTCATAGCGGTAGGGGCTTCATGCCCCAGTCGTGCAGCGCTTGGCGCACGTCCTCGACGCAGTTGACGACGCGCACCAAGGCCCCGGCTGCGGCCAGCCGGAACATGAGGTGCGTCTGGATCACCGTAGGGTGCTCGCCGACCCGTTTCACTTCGAGGAAGCACGCCCGCCCGCCCGGCAGCACACCCGCGATGTCGGGCATGCCGGCGAGCCCGCCGAACCGCACGAGCCGGTCCCGGCCGCCCTTGCCCGGCATCCGCACGACGCGCGAGTTGACACGCCAGGCGAGGATACGGTTGGCGGCAAGACATTGAAGGATCGCCCGCGTGATCTGCGTCTCGGTCTGGACGCGGGCGCGAGAGAGGGCGGGGGTGGCGCCAGGGCTCATGGCCGATACGTCCCATCGCCGCTGTTGAGAGCCTCCTGGATGCTGGCGGGCAGACACCGCGCTTCGTCCAGCGCGGCCAGGAGATCCCGCACGGCCTGCCATGCCAGGGCCTGTGAACGGGGCATCGCGACGAGGTACGTCTCGGTGACGAGCAACGTCCGGATCTCCGCTTCCCGCTGGGGAGTCATCGCCCCCTCGCCTCCAGCCGCTCCAGCGCGGCGATGGCGGCGGTCAGGTCCGCGTGCTCGGCCCGGAGGACGTGGAGCGTGGACGCGAACCCGTTCGTGGTCGCGGCCGGCTTCGGTGTCTTGAGCATGAAGGGCCTCCTCTTCTTCCCCTTCCGCCGCGCCGGCGCCATCGGGCAGTCAGCGTAGACATGATCGGTGTGCTTGCAGTAGCCGCACGCCTTCTTCAGCGGCGCCGGCTTACCCTTCTCCGGGCACTCCGGGCTCCGGGCGTTGTGCCCCTTCGCACCGCACTTGCTGCAGGTGTAGGTCTCGTTCGGCATCGGTCTCTCCTTCGTCTGTGCCCACGGCCGGATCGCAGAGGTCCAGCGCGGCGGTGGCGGGATCGGTTGAGTCGGTGCGGCGTCGGCGATCTCGCGCGCCCGCTGCATCGCCTCGCTCGGCGCCAGCAGATGGTGCTCCACCAGGTGCGCGGCCAGCGTGCCCACATGGGGCTGCTCGGCGTGGTCGCAGGCGGACAGCGGACAGGTGAGCATCAGAACAGCCCGTCCTGATGTTTCTCGTAGATCGTGAACGCCCGAATCCGGAACCCCACGCCCGTGCTGATTCCGTAGACGTTCAGGAGCCTGCATCCTGGCGGGGAGAACGGCACCGCAACGTGAAGGATCCCCACGCGACCTCCGGGCACGAGGACCCGCGCCGCTTCCCGCAACAGCCACGAGTTCCTCGGCATCTCCGTCCGGTAGAGGTTGCGCGCGTACTCGTCGGAGTAGGGCGGGTCCATCATCACCGCTTGAACGCTCGCGTCCCTGAACGGCAACGCGGTCCCGCTGGCCACGACGAGCGGGCGCGCCTTGAGGCGCAGATCCACCGTCCATTTTTCCTCAGGGCCAAGCGTGCCTGAGCAGACGTGCAGAATGTCGTCACGCCGCACGCCTGAGCCGAGGAGCTCGCGCTTGATGACGTGCGCCAGGAAGCCTTTGGGGTAGCGGCCGAAGACCGCGAAGCCGTCGGGATCGGCCCCGACATCGCCAGCCGGGAATCCTCGACCATGGCCGCCAGCAAGCGCCTGACGATACGGGGTCTTTTCTCTCGGGCCCCAGCGTCCCCCTTCTCGCGTCCGCTTGCGCACGATGTCTTCAGGCATCGCGCCAAGACGTCCCGTGGGCAATCCGGCCGATCGTCGCGTGGTCAACATCATAGTTCCTCGCGAGGCCTCGCTGAGTCATACCAGCCGCGAGCTGTGTCTTGATCTCCACGACCTGGGCGCCCGTTAACTTCGCCCCACCGTTCTTTTCACCCGCGATTTTCCGGTGGTCCCGACGACCCTTCGCGTACATGTCAGCCATGTTGTCGCTGTGCGTCCCGAGCCAAAGATGTGCTTCGTTATTGACGCACGCGGGGACATCGCACGTATGCAGGACGTCAATCTCCTCATCGAGCGGCCCGTGCTTCAGCATCCAGGCGACTCGGTGGGCTTTCTCCGCTCGACCGTTCAGCCAGAAAAGACCGTAGCCCTTGTCCGTCGTCGCCCCCGTCCACAGCCAGCACTTCTCAGATTTCTCGACCTTGCCCCAGAAGCGTTCGCGGGCAGCATCCAGGACCTTCATAGTTGGCTCAGGCATGTAGGCCTGCCTAACCGTCCAGATCGGAGCGCCGCCACGAGAGCCAGTCGGCGCTGACTTCCAGTGCCCGTGAATCTGGCTATTGCGCGGCGCAGGCAGACCGGCCGGGCCATGGTAGGCCGCTGTGAGCGCAGCGCCACGGTCTCGCTGCTCGCCCCGGTCGCTCGTCCTGCCCCACACCATCACGCCCCGCCTAGCTCCCGCAGCAGCTCGGCCTGGCGCAGACGCAACTGCACTAGGATCGCCTCGATCTTCAGGATCTGCCGCTCGACCTTCAACGCCTCTTTCATCGCCGCGACTCTGTCCATGCTCACGCCTCCTCTCGGGGTTGTCCTGCGGGGCCGTTGCCAGCCCCGTGGCCTGATGCGCTCTGCTTCGGTTCTCGTACCACCTCCTTTCCAGCGCGTGAGGCCCGTCTTTCAGCCGCCAGCCTGAGGCGATGACAGGATCTACACCGCCGACGACCTTTCCGGGTCCACATGGTGTTATTGGGCGTGTACTCGTGTCCACGCAAGCAAACGGTTTTCCTCGCGTTGGTCCCAGCCCATCCGTACCCTCGAAGCGCATTTTCTGCGGCGGTAACTGGCTCCAAATGCTTAGGATTGACGCATACCCGATTGCGACAGAGATGATCGATGGTCAACCCTGTCGGAATTGGCCCCACGCAATACTCGTAGGCAATGCGCTGCGCCCGGTAGTTTTTGCCATTTGCCCACCCCCCGCCGTATCCATTCCCGCGAGTCGAGCCGAGCCAGAGCCAACAACCACTGTTCGGCTCCGGGATCACACGGCTCCAGAACCTCTTCGACTGAGCGCCAGATAAACTAGACATTCTTGGTCTCCTGAGCGCCTGGGATAACCCATGCCCCGTGCGTCTGCCACAGCTCCTCCGCCGCCGATGCTGCCTGCGTCCTATCGCCGGTACGGATCGCCGCGAACAGGCGCTCACGATCGAGGATCTCCTGCTCCGATAATCGCGCCCCGGTCACGGTGATGATCTCGCCCGCCGGCCGCCTCGAGGCGCTCCGGCGGATCGACAGGCCCCTCCTGAACTCAGCCATCACGACCGCCGCCACGAACATCGGCTCGACCACCCCATCCGGCATCTCGTGCTGGCCTCGGAGGGGCGAGGACGCACCACGGGGCACACGCATGGACTCGACCGGCATGCCGCTGTTCCATTTCGGGCGAGGCGTGACAACTCCCCGGTCTGAAGACCGGGGCTTCCCGATCTCAGACATGGGCTCCTCGAGCACGTTCGGGATTCCGCGCAGGATTTTGCTGGTGCCACGCTCGCCCCTCGTGCTTACTTTCCCGTGCTTGTTCCCCTGGCGATGCTGACCTCGGCTCATCGCTCCCCCTCCGGTTGCCAGTCCGGGCTCATCGGCGCGTCTCTTCTTGCTTCGCGCCAGTGCCGCGCAGCATTCGGCGCATCTCACTTCTCCGGTGTACCCAGTCGAGAAATCGTGCGCCGACATAGAGCGCCACGATGATCATCAACCCCATCATCAGCACGCCGAAGACGGTAACAACGCCGCGAATCATCGCCCGACCCCGCTCTTTGCTGCCTCAAGCGAGATGAACGGGATTGCGCCCCCTGTCACCGTTGGCAAGATTCCGTTCCACTTCTTGAGCGCCTCGAACTGGATCAACTCACTCGTCAACGACTCACGGATGAGCTTGTTGGATTGCGCTTGCCCCATCGCCAGCGCCACCTGGCGCTCTGCTTCCTTCACGGCCTGCTGGCGCAGGAACTCGGCGCGCTGGACGTTCTGCTCCTCTACCTGTTTCCGTTCGATGGCCTTCGAGAACTCCGCCGAGAAACCGAAGTTCGTCAAGGCCACGTCTCGCACAACGATATAGTACGGAGCCAGGCGGGCGCGGAGGCCGCTGACAATCTCTTCCTTGAGCTTCCCGCGTTCCTGGATCACCTTCTCGATAGGGAAATGAGCCGTCGCCGCCTTGAGCACTTCCTGGATGGCGGGCACGATGATGCGAGCCTTGAAGTCGATCCCGACTGTCCGGAGCAACTCATGGCATTTCGTCCCATCTACCTCGAAGTTCAAGACGAGATCCGCGTGAACCTCCTGCAAGTCCCGGCTCGCCGCCGACGCCCCCTTGACCTCGAATGCCTGCACCTTCACGTCGATCTCGTACATGTCGGTGGTCATCGGATTGTACCAGTACAGCCCCTCCGAGTAGCATTTGTTCTCCACATCCCCGAAGCGGGCGAACACGGCGCGCTCCCCCGGGTCCACGACCCCCCATCCGCACCCTGCCATCAGCGCCATCGAGGCGATCAACCCCACAAGCCGCGTCATCATTTCATGCTCTCCTCTTCCGGTTGCCAATCCGTGAAACCGCGTAGAGATCCCCAACCGGCCGGGTAACGCTCCACGATGCGCGCCCCGAGCCGCGTGGTCTTCCAGACCTCCACCGAGCCATCGAGGTAGCCGAGCATCCGGTAGCCCTTCGGGCCACGCGTGATGGGCGCGGCCCCTTCGTCGCGGCGAGGGCATCGGCGAAGATCATGGCTCCGTAACCCACGCTGGAGCATCATCGGCCTGGTCCGAAGGATCATCCGCGCCCCAGAACTGGCCGCATGCCGGCTCCCATCGGAATTGGACCTTGTGGACCGGCCCCTCGCTATTCTTCGCAACGTCAACGAGGTAATCCCGCCAGTCGCGCTTGGCATCCCACCGGACCGGCCACGATAGCAACCAGATTTGACGGGCGAGGATCTCGATCGCGCCGGAATCGCGCAGGTCGGCGAGAGTAGGGCGCCCGTCCTTCCGCGCCTCGACCTCACGGTTGAGTTGGCAGTTGACCCAAGCGACCTGACCCGATCTCTGGGCATGGCCGTGGATGCGCCCCAGGACGCGCTCGAGGGCGTAGGCGCGCGATTGGTCCTTGGTCTGGACGCGCTGGAGGTGGTCAAGGATCACCACCTGACCGCGACACGCGGCAAGCAATCCGAGCGCCCCCTCTTCCGTAGCCTGCGCATGGCGGTCAACGCCGGTCACGGTCAGAGGCAACCGGGCGAGGTCGTCGATCGCGCGGGTCGCTGATTCCTCCTCAATTGGCCCAAGAAGGCCAGTCCCCAGCCTGCGGACCGCGATCCCGGTGAGATTCGAGACGAGGCGCCGGGTGATTGATTCAACGGGGTCTTCGAGGGTGAGGATGTCCACTGAGACGCCTTGCGTGGCGAGCTTGATCGCGGCGGCGCAAGAGAACGACGTTTTCCCGTGGCTGGTCCGTCCACCGACAACGATCAACTCGCCAGGAGCGAACCCTCCAGTCACGTCGTCAAGAGACAGCCATCCAGTCCTGATATGCGCCTCTCCCCAGCGCGCCCGGATGCGCGCCCACGCGGCGCCAGGGTCCCAGATCGCCCGCGCCACCGTACCCGGCATCGTAGCCAACCGCGCCTCAACTTCTTCCCGCGAGAGTCCATCCGAGATTAGAGCCGCCCCGAGGCTCATCATCGCCCGTTCCCGGGCCGCATCCCGGATGATCCGGGCCGCGCCGACCAGGGGCGTGAGCGTGCATCCTTCCTCGACGCAGAGCGCGAGGTGCGCGGACCCGCCTACCGCCTCGAGCTCTCCGCGCCGGCGTAACTCGGCCACCACGGTCACGAGCGTCGGCCGACCATCCAGGCTCTCCAGCTCTTGACAGACCGACCAGATCGCACGGTGCCCCTCGACGTCGAACTCCTCGGCGAGCAACGGCGGCAGCGCATCCCAGCCGCACAGCACGGCGCCGATCAGAGCGCGCTCGGCACTCAGGTGTCGCGGCGGGGTCGCATCGAGCAGGGCCTTCTCACTCGTGGTGGTCATAGGCTCCGTCCCGGAAGTCCTCTGGCCGTTCTGAGAGTGGGCGAAGTTTGCCGTCTGTCGTGCGATCGGGCAGGCGTTTGGGGCTCATCTGCGTCTCCACCCGGTTGAGCCAGTTGACGACGAACCGGCGGGTCTTCTTGCGCCCCCGGGCTCGGGGGGTCGTCAGCCAGGCGTCCATCTTCGCGAGCTCGATGTCGAGGTCGATGTGCTGGTAGGCCTTGTTCGCTCTGAGAGAATCGAGCCACTGGTCGTCCGACAGGACGACATGACCTCCTCTTCGGTCTTCGGTCTTCGGTACTCGGTCTTCGGTCTTCGGTAACGCAAAAGCGGTTTCATGCTTCGATGGCGCATCGAAGGGCCTTACGATTCCGTAATATTCACAGAATCTTAGGACGATTTCTAAGCGCGGAAGGGCCGCGACAGACCGAGCCACCGCTTTTTGATGCTTCACGTCAGAAAGATGCATCGTCGGATCGTACCTGAGGCCGTTGACGACCCACAGGATGAGCCCCTCACGCTGAATCCAGCCAGCCACCTCAAGGGCCTTCAATGCCCCTTTGACCTGCCGGGCGAGCAGGCCGGTCTGCCGGGCGAGAACCTCAGGGTAGCAGGTGAAGATCACGCCGGGGCCGGCCTGGGGGCAGAGGCGGGCGGTCAGCAAGACGTGCCGGGCCGTTGGCGGGAGCGCCTGGAAATCTGGATCATCGAAGATCGCTGAGTAGAGGCTGCGATTGACGCCACGGGATCCCATCAGCCTGCTGTCGTGGGTTGGAAATCTCGGCGGCCCACGCGCACGAGCCGGGCGGCAGACACGCGCGGACAAGCGGAGCCGAGGCCCCGCCGTTTTTCACCGAGAGAGGATTTGATCCTGTAGCCGCCCGGCATGTCAAGACCATAGCCCATCACCCGCCTCGAAGTCAAGGAAAATCACCGCAGCATCCCGACGATCCCCCGCGCGACCACGACCACGGCCGCCGCGAGGAGAATCGGAAGACCGAGGGACGCGAAAGCCCCGAGCACTCGCCGCTGCCAGCGGAACGGGTCCGAGTGCGCCACGCTGCGCCGATAGGTAGCCACCATGAGCGTGTCGGCGGCCCGCCGGCCGCCTCGGGGGTAGGCGATATGGTGCCGCCGGTCGGGTTCGTAGCGCCGGTCTCGGAGCACCGTTGCCGTGTAAAGCATGCGCAGGTCTTGGCTCGTGAGGATCTGAGTCATAGGGCCACTTTCTTTTCGTTGCCTGGAGCCAGAACGGCCAGCAGGCGCGCCACCTGCCGCTTGTTGGGTCCCTTGTCCGTGATCCGTCTCCAATCGACAACAGCCAGGAGTTGCTCGGCAAGCGCCTTGCTTTCTCGGAGCGTCGCGCGAGTTGAGTAGGGGATGTGCCGGCCCGTGGGGATGTGGGAGAGAATCCACCATCGACCGACCCCGCGGTGAACAGCGAGCAGGCCATTGAGCGCGTGCGCCTGGACGGGGCGCCGTTCTTCTGAGCCGTATCCGGCGAGAGTGCTGGAGAAGGCGAGATTCACGGGTCCCGTAACCCACGAGGGTGTGGTCATCGGGCCACCGGATCGGGAGCGAACTTGTCGGCCTTGGTGACGATCTCAAGGAAGAAACTGCCGCTCATGGTTGGCTTCACCACGAGCCGGCCTTTGCTGTACGGCCGGTCGGTGCGCTCATGGCAGAAGCGGCAGAGTGTGAGGAGATTCTCGGGCTTGTCGTCCCGCCCTTGGCTCCGCTTGCGGACGTGGTGGAGCTCGAGGGGGCCTGCACTCCCGCACCACCGGCAGCGGTAGCGATCGCGGGCGACGACCTGCCAGCGGGTCTTGGCCGGTATCGGAGTCGGGGACTTCCGCCTCATCGGTGAGCGATTCATGCCGGCAGTTCCTCGGGCGGAAACTTCGCCTGTACTTCTGTCACCCCCAGCACCGCCTCCAGCAGCGGCAGGAGCAGCCGGTGCTCGACCTCCCGGTCGTGGATCCGCTCGGCCGCGATGCCGAGCCCCTCGGCGATCCGGATGAGCGCTGCCTCCCGGGTCTCCACGCAGTCACGCGGCCAGGCGATCGTCCAGCGGTCCCAGCGGCCGGGCTGGGGGACCTTCTGCAGCTCGGCCGCCCACTGCGGGCCGGGGAGCGTGGCCGCAGCGAGGAGCCAGCGGCGGGCACCCCCGCCGAGGGCCAGGATCGGCAGCAGGGTCAGGGCGCGCGCCTTCGGGACGGCGGCCCAGAGGTCGGAGTGACCGTGCTGGTCCATGGCGTCGTGAAGCTTCGAGAGCTCTACGAACGAAGACGGGGAAAGATCAAGTTCATTGATCGCCCATGCGCGCGTCGATGGAAAGCCCCAAGCCAGAACCTGCGCGGGTTCACCTTCGACGGCTGCAAGTGCGGTAGCGAGTATCGACCAATGCGGTCGTCTGGCGAACAATCGCCGCGCCCGTTCTCGGGCATTTTCGATCATGACTGGCGCCCAATGAGCATGGCGTTCGTGCAAGCGAACTCCCCGAATGCCTGCGCCGCCGCAAGATCGTAGGCGGCTGCTGCCTCCGTTTCCGTGTCGAAGCGCCCGAGATAGAGCCGCCCTCCAGTTGGTTGAATGAGTGCTAGCCACTTCTTGCGCCCTCGGTCCCAGGATATGCCTTTGAATCGTGAGGATTTGCCGCGTGCGCGGTGACTGTTCATCAAATTCTGCGAACGAGTCACAGGGCGAAGATTAGGCCGTCTGTTATCTAAGCCATCTCCGTTGATGTGGTCCGTGTCGAAGCCGGGGGGCGTGTTAAGCAGAAGCCGATGCATCATTAAGGGAGATCTGGTCTTGGGCTTACGGCTGACAGCGTAGAGACGCGATCCATCATGGGAGACAAGCGTATACCACCTGAATCCGGAGACAATCTCGACAGCGCTGGAATCAATGGTGGCCTCGTACCCGCGACTCAATGGTACGTAAGCGACATCGCCCTCGATTCTGATTGCGGAGATGGGCCGTCGCCGCCGCCGCAGTATCGTCCTAGCTCTCTCATAATCTGCGGTACAGGAACGGCAGAACCACCGTCCGTTGATCCGCCGTTCCAGCCCTGCGGAACACTGGCGACAGACTGCATCAATAACCCCACGGACGCGCAGAGACGGCTTCGCCAGGGCGCGGAGGTCGGCCGGGGAGAGGGTGGCAAGGTCGGTCACGGCTACCGCACGCTCGCCGTGCGCTCACTGACGGCCGTAACGCCCGGGATTCTCATCTCGCCCTTCAGCGCGCGGGCCATGGCGTTCAGCGCTTTCATCTCCGGCACCACGAGGGTCAGCGGAACCTGGCCGCCTGCGATGGCTCGCACCAGGGCTCCGAGGTTCCGCACCTCGGCGCGCCACGAGTCCCGGAAGGACACCCCGTCCGCCTGAGGCACGACGACAGAGGGCGGCGGGCTGAAGGTCGGCATGGGGGGCATGATCGGGACCACGGGCACCGGGGCCTCGATGATCCGTTCGGCCGCGGCCGAGTCGCCGCGGGCTTCCGCCTCGGCCGCCTCGGCGAGCATTCGATCCTCGGCGGCCTGTCTCGCGGCGGCCTCCGCAATGGCCGCCAGCCGACGGGCCTCTGCCTCAGCCTGACGCCGCGCCTCCTCGGCCCGTCGCTCCTCCTCCTGCCGCCGTCTCCGCTCGCCCTCTTCGTATGCCCCCATCGCGCGCTTGACGATCTTCTCGGCCTGCTCGGCATGGGCCGAGAGGGTCGTGCGCTGGGCCACCGCCGCCTTGTGCGTCGCATGCGCCGCGGCAATGACCGGCCCGGTGATCTCATCCACCTGCCTCAGGTACGTCTTGACGAGACGGAGGAACTCCCCGGCGCGCGCGAACATCGGGGCGTCCGTGATGATCTGCAACCGGGCGGCATCCTCGACCAGCGCCAGCCCTTGGGCCTCGACTTGGTTGATCTCGGTGATGGCCATGGTCTCTCCTCAGGCGCGAGCCTGGATCTCTCGGTAGACGACAAGGGCGGCCAAGAAAATCTGGTTTGCCGCGGGGTCGGTCACGTCCTGTAGCCGGTAGGTTCCGTCCTGTTTCAGATGGAGCGCGAACGATCGGAGGATGAGCTGGTCCGGGTGCATCGCGTTCCACGCCATTCGATACGCGGCGACCTGGAGGCGCACGGAGAGCACGTCAAGCGCGGCGGTGTACTTCCAGTCCAGCAGGACCCGCTCGCTTCCGATCCAGCCCACCCGGTCGGGGTGCCCGACGTACCGCCAGATCGGATGGATCACCTCCACCTCGGACGCGATCGGCTCATGCTTCGTCGCGGCCAGGAAGCTCAGATAGGCGCCGAAGCCTGCCCGCACCTCGGGATGGAGCGAGTCCGGGTCAAGCGTGCCCTCGTGGTGCCACTCGATCGCCGCATGGAGTGCGGTCCCACGCTGTCGGGCATGTTCGAGCGTGGCGGCTGGCACGGCGGAGAAGTCCGGGCCGAGCCCGACTGCGCGGAGCACTTCCGTCACCCGCGGCAGATCACCCATCGACCAACTCCTGCAGCCGCACGAGGTACTTGTCGGCCGCTTCCGCCGTCAGATCCTTTCGCGTCCCGACGCCGAACTCCTCCTTGAGGAGCACGGCCGCTGTGTTCTTCCCTCGGGCCTTGTCCACCTTGGGCGCCAGATCGAACGTCTTGAGCATCTGTTCGGCTGTGATGCCAGCCGTCTCGTAGGTCGATTTGCCGATCAGAAACGCCACGCGGCCCGGAGGAGCCACTGGCGCCGGCTCAGGGGACGGAATGATCTCCGTGACCACGGCCTCGACCGGCTCTGACGCGGATGGCTGCTCGGACACGGCGGACTCCTTCCGCTTGGGCATCATCTCGTTGACGGGCTCGGCCGCGGGCGTGGCAGGCAACCCGAGCGCCTCGCGCTCTTCCACGATCTCACCCTCGGTGTAGATCGGGACTCCGCCCACCGCGTCCAGGCAATACCACTTCACGCCGTTCGACATCGCCCGGCAGAACATCATGTTTTTCGGGTAGTGCTGGTAGTTGAACTTCCCCGCTAGGCCCGCCTGGGTTGCATCGGCCATCTCGAACCGGGAGATGCCGATGGATTCCCTCGCTCCGCTCGACTTCTCGAAGAACTCAATGGTGCAAGCGTCGGCGGTGTGCTCCGTCACCCGGTAGTCGTACTTTCCTGACCGCTTGACGATGGCACCGAGAGTGGCCGCGGCGACTTCCGGGCGACCCTCGACCATGTTGATCGAGAGCATGGACTGGATCTCCTTCAGCCCAAGCTCGCGGCCGAGCATGATCTTCACGATGGCCTGGCTCTGCTGCTTGATGTCCTTGAAAAACCCACTCTGGACAAAGACCTCGGCGATCCCCGCCATCGTGAATCCGCTATCTCCTACCCGGAGGCTGAGGGCCTCCGCTTGAGCCTGCGACAGCCCGTTACTCATGTCTCTCTCCTCCTGAGAATTGGCGCCGCCGTCTGGCCCCTCGACGGCGCTGGAAGCGGGGGTCTCGCCCGGAGAAGCGATGGGCTGGCCAGCCCGTTTCAAATCAGCGGGTCTTCACGTCAATCTTGAGTGCAGCCGCCACTTCTGCCAGCTTCAGCTTGACGGCCCCCTCGATCCCGCCCACGATGGCTGAATTCGCGGTCTTGAGGGCCTCCTTCATCGCGTTCTCGATGCTGTACTGAAGATGCTGGTGGACGAGGTGGACGATCCGGGTCTGCTTGGCGCTCCAGTTGTAACTCTTGTCGTCCTTCGGCTTCCCGTCGAAGTCCACGGGCTCCTGGAGGTATGCCTCGGCCCGTTTGACCAAGTACTCCCTGAAGGTGACGGGCTTGCCCAGCTTCTCGCCCCACTTGTTGGTCTCCTGGAGACAGAGCCCCTCCACGTAGACGGCCACGTTCGGCAACACATGCTGTCCGGCGATCTTCTCGATGGCCGCGTCGATGCGCACCGTGACCTTCTTCTCAAGGGCCTTGCCGAATGGCGTGACACCCGAATCCACGACGTTCCCGTCCTCATCGCTTTTCCACTGGGTCATCAGATCGTCGGCCAGTGTCCGCACGAGACGCTCGGTCAACTCATCCTTGGACAGCCCCAGCGATTCGATCGTCAGTGCGCCCATCCTTGACTCCTTCTCGCCCTCATGCTTTCATGGGGCTGCGATAAGTCACTGCTCGACCGGCCTCGGGGTTTAGGTCCCGGGGCCGGTGCTGTCTCAGGTGCTGTCCGTCCCCTACCCTTCCAACTCCATCGGGCTCCCGCCGTACTCGGTGACCGGCACCGGTCCCTGGACGGTCCCTCGTGTCGCAGCCTCGCGAATCGCCATCATTTCCCGGCTCTCGCTGATCGGCTGGGGCTGCGCGGTCTCCGGCACCGCCACCAGGCCGAGGTCGGCGGGGAGCAACTCTGGCCGGCCCGTTATCTCGCGCCGCATCCGCGCGAGGGCCTGGTCCGGCGTGTCGCCCACGTAGTGGTTCCCGTCGTGGTAGAGGCGCACCTCCGCCTCAAGCCCGAGCGCCCCGCCGTCCCAGACCTCAAACGTGATGCAGAAGCGCGCCGTGGGCGGGAGCATGTCCTTCACCTGCGCGTGGAGCTTCACGAGGTCGTAGGTGTAGGCCATCAGGCATCCTCCTCATTGGAGAGCCATGCTCGACGCTTGGCAGGCGAACCCCAGCAAGAACTCGGCGCCTCGTTGTAGAAGTAGGCGACGAACGCGGGCAAATTCGCCATGTTCTCGTCGTCCGCCCGCCCCACCGCCATCGTTGTCGATAACCGCCGTGAGGAAGTCGCCGGGTTGCAGTCTTTCCTCGATGTAGCGCCGGATGGCGGCCATCATGTTGCCCCGGACGTGGAACTGGCGAAACGTGTATTCCGTGGTCATCGGCACGGCCGTTCCTCCTCCTGATCGCGCACGATGGACTTCTCCCAGCATCGAAAGCACTGCGGCCAGTACGTCGCGCTCACGGCTGGCGGGTGCGCGTGCTGGCGGGTACAGGTCGGGCAGACGAGCACGGGCCAGGTCAGCACCTCGGCCTCGGAGGCCGGCCCGTACTGCGTCGGGATCAGGATGTCGTCGTTCACCGCGGCCCCCTCGGCGGCAACGGCGCCTTGCACACGCGGCACCGTGTCGCGCTCCCGTGGTTGTGGGCGTGGCCGCATTCGGGACAGGTTCTCATCACGGCACCTCCTCCCTGAATTCCTCCGCCAGCCACCACCGCGGCTGGCACCGGCACTCGCATGCGTCCTCCCCGCCCTGATGGCCCAGGGGGCGCTCGCAGCGGTGATCCATCGTCAGCCTCGGGTCCCACCAGACGCGGGCACAGGGGGTCATGGCGTCTCCTCCTTGGGTTGTCTTCGTGAGCGTTGACTTTGCATCCACAGGCGATTGCGTGACCGTTTACATCGCAGGCAATAACGCGCGCCTTTATACCGGTAGGTATTCGCGTTATCAAAGGGATGGCCGCGAGTGCATTCTAGTTTTCTGGCGTTGACCGCCGTGATCCCACTCCCGCGCAGCACATTCGTTCGGTTGGTCACGGCCTCAAGGTGCTGTGGGTTTACGCATGACCGCACCCGACAGAGATGGTCAAGCTCAAGACCTGACGGAATAGAGCCGTGATTAAATCCCCAGGAGACGATGTGAGCCCGATAGCGACAGGTCGCATGTTTGAAGACCCCATATCCTTTTCGACTGAGCGTTCCAATCCATAACCAGCAACCCGACATTGGTTCCGGGGTATAATGGTCTTCAAAAGAATCGGCAATGTCAGGCTGTTTCATGGTGTTCGGTCGGAGCGCCTGGGCATTCGCTTGAAGCCCATTCCTCGCGCGTGATCTGTTTCCCGCACTGGCTGCATCGTGCGGACCACGGCTCGGTCGTGCGCGGGCCGAAGTCGGGCTGGTGGTAATAGTAGATCATGGCGTGACGACCATCCACGGCCTCACCGGCAGCGGCGTCGCCTGCCGACGCTGCGCCCCGCGCTGCCCGTGCTCCCACGCCACCCGACGCCAGCGGCGCTCCTGCCCTGTCCGCCGCTCCTGGACGACCTGGGCGCACCCCGCCTCCACCTGGGCCGCGAGGCTCGCGTAGGTGGCGTCACCCGCCCGATCCCTGGGGAACACCAGCGTGAGCCCCATCACGGGACCCTCCGGTTGTGCCGTCGCCGCCGGCACGCCCCTGAGCAGTAGCGCACCGATGTCCCGGGCTGCTTGAGGGACTTGACGAGCCGGAGAGCCTCGCCGCAGACTTCGCACGCCTTCTGCCGACGGAACTCGGCCTCGATGGTCACTGATAGATGCGTCGATGTGTGCCACTTGCTCGGCCGCTGCACGAGGTCCGTCAGTGCGCTCTTCGGGGCGAAAGCGATCTGTCCACGGCGCTGGTACGTGCCGAGTGGCATCATGTCGTCCTCCTCGCCTGCCGATCCATGAGCCACACGATCAGCGCGAGCGTGGCGACCCAGCCCGTCAGGGCGCCCACGGTGAACCACACGAGGCGGAGGGTCACCACGGCGTCAGCATCCCGAGGAACACGTAGGCGAGGGTGAGCAACACGAGCGTGACGCCCCCCGCGAGCACGTCATCCCAGGTCATGGACGGCCTCCGTCAGTTCCGGGCACTCGGCCTCAAGAATGGCCGCGACCACGCGGGCGTCGCGGCCCATCCGCAACGCGGTCAACGCGGAGCGCACCGAGGCGCGCTGGCGCGTGGCGTCGTGGATCGCCAGCGAGAGATGCTCCTCCAGGCGCGCGAGCTGGGCGACGAGGGCGGTCATGGGGTGGCCTCGAACTGCCGCTTCAGAAGCTGCTCCTTGTACCACTCGGGCAGTCCCGTTGCGAGCATGCGGCGAATCTTCGGCCAGGCATGATCGAAGAGGGCTTGCTTAATGTCGTCTTCACACTCCTTGGCGACGTCAAGAGGGACCTCGCGCATGAGGAGCGCAATGTCCCGCGGCGAGTCTTCGATCTGTCCGCCGTCTCGAAGATGTTGGAGCGCTTTCTGCCAGCGCGCCGCCGAGTGGTATTTTGCGCCGAGCGCCTCAATGAGGTCGCCGCGAGTCGGGTTCGCGATCTTCCATTCCCGCGAGTGGACTTCCTTGTACTCTTCAGAGACAAACTTCCCCACGAGGACCTTTTTGTCAGCGCCAAACCGGGCATAGTTCTTAACCACGACGCCTTCGATCTTCTGGCCGCCGAGGATCGACACCGACTCAAGGAACGCGCGGAACATCTGGAGATCGGTGACCACGCCCGAGAACAAGCTCGGCACAACTTCAAGGCCGAGCCGCGCCGCTTCATCGCAAACCCCCGCATAATCGAGATAGGTTTCATGCCCTGTGTTGATGTCAAACATGATCAAGTGGTTGGTGGGGATGCGCGCGTAGGCCAATGCGTTGTGTTTGGGTTTCGTCAGATACTCCGCCCGATAGGTCCAGCCTTCGTGTAGGGGTAGAGATTGGATGATCTCGACGGCCTTGGCGAACATCTTATCTGGGGCGAGGATGTTGAGTTGCGCCCCTTTTGATCGCGCTCGGTATCCATCCGGGAACAGGCCGAAGGAGCACTGACTCCCGTCAACTTTCTCCTGCACGAGCACCGGATCAAGGAGCAACTCGGCAATCGCCCGATGGCCGAGAGCGAAGATGCTCGGGTACGAATGCCACGACTCCATGGACGTCGCGACGAGGGCGGGGTCGCTCACGAAGGCCACCAGACACGAATCAGCACGACCACCGCCGTCAACAGGGCGAGGACCGCAATCACGCCGAACACGCCGCGCTGGATGCGGTCGGCCGCGCTCATGTGAGCCGCTTGTGGCAGCGCGGGCACCGCACCGCCCGGGCGACCCGTGGGACGTACTCGGCGCGGCAGAAGGGGCACGTGCGGATCTGTACCTTGATGATCTTCATGACGTGACGGTATCATGATAGGAACTCCCTCTGTCAAGAGAATTCGACGGCTGCCCTCCGAGTACCCTGACGATGCCCTCCGCCGCGCCCATCGCCGCGAGCAGGCTCGCCTCCCGCATCGCCGCGTGCCCCTGGGCCATCGCCACCTGCGCACAGTCGAGCGCGTGGGCGATCTCGGCGAGCAAGGCACGCGCGGCGACGATGCGGTCGGCGTCGGTCATGGCATCAATCCCAGTAGGGTGTGGCGATCAGGCGCGGCGGCCGGCCCTCGGCTCGGTCGATGTACTCGCGGTAATACTCAGGGCTCGCGGCGACCTGTACCCCCTGGGGCCGGTCAGCATCCATTCCGAGGAGTCGGGCCAGCGCGGCGCGGTCCTCGGGGCCGGACATGTGGCCCGGCTCGCCGAGGTCGATCCACGCGAAGTCCTCGGGCCAGTCGCCGCGCGTGCCGGGCGTCTGCCGCTCGCTCCAGGTCCGGCGGGCCGGCGGGGCGTCGATCCTCAGCCACCCCCAGGCCGTGCCCGTGCCGCCCGTCACGCTCCAGCGTTTGCCCGAGCGCACCTCGAGGGCGCGCTTGATGCGGCCGATGACGGCGGCGCGGCTCAGGTCCTCCTCGACGGCGTGCAGGATGGCGATGTCTACCAATGGTCCCGGCGTGTGCTGGCTCATGGCCTAGCCCTCCTCGATCGCGCCAAGGTCAGTAGTTAACCCCTTACGAGCCGCTGCGTTGCGGCACGTCGAGCAGTAGCACTCAGCGGCGGGGCTGAAGCAAACCGAGTCCATCCATCGGCCGCAAAGAGCTCGATACAGCCGCACTGCTCGGCCGCAGTCAAACCCAAGCTTGTACCCGCTTGTTCGTTTATCGCGCGCGTGGCTTCTCATCGTCTCCTCCCTCGTGTTGGCGTTCATGCCCTTTGCTCCTGTGTGCGCCTCGTCAAGATTGTCCAGCCCTCATATCTCCGTGTTGTTCTGCGACGTTTCGTGTATGCGCGTTGACGGATTCGATGGGCGACCCGCTCCTCTTCCACTGTTCGCCCGCGGGCGCGGATGTCCTGATCAATCTCGATGTGCCTCCATCCGGCGCGCCGCATGAGCAACGCCCATCGAAGAACCGCGCGCGGGCTCGGAGTGATGAGCGTCGCGCATGCCTCATAGGGGCCGAGGGCGATGAGATGAAAGAGTGCTCGCGGCGCCCGATGGGTGGCCCCATGACAGGACGGACAGAGCCAGATGACTTTGAGAGGAAGTGCAGAATCAACATGATGCCCATGGAGATGTGGGTGTGGCGTCCCACATTCTACGCAGGCGACTGGTTTGAGTACCCGGCCGCTCTTCACGGCTATCTGTAACCTGATCCTTGCTTGGCGTAGCCTCTGGCGTTCGTTCATGCTCCATGTACTTGCACACCCGATGCCAGGAATGCGCTCACGTGTTTTCAGCTACTTACGATTCACGAGGCTCCGTAAATCGTAGGAACCCTCCAATAATTATGGAGGGATGCTACGAGGATTGGAGGACGCGGAACCGCGGGTGACGAGGAGCGGCAATTGAGGGTTGCCCGAGGCAGTGGGGGAGGAGGGCACGCAGCCAGCAGAACGCCCCGCCACGTGGCAGCGGGGCCGGTTTGCGGGGCGATCCTGGGCTGGTATCTGGCTCAGGGCGCCTCTGGCGACTCCCCGGCCCTCCCCGCCCCCCGACCTGAAGGCCGCGGCGTCCGCGGCACCGCCCGCCGATCCTCCACCCGGTAGTTGCGCAGCGCGCTATAGCGCCGGGGACCCGTGTACCACGCCCAGCCGCCGACGGCCCTGACGGCGGACCACATGAGCCAGCGGCGCCAGGCGGGCTCGCCCGTGACGGCCATCGCTTCGTCGAGCACCGCATCGGCCTGGCGGCGGGTGCAGGGATGAGTCTGGTATAAGTGGTCATGAAGAACGGCCGCCTCGTGGGCGCTATCCCCCGCGAGGAGGAACGCCAGCGGGAGCCGAGGCACGCTGGCGAGATCAGTCACCGTCCCAGCCGGCACCTCGATCTGGACGCCCAGCACGGCGCTCAGGTACCTCAGCGGCGCGAGCAGCCGCCACTGGCCGTCCGGGAGCTTGGCGACCTCGAGGGCGGTGAGGAACGCGGGCTGGATCACAGCACGATATCGAGCGCGAGTTCGAGGAGCTTCATTACACGCGCCCAGTCGATCTCGCTCTCAGGAGTGGCGAGCTTCGCCTCGATCTCAGCCCCGAGCCGCTTGGCCTGCTCGTGGAGCTGCGCCGCCTTCGCGCACTCGGCCGGCGACCACTGGCTGGTGGCGCAAGCCCGTTCGGCGAGGACGACGGCCCGCCCGTAGAGGACCTTCGCCCGCGCCCAGGCGTTGATCGCCTGCTGGCGTTCGATCGTCGTCGTCTCTGAGTGTGTCGTGAAGATCGCGCAGCCCGACAGCAATCCGATCATCAGCACGCCCGCGAGTGCTCGACGCATCAGCGATTCCTCCACAGTGCCCGGAGCGCCAACCCCAGGATCACCGCCACCACGGCCAGGAACACGGCCAGCGCCGTCAGATCCCACACCAACCGATCCGTCGCCGAGGGTGGCAGGTCCGTCTGGCTCAGGACCCAGGCCCAGTGCCGGAGCGTGTCCATCACAGAACCTCTCCCGGCGCGGAAGCCCCGGCCTTCAGGCCGGGGAGCAAGCGCCGATCTCTTGGGTTGACAGCCCCATCAACACCGGATAGACTGGCCGCAGGTGGCCGATAACCAAGGTCGCCGGCAGAGCACGGAACCGAACCGCCCGGGGGCACCGGGTGGCAGCGCGGGGAGCCTTCTGGCGCAGTCAGGCCGGGCAATGAACCGCGAACCTCAGCCCCGCTCTGGGGGTTGGAATCCCGCGGACTTAAGTCCGGGGAGGATGTCAACGCCGGACCAGTTGCGCCCAGCCGCAACTGAAGCACGACACCTCGAGCCCGCGGTCGCGCAGGACCGGCGCACTGCACTTCGGGCACGCCTCGGGCGGCCACGGCAGCACCACAGCCTGGGCCAAGGGGTCATGTCCGATCTCGCCCAGCGGCTCGCGCTTGTAGCGCGCCGGTTGCCGGCAGACGCGGTGGGCGTTCGGGTTCGGCGCTCGCCGCGCGCGCTGGACCTCGGCCGCGTACTCCTGCCGCGTCAGTCTGGCCACCGGCAGACGGAGCAGCGCCAGGGTAGCTCCGGGTCCGTCTTCCGTATCGTCCGCCGGCAGCCCGGGCAGACCATGACGTAGCGGCGGGACCGTCGGAGCTGCTCCTGGCACTCGGCGCAGAGCCGGTCCGGATCGCACCCGGGCGTCCGGCAGGGCTCGCTCACCGCCATTCCCCGGTGGCGACCTGGTCCGCGAGCCGCTCGGCCCGGCCGCCGACCTGTGCGTGATAATCGGAATTGAGAAGTTCTATTGCTGCCACGGCCCATTGCTGAGCTTGCATTGCAGCCAGCATTTTTCTGAATGTTAGCAACCCCCCAATGCCCATGTTGAAAGAAAGATTTATAAGCACGGCGCGGCGCACCTCGTCGAGCCCGGCCGCCCACGGGAGGCGGGCGAGCACGGCGGCGCTTGCCCGGGCGATGTCGGCGTCGAGCAACACGTCGGCCTCGGCCTGGGAGATTCCGACATCGGTTAGATTACGTCCACAACCTATGGTAAGCTTGCCTACGGTGTCTCGATAAGGCTTGAGTCGCATACCTTCATCTCGAACCAACTGAGCCCTGAGGCTATCTATGGCCACGTGGAAGCCCGTCCTCGGTTACGAAGGGTTGTATGCCGTATCTCGCGATGGTCGAGTCAAGCGGCTGCGGGGATTCTGGGGTCGCGCCGACCGGCCGCTTAAACTCCACGTGACCCATCGAGGGTATGTCCGTGTTCGTCTCTGCAATCGCGACGGCCGTAATGGCCGACGCTTTCTTGTTCATCGCCTGGTCTGGCAGGCGTTTCGTGGACGGCTTCCGAAGGAGCTCACGATCAATCATCGCAACGGCATCGCGACAGATAACCGCCTGGACAATCTTGAGCCGGCAACGATGAGCGAACAGATGATTCACGCGTATGCGACGGGGCTTCAAGTGCGAGCGAAGGGTGAGGCTCGGGGGCGCGTCGCCAAATTGACGGATGAGACGGTCCGTGAGATCCGGCGCCTCTACGTGCCCGGCCGCGTCACATACGCGATGCTGGCCGCCCGTTTCGGAGTGAGCGCGGCATGCATTCTGACGGTTGTCCGTCGCCTCCGCTGGACGCATCTCTAGGCCCTCGTCCCGGATGAGCTGCTCGCGGAGGGACGCCGGCGGTGGCACTCTACCGTCCTCTCCCTGGGGCGGACCGCTCCCACTCCTCGCGGAGGATGCCGAAGAGCACGCGGTCGTAGGAGCGCCCGCCGAGCGACATCACCTCGCGCTGGACGCCCTCGCGCTCCATCGGATCGTCGACGCCGTGGAGCACGCAGAGGGACCAGGCGTTGCTGGCATACACCTCCGTCTCCACGCGATGGACGTCGGGATCGCTGAAACAGCGCGCGATGAGAGCCGACTTGACGCAGACGCCGTGGCCCGAGCCCCGGCACTCGGGGAAGAGGCCGAACCCGTAGGCGCGGATGCCGGCATAGGGCCGCTGGAGCCAGGCGAGGCCGAGCAGTCGGCCGTCGCCGCAGCTCTTGCCGGGTGCCAAGGATTCGTCGAGCCAGACGGCGAGGTAGGCATCCTGGATGCGCGGGCGCGGCGCGCGGCCCTCATGGCCAAAGTGCGCCTCCATCGGGTGCAGGTCCTCGCAGACGCGCGCCCACCAGCCCGCGATCTCGCCGGGGTCGGCGGTCGGGACCAGGCGGATGCGACGCTCCGCGCCCCACGAGCTGGACGGGCCGCAGAACAGCCCGGTCTCCTCGTAGAGCCCGCCGTACTGATCGCTCCGGCGCTCAGTCATTCCGGCACCTCGGCGGCCGATGGCAGCGGCGGGCCGGGAGTCCAGGCGTCCCAGCGGCCCGTACGGTGGATGTCCGGATCGCGGAGATCCACGCGGATCTCCACCATCGGCGTGCGGAAGCGGGCGTGTCGCCGCACCGGGCGGGCGCCGGCGTGCTGGAGGTAGCGCCGGAAGCCCGGATGATCGTAGGTGGCATCCGGGATGTGCCCGCTCAGCTCGTCGTAGCCCACGCGCTGGCACCAGAGCGTGA
>ERZ1292632.552-Hain-H43-01um-R2-552-length-41154-cov-6_pt1 | contig 41154 bp, 61 predicted proteins | sample MGYA00564407_ERZ1292632 | MGnify/ENA primary metagenome ERZ1292632 (study PRJEB36523, sample SAMEA6512637) | groundwater metagenome | collected 2019-01-08 | study: AquaDiva: Metagenomics assemblies of 32 groundwater samples | reverse complement strand
TTTATAATTTCGGGTTATATATTGGGGCTAAATTAGATATAGATATATTACAGATATTTACTGAATTTACGGAAAATATACATACTGGCTTACCATATAAAAGATTGTTTATCTATTCAGAAAAACCTAAATGTACTTTCAAAGGAAACGTTTTGCATAATGAAAAGGATATGGCTGTTAAATATGCTGATGGTTGGGGTTGGTATGTTCTAAATGGAATAGTAATGCAACCTGAATATGTTTTAACTCCCGCTAATAAATTACAACCTAATATAGTTCTAAAAGAGCAATCAGTAGATGTCCGGCGTGAGCTTATACGTAAAATAGGTTTAAAAAGAATGGCTGAATCAGGCAAACAAATAGATGAATGGGGATATTATAAATTAATTGATATGAGACAAGTTTTAATGAGTGAATCTTACGAGCCATATCTTTTGATGCTTAATCCTTCTGTCCCTGATACATGGCATTTAGAGGGGGTGGCACATGAATGTAAAACAGTAGAACAGGCTCTTAATTATCGCAAGCCTGAAGCTATGAAAAAGATACCTGTTTCTATTGATGGTGAGGCTTGGTATCAACAGGGTGATGTGTGTATTTGGAATCGTAAAGCCTTGACTTTACAAAATCTACCGATAGTGCTAACGTAAATAATAAAAGGAGAGAAAAGGAGAGAAAATGGAAAATCTAAAGGATTGCAAAGGGATGTTAGCAGAAGGTGAAATTACAGGACATGCTCACAGAGCCAGAGTCCAAGTTATGGAAAGAGGGGATGGAGTGAGGATTTTTGATGGTGAGACTGAAGTAACTCATGAAGAACATAAAACTATTACTTTACCCAATAAACAATGGGCGAGTGATAAAGTGAAAGAATTTGACCATGTTTCGGAGATGGAGAGAAAAGTTATTGACTAATGAATAAAACAGTGGCTCTAATTCCGGCGAGAAGTGGTTCTAAACGTATCCCTTCAAAGAATACTGTTTTACTTAACGGCTATCCTTTACTTGCTTATTCAATTCAGTGTGCTAAAGATTCTGGAATATTTGATTCAATCTATGTTTCCAGTGATAGTTTGGAGATTGGGGTAATCGCTAAAAGGTATGGTGCTGATTTTATCCACTGTCCTCTTGAAATTGCTCATAAAGACCATGACCCTGACTTTAAGTGGGTAAATCACGCTGTTAAAACCCTTGATTTAAGTCCTGATTCTGTCTTTAGTATCTTAAGACCTACATCACCCTTTAGAACGGGCGAAACGATTAAACGGGCCTATGGTTATTTTATCAATGAAGACTGCGACTCTTTACGTGCAGTCGAGAGATGCTTGCAACACCCTGCAAAGATGTGGACTTTGGAAGGGAAGTATCTAAAACCCTTTACTGATTTGGGACTTTATTCAGAACCTTATCAAAATTTACCGGAAGTATGGGTGCAAAACGCCTCATTAGAAATCGCACATACATACGTAGTCTACTCTATCGGTAATATATCAGGCAATAAGATACTCCCATTCTTTACCCAAAGCTACGAAGGTTTTGACATTAACTATCCTGAAGATTTACGGGAGGCTGAATACTTAATTGAGAGTGGGTTAGCAAAACTCCCTATAATACATCTATGACACTACAATCAAAATCTACTAGGTTAAAAGGCTTGATATGACAGATTATACCAAACAAGACTTAATTGACTTTGAAGAGGGCATTAAGCGGGAGTTTTTAGCTGGACATATCCGCTTCCCGATTCATTTATCGGCGGGAAACGAACAAATCTTATTAGACTTATTCAAAGCGAATAATATAGGGCTAGATTCTTGGGTGTTCAGCACGCACCGCTGTCACCTCCATGCACTCCTAAAAGGTATCCCTAAAGAATGGCTCAAAAAGGAAATCCTCAAAGGCAATTCCATGCACATCATGTCTAAAGAGTACAAGTTCTTTGCTTCAAGTATAGTAGGGGGTAGTTTACCGATAGCAGTGGGGACGGCCTTAGCGATTAAACGTCAAGGGCTTAATGAAAGGGTGTTTGCTTTTTGTGGGGATATGGCTTTTACCACTGGTATTTTTGACGAATGTTTGAGATATGCACGAAACTTTAACTTACCCATTTATTTCATAGTAGAGTGCAACAATCTCTCTACCAATAGTCCCACTGATATATGTTGGGGTTATCAGCACAAGGAAAATTATAGTTTACGTCTTTCAGAGAATTGGGGGAATGGTGGTCTAACAGGCTATTGTTATGAAAGAAAATGCCCACACATCAATGTTGATTCTTGGGTAGTTTTTAAATAAAAGGGGAATAAAAGGTATGGGTAATTGGAACAAGTTAAAATTGGATGACCAATTATTGGCTAAAATATACGCAGAAGGAGAATCTTTAGGGGAACTAGCGCGAAGATTTGATACAAATTCAAATACTGTAAAATCGCATTTGAAATCAATAGGTATTAGAATTAGAACTCATTCCGAAGCATATGGCTTAAGATTAGAAAAATATGGTGCACCTAATCACAATGAAGGATATAAGCATTATCATAATGGGTATATCTATTTAAGAATTAGAGAGAATGACCCATATTATTCAATGGCAGATAAAAGAAATTACTGTCCAGAACATCGCTATATAATGGCGCAACATTTAGGACGATGTTTGTTAAAACGAGAACACGTGCACCATGTTAATGGTGTTCATGATGACAATAGGATTGAAAATCTAGAACTCATATCACCATCTAACCACAGTTTGAGAACACAATTTTGTTCTAATTGTGAAATTAAAAAAGAAATAAGACTATTGAAATGGCAAATTAAGCAATTGCAAGAACAATTACAATACAAGATGAGTGATCGACGGAGTTCCGTTAATGTTAGAAAGAACTGAACATCTTAAGATTACATTAGTAATCTCAAAAGAGAATTTAAACAAGGAACTGATAGATAAAATATACAAATTCACCAATATAATTCTTAATGCAGGCGATACAGTGACCTATTCGCAAGAATTTGATATTGAATATTACAATGTAATATGGGGTTTGGATTTGATTCTGGACTTGGCTGAAAAAGCTAGTATAATAGATGTTAATACCGAAGAATTGGAATACGGGGTATGTAAAATTCAGGAAGTTTTATGTAAATTAGATAAAATAGAGAAAAAGATAAATAAATGAATTATCGTGATGAAATGACAAGGGCGATGGATTTGTTAAGGGCTAATAGCTATTTATTTATTGGTCAGAGTGTGGCTTTCCCCGGCACTGCGATGTTTGGGACTCTTAAAGACGTACCTATGTATCAAAGGTTAGAATTGCCAGTTGCAGAGAACTTCCAACTTGGTTTATCCTGTGGGTTAGCTTTACAGGGGGTAAATGTGTGTTCCCTGTTTCCCCGCATGGACTTTCTTTTGAGTGCCTATGACCAGCTAATAAATCACCTTGATAAAATAGAGTTACTTTCAGAGAAAAGGTTTATCCCTAAAGTCATCGTGCGCACGAGCGTGGGCGGGACGAAACAACTAGACCCCGGACTTCAACATAAAGGAAACTATATAGAATCTTTAAGGATGATGTTAAAGACTATCCCAGTTATTCATTTGGGAACGCCTGAAAGTATCTATCCAGCTTATGAATATGCTTTAAATAGTGAACGAAGTACAATACTGGTAGAATTCGGAGACTGCTTTGACTAATACAAAAACTAAAATCCATACAGTTTACAAGACTTTATCTGGCAATAGAGTACCTTCGGTAACAACAATTTTAGGCGTTTTGAACAAGCCTGCGTTACTTGAGTGGGCATGGAAATGTGGTATAGATGGGCTTGATTATAAAGCTGTCAGGGACAATGCTGCTGACATAGGCACTCTCGCACATTACTTAATAATGTGCCATTTGAAAGGTGAGATACCTGATACTTCAGAATACAGTAAAGAGGATATAGACAAAGCTGAAAACTGTTTAATCAAATACTTGGATTGGGAAAAGGAAAACAAGATTACTCCTATCCTGGTTGAACAGCCTCTAATATCAGAGAAATATCAATTCGGCGGGACGATAGACTGTTTAGCTAGAGTAAATGATAGTTTAATTCTGGTAGACCATAAAACAGGCAAAGCGATTTATTCAGAGATGTTTTATCAACTTGCAGCTTATCGCCAATTACTTAATGAGGCAGGATACGAAGTAATTAGTGCCAGGATATTGAGGATAGGGCGAGACAATAATGAAGGCTTTGAGGAACGGGTAATGACCGATTTAACTAGACAATGGGAAGTCTTTAAGCATTGTTTGGAACTTTATAAACTCCAAAGGGAATTACGATGAAAAACCTTTTTGTTGAATTTGGAGGTGCCTATGATGGATGAAAATACTTTAAAACAATTACGTAAACTTGGTATAAAGATAGACTTAAGAAGTGATAAAGCAGATGATTATATAATGAAGTGCTTTGAAATAATCCCCAAGGGGATTTCCTTGCATTTAGATACACAAATAGTTTATGGTGACAAAGCCAAAGGTACCCTTGTATTTATTCCAGATAATATTAAAGATTTAGAGTTTCTGCTAAAGAAGTAAAATGAAAGTACTCATAACTGGCATAACGGGGATGGTTGGTTCAACAATGGCAGACTACTTACTGGATAAAGCTGAAATAGTAGGTCTTAAGAGATGGCGTTCCCCTATGGATAACGTCAAACATTTAATAGGCAAGATTCGTTTCTATGACGGTGACTTAAAAGATTTATCTTCTATGATAAATATAATATCCCAAGAATCGCCTGATGTAATTTATCATTTTGGGGCGCAATCAGAAGTTTTAACATCATTTTCAATGCCTGCAGAAACTTTAATGGATAATGGGATAGGAACGCTCAATTTATTGGAAGCTATTAGAATAGTAAATGATAGTAGGTGTGTAGGTAGTGGAGAATGTGAAGGGCAAGAACTATATAATCCTATTATTGTTATTGCTAGTTCTAGTGAGGTCTATGGTCAAGTCTCAAAAGAAGATATCCCTATTAAGGAAACGTGCCCTTTGCGTCCAGTTAGCCCTTATGCTGTTTCAAAAGTTAACGAGGATAATTGGGGATATATGTATCATATTGCTTATGATATGGAAATAATTAGAACACGCATGTTCACGCATACGGGCGCACGTAGGCATTATGCTTTCCATGAATCTAGTTTTGCACGCCAAATAGCTCTCATTGAGAAGGGACTTCAACCTCCAGTGATTAAGGTAGGAAATTTAGATTCAATAAGGACTTATCTTGACGTAAAAGACGCAGTAAGGGCTTATTGGATGGTAAAAGATTGTCCTGCCGGGGAGGTTTACAATATCGGGGGGGATTTTACCTGTACTGTAGGGCAAACACTTGGTTATCTAATGGTCTTATCAACCTACCAAGGAGATATTAAAATAGAAGTTGACCAAAGCAGACTTAGACCTAGTGACGTAACAAATCAAATCCCCTGTGTTGATAAGTTCAAACAAGCTACAAACTGGCAAAGGGAAGTCCCGTTCAAGGACACGCTTCAGTCTCTCCTTGACTATTGGAGAGAGCATATATAAAGTTGTAATTTCCGGTGGCTTTGACCCTGTGCATTTCGGACATATCCGGTTAATCCAGGAAGCATCTCAATTAGGCGATTTAACGGTTATCCTAAACGATGATGAGTTTTTAATGCGTAAAAAGGGATTTGTGTTTATGCCCTTGATAGAACGCAGAGAGATACTGGAGAATATAAAAGGTGTTTCTAGAGTAGTAGTCTCGATGGATAATGACCAGTCAGTAAACAAGACTATTGAGTATTTAAAGCCGGATATATTTTGTACCGGGGGGGATGTGACTCTAGACAAAATAAGAGAACAGGAAACTTGTGATAGGATAGGGTGTAAGATTTTGTTAAATGTAGGGGGGGACAAAATCCAATCCAGCCAATGGCTTACTAATAAACTATGAGTATATGGACGTTCGATTGTGACGGCGTGATATGTTCTACCCAGGGAACGGACTATACTAACTCAAAGCCCGATTATGAGATTATAGAAAAGATAAACAAGTTATACGATTCGGAGAATGAGATTTGGATATTCACGGGGAGAGGTTCTGTATCAGGGATGGATTGGAAAGCAGTAACAGAGTTTCAGTTAAAGGAATGGGGGGTTAAGTATCATAAGTTGATTATGGGTAAACCACCTTTTGACTTTTTCGTGGATGATAAAACTTGGAATGTGAGAGATTTTAGAGAGAGTAGGATTTAATGCACACTTGTAAAAATCATAGGGATTTTATTAGTTTTAGTCTCTATAATAGATTTGCACCCACAATCCTTACAGGGGGCAAATAATCCTGCCTTTATGTGATATGGTGTTCGTTTCCAACCGTAAAGATGAGTTTCAGGACAACTAGGATTGCCGCAAGTAAAATAATGCGGTTTCATAGGTTTGTATTCATGCTTTTTAATACCTGCTTTAATTCTAGCTTCTATAATTGCTTCAGTGGCTTGCCAATGTAAATCATTCCGCCATGTTCTAGGTGCTATTTGTTTTAAAATATCATGGAATTCTTTGCCATGAGATATAACCTTATCAAGGTTTAGCCAATTAACAATATTGTGGGCTAGTTCATGCCGAATTGTTGATTTAGCTTGGTTTTTATCTGCAAGCATCCACTTGGGTAGAAGTATTTTATACTTACCGATAGCCATACCGCCTATATGACGGTTGGGTTTTGTAAGAGATACGGAAACATCAGCCATATCTAGGTAGTATTTTCCCCGAACCTTATTGGCGTATTTTTGTAGATATTTAATTGATGTTTTCATCTCTAACTCCTAATTAAGTTTAGCACACTTTAAGCTATTTGTCAAGTATTTTGGAGAAAATATTTTATGATAATTTCAAAGTGCCTTTGGGTAGTACAAATATGCTATAATATATTAAAGAATTAACAAATCAATTGCAGTATAAAATGGATGGTAAAATATGATAATCTCACGTACGAGTACACGCATTGGCTTGCTTGGCGGGGGAAGTGATTATGAGTCATGGTGGAAGGAACATTCAGGATGTGTTATTTCTACTTGTATAAACAAGTATATTTGGGTTATCTACAATAATGGCAAGGTAACAAGTAATTATGATGTGCCTACAATGTCCGGATTAGGCACGAGTTCTGCTCATACTGTAGGTTTAATGAAAATACTTGCAGAATTAAACTCTAATAAGGTGTGCGACCCTAAAACTATAGCACAATTTGCTACTATCATCGAGATGGATAAACTCGCCGGAAAAATCGGTTATCAAGACCAACTAATCTGTTCTTTAGGTGGTTTTCGTTTACTTCGTTTTAGTGAAACTGGTATACGGGATTATGAGTTTAAGGATATAGACTGGCTGAATCCTTATTTGATGCTGTTTCACACACATCAGTATAGGAAAAGAGCCGGTGATGTAGTCGAAGCACAACTAGACGAAATGAAGGAACACACTGACCTTTACTTTAGGTTAATGGATTTGGTAGAACAAGGAAAAGTGGCTTTAGAGAATAAGGATCGGGAGACATTCGGGCATTTACTGGATGAATCCTGGCAGATTAAAAGGCAGCTTTCAAAGAAAATAACCACAGATGCTATAGACGATATACACGATAGATGTAAAAAAGCAGGTGCAACAGCTTTTAAGATTTTAGGGAGTGGGGGTGGTGGTGCTGGATTATGCGTAGCACCTTTAGATAAACAAGAGAACATTAAAAGAGAATTAAGCGAATGTGAGTTCATTGATTTTAAGTTTGAAAAGCAGGGAACGTCAATAGTCTATAGGGAGTAGCTTATGATATTGATTTGTGGTAATGGGGGACTAGCTTCAACCGCTTCGCACTTTACAGCGGAGTTAACTGGTACTTTTGCTTTTCCTGTGTATATACCTTGTATTGACCTTACAAGTAATAATGCTCAATTAACGGCCTTGTCAAATGATATAGGTTATGAAAACGTGTTCGCTCATTTGGTAAACGTGCAAGGTAAAAAGGGAGATACCTTTATAGGGCTTACTACAAGTCATTCCAAGAACATTTTAAAAGCGTGTCAAGTCGCTAAAGAAAAAGGAATGCACGTCTTACTTTGGGATGGGGATTTTCTCAAAGGCGAAACGACCGCACAAAAGCAGGAGTATTGTATTGTAAAACTTCACGAACTAGTGTATAATCTAAAGAAAGAAATATGGGAGTCACTTAAGAAATGATTGCACTATATTGCAAGGAACTTTTATGCACGAATACAAAGATAAAAAAGTATTGGTAACAGGTGGTACTGGCTTAATCGGTAGACAAGTTGTAGACCTCTTAGTTGAATGTGGGGCGGAAGTAACATCTATATCTTTAGATGATTTAAGATTGAATGATAAGGCCGTTCATTTCAATCTTGATTTGAGTAGTTTCTCTAACAATCGTAGTAAATTTACAGATTTGGAGATTTTCACAAGATTACTTTTAGGTATGGATTATGTCTTCCATTTAGCTGGCATAAAAGCTTCTCCCAAGATAACTCTAGAACGTCCTGCAACTATGTCTATTCCCCCCTTGATGATAAACACTAACGTATTAGAGGCGTGCAGAATAAACGGAATTAGGAATGTCTTATTTACAAGTTCAATAGGTGCTTATGCGCAAGGTGAACTCTTAAAAGAGGAAAACGCCTATATCGGAGACCCTATGGATTTTTTACCAGGGCAAGTTAAAAGAATGGCCGAAAACCAAATATGGGCTTATCAAAGGGAATTCGGGCTTAATTATCGTGTTGTAAGATTAGGTAATACCTATGGAATCGGGGATAATTTCAATCCTGATAATGCTATGTTCATACCTTCATTAATGGCTAAAGTATTACGGGGAGATAATCCGGTAGAAATATGGGGAGACGGTTCACAAATACGTGACTTTGCTTACTCAAAAGATATAGCTCGTGGTGTACTACAGATGATGTTGAATGCTCAAGATTGTATGCCTATTAACTTAGGTGCAGGGCAAGGGTATACAGTAAAAGACGTGGTTGAAACATTGCACGGTATAACAAAATTTGAGTTCAAGTTTATCACCTCTTCAACTACAGGGGTTAAAAGGCGTGTCTTAGATATTTCAAAGGCACGTTCTCTAGGATACGAACTTAAATATTCACTTTATGAAGGATTAAAGGAAACTTGGGAGTGGTTTAAGGATAACTCCAAGGAATCAGAAAAGAGGTTGAATTACTTTGTGGATAAAGAATCATAAATATTTTGTTTTATCTTGTTTTGTTATATTTTTAGAAATAATAACAGGTGTTTTAACATTTACTATTGACCTAAATGCGTATTATCCTCTTATAGCAATTCCTATTGTAATTTTTTTCAGTTTGTTATCTGTTAAAAATAAGGAGTTTTCTTAATGGAAATTGAAAGCACACCGCTTGATGGGGTGTGGCGAATTACGCCGGACGTAAACAAAGACTTCCGGGGGAACTATCTGCAAATCCATAATGAAAGAGACTATCATTATTTGCAACTTCCAACTGGAAGAATATTAGAAACACATTGGGTAGAGTTCGATATAGCCACTTCTCGTAAAGGGACGTTCCGGGGTATTCATTACTCGCCTAATTGCTGGAAGATTTACCAATGTTTGTACGGGGCTATTTACTATGTATTTGTGAACTGTGATAAGTCTGATAAAGAATATGGCAAGTGGGCGAGTTTCCATTTAGAGCCTTACGACCAACTTTTGAAACACCCTAAGTATGGTGCTGGTATGCTCGCATTGGAAGATAACACAATCCTACACTATGCACAAAGCCAATACTATGACCCTAATAATCCTGACCAGAAGACATTCACTCTCAAAGATTTTCCTGATATTTTTATACCTAATATGCCTTTACTGCTTTCAGAACGTGATACGAAAGGACATTATATAAAATGAAAAAGTTATTTACAAAAGAATTAATATTTGAATGTGCTATAATGTTCTTTATAAGTATGATTATAGGTGCTGTTGTGTCATTTTGTCTGATAAAATTTTTATTATAGTTCTCTGCAAGTATTGTAAGGAAGGTAGATAAGGAAGGTAAATTATGTGGTTTAAAAAAGAAAAGATGAAATTTTACAAATGTTCAAAAGGACATACATGGGGTGCAAGTGGTAGACATGGGAGTTTTGAATTTAACCAAGGAAATTTTCAGGAAGATATAAGAGTATGTTTACAATGCCTTGCTGAAGATTTAAAGAAAAAATATGGCAATGTAAAAGAGGTCTAATGCAGTTTAAAACAATAGGCAATACTAAAGTCCCTGTAATCGGGCAAGGTACAGGTAAAGTAAAAGACGAAAACATTATCCGTCTAGGAATAGAACAGGGATTGACTTTCATTGATACTTCAGAGACTTATGGTAACGAAGAGATTATCGCTAAAGCTATAAAGGGTAAACGGGATAAAGTTTTCATATCAGACAAGTTTGCGCCTGAACATAACGGATACGATGATGTTATAAAGGCGTGCGAGGCTTCTCTTAAAAGATTAGGCACAGATTATATTGACTTATATTCAATGTATTATCCCAACCCTAATATTGATATAGATGAAACTATTACAGCTATAGAGCATCTTGGACTAGATGGTAAAATTCGTTATGGGGGTTATTGTAATGTAGGTAGTAAATTTATAGAAAGTCTAAAGGGTGGCGCAATCCAACTAGAGTATAATCTATTTGACCGCTCAATAGAAGATAGTATTTTACCTTATTGTGAACGGAATAACATTCTAACAGTAGCTTATAGTCCTCTTTTAGATTGGGAACTTTTAGACCCAGGTGCTGTGGTGTGGGTTATGGAAATTGCATTAAATCATCAATCTGGTATCAGGCAGGTTATTCTAGCGTGGTTGGTGTCCCGTAAATCAGTTATCGTAATACCACGTTCCAATAATCCTAAACATATCATAGAAAACGCTAGGGCAGGAGACCTTATACTCTCGCAGGCAGAGATAGACCAAATATCTAAAATGTTTCCGTATGAGTCTCAATACATAGACCCTAAACTTATCAATATATCTCTCAATGCAGACACCATCCCGCAAACGAAAGAACAAGCTCTAAGGAAATGGCCTACGGTAGGTAAAGTCTCTTTAGAAGATTTTAAGCCTGTTAGAGTTACATATACCTGGGAGAAGACTTATGAAATCAAAGAAGGTGCTTTCAGGTATTGGAGTTGGATACTACAAAGTGATAAACCTATTCCTGTGATAGTAAAAAAAAGGTGGTTACTTGAACCTGAAGGTGGCAAAAAGGGAATCCAGTTAAAATGTAAAGAACATCCTGAATCACCTGTTATGGAAATCAATGGTAATAAATTTTGCTCCAAGTGTTATAATGAGTTTTTAATTCGTAGTGTTGGAGCTTTAAGGGGTGATATTTAAATGAAAGCAATAGATAAATTTGATTATCCTGAAATTGGTCTAGAAAAGTTTAGATGTAGATATTCACAGGAACTACGTGCTAGAGGTTGTCCTGTTGAAAAAGGGCTTGAGATATTGTACTGTTGCAATTCACCAATGGAAACTAGACAGGGTTGGGATAATCTGTTTATAGTATGTTGTAGTAAAAATGACGAAAAACGATGTCCCCAAGCTAATTAAAGACGTTACAATTACCGTGCGAGGAACTTTATGAGATTATTTTACAGAATTAAAGAGTTTTTTAATTATGATATTCGTTGGTTAAAGTGGTGGTGTCAACGGGCGAAAAGGGGATTTTCAGATAGGGATGTTTGGTCTATTGATTACTACTTAAATTCTATCCTACCCAAGATGTTGCGCCAACTTAAAGAAACAACACATGGGTATCCCGGGAGTGTTCAAGGGTTTAAAACTTGGCAGAATTTATTAGAGCGTATGGCTTTAGGATTTGAGGCAAGCGATAGAATAACAGATGCTAAGAATTGGGTAATGAATGATGATAATGAGTTTTATGTTGAGAATACATTTTTCGAAGAAACTAACCCCTGGACACCGGAACAGGTTAAATCTTTCAGAGAACTAGACCGAAGGGATATGAGGACTTTCAAACAGGGCATGAATCTATTCACCAAATACTACCATTCGCTCTGGGACTAAGCCATTATCAGACGCATTGTAGTCAAAATCTACTAGCCTACCACTATATTTGGGTATCAATCTTCAAGTAAGGAATTTTTGCATTATGCCAAGTGGTGTCTATGATAGAAGTGACCAATCTAAATGGAAACCTAATTCAGGAAGATTCAAAAAGGGGGAGCATAGGAATCCTAGTACTGAATTTAAAAAGGGAATACACCCTAAAAATGTTTTTAAGAAGAATATAGGTTATACTGGTATTCGTGATTTTTATAATAGTTCATCTTGGAAACAAAAACAAATATTATCACACAAGGGGCAACATTCATCGCCTAACACTGAATTTAAAAAAGGTGTTCATGTATCACCTAAGACAGAATTTAAGCCTTTAATTCCTGGTGGTATTTCTAGTGAAGAGATGAAGTTCAGAAATTCATCAGAATATAGAGAATGGCGTAACCAGGTCTACCAACGAGATAATTATATTTGCCAAAGATGTAAAATTAGGGGTGGAAGATTAGTAGCACACCATATAAAGTTTTTTGTTACTAATCCTGAATCAAGAATTGATTTAGATAACGGAGTAACTTATTGTAGGCCATGCCATCAGTTTATACATGCAAAACTAAAGATATTAGACTCACTAGAAAAAGAGTATCAACATGATAGACGTAAAATATTATTGATTAGATTAGAAGTATTAGAAGCAAATAATACATCTGAATTAATTGTACAACGTGGTAAATTCCAATCATATTCTATTAATCCTTCGACTTTACAACCTTTGCCTAAAAAGAAAACAACGAAGCAAATTATTAAGGAAATCCAGCTTCGCTTTGAGGAGGTGATGTAAGTATGCCATCAAACAAGCCTATTATTGATTTGTCTAGCATTTATAAACCACATCCTAGACAGATATTATTCCACCAATCCCCCCATAAAGGCCGTTTGTTTGGCGGTTGAAGCGCAATTCGGGGTGGGAAAACTGTGGCTGGGGTAGCAGAATCTATACAACTTTGTGTTGATTATCCTGGTAATGTTGGTATAGTTGCCCGTCAAACTTTTCCTTCATTAAAGAGGACAGTCTTAGTTGAGTTTGCCAAATACGAAAATGCCGGTGTTTCTATTAATGGGGAATACAAAAAGTTAATTACGCAACATCATTCAACAGACCATTTCTTTCAATTTTATAATGGCAGCAGAATTTGGTATACGTCTTTAGGTGATGATAAATCAGGGCTTGCCTCTCAAATGGGAACAACAATCGGATTTTTTTTCATTGACCAGGTGGAAGAGTGTTCGGAGATGCACTTCAATAACCTAATAGGACGGCTTTCAATCAATATACCTAATATCAAATTGAAATATATCTTGACGGCTAATCCCATGCCTGGATGGGTTAAACAGAGGTTTATTGAAAGTACACCTGATGATTTTATCTATATACCATCCTTGCCAAAGGATAATCCGTATTTACCCAAAGGATATGAGGAAGAATTGCGTAAGATTTACCCTAGAGAGTTAGCAGATGCTTGGTTGTCTGGTAATTGGGATGTAATGGAATCAGGTAACTTTTTGTTCTCATGGGCTGAAATTGTTCGGGCAGTAGAAAAAGAAGTTTCTCAAGAGGGCGAAATTCAAATGGGTGTTGACTTTGCTTGGTCTTCGGGTGATGAGAATGTTGCTACTGTCCGGCAAGGTGATAAAATGCTTTCATTCGACAGATGGATATTCAGGATGGAAGATTCACTACAAAGTGTAGATAGAGTAATTGAGTTAATCAATCGTCATAAAATAGTGCCTAAGAATGTTAAAGTAGATGCCGTAAGTGGGGGTAGTCCTATCTATTCTGGACTTGTGGCAAAGGGTTATAAAGTAACACCGATAATTGCCGGTGCAAAGGCTGATGATGCAGAGCACTACGTAAACAAAAGGGCAGAAATGTACTATCAACTTCAAGCCCGCTTTCGGGAAAACAGAATTTCAATAGTAGACGATAGGGACTTAAAGGCGCAACTTGCAATAATCAAGTATGAACCTTCACAGGAAAAACGACTTCAAATAGTCAGTAAAGAAATTATGAGAAAACATGGCGAACATTCTCCGGACAGGGCTGATGCCCTTGCAATGGCCTTTTATGAGCCTCTGAAAAGAATTCCCTCTATTCGCTGGTTATAGTCTAAATTCCAATCTATTTTACACAAGGGATTAGTCTATCCATTTTGCACTATATTGCAAGGAACTAAAAATGAACTATGCGCAATTTATAGATAACTTTATGCTTGATTTTGAGAGTCTTTTAAAGAAATACGGATATACTTTGGAGACTTGCCCTATAAAAGATTCTATCCTGCATTACGTGATAGGGAGATATTACCGGCGTGAAATTACACTTAAAGGCTTGAAAGATAAATTAGAGAAAGAATTAAAGAATGAATCAGGAAGAGTTTAACCAGTTTTATGATGGTTTAAGAGGAATCTCGTGATTTAATAATAATTTGGCTAATGCGGGATTTTGATACTTTATATTCTTTAGCTAATTCTTTTTGTGACTTGCCTTTATTATATTGCTCAATAACTTGGGATACTTTTTCATATGGAAGTTTCATCCATTTTTTCCTAGATAGCCTTTGTTGTTTCATCCAATTTTTCTTAAATTCGGGGTCTCCCCACTTTTCTTTAAGTGCTTCTCTCATAGCCTTACAGCCTTTTACCTTATCTTTATAGGGTTGTTGTGAACTCATTTTTCTCATGCGTTCTTTATAGGCAATTTCTCCCATCATATCTTTTAATTCTTTAGCCCTTTGCGAACTTTTTAATGATATTATCTTACGTACTTCAGGGCTTCTATTGCTTGATATTGCTGACCTAATTTCATGGGAAACTTTTGACATTCTATCCTTAAAAATGGATATATGTTTTTCTGTTCTAGCATATTTTCTTCTATTTTCTAATAATTCTTGTCTAGGGTATTCTCCTTTTTCCCCTCTATTACACCCCCAAAATTCTTTTAAGTTTTTTATGCGTATCTCTAGGGGTAATTTTTTTCTATTCTCTGACCTTATCTGAGACAATTCTGAGGTGCAAGTCGAAGTAGTAATATTTAATCCGAACATCTCTCTTAATTTAGAAGCTGAAATACCATGTTTCGGACAAGTATGATTAGATAAACATTTATATACCTTAGGTGATTTACAAAATGGACATTGTCCTCTTGAAATGTATTCTTTAACTTCATCAATAGATAACATTTTTAACTCCTATTATAAGTATAAAATAAATAAAATAGAATGTCAAATGTTAATTTTAGTTATATTTTAGTGTCTCTACAAATAGAGGGAGTACATGATTTTATTTAAAAACCAAATTGAATATAATCAGTTTTACGATAAATTACATAAATATGCAAAATTAATTGCAAATAGGTATTCATTATCCGAAGTTGATATTGATGTCTCTTTGGATAAAGTTGTTAATTGGTTAATCTCTGGTTCAAATAAATCTTGTGAAATTAAAAACCCATTTGCGTTTGCTAAAAAGATTATCGATAATTCATTGAAAAATTCATCCAGAGATAGAAAAATTGAGTTAGTTAGTTTAAAAGAAATTAAGAATCAAATGGTTCAAATTGATGGTGATTTCCCTCAACATGAAGATGACAATGAATATGATAATGAAAATAAAATTAGTTATATAAATACGGGATGGAATGCATTTGAAGTAAAGGATAAAAGAGGTTATCCTAAAACTACTTTAGATAAAATTTCTAACTATATTGAAAGACAAATTGTTGAATTATATTTAGAGGGGGCAACTCAATTTAAAACAAGTGAAATATTGAATGTATCACAACCATATATTTCAAAAGTACTGAAAAAATATATTACAATTTCCCATAATAGTAAGAAAACATCGAATAGTTTAGTTAAGGTCTATGATTCTAAAACTGGTTTGTTCAAGCATTTTGAGAAGTCAAATGGCAAAACAATTGTTACAGGTTTAGAAAGTAATCAATTACCGATAAATATTTAATATTACAAGGAATTATTATAACTACTTTTAGGGTTAGTCCTCTAGGGTTTACGAACTTTAGAGATTTATCATCGCTAACCCTATTTCAATATACAAACGATGAGGTTAGTTATTGACCAATTTTCTAACAAAGTATTTCACTAAAAAAGCACAAATAAATAATTACCCAAGAGGCTTTTCAGTAGGGAGTATTCCTCCAGATTTTACTGATAGTGATTACTTGCGTTCTTATGAGAATATCGGATGGTGGCACGCTGTAGTATTTAAAATTGCTCTAGGGCTTTCAGAGGTTGAATGGACTTTACACGATACTACAGACAGGGCAAAGCCTAAAGAGATATTTGAACACCCTCTATTAACGTTCCTTAGACTTGTAAACCCCTTTCAGACTAAAGAAGAGTTTATCGGTCTCGACACTATCTACATGGAATGTTTGGGTGAATCGTTTTGGGCGATAAACTTTAATGTAGGCGGGGAGCCTGCCGAAGCTGTTTTACCTTATCCTAATTTAATGTCCGTTATTCCGGCCAAAGCATTTCCTTATGTTAAGGGTTATGTTTATGGTACTGGTAGTGAAGCAATCCCGCTTGACGTAAATGAAATCATACACTTTAAATACCCTAACCCTAGCAATCAATATCGTGGTCTAGGACAGGCTAAAGCTATCGGGGTTAATTTAAGTGCAGAGCGTAACTCTGATTTATGGGTTAATCAGTTCTTTCATAATTCGGCCAGGCCGGATGGGGTGATTGAGTTTGATTATAACTTGGCTGATGAACAGTTTGATAAGCTCAAACTCCAATGGAAAGAACAATATCAAGGCGTAAGCAAGTCTCATAAAGTAGCTCTATTGGAAGGTGGGGGAAAGTACAAGCAAATCCAAGACTCCGTCAAAGATATGGACTTCCCTAACTTAAAAATCAACAATCGTAATATTATTCTAGGAGTTGAAGCAATGCCAATAGGTGCTATGGGCATTTCAGAAAACGTCAATAAAGCCAATGTTCAAGCCGGTGAATACCAATTTGCTAAACGTATTAGAACACTTTTAAATTGGAAACGTGCCAAACTCCAAGAACAATTACTCCCTAAATTCAAAGACAACAAGAATAAACTCTTGGGATTCAGGGAAGTTGTACCTGAAACAGTTGAAGAAAAAGTAAGTTTAGCTGAATCCGGTATTCGTTCCTCAATACTTACAATAGATGAAGCTCGTAAGAAACGAGGGGAAGACCCTCTGGGTGGGGCGATTGGAGACTGTGTAGTAGTCCCCGCTAATATGGTTTTAATTGATAAAGAGGGTAAAGTAATTTATCAGGCAGTACAGGCTAACCCTCTGGGGGGCAATCCTGAATTACCTGAAGTAGACAATACAAAACCAAAATCTATAAGCAAACAAGAACGCTGGAAAAAGTTTGAAGCTAAGACTTTAAGCCAAGAAGATGACTTTAAAGACACATTCAAAAAGATATTCAACGAAGAAGGACAAGAGATAGTTAAATATTTTGAGGCTAACCAGAAATTGCCTGATTTTCTAGACGACCGAAAGACGGCAGAAAAGTTTAAGCCTTTAATCCAGAAGACATTTTTAAGTGGTTACGAGGATGCCTTATAGTGAAGACGCTTTGTAGATATTCGGTAGAGAAGTTTCCTGATGGGGTAACGATAGTTTACTTCCATTCGGTATTTGGTGTAATGCCTTATATTGCTTTACGCCCAGATGAACTAGATAGCTTTATTGATATGTTGCAATCCTGTCAAACTAAAAATATTTTCAAGGAAGAGTTTAAAGAGAATTTTTAATGCCAGACCCATTTAATTTAGTTGACCCTAATGTAATTGACTGGATAAACTCTAGGTCTCTTTTATTGGCGAAGGCTATCAATGAAACGACTTTAAAAGCCCTAAGAGAGATATTGAGAGACGGGTATACAAAGGGTGAAAGTATCGCAACTTTAACCAAACAAATATCAGACTATTTTCCCGAAAGTGAAAAGTATAGGGCGGAGAGAATTGCACGTAGTGAAATTATTGCCGCTAATAACGCGGGAACTTTAGACCGTTATAAAGATGAAGGTGTTGGAAAAAAAGAGTGGATGGCAGCTTTGGATGAAAGGACTAGGGATACCCACAGAGATGCTGATGGTCAAGTGGTAGGCATAAATGATTATTTTGTGGTAGGTAATGATAGGATGCAAGCACCAGGTCAAGGTTCAGATCCTAGCGAAAATATTAATTGCCGATGTACTATACTTGCACGTTTAGACTAAGTTTAAACATAGATTTTGATCTAAAATATTTTCTCTAATTTTGTCATTAGCTTCCCCATGATTTATTTCGTCCTCGGTTAGTCTTAATAATTTAATATGGTTTGTTTTTAGAAAAGCGTTTTTCTTTTTATCCCTTGATTTATTTCTGTGCCAATAATTACCATCACATTCTATAGCCAGATTTAATCTAGGTATATAAAAGTCTATTGCATACCTTCCAATTTTATATTCTTGTTCATAAAATACATTTAATGAAATAAGAAATAATTTTACTCTTTTCTCTATTGATGTTTCACCTCCTTTTCTACCTATATTTTTTCTATAACAAGAAACGCAACAATATTTAGAATTAAAGGATGGTCTATCTCTAAATTCCTTACCGCAATTTTGGCAAGTTTTTATAAGTGCGGGGTATCTTCTCCAAGCAGAAGGGAACTTGCGAGCGCAAATTAAGCTACAAGTGGTGTAATCTTTTATAGATGCCCTGGCTACATAAAATTCTTTTTTACAAACTGGACACGTTTTGTAAATACCTTTTAATTGAGCTTTGGATTTACATTCCCTTGAACAATATTTATTTCTCCCTGTTTCAATATATTTTCTAGTTGTTTTAGTTTCTTTTTCTATCCCGCAATATAAACATTTTATTATAATCTTCATACTTATATTATAGCACATTTCTAGCTTTGGGGGTAATTATGGATAAAGTATTTATTACATACAAATGTGAAGTCACTAAAGGGGAAGATGGTACTTTAGATGTTTTTATCCCCGTGTCTTCTAAAGATGTTGATAGAACAGATGAAGTTGTAGAACCATCTGCATTTAAGCGCACTTTGCCTAAATTTATGAAACACCCTGTTCTAATTGCTGCGCATAATTACGGAGAATTGGAAAATCAAATCGGTGAGTGGACACGCCTTAAGATTACTGATAATGGCCTTGAAGGTAAACCTAAATATTACAAAGGTGAAGGAAACCCTACTGCGGATTGGGCTTATAATCTCGCAAGTAAAAATAGGGCAGCTTTTTCAGTCGGGTTTATTCCCCTTGAATATGAGGATGGTGACGGCGATAAAAAGCCTCGCAGAACCTATAAGCAGGTAGAACTTCTAGAGATTTCACAATGCATCATTCCGGCGAACAGGTCAGCTGTTATGAGTATGATGGCAAAATCAATAGACCCAATAGTTAAAGAATTATGTATTGAAACACTTAAGGATTTACCCGAAGAAGTTACCAAGCCTGAAACCACTGAAAACACGGTTAGAATCCCTGTGGATAGTGGCAATCACGATGGTCACAAAATGCGTACGATACAAGTTTCTAAAGATGAGGGAATTCAAGCCTTATATTGTGTGACCGATAAAAAGATTTTAACGTACATATTTGATAAAGAAAAGTGGGACATGGACAAAGCTCGTGAATGGGTTAATTCTCACAAATCTATCAATCTTGAACATGATATATCTCAAAGTGAAATCCTAGATGAACTTGATTACTTAAAACTCATGCTAGAGGAATCGGGCGCAAGCGATAAGGTAAAAGAATCCTTGCAGGGTATTGCAAGCAAGTATCTAGGAATAAATATCACTTTTGAAAAGCCAGGATTAACTTTAGATAGTACAAAATGGACTGGCAAATTTTATTCTAATGGAGAAAAGATAGACGTTAAACCAGTAGACGACACTACTGTTAAAGAAAAAGAAAATATAGAACCTACACCAGAAGAAATTGAACTAGCAATACAAAACTTGAAATTCTAATTAGGAGGAGATTAATGCTTAGCGATGAGCAAAAGAAAGTAATACATGATGAAACTTTAGCTGAAATCAATAAAGCTAAAGTGGAATCAAATAAAGAAATCGTAAAGCGGTTTGAACCTAAAGGGGATGAGACTGATATAAAAGTCGTTAATAACCCCGAAGATAAAATCGTTAGCGAAAAGAAAGGCGGGTTTAAGTCATTCGGTCACTATCTGAAAGAACTTATAACCATTGAACATCCAACAAATACACAGAAACCAGAGGCACTTACTAGATGGGTAAATGCTGTTCACAAGATAGCAGGTACTATGGAAGAAGGAGACCTAGCTCAAGGTGGTTATACTGTTCCTCTACAGTTTGGGGAAATGATTTATAACCAATCACTAGAAGCTGCTATAGTTAGACCCCGTGCCAGATTCCAGCCAATGACTTCGAATCGAGTAGAACTCAATGCCGATGTAGATACCAATCATCAAGCTAACTTCTTTGGTGGGGTTTTAATCTACAGACCTGGTGAAGGTGGACAAATAACTGCGTCTAATCCTACATATGAGAGAATTGCACTTACTTTACACAGTGTTGCTGGTCTTTGCCATGTAACTAACGAACTTCTGGAAGATTCGGCTATTGCTATCGAAGCTGATGTTACCCGTAAGTTTGCGGAAGCTATTGCTTTTACGATGGACGATGATTTCTTGAATGGCAACGGTGCAAATAAACCTCTTGGTATTCTAAATTCGGGAAACCCTGCAATCATCACTGTCACGGCAATAAGTGGACAAGGTGCGTCCACTGTCATTGCGGAAAACATTCGTGATATGTGGACTAGAATGCACGCACGCATGAAGCCGAATGCTGTTTGGCTTGTGAATAACGATGTATTCCCACAGTTATTCGGTATGATCTTGACTGCAGGTGCTGCGGCTGTACCTATCTGGCTACCTGCTGGCGGGATTAGTGCCGCACCTTATAGTACTCTATTCGGAAAACCTGTAATTGAGACTGAAAAAGTTAATACGCTTGGTACGGCTGGTGATATCGCCTTAGTGAACTTCGGTGCTTATGTAATAGGCGGGAAATCTAATAGTGAGGCTCCGAATATTGCTACATCAATTCACTTAAAATTCGACTATAATATGCAGTCCTTTAGATTCACCATGCGTTACGATGGTCAGCCGACTTGGACTTCTACGCTGACCCCGAAGTATAGTTCTAACACTCTTTCCCCCTACATCATACTTAGTTCTACCAGGACGTAATTAAAGGTCGAAATAAGAGAAATAAATAAGGAGAAAATAAATAAAATGCTTAAATCACAATTAGAAGCAATATTCCCTCTGTGTGACGTTAATTATTCTATCACTACTAGTGGTGAGTTGAATTCCGTCAATATGGCTGGTTATGACCATGCCACGTTTGTTATACAAATCGCCTCTACTCTAGCCTTTGCGGTCGGAGCTTCTGCGCCTATAGTCTCTATTGAAAGCGGTACTTCTGATTCTGCTGATAGCGGAGATGTGACATTCCACTACCGTGTCAATACAGGGTCGGCGGCGACACTTTCTTCAGTAATGACTTATGGTGCGGATGCCACAAGTTCTGCTTTATCACTCGCAACTGCCGGGGACTATGCGGGGCATACTTTAATCCTGGAAATAGATGGTGACGATTTGCGTTCGGTAGCTTCCACGGGTGAAACTTATAATTGGGTTACAATAGATTTCACCAATGCTACTACAGGCACTATAGCAGCTTTCGCCATTCTATCTAATGCCCGCTATGCTAAGAACGATATGCCCATAGCTGTCTAAGGAGTTAGGTGACAATACCTAAACGAAATAAGAGGAGGGGGAGACCTCAAAAATCTCCCCCAATCCTTGATAAAGTTGTTGACCTTCCCGTTGCTGATAAGATGATAAGAAACTATCCAAGACGTTGTCCTGTCTGTGGAAACCTGAGTTTCTCTACTGTCTGTCAGTGTGGTAGGTTAACAATAATCAACAAATAGGAGGTTAAAATGGCCGTAACAAAAGCCACAGGGGTGCATAAAATACACTCCACTTTTAGTGTGAGTGGTGGCGTTTTGAGTTTCTACAGGGACAATGCCAGCACCCAGTTTGCATTTGGCGAATCAGGCACAGGTCTAGACGTTAAATTCTTTGGTGATACCGCTTCCGCTTTTATATTATGGGACGAGAGCGCAGATACATTAGTAGGTGCTTCAAGTGCCAGGTTAAACTGGCTAGGTACTGTAACGGTGAGCGGGGCAACTACTTTTTCAGGAACAGTAGACTTTACGGGTTCTGCTGTAACTGTGGGCAATGCTTCGACCGACAAATTAGGTTTCTTTGGAGCAACGGCAGTAGTCCAACAGGCTTTTGTTGCTTCATCTGGTGTTGGTAGTACGCAAGCTATGGCGATTGTCAATGCTCTGGTTAATCTTGGGTTAATGGCTTCAGCCTAAATAAGTTCCTAAAATAAAAAATAAAAGTTAGGAGAACAAAAAAATAATGAAAGACTTGATACTCTTGGCAAAGGGTAACTCTCGTAAGTGGGTTAACTTTGATGGTTCGGAGGTGTGGGGTGTCAATGACGTAAGTGTATTCCCTGAATTTAAAGGGAAGAAAGTTGACAGGACTTTTACTTTTGATCCACGTTCACCGGAATGGCTCACCAAAGTTAAAGAAACAGGTTCGGAAATCTGGTCATGGCAACCTTTTGCCGATAAGCGTTACCCTTTACAGGAAGTTATTGAGTTTTTTGGAACAAAATACTTCACTAACACGATAAGTTATATGTTAGCCCTTGCGATATACGAGGGCTTTGAACGGATACGTCTCTATGGAGTAGATGCCCCTTATGGCGGTATCTACTTCATGGAGAAATCCGGACTAGAATACTGGATCGGTAGAGCGCAGCAAAAAGGCATTGAAGTTGTCCCTTGCCAAGAATCTTTAATGCTGCAAACATATGATGGCTTGCTTTATGGCGAGCGTGGCTCTACCTCAATAGACCTTTATCTCTCTGATAGGAATTACCTGATGAACTTACTTCCTAAAGAGGGAGACTTTGACACCATGTATCTCTCGAACCTTGCGGCATGGTTGTTAGCAGTTAAAGTCACGGAGAGAGATGAGCATGATATTAAAGTAGGGCAAGATGGACATGGGAATATCTTATATCAAGCCAAGAATGAATTCCTCTCTCGCATACACTTCCCGTATTGGGTTTTAAATTGGTTCAGGCAAATCCTGAAGAATATTGAATTACAGAGGAAATTACCCAGGAACATGGTATCTATTTATGGGATACTATGTAAACTTAATCAGCCTGAACCTGTAAATGAATGGAAGAAAGGTAGCAGGGTTTCTTATATCTTAGCCACTAAAAACAGGGCAAACTGGCTGGGGAAAACATTTGAGAATATCAAAGAACTAAAGAAAGTAGAAGATGAGTTTATCGTTATAGACGGTAACTCTACAGACGGAACAAAGGAATTAATTAAGGAATACTCTAATTTAATAGATAAATACATAACAGAAGACGACCTAAATACCGCTCACGCTCTGAATAAGGGGATTCTTATCTCTACAGGAAAATACATCCGTCAAATTTGTGACGATGATTCCCTTAATCCTTTAGAGAGTGAGCGTGCTATTAAGTACATGGAATATAATGATTTAGACCTTCTTGTTTGCGGTGGTGTCAAGCAGCAAGGAACTCAAAAGATGGTAATCACCGCACCAGAAACTTACGGGCAAAAAGTAGAAGATGTTTTTAAGTATGGCGGGTGTGGTGCAGGAACGATTTACAAGCGGGACGCATTCGCCAGGTTCGGTTTAATGGATACTACTATCGTACCAATAGACCGTGAATACGTAATGAGGGTTATTGCACAAGGCGGCAAAGTTAAGTTCTTAAACGGTCAATTCTACTACCATGCTGTGTTCCCTCATTCAACGTCTATCGTTAACTTAGACAAGTGGAATATAGACAATAACAACTTAATAAAAAAATACTGTCCGCAGTTAGTCAAAGATGTTAACTAGAAAAGACTTAATGTTAGCAGATGTTGACACAATTGTAATTGAAGTTGCAAGTGTATGTAACTTAAAGTGTCCTACCTGTAGAGTGACACAAAGCAAACAACCTAAAAAGTTTATGGAGTTTTCCAAATTCATTCAGATAGCCCATAAACTACCTCTTAAACTAGCACGGGTAGTTAATATCTCGTCTAGTGAATCCCTTCTACACCCTGATACTTTCAGGATAATTGATACCATAAAATCAATCAACCCCAAACTTTACGTATCAATCATCACTAACGGGATGCTCTTGGATGAAGAAAAGCAAAGGGAACTCTTAAAACGTGGCATTAACCTAATTTGTGTCTCAATAGATGGGGCTAGAAAAGAAACAACTGAAAAGATTCGGCCAGGTAGTAACTTTGAAACTGTCACCAGACACGCCAAACAGTTTATCAATAAAGGCGGAATGGTAAGGACTATTTATGTAGTCCGTGATAATAATATAAATGACTTGCTGGACTTTGTAGATTTAGCTTCTGATATTGGAATCCACCTTATAAAGTGTACTGGGCTAATTTCTTACACCCCCGAAGATGCCAAGCACGCTCTTTATTCCTGGGAAGGTTTACACGAAGTAGACACAATCTTTAAGAAAGCTGAAACAAAGGCCAAATCAAAGGGGATTCTACTTACTTATAGAGATACTAAATTAGAACATGGGTATTGTTGTTTGTCAAAAACAATGTATGTAGGGATTAACGGAGAAATTTCTCCTTGTGTTTACTTAACCGAACCTACACCGTTAACTTTACTTGATAAGACACGAATAACAGAACCTATCTTTTGGGGCAACGTCTTGGAGAAACCAATCCAAGATATTTGGTTGAGTCCTGAATCCCTTACCTTTAGACAAGGTATAATGAACGGGACAAATTGTAATTTATGCGGGATGAAGTACACGGCAGTTTGCGGGTTTAAGTTTGCACTAACCTGCAAAGAATAGTATACTTAAAAATAAAAGGAGTCTCTTAAAAAATATGGAGACAACAATTACAATCACCACGATTCACAAGCCTACTTTCATAGAAGACCTTTGCGCGAATATTAATGAATTTGGACACTCTGAAGAAACAAATATCCTAGTTATCGGCGACTTGAAAACCCCTCCCATTAAGGACTATCTTAAAAGACTCTCAAAAAAATTTAACGTATCAATCCAGTATCTAGATATAGAAGCACAAGAGGATTCTTTAAGCGATTGTCAACCACTCTTGGAACTCTTTGACTACAATACGCCGGATAGGGTTATCTTAGGGGGGATGTTCGCTTACCTACAAGGAACTAAAAGAATCATCGCAGTTGATGATGACAACTTTGTTACCGAGAATGATTTTGTAGGGTATCATTCAATTACAGGAATTACTAGAGATGAGTTACCTCTACTTAAAAATAAAATTGGTTGGTTTAATGTCCACGTGGCTTTAGAAGAAAAATTTGACATTCCTTTTTACCCTAGAGGATATCCATTCTCAAAGCGTGTAAAAGAATCCAATAAAGCTGATATGGAATGGGGCAAAAAGAAAGTCATCGTAAATCAAGGTTTAGTATTGGAAGACCCTGACATTGACGCTATCACTCGTTTGGTTAATCCTATTTGTGCTACTAATATAAAATATGGGTTTGGTACATTTGGCCTTTTAAATACATGGAGTCCTTTCAATTATCAAAACACCTGTTTATGTAGAGAGTTAATCCCCTGTTACTTTAGACCTAAATCCGGCCTAAGAAACGCCGATATATGGACTTCGTATCTCTTTAATAAACTGGCCGAACACTTTGGGGATACAATCACCTTCGGGCAACCTTTAGTAAAACAGATTCGCAACGAACACAATTTGTTTGACGACCTTGATATTGAACTAGAAAATAACAAAGAAACAGATTACTTTGTTGAACTGGTAAGAAACACCCCAATCAAAACAAAATCTAATTATTTTGAAGCTTTATACGAACTTGTTGACAATCTTTCTAAAAATGTTGACAATAAATACCCTATGGCAGTTAGTTTCTTTAAAGAGTATTTGGTATGGTGTGAAGTTGTAGGCAACCTATACCAGACGCATTACAATCAAAAAATAAGGGGATGAACGGGGTAGCATGGCAAGTTATACCAAAGAAGAACTTTTAAAGGACAAACAAAGTCTAGAACAACAGCTAAAGGAATTAGAGACAAAGTACTTTGAAGTTAAAGGTGCTTTGATGTATGTTTGCCAAGTCTTAGAAAAACTCCATGACTAATTTACATTTGGGTTGTGGGAATATTCTTTTAAAAGGCTATACCAATGTAGACCTTGACCCAACAGTAAAAGCAGACGTTTACGATGATATAGTCACCCTTAAGAAATTCGTCAAAGGTACTATTGATGAGATTTACGCCTGTAATGTCCTGGAACATCTAGGGAGATTCAAATTTAAAAGTGCCTTAAAACGATGGTATGGCCTCTTAAAAGATGATGGTATTCTACGTCTATCAGTCCCAAACTTTGAAGCAATTTGTGAATACTACACCAAAACAAAAGACTTAGATACTATTTATTGTGCTTTGTATGCCGGACAGACTGACCCTTATAATTTCCACTATTGGTGTTGGGACTTCAAAACCTTAAAAAGAGACCTGGAATCAGTAGGGTTTAAGAACGTACACTTGTTTGATAGAAGTATTCTCGGAGTAAGGGACTGGTCACTTAACTATGTACCGTACCATGATTCTAAAGGTAAAGAGTTACCTGATTCAGAATGGTTTAAAGGTACGTTCATAGCTCTCAACGTAGAAGCTAACAAATAATTGCAGGGTATTGCAAACAACTCATTTCTTAACCTTCAAGTATTCCCTTTTAATCTTTTTTAGGAGTAAAAATTGAACCTCCGAAGAACTAAGCGTGAACCTAATTTTACCAAGTATCTTATCTCTAACCAGACTTTCAAGAATGATGTATTAAAAGTTTGTGATGTAGGGGCTAGAGAAGGCTATCCCGATTGGTTGAGATATTATAATAACCAATTATTTGTTACAGGATTTGAGGCTGATAAATCCGAATGTGAAAGACTTAACAAAATAGTGCCTTGTCAAAACACCTTACCGTATGCACTTCATAAGAATAAACGCAAAAGAACATTTTACTTAACCAATCAATCTGCTAGTTGTTCGTTTTACAAGCCTTCAAAGTTTATCAGTCGTATTCATAACGAAGACGATTTAACTATTAAAGGTACTATCCAACTAGAAACAAGTTCTCTAGATTCGTTTAAGTTAAACTTTGACTTCATGAAACTGGATGCTGAAGGGTGTGAACTTGACATTCTGAAAGGTGCAAAGAAAACCCTTAAATCAGTTCTTGGTTTGACAGTGGAAACAGCCTTTAATCCGACACATAACAACCAGCCTTTATTTAGCAATATTGACCTGTTCTTAAGAAAACAAGGATTCAATTTATACGACCTGATTACTTGCGTTTATACCCGTAAATCTCTTCCGGCAATAGACAGCAAACCTTATTATGGGCAAGTGTTCATAGGGCAAGCTACTTACTTCAGGGATATTTACGATTCCATTGAAAGCTATTCAGAAAATCAAATCCTTAAACTTGTTTCCTTAATGGAGATATTTGCTTTGAATGATTGTGCTTTGGAAATTTTAGATAAATCTAATTTACAAAGACAAGATATAGACGCATTAAAAGCATTATTAATACCTGATATTGGAGGAAGAAAATGACCGTAAAGAAGAGCGGAGCAATAATCCATTATTCCGGCTTGGCAGGCGACACTAAGCCTACAGGCACAACTGTCCCCATCGGTTCAACGTTCTATGAATATGACACCAATGATACCTATTTCACGCCAGACAACACGAACTGGTATGTAAAAGACTCTAAAAGCACAAAGATTGTAACTGTTCAAAATACAATAAGTGCTGCTGGGGCTTATGCTTCAGGGGATGTTATTTCCACAACTTCAGCAGCTACGGCCTTAACCTGGGACTTTTTAGGTGCAGCAGGAGCTAATGGGGGTAACGGGGAAATAGTCCAAGCTCTAATTGAATCTGATTCTAATATATGTTCAGCAGTACCTATCCTGCATATCTTTACAACGTCTGCACCTAATTCCGTTCGGACTGATAATTCTCAAGGAAATGCTCCAACACAAGCGGACGTATCAACCAACGTTTATATAGGGCATATAGACTTTCCTGTAATGAGTGCCTTTGGCGCAACTACTGCCAATTCGCAGGCTGCTTTATACTCAACAGCTTCTTGTTTACCTTTACACTTTGTTTGCGCTTCCGGTGAAGATGATATACACGGTATCCTGATGACTGCTACGGCAGCTACTTTTGCTTCCAAAACAATAACGATTAAACTATGGGTAAAGAGGCACTAAAATGGATTTTAAAGGCGTATTGGAAACACTCAAAAGAAACAGAGAACAGCCTACTATCGAAGATGAAGAGGTGGCACAAAATCAATGCCCATTTGATGCATGGCCTTTGAAAGTAAATGATAAAGGGCAAAAACGCTGCCCTGTTTGCGGGAGAACATGGAACTAGAATTAAGGGAGGTTAACGATGAAAAGCCTCCTGGTATTTTTAAAGAAAAACCCACTTGTGACAGCAAGCCTTCTGATAGGGATAGTAGATTCTCCGATTACATTCTTTTCGGGAGTATTTCTAGGCAAGGGCGAATACTTAATAGGGGTATTGCTTTACTTAATCTCTACAATACTTTGGACAGTTAGCACAGTTATCTACTGGAAATTGATTTTAAATAGATGATTGCAAGGGGTTGCAAAGATGGCAAATAATCGGACATATTGTTCTTTGGTGGACTTCAAGTCAAACTTAGGCATAACTTCAAGCGCAGACGATGTTGCCATTCTAAAAACTTTAGAGGGAGCAACAATTGCTATTGAACGCTATTGCCAACGAAAGTTCTCTGTAGAGTATGGCACTAAATATTTCACCGGGGCTAATCGTATCTGGTTTAAACCTGATTTGTTGAGTGCTTCAACAGTCAAGTTAGACGAAGATGGTAATGCTTCTTTTGAAAGTACAGTAACTACAAGCGATTATGTTTTATTTCCCCTTAACGAATTTCCTAAGACTTATATGGAGATAAGTGATAACTCGAACTATGGTACATTCGCTTATGGATATAAAAAGGGTGTTGAAATAGTTGGGGATTGGGGATTCGGAGATGGTGAAAGCGCAACACCCTATACAGAACAATCTAAAACCGTAGCTTCTATGTCCTCAACTGCCAGCACACAAAGCGTAGTATCAACTAATCTCGCCGTAGGGCAGACTTGGCTTATTGACTCCGAGCAGATATATGTAAAAGACCTTACCGCTAGTCTGGCAACGATTGTACGCAGTGTCAATGGTACTACCGCAACAACTCATGTAGCTTCTTCTACGATTTATGTTTATGACTATCCATCTGATATTAAAAATGCTTGTTATCAAAGGAGTGCTAGGCTTTGGTTGACTAGAGATAAGTTTTTGGCATCAGAAAATATCGGAGATTATTCCTATGTACTTGGTAGAGGTGACCCCAATAAACGTGGAACTACTTCGGGATGGAGTGCTAAAGAACAAGAGTTGCTTGACCCTTACCGTAAGGCGAATATCTAATGGGTATATCCAATGGTCTATTAAACCAAACCCTAACTCTACAGACGCCTACAGAATCGGATGACGGTATGGGGAGTAAGATAATTTCTTGGGCAGACTTAGGTTCTTTCAGGGGTAGAATCTCACCTTTATCTGTGCAGGAAAAACTCATGCAAGATAAAAATAACATGGTTACAACACACAGGATATTCTGTGACCCTATGACGGTAGACTCCACTAATAGAATCAGGTGGGGGAGTTATTATTTTGAAATTACAGGCATTAGAAATCCTTCAGAGATGTATCATCATTTGGAGATAGACGTAAAAGAATTACAGGTAGCTTAAAACGATGGTTACTATTTATAGTTTATGTGACCCTATAACAAAAGAACCTAGATATGTTGGTAAGGCTAACAATTTAAATGAACGTATTAGACTTCATTTAATAGAAGCTAAGAATCCTAAATTTAAAACTCGTAAAGTGAATTGGTTACGCTCTATAAATTACAAACCTGAAGTCAAAATATTGCAAGTCGTTAATGATAATGTATGGCAAGACGCTGAAATATTCTGGATTAATAAACTTAAATTTCAATGCAATGACTTAACAAACTGTGCTAAAGGTGGGCAAACATCACCAGTTGAAGGCATAGGGCATACTGAAGAAACTAAAAGGAAATTAAGCGAACACCATATCCGAGCAGGAATTAAACCACCTAGTAGAAAAGGTCAACCCGTTTCAGAATTAGCAAGAATACACATGCGAGAAGCTGCTATTAAACGGGGTGCAAAACCGCCAATGATAGGCGGATGGAATAAAGGAATAAGAAAAACATATTGTCCCAAGGGACATGAATATACACCAGAAAATACTAGACTATACCATAGACCAGATAGAAATCAAACATATCAGATATGCAAAATTTGTGCCAAATACAATCAGGAAAAATGCCATTCAAGGAGGAAATAAAACATGTGTGCAGCCGGGGCGTGGGTTTTCAGTACTTCAGCAAAAAGACATTTATTTGATGGAGGTTTTGACCTTGATACAGATGCTTTCAAGATGGCATTATATGCTTCGGTCACTAACATTAATGCTGCTTCAATAGACGCTTTTTCAGGGGCAGCGGGAGAAGTCGCTTCTGTAGGCACGGGGTATACAGCAGGTGGTGTTTCCGTAGCATTAACCCTAACCGGGACTGTTAGTGTAATGGTAGATATAGGAACTGACCCTGTATGGACGGCGGGGAGTACAAGTTTGGTTGCTAGATACGCTGCTATTTATGAAGTAGGCGGTAATGTACTTTGCTATTGTCCACTAGAATCTGCTTCTACTGACGTAACAATCACGGCTGGTAACACGCTCACTGTAGCGGCGAATGCTTCGGGAGTTTTTATAGCTGTTTAACAGGTGATTGAATGAGTGAATATGTACCAATAAAAGATTCAAAATTACCACCTGATAAACTATCTTTGAAACTGATTGGGGATGCTATGAAAGCCAAAGAAAAGAAAAGGGTGGGGTTTCTGAAATAATGAGTATACAACTAAGAAAGGTAAATGCTATCGGTGCGCGTGGCATATCTGTCTACCAGATGCCTAACAGCAGTAAGCAGACTGTTTTTATCTCTAAAGAGGAATACCTTGAGTTGGGGAAAGCAGGAGCGCCACAACCGCCAAGACCTCCAAGTAATGAAGCACTTTGGCTGTATTCCTTCTTAACTCCGTTCTTTGATAATTCGTCTGGCTTTCAGGAAGTCGGGGATATTTGGGAAAAGTATCCAGGTCGGTTTCAGATTAAGTATGACGTTGGAAATAGGCGTATCAGTTTAGACTCTACTCAGGAAACTATACTTGGAATATCACCAAATATAACTGTCACAAAAGAGACAGACAAGATAAGTATTGTTATTACCAACGGGCGACTTGTGGTGGGAATGAAATAGATGGCGACCACTTACGACTCTGACCTTGAAGCGGTTGCGGCTGATGCCTCCTCATTAACGATAAGTGGTTTGGTGATAGCCAATAATGCTAACCGTTATCTAATAATTAGTGTTGCGGCTTGGGATGCCGTTGCCGGAGATACAGTTGTTAGCGGTATCACATGGAATGGTTCTGCGTTCGGGGCGTCCATTGCCAATAAACTTATGTCAGCCGCAAACAATAGAATAACTCTCTGGGGAGGAATAGCTCCAACAGCCACAACTGCAAATGTGGTTGTAACTATGGTTGGAGCTTGTGAAGAACTGGGAGCTAATGTAACCTCATTTTACAATGTCCATCAAACGACTCCGCTTGGTACAGCAGTAACAGCGGAAGGAACAACGGGAAATGCTACTGTTACAGTAACGGCGGCGGTTGACGATTTAGTCTATGATGGTCTTTACCACTATCAACAGACAAGCCCCAATCCTACAACCGCCCAGACACAACTTGCCCGGAGTCAAATTGTTGCTGGAGGTGGTTGGATACTTGCAAGTTCGGCGGCTGGCGCAGCATCAGTAGCAATGCTTTGGACATTAGCTGGTACTGATACACGTGAATGGGTATGCTATGCCGTAGCTATTAAGCAAGCTGCTAGTGGCACAACAGTAACCCCTGGAAATATATTAGCCTTATTAAATAGTCAAGCGAATATTTTACAAAAATATCATTCAGTATCTCATTCAAGTTTATCTACTGCTTCACAATCTTCAAAACTTCAGTTTAGGAACATAACGTCCCAATCAAGTGTATTATTAACGTCCAATAATCCTTATTCAAATAGGGGTTTTATTACCGGGCAACAGAGTTTAAATTTAAACTCACAAGATTCAAAGTTATCCAGACAACATATTACAGGACAATCTATTCTAGAATTTTTGGCACAGAATCCTTTACTAGGGTTTGTGTTTACACCATCAAATACAAGTATGTCTTTGACTTTACAAGACTCGACTTTAGGGCTTGCTTATATCATCAATCAACTGGACTTGAATTTACAAAGTCAAGATTCTAATTTGTATAGGGTGTTATTATCCGGTCAAGCCAGTTTGAGTTTAACTTCAAATAACCCTACTTTGTATATCGGGTCAATAATTTCACCACTTCACTCCAGTTTAGGCTTGACATCAAATGCATTTAACTTATATTTTCAGCTTAACGTAGACCAATCAACTTTGAATCTATCAGGACAAGATTTAAAACTTAACTTTAGACACAATCCAGGACATTCAAACTTAAACTTTACAAATCAAAATTCTAATTTAGGATTGAGTTTCATTGCCGGACAACTATCCCTCAACTTGAATAGTTCTGGCTCTAATTTATACCAAAGCCTCTTGACTGGTCAGGCTAGTTTAGAACTATTTTCTAATATCCCAACTTTATACATAGGTTCAGTTATCTCACCACTTCATACTAGTTTGGAGTTATTTGTTAGTGACTCAAGTCTAGGGCTTCAGTTTATCACAAGCCAATCAATACTAAATTTAAATAGACAAGATTCTAGGCTTAATTTTTCTACATCCGTTCCCCACAATCAGTTATTGTTTAACTCATCAGCACCGATTCAGAGACTCCAGATAACGCCTGAAACAATATCCTTAATCACTAATTTACAAAACTCTAACTTGGGGATAAGACTTGATATACCTGTTGCAGACTTGCTACTTACTCTCCAAGCAACCAATCTTCTACAAGACTATATGGTAGTTCCGGGGAACATAACTGTAATACTTGAGAGTCAAATTCCTGTAGCTACTTATCCTTACGCAACAATAGTTACGCCTGATACTTTAAGATTTTTGCTTGGTCTATTAGGTATTACGTTATTCAGTGGCAATGACCTGATAACAACTAGTGGAAGATATGGAATTAATCCTGTTGAAAATTGGGTAGACGGGATGACTAAATCAAATAGATATGGGGCAAATCCTGTTGAAACTTGGGTAGATATTATGACCAAGAGTGGTAGATATGGCAACGATTAATAATCTTTTAATAACCCCTACATTTGAATGCGCTGGTATTGTATGCGATTATACTGGCACTCTTTCACCAGTACAACCTGCATACGCTGATTTAATCTCATCCGTAGGATTACCTTCGGCAGACGGCGTAGTCCTTCTTGAATATCGGGAACTAGGTGGTTTATGGAAACTTGGATTCCCGATGTGGTGCGATACTAGGTTAAGTCAGTTTAAAGGTTCTATATTCTGGTTAAAACCCAATACGAGTTATGAAGTTAGACTTACAGGGAACAACGAATTAATTGGAACATTTACTACACGAAACGATAATCCCCCAAGTAACGGAAATGAAGTCTTAGTCGCTAGTACTGGGGATTTAACAACCGCTCTTAGTTCACTTACACCAAGAACAAAAATCTTACTTCAAAGCGGGAATTACAACACTAATATCTTTTTGCAAAATGTATCAGGTTTAGTAGATAACTATATCACTATCGGGGCAGCCCCAAATGCTTCACCTGTATTAAACGGGAATGTTGACTTTTATTTATGCAACTATTTGAGATTGAGCGGACTAGCGATAAACGGGCAAGTTCAAATAAGAGGGACGGATTCCCCTAACTTTGTTTATCCATACGGGAACATTATTGAAGATTGCGCTATTAAATCTTCTGTGCAGCCTATAAAGTTAAGCTATGGTGTTTCAGGTACTCTTATTCAACGAAATGACTTAACAATAAATCTCTCACAATGGTCTCCCGATATTTCTGGTGTGTGGTGGTGGAAATTGGCTGGAGAAAAGGGAGGAAGGGGAGACGCAACCAAAGGCGATTTTGTTATTCGTTATAATAAGGTTCACGGCCCGGCTTATGACGGTTTTGGCGGTGGTGAAGAGGATGATTTTAAAACCGCTAACAACTGTGATGTCTACGGAAATGAAGTTGATTATGCCTATGATGATTGTGTTTCTGTAGAGGGGGGAATGCAAAATAGCCGTGTTTGGGGCAACCTCTGCAAACAATCAGCTAAAGCAGGTATTGCGAATTGTCCTGTTTTAATCGGGCCGGCTTACAATTTTAGGAACATATCTAACTTAACTGTTCAAGATAGACCAGATGGCAGTTGGTCTAATAAACTAGGCAATAATACTTTAGGTAGACTTTACCTATTTCACAATACAAGTTACGGTAGTCACTCAATGACGCAAGGCCCGACTGCTACTAATAACGGGTTAGCTAACTTAATCTCCCGTAACAATATATGGCAAGGTGGACGGTATGTAGTTGAGTTTGGACATTCGGGAGATTGGCAAAACAACAGTATGGATTATGACCTGTTATATTCTAGTGACCCAAGTCGTTTTGTCAAGGTAATGAACACCCAGTACACTAATATTGCTGCCTTTAGAAACTTCGGGCAAGAGATACATGGCATACAAGCAGAACCTAAGTTTAAGAATCCAGCTAACCTAGATTTCAGTTTAGATACTGCATCCCCCGCTATCAATAAAGGTGTGATATTACCATTTTTTAATGACAGCCAATCGCCCTATTTGTATAAAGATACTGCACCGGACATGGGAGCTATAGAGTATAACGAAGGAGTACAACCGATGGTTACATTTACAGGGCAAGTAAGTGCGCAGGCAGGAGTTCGTCCTGTTAGTATTACAATCACTCAGCCGGGGGGAACCGTGGAAACAATAAGCGGGGCTACAGACGCTAACAGGAATTACTCGATTTTATATGTACAGTCCATGCCTGGGGATTATAGTGCTATAGCGAAAGCTTCTGAAGATGCTTTATACCTTGAAGCCATAAGCCAGCCTGCGACCTTCTCAATTGCGTCACCTCCTCCTACTAAACTACCTTCGACTATCACTCTATTAGTTAATATAACGTAATATGGGCATAAATGTTGTAGTTAAGTCCTATCGCAAAGAAGTTGAAAAAAAGATTGATGACGACCTCACTAAGAAAATGGAACGGGTAGGGCTTATTGTAGAAAATCAGGCTAAAGAAAACGTCAATCAATTACCTCCTGAACATCCTCAAGTACAAACAGGGCAATTAAGAAGTTCAATCACACACGAAGTTGAAAACACGAAAGACGAACATATTGCACTTATAGGTACGCCAGTTAAACACGCACTTTATCTTGAACTAGGAACAATAAATATGCCTGCGTATAGTTGGTTAATGCCGGCGGTTGAAATGTCTAGGGATAAGATTAAAGACACTTTAAAGACTGATATAAAGGCAGAGTTGAGTTACTAATGCTAACACAAATATTTACAGGCGTTTACCAAACAATAAGACTTTGGCCTGAAAGTTGGGCTAGTACTGCGACTTATAGTGTAGGCGATATAATTAAGCCAAGCACATCTTCAACCTCATATACTTCGTGTACTTATTTAGTGACTACGGCAGGGTCTACAGATGGGACAGAACCTACTTGGCCGACTACTCTAAACTCAACTATATCTTCAGGCACGGTTATCTTCACGACCAAAGATACAAAAACCTATAACATAGAAGCACCTCAAACAGCCAGTTTACCTTATGTTGTTTTTGGTCACAATACATCAATCCCGATAGGTGATTTTGCAAACTTTGATACCATAGAAAACTCTACTTTTTGGGTAAACTGTTTCTCTAATCGGAGTGTAGCAGACGTAACTGAAATAGCGGATGAAGTTCTTACTGTTTTGGATTCGGCTACGCTTTCGATAACTGGTTATATGAACTTGAAAACACAACATGAGTTCATCGGGAATCCTATTCCTAACTACACAGATAATGCTTTTATAGCTTGGCAGATTCCCTTGAGAATACGAATTTTAAACAATAAGACTTAGGAGGCTTTAAAATGGCAAAAGTAGCGGGCACCAAAGGCGCAGTTAATGTAGTTTCAACGGCTGCTGTGACTGGTATTAACCAATGGAGTATAGACTATACAGTAGCTATGCTGGATACTACGGATTTTTCAGCTAGTGGTATACGTTCTGTGATTCCAGGGGTATCGCAATGGGAAGGCTCTTTTTCAGGTTATAAGGATGGCGTTCCCGTTACACTCGGAGTAGCTACATCTGTATCTCTTATACTTGCGGAAGCGGCAGCTACTAACTGGACTGGTATAGCTTATATCAATGGAGTTCATGCAACTACGAACTTTGATGGGCTAGTTAGTTACTCATACGATTTCACCGGAAATGGCGCACTTGTCGTAGCTTCAGCATAGGTAAAATAAACCTTTGGGAGAATAATATGGTAAAGAAAGCAGGGTCTACAGGTTATGTTGGTGCTTCTACTGCTATAGCTGGAATCACAAGCTGGAATGTTGACTATACAGTGGCTATGTTGGATACCACAGATTTTAGTGCTTCAGGTATTAGAAGCGTTATCCCCGGTGTAGAACAATGGGAGGGGAGTTTCGCTGGCTATAAAGATGGCGCACCTAGAGCTTTAGGCAGTGCTACAACTGTCAATTTATGGCTTGCAGAATCAGCAAGCGCAGGAAACATCTGGAAAGGTACGGCGTACATCAATGGAGTCCATGCTAATACCAACTTTGACGGTATCGTAGGTTACAACTATGATTTCACCGGAACGCTATCGGTATCGCCTGCATCTACTGGCTAGAGTTGACCTCCAATAAAAAATAAAAAGGAGAGTTATGGTTATAATGACAGGGGAGATAGGCAAACTATCTGTAGAAGGGAGACAAATCGGGGGGTTTAAATACTGGACGGCAATAGTCTATCCTGATAAGACGATTGTGAACGCTCCCCTGTATTGGTTCTTTGAACAGCCTCCACGTAAGTTAATAGCGGATTTTTATTCAGACGAAACTTTAATCTATTCTAAAGAAGTTGAAATTGAACCCCCCGATTGTGCTTTAAATAAAAAGATTAACGGGACGCTAACCATGAGTCTTGGAGAATTTAATTGGCTGAAACCATCCCAGACGAAATAGTTTGCTTCCTATTAAGGAAAACATCGCTTACGTTAACTGAAATAGGCAAACTTGGCATACTTCAGGTAATGAAAATCTATAATGAAGTCATGCTTCAGGAAAATCAAGAGCGTTGGGAATCACAGTATAACTTGGCTTATCTGGTTTCGCATATTCATAATGCCATGCCAAGAGGGAGAAATTCTAAAATCTGGAAAGTAGAAGACTTCTATAACATCCCTAGACCTTCACATAAGAAAGAAATTGTTAAAGACAACCTCGCAGAAAAATTAGGCATAAAAATGCCGGAGGATTAAATGGAAGACAACATTCTAGGTACTGAAAAAGAAACAAAAATCAAACTTCTGGACGGCAAAGAATACACACTCCCCCCGATTACTCTCTTCACCTTAACCAATGTAGAAAAAGCCATGGGGCTGGGGGGAAAGAAGCTAAGCGAAAAGTTTGACACCGAACCCTGGGCAACATTAGGATTATTCGCTTACGCAGTCCTAAAAGAAACTACCCCTAATATATCTAAAGAAGAAATCCTTAAACAGATTGGCATTAAAGAATTTGAGGCTTTTGCCGGACTATTAACGGCCATAGTTGCTCTATCTAAAGCTATAAGATAATTGCATTACCCTGCAAGGAAAGAGGCTAAATGGAAATATCCGATTTAGAGTTATTGGTTCAGGGGGGAGCTATCGGACTAGCACTAGCTCTCATCGGACTAATTTATTACATTATTAGGTATTTCAAAGACAGAGAATCCGCCGATAGAAACGTATTAACAAATCATTTATCCACTCTATTAAAGGAAGAAAACATTTCAAGAGACAAGCACACTGAAGCTCTTACCAAACTATCTGAAAGTATTAATCATTTCGGCGACCATTGTGCTTATATACAAAAAGAACTTAACGAAACACAACATTTACTAAATAAAGAAGTGGACCGCTTAATTAAGGTAAAAGAATAAGGAAAGAGCTAAACAAATACATCCGGGAGTATAAATAATGTGCCTGATTAATGAGCACGCCAAAGCACTCAAAAGGTTGCAGGAACTGGAGGACAAGTTGGCGGCTGGCGATTCGCTGAAACCACCTGCAATCCCTTTACTCCAACTTAACCCTTCGGTTGTGTACGCCGAAGTGCAGGCTAAGGGGTTGAAGTTTCTTTACACTGGCCTTCTAGACGGGGAAACTTACCATTACACCACCGCCGAAGGCTGGATTGAGGTCATCAGTTATATCTATCCCAACATGCCAAAGTATGCCGCTGGACGGATGGACTGCGAAGACTTCGCCATCCTGATGAAAGGGCTGGTTAGTTCAACCTTTGGCCTTAACTATTTCGCCCTAACTATAGGCAATTCGCCACTCGGCTGGCATAGCTTCAACTTTTACCGTGACGAGGTAGGACTGATGATGCTGGAACCACAGAAGGCCGAAATCATGGCGTGGAATGAAGGGGGTTATACCCCTGAATACGTATTACTATGAGGAGAAATATATGGTATCAAAGGATTTCTGGAAGTCAAAACTATTCTGGCTAGGAATAGCGGAACTGGCGATTGCTGTTCTAACCTACATCATCAATCTGCCAGCAGAGACCACCATCGGCGCAATCATTCTCGGTATTTTGACCGTAGTTTTCCGTTTCTACACCAATACACCGATTTCTGGAACGCCAGGAGCAAACCAGAATAAATGAATTAGAAAATGAGAACAAAGGGCAAAGTTCACTCTTTGTCTTAGTTTAGGCACTACTGCTAGAGTTTAGTTATTGAATACAGAATACTATGATTTGGGTTATTGAGTATTAAATAATGACAGGAGACATTTATGAAAGATTTAAATTTTAAAAAGGTACAAGAAGCCAATAAAAAAGGTATCTTAGCTATTTATTCTGTAATTGATATTCAATCCGAGCATTGTTTGCCTGAATTGTCAATAACAAAGCCTGAACAGTTGCCTCCTGTTGTATCTGATACATAGCGTATCTTTTAGCTTCAATTTCTGGGATTCCTTCAATTGCTAATTCTTTAGCGAATTTATCTTGTTCAATTTGCCGTCTGTTTAAAGTGGCGATATATTCGTCTTCAAATAATTTGCGTAATTCTTCTGTGGTTAATCCTAAACTCATAAAATACCTCCTACAATTTACGCAAATTATAGACTTAAATAACACTCTTGTCAAATCAGACAACCAAACACAAATTGTAAAGTATAGTGCCTAATAAAAGAGAACGATTGTACTTCGCCGAACAAAGAGTTAAAGTGGAAGTGATTTAATTTGGAAACTATCTACGAACTTCAAGTAAAAATAATCGCTGATGCTAAAGAGTTAGAAAAGGCTCTTAATCAAACAGATAAGGCTGTCAAAAAAACAGGTAAAGATGTAGATAAAGAAGCAGAAAAATTACAAAAAGCCTTCAAAGAGGTGGGGAAGACTTTTACTGTAGTTGGCGCAGCCATAACAATAGCAATGGGCGGGATTATCAAGTCATTTGTTAGCGCTGGTAGTGAGCTACATGACCTTTCTCTAATGACTGGCTTGACTGTTAAAACTCTTGCTGGTCTTAAATACGCAGCCGAGCAAAATGGTGCTTCAATCAGTAGCGTCCAAATTGCAGTTAGGACTCTCGCCAATACGATGAATGATGCTTCTGATGGGTTGGAAACCGCCACCCGTTCTTTTAAGAAACTTAACCTTGATGTTAAAGATTTAAAGTCTTTAAACCCCGAGGAACTATTTATGAAGGTAGCTTCTGCGATAGCAGAAGTCCCTGACCCTATGCAACGTTCTGCCCTCGCTGTAGATATGTTCGGGCGTTCCGGCACTGCGCTTCTTCCTATGCTTTCTCAAGGTGCTGAAGGGCTAAAGAAAATGACAGAGGAGGGTATTAAACTCTCTGGCTGGACTACAGAAGGGGCAAATCAGGCTGATGCTCTAGGGGATTCCCTTACTACTTTAAAAACTGCTATGGGAGGGGCTTTCAATACGATAGCGTCTTCCGTTGCGCCTGCCATTAAGGATTTAGCAGAAAAAATTACTAACGTAATTGTCAAGATTACTGAATGGACGAAACAACACCCCGAATTAACGAGGACATTAACAGTGTTCACTTCCACTTTAGGAATAGGACTGACATTAGTTGGGTCTATGTTATTAATAGTACCTAAACTTGTGACAGCTTTTAGGAATTTACAAATTATAATGGGAACTGCTGCGGTATCAGCAAAGGCATTGTGGGGGTCTCTCTTAATAATTCCCGCAGTAATTGCTGCTATAACTGCCATCTATTCCAAGTTACAATCACAATGGTCTAAAGATGTTTTAACCCCCCAAGAA
>ERZ1292632.549-Hain-H43-01um-R2-549-length-41260-cov-12_pt1 | contig 41260 bp, 42 predicted proteins | sample MGYA00564407_ERZ1292632 | MGnify/ENA primary metagenome ERZ1292632 (study PRJEB36523, sample SAMEA6512637) | groundwater metagenome | collected 2019-01-08 | study: AquaDiva: Metagenomics assemblies of 32 groundwater samples | reverse complement strand
TTTGTTATAAAACCACCTTCTTTTGCCTTACGTTGCATTCCAAATTTAGTTCTGTCCCCAATGATATTTCTTTCAAACTCTGCAAAGGCACCTATAATTTGAAACATTAATTTTCCAGAGGCGCTAGCAGTTTCGATTTTATCCTGTAAGCTTACAAAATCAACTCCCCATTCCTTTAATTTGTCAATTGTTAGGATTAAATCTTTCAAGCTTCTTGAAAATCTGTCTAATTTGTAGATAAAAATTGCAGAAAATTTCTTTGCTTCTGCATCTCTAAGGAGATTTGTCATTTCTGGTCTTTTTAGGTCTTTTGCTGATTTACCTTCATCTCTGTAAATCTTGAAAATTTCATAGCCGAGAACTTGAGCGTAGTTTGAAAGAGCTTCTTCCTGAGCGTTCAACGAAAACCCATGTTGAGCCTGGTCTTGAGTTGAAACTCTAATGTAAATTGCTGCATAGGGTTTTGCTTGGTTGGTGGTCATTTTAAGCTTTGTTTATTTCTTTTTCATGTTTTTTAACGAACTCCCATGATTTTTTGATGAAATCTTCAATGTCTTTTCTTTTGTAATAAAATTCGCCAAGATGTTTTGATAGTAATCTTCCTTTTATGTTAAGATATGCATATTCATCATAAATTAATGGCTTGTGGTTGAATATGTTTTGAATACTTTTGTCAGACAAGATTGTTCTTGGAACCATTTCACTAAGTTTCCACTCAAGATAGGGTTCATCAAAATGATATTCAGGAGTTTTTGGAAAGACTTCTTTCCACTTTTCAAACCAGAGAAAGTGGAGAATTTCATGAATTGAAATAGCAATCATCCTTTCCAGGGGATCTCGATAATATGCATCAAAAACTCTTTCTTTTATGAATCTTGGACAAATTTGGTTGGGAGAAACAAAAACTTTGAATACTTTGTCTTTTTTGGGCCAATCTATTTCTAATGTCTTAGAAAGGGCCAACATATAAGAATCATTTATTTTATCCCATTCTTTTTGAAAAAGGGTTACTTTTTCTTTAATCTCTTTTTTGTACTCTTGACTCTTTACAAGTTCTTGAAAAAAAAGGGAAGAAATGTTTTTTCTTTTCTCTATTTCCGTAACTCCTTTAAGCCTCATTTCTAATTCCGGATATGATCTTAGAATACCTCTGCTCCAATCCCACTCTTCTTTTTTGGGATTGAGAAAGTGATTGAGGGATTTGATAAAATGCTTTAAAGGAGCTGAATAAAATTTAACTTTTGGAAGATTTCTTGCCATTTTACCTCTTTTTTGTGAACTTAGGGTCTGTGTAAGCTGGTTCACGTCAACTTAGGGTGCCCTAAGTATATAAATTTGTTGATTTTTGTAAGAAAAAAGTGTTTTTAAGACTTATTTTGGGATGAAACGATCTCCAACTCTTGTATAACAGGAGTCAAGTTCTGCATCAGGGATATCTCTGGCTAATTGGTCTCTTGTTAAGAGGCCCCTAAGAGGTAGAGTGACTTCATCCCCTATGTGCTCTAGAGAGTGAGATTCTTTTCTATTAGATGTGACACGAACGAACTCTTTACATGATTGATGTTTAGAACCAACAGTGGTACAATAGCTTAAAACGTGTGACACAGATAAAACATAAGAGGAATCATTAAAGGCGCACTTATTATTTCCTTCATAATGTGGGCAGGGCATGACAAAAAACAGTGTTAAGGATATTTAAAAATTTATGTTCTAGATTATTTGTTTAGACGTGCACTTAGGTAATCTAAGTTAAAGGTGTGAACTAAACTACTCGAAGTTAGAAGAAAAGTTGTATTAACCCTATTATCAAGAAATAAGCTCCGACAAAGTATCTTAAAAACTTTGGAAAGGCTAATACTAATATTCCAAAAAGGATAGACACTATTGCAGAACTTGTTACTACACTTATTGCCATTCATTACTTAAAGAACCGGGCTACTTAACCTTTGTGCTACCGAATCTGTGTGCACTTAGGTTATCTTAGTGAAGGGCCCTTTCTTAAAAGCATTCCGAAATAAATAAAGGAATAAAGTAATTAAATAAAAATTGAAATAACGGAACGGCTTATCTTTTTTTGCCGTAGTTTCTCATTAGCTTGCCAATACCCATTACGAGGAATGCAAGAGCTATGATCCAGTCTTGGAATGATGCGAGAGCACTTACTCCAATTAAGGGTAGTAAGTAAACAAGACCAATCAACGTAACAAGCCAAGCGCTTAATTTTGCCATTTAACACCTCCTTCTTGTACTGATTAAGATAAATGTAATTATAAATCTTTCCACGCTGGTTTTTCAGATTAGGGAAATTTTAGTCTTTCTTGAGGAAGTGTGACGTAAGATATATCAAAAAAACAGATAAAATTGTGATGAAAGTTGATGTAAGAATGCTTAATTCTGTTGAACTCTGAACATGAGTAAAAAATTTTACAATATTTTGGGAAATATCGAAGACTGTTTGTCTCCACGTGAATGCAATCGTGAATCCTAAGGTTACAACGACTAAGGTTCTTATTTGTCGTCGAAATTCTACCTTAAATTGAGACCCTTCCCTTGCAAGGCTGTTAAAAGAGTGATGCATAGAGTAAATAAATTTATTATATTCTTAAATCTTGCGGCAAATTTTTCTCTTTTTCTAGTTGTTGGCCGCGGTTGTGCACTTAGGTGAGCTTTGTTCAGAGATATTAAGGATTTATTTGCATACTCTTTAACAGGGCGTTAAGTGTTTGTTAGACCAAACAGGTGTTTGAAGTAGCTGTTTGTATGTTTTTTATAAAGCATTTTTTGGAGAAGGGGAGTTTTGGGTCTTTTTCAAAGAGGTAAATTTTGAGGGTTTTATTAAGCATAAGGGGTAAAAAGAGAGATTTTTGTCGTCGAAAAAGAAAAGATTTTTAAATCAGAGATAATAATAATTATCATGTTTGAATGGTTGTTTGGTAAAAAGAGTGTTAGTGGACTTAAAGAAGATACAAAAAAGGGTTTTGAGTCTGTTAAAAAAGACTTAAGTTCTATGAGTGCATGGATCAAACACCTGGATTCTGAAAAAAAACTTCAAGGTAAAGAGATAAATGAGATAAAAGAGGGTTTGTCGTCGATAAATTCTGAGATTGAAGGACTAAAAAATGTGATATCTATCATGAGTGATCTTAAACCAAACAGGCCGTTTAGAACAACCAAACAGGTGTTTGATAAACAGACAGGTGTTTATGCTGTTCAAACAGGTGTTCAAACAGGTGTTCAAACACCAAATTTAGACCAATTTTCAGTTACTGAAAGAGCTATAATTTGGATTTTGTTAAATTCTGATATGAGGTTAAGTTATGATGATCTTGCAGCTATCCTGGGAAAAGAGAGGTCTACAGTTAGGGGACATTTAAACAGGATAAAACAGAAAAGTGAGGGCCTGATAGAAGAAAATGTGGAGAAAAATGGTAAAAAGAGAGTGTTTATACCTGAAAATATGAAGGAAAAGCTCCTCAAAAGGCAGAAAGTGAGAGTTAGAGGGAAGAAAAATACTGAAGAAATCAAAAAAGAGTGAGGTTTACATGCTCTTTTTTGGATTTTTTGAGAGAAAGAATCATGGGGGGAGCCAAAAGTGAGTGTTTAGTGTTTACACCTTGTAAAAAGTTCGTACAATTCCTAATTGAAAGAGAGGTAGGAATTGTTTGAGAGAAAATTAGAATATTTGCTCCGACTGAACTGCCTTTGGGAGTATCTTTTTAGAGATCTCGAAGGTGGAATAGTGAGTATTTGTAAATGTAACAAACTTATTCGGTGAGGGGAATAACTTGAGATTTAATAAGGAGAATTATATGTCTCTTAGTTGCATGATCGTTGATAATGAAGTTATTCTCTTAAGATTACTAGAAATTGAAAGGAGAATCGTTTTATTGTTTATTCTCTTTTTCTCGACGGGAATCCCTTTCTTTATGAGCCTTCCAATGTAGTCTCTAACAGAACTTTCAGTGAGATTCAGTTTTTTGGAGAGGATTTTGTAATCAACGTTGAATAGTTCTTCTTCCATTTGATAAAGAGTTGAAAAAACAATCATCTCTTGAGAGGTTAGGCGTTTAAACTTGAACCTAATCTCCTTCTTTATGCTGTCCAAAGATTCAAGGATTTTTGCAGCGTTGTCTATAGGATTTTGAGCTAAATAGTTGAAATCAGGTGTTTTTTCTAGGATACTTGCCGTTTTCAAAGGGATTTCATCTGATTTAAAGAAGATTTTTTCTCTTAAAATAGTGTTCTTTTCTTCTCTTTTGTCTGTCTGTCTGTCTGTCTGTCTGTCTGTTGGAACCCCTCCATTTCCACTGGAAAAGGGCTCATTTTGACCTTTTAAGGCTTCTAAAGGTATAAGATGTGTTGGAGTTTGTGTTGAAGATGTCTGAGTTATCTGTGGAAGTGTTGGAGTTTCTTTCTCTGAGGTTTTGAGTTGATTTTCCTTTTTTTCATGTTGTTTTTCACTGTTTTTTGTTATTTTTCTATCAAGCCTTATCATAACTTCACAGATTTTGATTAACTCTTCCCTAGTCTGAACTAACTCTTTTTTTAAGAAACTTATTTCATTACCGAGAAATTCTACGTCCTTTTTTACTTTTGAGAAAGCATCCTTTACAGATTCCATGACAAAGAGATAAAGGTTTGATATAAAAACTTTAAGATATTGCAAAGCATATATCATTAGATCATTTTTGAATTAGATAGAGGGGACTATTCTTGATTTTCTTTATAGGCTTTGTAAGCAGTGTCACTTAATCTCCATCTTGATCTTCGAAGATATATACGGCCTGTTGAACTTTTTTTGACTTCAAGGATGAGGCCTTTCTTCTTTAACTCTAAAAGGAGGTTCTTTGTGAACTCTTCATCTCTTGCTAATTCGTTAGCTATGTGGGATGTAAACACTAACTGAGGTGAAATAGAGTAAAGGAAGGCTAAGATTTGTTCAGAGATCTTTTCCCTCTTCTCCAAAGAAACTTTCATTACAAGAATCAGGAACTAAGTTTTATTAATCTTCTTCTTTGTTTTTTGTTAATTTGCTCAGAATAAAGAGCCAAGAGGTAATTACTGTTTTGGGAAGTGAAAAAAGTTGTTGTTTACTTAGTATCTTTTCTCATTGTAGGCATAGGAACGTGAATAGGAAGGTTGAGTTCGTCGCAAAGAGTAAGTGCCTTCAGTGTGGCTTTTCTCATGATAATGTTGAATAAAGGTATTCTAAAGTCTTCTGGGATGCTTTTCTTCTTCCATTGCTTAAGGACTTCTTCTGAAGTCTTTTCATCAACCGAAATAAGAGCGGTTCCATGAATTGCAATTTTTGCTAAACCGGGTTCATAGCTAACTTTGTATTCAAATTTAGCTTCAAGAAGAGATTCATTTGTTTTTACAAACTGAGACTTGGCTTCTTTAATCTCTGGGAATTCAAGCTCTGTGCTAATTTTGATGTTATCAACACTTTCCTTTAGTCTTTCCGCACTCATCTTTGTGAAATGAAAACCAACAATTCTCATGTTCCTTTATGAGAAAAAGTATTTTTAAACATTTGTTTTCAAAATAAGGGGTTAATAATTGAGAAATATTAAAAGAATTAGATTAAGTCTTCTTCAGAAACAATAACGAAGTCGCCTATTGCAATTATTGAGCTGTAAGGGATTAAAAGTTCATTTGAAGAGGTCTTTTCAAGGTTAAGATTTCTAGTATAAGGTGTTGGATCTCTTAATACTATACTAATTAGTTCTCCTGACTTTGTTTCGAAGGTAACATCTCTAACAAAGCCTAATCTTTTTCCTTCTTTGGTGACTATCATCTTTGCAACGATAGCACTAAATGGGTTTTTATCTCCTGGCATGTAAAACTGAAAAGAAAATAATATATAAACTTTTCTGTGAAATTAAATACACTTTGCAGGCAACACCTTAATCTAATTTCATATTCTTTGTTATGATTTTACCCTTGGTTTTCTTTCTCTTTGAAATTTATTTAGAAGGAGGTTACCCACACACCCCTTGATTTCTTATGGAAAGATTTAAAAAGGATTTTTTGATTTTTTTATTATTATTATTATTATATAAAAATATATATTATATATTATATACTTCTTCTTAATTATTATTAATAATTCCCTTTATTTCTAATTTTTTTAAAACAAACAAAATTTTGATAACCTTTCTTTCAAATAAACAACATTTTTTACAATTTTTCTTATTTCTTTTCAAAAAAGAAGAAAAAGAAGAAAAGAATCAATTTATCCAGTTTTCCATCTGAAATTAAGGTGTTTTTCTTTCTTAGTAGTCATAAGTGTTTATAAGAAAACAAAAGTTTTACCGATAACGTTTCTGAGGAAACTAAGTTTTCCATAGGAAACAAACGTGTGAGTTTAAGATGGGACCAGAATTAGACGAAATTTTTGAATCTTTTGACGGCAATAGAATTTTCAAGGACAAATCGATTTTACAGACAAGTCATAGACCTGAAGAAATACCTCATAGAGAAGAGCAAATAAAACAAATAGCTTCTATGTTAGCTCCTGTTTTAAGAGGAGATAAAACAAGTAATGTTTTCCTTTATGGTAAAACTGGAACAGGAAAAACACTTTCTGCTCTTTATGTAAAAGATGAATTATTAAAAAGAGCGAAGAAAGATACCGACTTTAACTTAAGAATTGAGTACCTTAATTGTAAACTAAAAAAAGTCTCAGATACCGAGTATAGAATCCTTGCAGAGCTCATCAAAAAACTTGGTGGAGAGGTTCCAAATACTGGACTTCCAACAGAGGCCGTTTACAACAAATTTATAGAAATCATTGATTCTGAAAAGCAGTCTCTTGTTTTAATCCTAGATGAAATAGACCAAGCTGTAAAAAAGATTTCAAGCGATTTCCTTTATAATCTTACAAGGCTAAACAACGAACTTGCCAAAACACATATCTGCATCGTTGGTATAAGTAACGACCTAACCTTTTTAGAGGGATTAGATCCTAGAGTAAGAAGCTCATTGTCGGAAGAAGAAATTGTCTTTCCTCCCTATAACGCAATACAATTACAAGAGATTCTGAACAAAAGAGCAAACTTAGCATTTAAGGAGGGAGTTGTTCAGGATGGTGTTGTTCAAAAGTGTGCAGCATTTGCAGCGAGAGAACACGGAGATGCACGAAGAGCTTTAGACCTTCTAAGAATAGCAGGTGAACTTGCAGAAAGAGACGGCTCAAAGAAAATTATGCTAAAACATATTGATGGTGCAAATGTTAAGATGGAAAGGGACAAGATTCTTGATGTAATAAAAACTGAACCAAAACAATTCCAATACGTTCTACATTCAATAATTTCCTTGACTGAAAAAAGTAATGGTACCCCTATTTTTACGGGAGATGTTTACAATCATTATCAAGAAGTTTGTTCTAAAAACAAATCAGAGGTCCTTACGCAAAGAAGAGTTTCAGACATCATTCAAGAGTTTGATATGCTGGGAATCATAAATGTCAGAGTCATTTCAAAAGGAAGAGGGGGAAGAATGAGGGAGATAAAACTTGCAATTTCAAAGAACATTATTGAAAAAGCAAAAAAAATAATCGAAGAGTCCATAAATTAAGATGGATCCAAAAGAAATCCTTAAATTCTGTATCGGGAAGGGCCTCCTCATAGAGCCAGAGGTTCTCAACATGTTAAGTGAGGTAAGTGAAGACACAGAATCTGTGAAGCTTATCATAGAAAAAATAAAGAGTCATACTCAAAGAAGAATTATAACCAAAGGACTCTTTGAACAAAACAGAGAACAGGTTACAGAATTCTTTTTAACATTACCTCAGGAAAACCAAAAGAGCTTAGAGAAACTAAAAATTAAGCTAGGATTACAAATTGAAATTTCAAAAGAAATTTCCTCTTTTGAACCAAATATTCACGACCCCCAAGTGATGTATAGTAAACAAGAGAATATCAACAGAACACGTCCAAGAGAAGAATTAGAATCAAATCCTGAAGAAAAAGTGAGAGTCTTTACGAAGCCAGTCTCTCTAAGAAAGAAAATAGATGTAGAGGACTTTGTTAAAAATCTTAGAAATAGGCTCCAAGAAACGAGAAACATCTTACAAGAACACTCTGAACTTGATGGCTTAGTTTCAATTAACAAACTCTCTGGTGGGAAAAAAATTTCTGTAATAGGTATGGTTTTTGAAAAGAGGACGACTAAAAATAGAAATATAATTCTTAGTATAGAAGACTTAACTGGTAAAACCAAAGTTTTGATAAATCAAAACAAGCCGGACCTTTATAAGAAAGCAGAAGAAATAGCTCTCGATTCTATTGTTGGTTTTAGTGGATTTGGAGATAGAGAAATAATCTTTGCCAATAATATTGTCTTTCCGGATTCGGTAATCATTGAAAGGAAAAGAGCACCTATTGAAGAATACGCTCTCTTTATCTCAGACTTACAATATGGAGGAAAACTTTTCTTAAAAGAATCCTTTGAAAAATTTATTGCTTACCTTAGCGACGAAGGGCCCAAAACCGATGAAGTCAAGAAAATAAAATACCTCTTTATCGTTGGAGACCTTGTTTCAGGAGTAGGTGTCTATCCTGGACAAAAAAAAGATTTAGAGATTGAAGACATTGAAGAGCAGTACAAACAACTTACTGAAATTCTTAAAAGAGTTAGACAAGACATAAAGATAATTGTTTCTCCCGGAAACCATGACGGCGTAAGACTTATGGAACCTCAACCACCACTGGATGAAAAGTATTCATGGTCTCTTTACAGTTTGCCTAATGTGATTATGACTGGAAATCCTGCATATGTTAATATTGGTGCAACAAAAGATTTTCCTGGTTTTGACATCTTGACCTATCATGGATTTTCTTATCCTTATTATGCCAACACTGTCCCTAGTCTTTTGGAAGGAGGCGTTAATGCCCCTGAAAAAATAATGGCATACTTGCTGAAAAATAGACATCTTGCACCTTCATACTCCTCTGTTCAGTTCTTTCCTTCAGAGAAAGATGAATTAGTAATAAGAAAAGTTCCAGACATTTTTGTTTCAGGACACCTACACAAATTTGCAATATCTTCATACAATAACGTTCTTATCATTTCAAATTCAGCATGGGAATTGGAAACAGAAAATCAGAAGAAGAGAGGGAATAAACCAGACTTCTGTAAAGTTCCGGTATTTAATCTTAAAACAGGAGGAATAAAAATTCTTGATTTCGAATAAAATGGATATTAATTTAAACAAACCAAAAATTGCCGTTGACATAGACGGGGTTCTGGCTGATTACCAAATTTCTTTTGTGGAGTTCTACAATAAAAGAAACGGAAAAAATTTTAGTATCCAAAACCTTATAGGTCATGACTTTTGGTTATCTTTTGGAATCTCTAAGGAGAAAGCAGAAAAAGAAATAATAGACTTTTTTTCATCGGAAAAGTTCAAAAAACTGAGCCCCGTAACAGATTCACAAGATGCTATTAAACTACTTGCTCAAAAAAATATTCTTTCTATTGTAACTGCTAGGCCAGACTTTGTTCGTGAAACAACTTTAGAATGGTTGGATGCTCATTTCCCAAATATTTTTTCAGAGATACATTTTACCAGCCAGTTTGGAGGAAACGGGCCAAGAGAGAAAAAGTCTGATTTTTGTTTAGATTATAATTATGAGATAATTATTGAAGATATTGTAGAGCATGCAAATGAATGTGCAGAAAAAGGAATAAAAGTCTTCTTATTAAACAGACCATGGAACAAAAACTTTTCTTTACATCCTCTCGTTCAAAGAGTAAATGACTGGAATGAAATATCACAAATTTTACAACAAAAATGAACACACAACAATACTTGAAAGATATAGAAATAAAGACGAAAGAGATTTATTTAGTTGCAGAAGAGGCAAGGAAGAAAGGACTTGATCCCGTCAATAAAGTTGAGATTCCTCTTGCTAGAAGTCTTGCAGAGAAAGTTGTTGGACTAATTTCAACTGTCTATCCTCAGATGGAAGGTTCTGGAATTGTTGAGAGAATCTCAGAACTAGAAAAGCAGTGGGGCAAACTTAATCCTGCTATTTGCCTTCAGATTGCTGAAGAAATCGCAAAACAAAAGTTCTGTAAATTTTCGAGTCTTTTGGAGGCTATTGAGGCTGGCTCAAGGGTAGGAATTGCTTACATAACTCTTGGAGTTGTCTCTAGTCCAATAGAAGGATTTACTGCAATAAAAATAATGAAAACTGCAGACGGAAAAGAATATTTGTCTCCTTATTTTTCTGGACCTATGAGGAGTGCAGGAGGTTCTGGTGCAGCATTCTCTTTAGTAATCATTGACCATCTAAGAGAAATATTTGGATACTCCAAATATGATCCTAATGAGAATGAAATAAAACGAACGGTGACTGAACTCCATGACTATCATGAGAGAATCACAAACCTTCAGTACATGCCTACAGATGATGAAACACTCTTTCTTGCAAAAAATATTCCTGTTCAAGTTAATGGAGAACCTTCAGAAAAAATGGAAGTTTCAAATTATAAAAATTTGGAAAGAATAGAAACTAACTACATAAGGGGAGGGTTTTGCCTTGTTCTTGGAGAAGGAATTGCACAGAAAGCGAAAAAAATTGCTAGATATGTTTCTTCTTTGAGAGAAAAAGGGTTCAAGCTAAGTGACTGGGACTTCCTAAAAGATTATGTTAAACTACACGAAAAAAGAGATGTTGGGTTGACTGAAGAATCTCCCACATACATCAATGATATAGTGGCCGGAAGACCTATTTTCGGGCACCCCTCGGAGTCTGGAGCATTTAGGTTTAGATACGGCAGAGGTAGAAGTTCAGGATTTAGTGCTGTGTCAATGCATCCTGCAACGATGGAAATCACTGATGCATTTATTGCTATAGGAACCCAGCTCAAGATAGAAAAACCAACCAAAGGATGTATTGTTACTTCTTGCGATACTATAGATGGACCAATAGTTAAACTCTTTAATGGAAGCGTGAAAAAATTGAGGACTATGGCAGAAGCAAAAAAAGCTTACAAAGATACAGAAGAAATTATTTACATTGGAGATATACTTTTTCCTTTTAGTGATGTTATAAACAGAAATGCTACCTTAATCAAACCAGGGTATGTTGAAGAAATTTGGGGGTTAGAACTACGAGAAAAAAATATTGAAGTTAGTAAAGAAATAAACTCTTTTGATATCGAGTTTGAAAAAGCAATCGAAATAAGTAGAAAAAATAAAATCTCTTTACACCCCAAGTATATTTCATACTGGACTGAGATTTCAAAAGAACAATTTGAAGGACTTATTTTTTGGTTAAAACACTCTAGAGTTAGTAAGAAAATAATTCTTCCCTACACTAAAAAAGATCAAGAAAAGTTTAGTGCAGGCAAACGAGCATTAGAACTTCTTGGAATTGAACACGACGTTATAATTGAAAATGTTGTGATTAACTATGAAGCTAGCCAAGCTTTGTTCGCTAATTTAGGATTGAACTTAAAAATCTTAGAGAATGAAATTGATTTAGGAGATTTAAATGAAGAAAAAATCTTGAACGATTCAATTAATGAATGTGAAGAAAAAATTAGATTAACTGAGTTAGATCCTGACTTTAACAAGGATTCTGAAGATTATGTGTTAAGATTAGTCAACTCTCTTTCTGAATTTGAGATTAGAGACAAAGCTGGAGAATTTATTGGAGCAAGAATGGGGAGGCCCGAAAAAGCAAAATTGAGAAAACTTACTGGAAGCCCTAATGCTTTATTTCCTGTAGGAAAAGAGGGAGGTAGACTGCGAAGCCTCCAAGCTGCATGTGAAATTGGAAAGATTACTTCAGATTTCCCTGCTTATTACTGTGATGATTGCAAAAAAGAAACAATTCAAACTCATTGTGAAACGTGTGGGACACAGTGCAGGAAAATGTTTTATTGTTATGAATGCAATACTACTTTGTCTGAGAAATGTGAAAAACATGCTAATTCTAAAACTCATTATTACAAACCTATAGACATAAACTACTTTATGGAAAAAGCAAGAGAAAAACTTGGATTATCTCAAGGAGAGGTTCCCGTGCTTGTAAAAGGTGTTCGTGGAATGAGTTCTGAGGGGCATGTTGTTGAAAACATCTCAAAAGGAATTCTTAGAGCAATGTTTAATTTACAGGTGAATAAAGATGGGACAATAAGATTTGATGCAACGGAGATGCCCTTAATTTCTTTCAAGCCGAAAGAAGCTTTTGTTAGTGTTGAGAAACTAAGAGAAATTGGATACGACAAAGATATCTTTGGAAAAGAACTTGTTGATGAAAATCAAATTCTTGAGTTAAAACCTCATGACATTTTACTTCCTTGCCCACCTACTTCTCCAGAATCGAGAGCAGATGAAATTTTTATGCGAATTTGTCATTTTGTGGATGAACTTCTAGAAAGTTTTTATGGTTTGAAACCTCTTTACAATGTAAAGAAGAGGGAAGACCTTGTTGGAAAATTAGGGGTTTGTATTGCTCCTCATAATTGTGCAGGAGTCGTATGTAGAATCGTTGGGTTCTCAAATACTCTAGGATTATTTGCAAGCCCTTACATGCACGCTGCAATAAGAAGAGATTGTGATGGTGATGAAGCGGCAATCATGCTTCTTGGCGATGTTCTCTTAAATTTCTCAAGAGAATTCTTACCAAGTCATAGGGGAGGAACCCAAGATTCTCCTTTAGTCTTAAATGCTAAGATTGATGCAGGGGAAGTTGATGACCAAATTTTGGATTTTGAGCTTGTTAATGAGTATCCTCTTGACCTTTATCGAAAGGCAGAACAAAGAAAACATTCTTCTGAAGTTAAAGTTTACGACGTTAGAACTGCTTTGAAAGAAGAAAGAGACCCTTTTACAAACATGGGGCACACTCATGAAACCTCAAACATAAACGAAGGGATTGTTTGTTCAAATTATAAAATTCTTGCAACGATGCAAGAAAAAGTTCAACGTCAGATGGAACTTGTTGAGAAAATTCGTGCAGCAAATACTTCTGAAACGGCAAGACTTGTTATTGAAAGGCATTTTATCAAAGATATGAGGGGGAATTTAAGAAAATTTTCTATGCAAGGTTTCCGTTGTGTTGGATGTGGGGAAATAATGAGGCGTCCTCCCCTGTCGGGAACTTGCTGGAAATGTAATGGTAAACTAATCTTTACAACACACGAAGGTGGAATTAAGAAATATTTAGAGCCCGCATTAGCCCTAGCGAAAAAATATCACCTCTCTCCTTATATCACTCAAAGTCTTGAAATCACTAAAAGACATATTGATTCTGTTTTTGGAAAAGAAGTAGAAATCCAAAAAGATTTGGGAAAGTGGTTCTAAAATGGATAGGAAAGAAATTGATTATGCAATGGAAATGTTGGAAAGAGGATTTGTTCCTCTTGTTAGAGAAAGGAATGATTTACAAAAAGTTTTTGAACAAGAACAAGAAAGTGCCTTAAAAATTCCTACTGGAAAAATTATCGAGATGACAAAGAGGGTCTCTGACGATTCTAACTTTCTTATAGAATACTCCGCACTTCTGGTTTGGTTTAACTGTCAGAATAAAAGTACTGATGAACTTTCTGGTTTTGAACAGCTTCAAAATTTAGAAGTTTTAGAATATTCTCTACCTTATCATGATAAGAACCAACTAACTCTCTTTTTCTGAGAAGTCATAACATCAAATAAAAAATTATTGTAGGAAGAAGAAGACAACCCATCATGTTTATTCTGCTAACTTTCATGGAGATACAATAAACTCCTGTAGCTGTTGAGACTAATAAAACTAAAAGACCGAAGAAACCTCCGACGAGAAAAGTTACTAAAACCATAATCCCTAACACAAAAAAAGAAACTTTAGTATAATCTATTTTTTGAAGAATGATAAGAAACTTTTTCGATAAGAATTTTGTTACAAAAAATGCAAAAACTCCAGAAAATAAAATAACCAGGACTATTAGTACAAAAAGGTTTGTTTTAGGAACGCCTACAAGTTCTTTTATTACTGCTGCTGAGCCGGTTCTTGTCTTTGATATTAAAAACAAGGCAAGAAATGAAAAAGACATCGCTAAAACGTTTATCACTCCTAACATAAATAAAAATTCTTCTTTGTTAGCTTTGACAAATCTGTTCCCTATAACTGCAATTTGCCCACTACTTAATGCAGGAAAGAATAAGCTTAACGGAGAGAAAAATGTTGAAGCTAAAAGAGGTTTAAACTTTTTTATTTTTATTTTCTCACTTGTTTTTTGACTTTCAATCTTTGTTTTTGACTTTATGCTTAAAAGAACTCCTGAAGCACCGAAAAGACCGGTGAGAAGAGGAACAAGAGGGTCTTTTAAATCAAGATTTAGAACAATTAAGCCAAGAATTCCTGACAATATAAAAGCAAAAAAAGCGAAAAACTTTTTTTCTTCACTGAAAACTACATTTAATGAAATAAAAATAAGGACAAAAGGAATTACCTTTGGGCCTATTGCGGACTCAGAAAAAACTTTTGTAATAAATGATAAGGGGAGGATCATAATAACAAAGATAAAAAGACCGATTAAACATCCTATAGATGCGAGATGTACTGCTTGCAAACCCAAACCATTTTTCAACATCTCATGTCCGGGAAGAACAGAAAGCTCTGTTCCCTCTTGAGGTGCTCCAAGAAAGATTGACGGAATGAAATCAACAAAAACGTGTGTTATAGACATTGAGACTATGAAAACAACAAGATAAATGGGATTTATACTTGAGATTAATAGTAGTGAGGAGGAAGCAATCAGTGAACCAACCATATTTATGTGGACTCCTGGAACAAGCCCTGTGAAAATTCCTACGGCGGTTCCGAGACAAAGAAATAAAACTATCTCTGCGAGCATCTAATCTGTAATTTCCTTATTTTTATATTCTTATATATTTCACATCATAATAATTGAATTTTATATAAATTGAGAATTAGACAAAATAAATATTATGTTTCTGAATTCAAAAATAATTTCAATAAATTTATAAAATCCTTTTCCCTTAAGTACTGATGTTAAAAAGAGGTGTTTTGTTTTTATTCATTTGTGTCCTGATCATCAATATTTCTTTTATATCTGCGCAGAACGAAACAGATATTATTTCTGAAGCAGAATCTGAGTATCCTGATGCAGAACTTCAAACTGAAGCTGGAACAACTCCCGATAATTTTTTCTATTTCTTTGATAAATTTTTTGACAGGTTCGGAGATGATTTAAAAGTGAGAGAAGAGAGAATTGCAGAGATAAGAGAGATGATACAACAGGGTAAAATTGAAGAAGCTCGTGAAGCGCTTGAAAGATACCTAACTTTAGCAGATAAATTAGAAAAAGAGATTGACCCAGAAAAAAGAGATGAGGCAAGGAGAGGTGCCGTCGCCATCAGGAGGGCAATAGCTGAATTGGAATCAGAAATCCCGGAAGAATTCAGGGAAGAATTTGTCAATAATGTTCTGGAAAGAGAAGGGGCAATTGTTACCTCTGTGGAAATTTCTTCTAAGATTAAGGAATTATGTGAAACCCTTTCTGGACTAGATCCGTTAGAGTATTCTAGGGTTTGTAGGACAGAGAAGGATAATCCAGAATGGCAAAAAAAGATTGACAGAAAATTAACAGATGAGCAAAGAGAAGAAGCCATTAAATTTGGGAAAATAATGTCCCAATGTTTCAAAACTTCTGGGCAGCAATGTAGATGTGAAGAAATACCTTTCACAGAATTTGCTGAAATGTGTTCAATAGCTGCTTCCTTAGCTGTGCAATGCGAGACAGAAGGAAATGAAGATGCATGTGAAAAACTGGATAATTTAGAAATGCCTGAACTTCCTCCTCATTTGCAGGATGTTTTTGATTCTTTGGAAGGGGATATTGTAGAATCACAAATTGAATTGCATATGCCCAGAGAATGCAGAGAAGCGGGCGCCACAAGCCCAAAAGAATGCACGAGAATAATGATTCAGACAAATGCTCCTGAAGAATGCAGGGACGCTTTATTAGAAGCAAACCCCCAGAATGAAAGAGAAGCACGAGAAATTTGTGAAAAAATTATGTTTGAGCTAAATGCTCCTGAAGAGTGTATTGAAAAAGGTTTGACAAATCCAAAAGAATGCGGAAAATTAATGTTCCAATTGAATGCTCCTCAGGAATGTTTGGATGCAGGTTTGACTGGAGAAAGTAGGGGAGATGAAAAGAAATGCAGGGTTATTATGGAAGGAAGCAGGGAAGGAAGAGAACAGGGTTTTAAGGGGTCTGAAGGTGGATTTGGAGGAGCCAATTGCCGAGGGATAACAGACTCTGAAGAAAGATTAAGGTGTTATGATTCTGCATCACAGGGAGCTAGAGAGTATAACGAAGAGCGTAGAGGAGAAGAACCTCAAGGAGAATGGCCAGAGCCATGCCAACAAGCTAATACACTTACAAAAGAGTCTTGTGAACAGATAATGAAGCAATTTGGAGAACAGCAAAGACAGGAATTTATAGAGTCGCAGCCAGGGCAGGAATTTAAAGAACCATCGTCAACTACATCTGGTGAAGGAACAACTACAACCACAACAACCCAGACAGAACCAGCAACAAGCGAAAGTCCGATTACGTCTAATGAAGGAACAACTTCTGATAGCTTGGGTACGATTACTGGTTCTGTAATAAGGAGTAACAATGACTTCTTCAATTATTATTTTAAATAAAAAGATTTAATAATTAATAACTTTTTATGTGGTAATGGTAATGAGTGCTGAAGAAAAATTTGAACTAATTAAAAGAAATACTGAAGAGATTGTGACTGAAGAGGAGATGAAAGCCCTTTTGAAAAAAAAGAAAAGTCCAAGAGTTTACTGTGGATATGAAACAAATGGACCCCTACATCTAGGACATTTCGTTACAATAACAAAACTTATCGATTTGCAGAAAGCGGGCTTTAGTGTTGTGATTCTTCTTGCAGATGTTCATGCTTTGTTAAATAGGAAGGGTCAAGAAGAAGAAATAAAGAAAGAAGTTGAAAATTGGAAGAAAACAATAAAAGCCATAGGGATTAAGGCAGAAGTGGTTGTAGGAAGTGATTTTGAGTTTAAGAAAGAATATCAAATGGATGTGATGAAACTTGCACAAGACTCAACCATTAATCGTGGATTAAGAAGCATGCAAGAAATTGCAAGGGACGTTGAAAATGCAACAATCTCTCAACTGTGGTACCCTTTAATGCAAGTTGCTGACATAAAACACCTAAATGTTGATGTTGCCCTCGGAGGACTGGAGCAGAGAAAAATTCACATGATCGGAAGAGAGATGTCTAAGACTCTAGGGCACAACTTTGTTGCGTTGCATACTCCATTAATCACTTCTTTGAAAGGACCTGGACAGAAGATGTCTAAGAGTGTTCCTGGTTCAGGGATTAGTGTTACAGATTCTCTTGAAGAAATAAAGAAAACAATCAAAGATGCTTACTGCCCTGATAAAGATAGTAAAGACAACCCTCTTTTACAGATTTCGAGATTAATCCTCTTTCCAAGATTCAACGAATTGGAAATAAAAAGAGATAAAAAATTCGGGGGAGACTTGAAACTTGAAAATTATCCAGAATTAGAAAAAATTTACGTGGCGGGCAAATTACACCCTCTAGATTTGAAAAATATGACTATCGAATACCTTTGGAAGATAATTGAACCTATAAGAAAAGGTTGGAAATAGTTATCTCGTCTTAAATTCGATAATATCCATGTCTTTAAGCACGTGATGAAGTCCGACTATTTGCCCAGGGAATTTTGAACTTGGACCCCAAATTCTTGTTTCTTTAAGGACAGATAAATTTTTTAGAACTTTTTTTGCAACATTTTGTACTGTTGAATTTTTTTCTAAGACAAAAGGTTTTTCCGACTTTTGCTTTCCTGGTTCTTTTGTGAAAATACGCATCTTTCCAAATGCTTGAAAAAGTTTCTCCTTTAGTACTAAGAGACCTTCCCCTGTTTTTGCTGAGACTAAAACAAAATTGTATTTTTTTGAGGAAAGAGTTGCAGATACCTTCCTTATTTCGCTTTCTGTTAGAGTATCAATTTTATTAAAGACAATTATTCTTTTTCCATCTGATTTTTCCAAACCCTGTTCCATGTCTTTTATTTGGCCTATTTCTGTTACAAGAACTAAGATTACATCAGCCGTATTTGCTAATCCTTTGTCATAATACTCGGAATTAAACGCAGGAATTTCTATAATCTGAATTTTGGTTCCAAGATAATCAGTTATGCCCACTATTGGATACTTTGTAGTTAAATCGTATTGGCTTATGCTTGGAGAAGCGTTTGTTAAAGAAGAGAGAAGTGAAGATTTACCCGAGTTTGTAAAACCCACAATTACCGCCTGCATGTCCTCTTTTTTAATTCCTGTTTTTGCTGAAGCTTTTCCACTTTTCTTAAGTCTATCTATCTTGTCTTTTAACTTAATGTATCTTGTTTTTAGATTTGCATTCATCTTCTCAGAAGATTTATGCTTTGGGGACTCTTTCATCATTTCTTCTAACCACTTTAGTCTTTCTTCATTTGTTTTAGCTAAGAAGAACATTGACTGTGCTTTCAAATATTGGGGGGATTGGTTTGTGGAAGCCATGGTAAGACACCTACGGTTTTTTGACCGTCAACTTCCCTAAATTTAGTTTATGCATTATCTTTTAAATATAGGCAACTTAAAAAATTAATGGACAAGCAAGAATTGACAAAAAGGGTTATGGCAAAGCCAGAACTTAAAGAACTCCCTGTGGAAGATGTTGAGATGGCAATTTCTCTTTGTGCAAAAAAAGGAAATTCTGATGAAGAAAATATTGACTGTGCAAGACAAATGCTCCATGGTGCTTATGGTGCTTTCAGTAGTAGAAAGCTATTTGTGACTTCTTCCAAGCATGGCCAAATCAGAGAAAGGACTCCAGAATGGATTTTGAAAAAACATCTTTCAACAAGAGAAAGACTGCCCCACTATAATGAAATTTATGATAAAATCTTGATAAATTCCAAGATGACTATTTTTGATTTAGGCGCTGGTGTTAATGGTTTCTCTCTTGGCTTTATCCCAAAGGTGAAATACGTTGGTATTGAAGGAATAGGCCAGCTTGTTAATCTAATGAACATGTATTTTAAAAAACAAAAACTTGACGCAAAAGCAATTCATCTAAGCTTATTTCAATTAGAAAAAATAAAGAGTTTAATAAAAAAGGAAAAGGGAAAAAAAGTTGTTTTCTTGTTCAAAGTGCTTGACTCTCTTGAAACATTAAAGAGGGATTATTCTAAGAATCTACTTTTAGAGGTTACTCCTTTAGTTGAAAGAGTAGTTGTTAGCCTTGCAACCAGAAGTATGATCTCAAGAAAGCCGTTCAACGTCAAAAGAAGTTGGATTGTTAAATTTATCCAGGAAAACTTTAAAATCACAGATGATTTCGAAATCGGAGGAGAAAGATACGTTGTCTTTGAAAATAAAAAGAGAAAATGAAGCCTAAATTTTACAGAAAAGTTTTGAAGAATGGAATGACTGTTATTCTTGAAAAGAGAAACCTTCCTGTTGTTAGTGTTGCTTTTGCGGCTAGATGTGGTGGAATAAACGAATCTTCTTCTGAGAAGGGTATATCTCATTTTGTTGAGCATCTTTTATACAAAGGGACTCCCAAAAGAAATTCAAAAAAAATATCTGAGGAAATTGAAAAAAATGGAGGAATTCTTAATGGTTTTACTGATGAGACGGTTACTGCCTATTGGTGTAAGATGCCGAGCAAGCACATTAACACTGCATTAGACGTTCTAAGTGATATGGTAAAAAATCCCTTGTTTGATGAAAAAGAAATAGAAAAGGAAAAACAAGTTATTTTTGAAGAAATTAAAATGTACAAGGACAGTCCCTCAAATTATGTCTTTCATGAAATTCAGAGATCTTTGTACAAGGAACCTTTTGGTTCTCCTCTGATTGGTACTGAAAAAACATTAAATTCTTTGACGAGAGAAAAAATAATTGAAAGATTTAAACAAGTTTATCAACCAAACAAGATGATACTCTGTGTTGTTGGAAATGCAGACTTTAACAAACTTGTTCAATTTGCTGAGAAGAATTTTGGAAATAAAAAAGGAAAAGTCCCTTCATTTAATATTTTAAAAAGAAACGAATCAAAAATACTAAAGAGAAAAGGAATAGACCAAGCAAATCTTATTTTTGCATATCATGTTCCATGCTCAAAAGAAAAGAAAAGCCATGCAGCACATGTGCTGAATACTTTAATGGCTGATGGAATGTCTTCAAGACTATTTAGTGAGATAAGGGAGAAAAGAAACCTTGCCTATTCTGTTAAAGGAGGTTCTTCTATCCTGAGAGATTTTGCTTATAATATAATATATGCTGGAACAAAAAAAGAAAATGTTCAATTGATAAAAGAAATAATCCTTGAAGAATTCAAAAAAGCGTCACAAGACATCAGCGAAAAAGAACTGAATTCAGTTAAAGAACAGATGGTAGGAAACTATCACATCTCTATAGAAGATTCTCAGCATCAAATGGTAAATCTTCTCATGCATGAAATTGATGGAAGTGCTAAAGATGCTTATGAATTCGAGAAGAAAATTAGAAAAGTTAAATTAGCTGATGTCAAGAGTTTGGCGAAGATTAAGAAGTACAGCTTTTTTGCACTTGTTCCTGAGTAAAAGAACAGACAATTTAGGTGATTAGAGATTTGATACTTCTTTTTTTATTCCTGAGAGTTCTGTAGTTATTGAAGTTAAAGCCTCTTTTAGGTTTTGATTTAATTCTTTAAGACTTTCAGAGATTTCCTCTAGAAGGATGTCTGTTTTTGAATCTTTCATCCCTTCTTATGAAGTGCTTTTTTTATAAATTTTTCTGAAGATTTATAAATTGTATTTCCTTTAATACAAAATGAACAAGAAACTTTTGCTGTTAATTCTTTCAGATGTGTTAATTCTCAGCAGCTTCGGTTTGCTTGGACCTATCTTTGCAATATTTATTACTAACAACCTCGAGGGGGGAAGCATTGTGGCTGCAGGAATGGCAACAACAATCTTCTTAGTTGTTAAATCATTTGCCCAATTGCCCCTTTCAAAATTTATTGATAAAGAGAAGCACAAGACGCGCTCACTTCTTCTCGGAACTTTACTGATAATTACTGTTCCTTTCATTTACATATTTGCAAAAAGTGTCAACACTATCTTTATTGCACAAGCCGTTTACGGTCTTGGAGCAGCATTAGCATATCCAGCGTGGTTTAGTTTGTTTACAGCTTACATTGACCATAAGCATAAAGGATTCGAATACACTCTTTGGAGTACTGCGGTTGGAATAGGCTCTGCAATAGCTGCATTTTTCGGTGCAAAAATCGCAGATATTCTTGGCTTCAGAACTTTATTCCTTTGGGTTGGGATTGTTGCATTTTTGGGCTTTTTACTTTTGATTATCCTTGACAGATTTGAAATGGTCAAAAGAAGAAGGGAAACTCCTAAAAAAGTGACAAGGAGAAAGAAGAAAAGATAACCCACCTTTAAATTAAGAGTAACTAATTTTATAAGTGGCATTTTCCTTATTGTATTTTAATGGACTTCGTTGAAAGTATTGATTCTAAAAAATTAGAGAACTTAGCTATTTCTTTTGCAGATGTTGTTTTGAGGATAAACAAAAGACAGTCTATTTCTAAAGTGAATCTTTATGGGCGCGAACAAGAAATCTTGGTTAGACTGGGAAAGTCAATGGAACAACACTTTAAAGAAAGAAAAGCTGACATTTCTGTCGGTTATGGCTCTGCAGGATATAGTATTGATGTAGGATATTTCATGCGTCGTTAATTCTTAGTACTTCGAGTCAATTATTTCTTTAACTAATTCTGCCTTTTTTCCTAAAACTTTCTTTAGCTCATCTTCAGAGGCATTGATTATTTCCTTAATTGTACCAAATTTCTTAAGAAGTTTCTTTGATGTTTTTGGGCCTATGCCTGGGAAGCTTTCAATTATGAATTGCATCTGCTCCTTCTTGTTAAGCACTTTTTTTCTAACATTTAATGGAAGTTCTTTATCTTTTCTTTTTGCCATTACTGAAATAAATTTTGCAGTATCTTCATAGTTTTTTGTAAAGATTATTGGAACTTTATGCCTTAATAAAATTGACAGAAGAAAACCTCTAATAGAGTTAGGATGCATTCTGGTTAAACTTTCAGAGTCAGTGTAAAGTTCTTGTTCATCTATTCCTTCAACAATGAGTAATTTGTCATCGTACTGCTGCAACTCTTCAAGTTGTCGCAAAAGTCTACGAGAGACCATTGACGAAATAAAATCAGAAACAGTTTTTCTTTCAATGACAATACCTTTTACAATATAATCTCCAACTTTTAATGCTTGAAATTCTACTTCTAAACCTAGAGAGATTAATTCAGAGATAACCAAAGAATTCTTTTCATGTACATCTACAATTATTTTTGGCTTTTCTTCTGCCTTGCCTGATTTTTCCTGAGAATGTTCTTTATGGGAAAAGATGTTGAATATTGTTTTCATTTTATCTTTAATTTAAATTTTTATTTAAAGAACTATTCTTCTTTCCCATGTGCATGACTCTCTTTTATCCCTTCATTTGTCATCTCAATAAAATCAGCTTTTCCTATTAAATCAGCCATTTCTTTTGCACCAACGTAAGTCATTCCTGAGGATAAACCCCCAAGGAATTTTTTAATTAGATGTTTTACTGGTCCTTTATACGGAACAAGAGTTCTTTCCCCCTCCACACTTATTATTTCCCTGTCTCCTTCGCCATCCAGCTCTTTTTTCTTTAGAGAAACTTCATAACTCGCAGAACCTCTATACTCTTTGAATTTCTTCCCATCAATTTCCACTATTTGTCCTGGAGTTTCATCCGTACCTGCCAGAACAAATCCCATCATAACATTACTTGCTCCTGCTCCGATTGCTTTCACAACATCAGCTGGTTTTCTTATTCCACCATCTGCACAAATTGGAATTTCTCCTTTAGTTGCTTCATAAGCATCCATTATTGCAGTCAGTTGAGGAACTCCAGCACCAGCCATTAATCTTGTTGTGCATAAAGAACCAGGACCTATTCCAACTTTTATTGCATCTGCCCCCTTTGTAAGAAAATATTTTGCTGCATCTTTTGTTGCAATATTTCCTGCCATAACATCTATTTGAGGATAATTCTTTTTTAGATAAGTTAAAGTTTGTCCAGCATATTTTGAATGTCCGTGAGCAATATCAATAACAAGAATGTCTACTCCTGAACTTACTAAAGCTTCTGCCCTCTTTTCAGTATCCTTAATCCCAATAGAAGCAGCACATAAAAGCTCAAGAGATTTAACCTTTCTTACCTCTTCTGCTTGTTGTTCTATAAGCATGAACCTATGAAGGATACCTAAACCACCCAACTTTCCGAGAGCGATAGCCATTTCAGATTCGCATACCGTATCCATATTTGATGCAATTAAAGGAATATCAATGTAATGATTTCCTGTTATTCTTGTTCTAAAATTAACATCTTTTCTGGACTCTACCTTATTGTATTGTGGAACAACTAAAACATCATCGAAAGAATAACCCTTTCCAATAATTCTTGCCATGCTTTATTACTGCAACTAGCCTCTTTTTATAAATTTTGGTGGTTTTGTTTAAGACGGGTTAAGGTAATTCTTTTTGTACTTCTGATTTTTCTGCTTTCGTAAAACCATCTTTAATTGAGCTTATCGCAGAATGCATCTTTTTCTCTTTTGCTTTTGAGATGTAAAAGTATGCTTCGTCACGGGTTTTTCTTGTTATTAACATGATTATTTTTCCGTCGATTAATCGTGCTGTTCTTCCTCCACGTTGTATTGTTCTGATTGCTGATGGAACGGGTTCGTAAAATATTACGATGTTAACTTCAGGGATGTCTAAGCCCTCTTCTCCTATAGAAGTGGCACACAAAACATTAGTTTTTCCAGAAGAGAAATCTACTATCACTTGTCTCTGTTCTTTTTGACTCAACCCAGATATGTCTTTGACTCCTGTTTTTTTGTTAGTTTCTGTATCTGTTTTCTTTGTTTGCCCAACGAAAACTTTCGAGTGCAAACCTTGAATCTCATTTATCTTGCTAGAAATCATCTTTGCAGTGTCTCTAAATTGAGTAAAGACAATTATTTTTACGTCTTTGTTTTTTTCTTTTTCTAAAGTAACAAGTTCAACCAACTTCAGAACTTTAGGATGCTCTAAACCAGATGCAAGAGCTTCGTTTGATTTCATGAAGACATAATTAAATTCAGGTTTTGAAACAAGGCGAACAACACCTTTACTTTCTTTGGCTGCTGCCTTTCTGAACAACTCTTTAAGGTACTTGTTAAATCCAGCGTGAGTTTGTGTTTCTAAAAGTTCTATTGCGTGTTGTATCTTTATCGCTTGGGCACATGCACTGACTGAAAGAAGAATGTTAAAATTTTTATTTCCTTTCGCGATGTCTAAGAAGAGTTTTTTCTGGAGTCTTATCAGTTCAGATTTTGTTGGAGCTCCAAAAAGAGTTCTTCTTCCTCGTAACTCTGAGATGTACTCTTGGAAAAGTCTCAGAAGAGAGTCTCTCATCTTAACAAAATCTTCCGGGAGATCAACCATTACTTTTTCTGTTTCTAATTCTTTTAAATAATTTTTTACATCAGGACTCTCTCTCGTACGCAACTCTACGGCTTCTATTGAAAGATTTCTACAAATTTCTTTAATTCGAGGTGCTTCACTTCCTGGGGAAGCAGTCATTCCAAGAATTCTAGGGTTTGTTGATTGCTTCTTGTATCTTTCTGCAACGTAATTGTAATCATAGTTGTTTATGCATCTATGTGCTTCATCTTCAATTAGAAGACAGACTTCTTTTAGGTCATACAATCCCTTCTTTACATCATTTGCAATGCACTGGGGTGTAGAGAAAATGATATCCGATGTTTGCCATATCTTTTTTCTATTTGCAGCATCTACCTCTCCAGTAAATAACTGCATATCTCCGAAGAGTTCTGGAAGGTATTCCTTGAAGTATCTCAAATGTTGTTCTGCTAAAGGTCTTGTTGGAGCAAGAAAAACAACTTTCTCTCCCGGAAATTGTTTCATCCTTTCAATTGTTAGCATAAGGGCAATGAGGGTTTTTCCCAACCCTGTTGGAAGAACTACTAAGCAATTCTTTTTTATACATGTTTCAAGAATAGCTTTTTGATATTCTCTTGGAGTAACGTTTTGTAAAAATTCCATATTAACGATAAATCTTTTTTAGATAAGTGTTAATCAATAAACCCCTATATAATGTTTCTTCTTGTTAATCTTTATCTTTTTTATTAAATTCTTTTTTCTAAAGAATTATACAAGGAAGAAAGCATAACTAAGTCCTATTAATGAGAGTGCTGCTAACAAACTCCACAAGACAATATTTCCGAAAAATATTTTATTTCCATCTAAGTCGGAAAATGGAAGCATGTTAAAGAAGACATAATAGATGTTCAATCTTGAGAATTCTGAGAAACCAAGAAGATAACCAATGAAAGCAAATATTAAGTTGGCGAAAATTCCAACAGCAGCAATATACCCTATATGTGACTCCGTCATCTCAGAGTATGAATAAAGACCATGTCTTTTTGCAGCTCGGTATGCTTTAGGTTTTACTTCGAAGGTAAGAGCAGCCATCCACACAAATCTCCCAAGAGATAAAATCCCAAAGATTATTGGAAGGAATATTCCTGCTGGAAAAGGTCTATTAAGGTGTTGTCCAGGTCTGAGTCCAAATCTTTGTACTTTCCACAATTCAATTTCTATTTCAGAATCCATATAAAAACTTCCAATCTTTTTAGCGAGAACATTTATGAAAACCACAAGAAAAACAGAAAGAAGTGCAAAAAGAAAAGTTTCTATTCCATTAAAAAAACTTACTGCCAGTGTGAGAATTATGGTTGCAATAACAATCGAAATGGTTTCTTTCTTGTTTAACATGTTTTAGTCACGAATTATTTTTTTATAAAGTTTGCCATTTTTACTAAACCCTGTTTTTTAGCTTTCCCTAGATGTTTTGTTCATTTTTGTACTCGAAAACTGCTAAATAATTATGGTGGTGAATTACGGAAAAGTATTTAAATAAACTTGAATGAATTTTAATATGAGAGTAAAGAAAGTAACAGAAGTTTTGGGAGCAAGAGTCTATACGGACTCTGGAGAATACTTCGGAGAGATTGAAGAAGCTAACTTACAAGAGAACAAGATAGACGGCTGGAGAATAAGAGTTGGTGGAAGTATCATGTCTTTAATCGGTGGCGCTCGTGGTGTAATCATTCCTCATCAGTTTGTTAGAGCAATAAGTGATGTTTTCATCATAAGCAAAGCAGCACTTCCAAGTTCTGAGTCTGGAATGGGAATGGGCATGGAAGAAGTAAGTGAAGCCTAAGTTCCTAACTAATTTTTGCTAGTTATAAGTATAACATGAAAATATTTAAATACGCTTTATCATTTCTTAACTAATGGCTGAAACGATATTACAACACTGGGTTTTTACTCAGTTCATATTCCCTTTCCTTCTAATATTCTTTATAGCTTTCGGAGTTTTGGAGAAGTCAAAGATTTTTGGTCAAGCTAAACAACTTAACGCAGGTATTGCTTTTGTAATAGGTTTAATCTTTGTTGGTGCTATATTTCCTAAGCTAGTTGTTGGAAATCTTATTCTCTTTTTAACAATCGCACTTGTAACAATGTTTGTAGCACTTTTACTTTGGGGATTTGTTGCAGGTGATACTCTTAAGTTCAATGAAGCCCCAGCAGGATTAAGATATTTCATTGGATTGGTTATTGTTATTGCTACAGTTGCTGCTCTTCTTTGGGCTCTTGGGGTTCAAGGTATATTTTTTGTAAGTGTATATGATTTTGTCTTTAAGAGTGGTTGGAGCAAGGACTTTTGGACTAATGCCTCTTTTGTTGTTGTTGTAATAGCAGCACTTGCACTTGTTCTTAAACCTGGAAAGTAATTCGTAAAATATTTCTTTATATTTTAGTCTCGAAAACTATTTAATCAAAAATCGTTGTTTTTTCAAAAATACTTTTCTATAGTATAGTCTCGAAAACTATTTAAAGAATATTTGGCAAATGAGAATATGTTTAGCGGACTATTTTTAGCAATGGGTGGATTCTACGGTGGTAGTGTAGGTGACCTACTTTCTTATTGGGAGCAAGCAGGATTTTTTGCTTATGTTCTTCCATTCCTTTTGATATTCACTGTTATCTTTGGAATATTAACGAGAGCCAAAATTTTTGGAGAAGCAAATAAAGGGCTTAATGCGGTTATAGCATTAGTTATTGGGCTTTTATCTTTGCAGTTTAATGTAGTTCCAATTTTTTTCTCTGATATATTTCCAAGATTAGGTATAGGACTCTCTGTAATTCTCGTTCTTATGATACTAACGGGCCTCTTTATGCCTGCCGATCCAACACATAAGTGGAACTATCTCCTTATGGGAGTTGCAGTTATTGTTTTCTTAGTTGTCATCACAAAATCTTTTGGAGATTTGGGATTTGGAACTTCTAATATAGGATATTGGATTTATGCTAATTTACCCTTGATTACTACGGTGGTAATTGTGTTAGTTGCTATCGGTGCTGTTGTGGGTGTTAGTACACCAGCAACACCTCCTTATCCAACACCTATGTACAGAGCGCCTTAATTCTTAGTTCAGAAGTTGGGAAAGAATAAAGTATTAATGTAAAACTTACGGTTTAAGTTATATCGATTTTACTACGTTAAAAAATTATTTTATCTAAATGTTTAAATTAAAATTTTCTTATTTCTTAGAATGTTTTTTTGCTGCTGGCTTTTGAGATTTGTGAACAACTGTTGTTTTCTTTTCAATTCTATGTGTAGTATGTTGGGGCTGTGATTGAGTGTGATGTTGTTGTGCAAGGTGTTGCGTTTGATAATGTTCTGCGCCAGAATGTTTTTCTGCAACCTTATTTACAATCTTACTGAAGGAATCTTCAACCATTTCCATTTCTTTTTTAACAGTGTCCAACCCCCTACCATAAGAACCCACTTTTTCAAGTATTGCTATCTGAAGTTTGTCAATCGAGGCTTCTAATCTTGCAAGTCGATGAGAAATGTTTTCTATCTTCGTTTCTGAGAGAGTTTTGAATTCAATTAAAGATTCAAGTTGTTTTACTGCTCCTTTCATTCTTTCTGCAAAGACTTGTTCCGAAATCTCTATTATAGTGTCTGTATCTGAAGAAGCCATTGCCCCTGGTTGATACTCTGAACCTTCTTGTTGAGTATATTCTTGTGGTTGGTATTGATACCCCTGTGCTTGAGTATTATAATTACCTGCGTCTTCTTGAGGTTGTGGAACGTATACCTCTTCACCCTCCTCTTGATGGAGTGGAACATAACTTCTTTGTTGCATGAAAGCAGGTAACCCTCTGGGTGGGGGTGTTAAATCTTCGTCAGAGATTGAACCTTCTGTAGGAAGGTCTTCTGCTGTGTCTGGTCTTAGAATTGATCTTTCCATTCCTTCATCGTTTCCATTTCCAGAAGAAACTGCCCCCTTTATTTTTGCCTGACTAAGAGCTTCGCTTATTGCTTTTGGGGAAATGCCTTGTTCTTTTAGGATGCTTATGATATCAGAATCAGAAGTTCCTTTACTTTTCAAATCCATTACCTGTTCTAATGTTCCCATTTTTATATAAGTTATTTTGGTTTTATTTAATTATCTTTTAATTTTTCAAATCTTTTTTTAATACAAAATTAAGAGGTTGAAACATCTTCGCTTGCTTTGAAAGAATTTCAAGGTCCTCTTTTCTTGCAAATTTGGAAAATTCCTGAGATGCTGTTTCTAAAAAAGAAACAAGTCTGTTCATTGTAGACTTAATAATTTCTAAATCTCTTTTTATTTCAAGGATGTCAGAGTTTGTTTTTTCCTTTGTTTCAACAAGATTTTGTCCTATAAGAAGAAGCCTGTCTTTTATCATTCTCTGCTTTTCTTCTAAGTCTCGGAGCTTTGTTGCAAATTCAGAAGTAAGTTGTCCACCTTGAGAATCACCATAATTTTGTTCACCCGCCATTATAACTAGAGGAGAAAACGGTTTAAATTTGTTGTGCTTGTTATGTTAACAAAAACGGAAAACAATTTAAATCTGAATTTGTTTAAGTCTAAAATGAAAAGAGGGCTGTTCTTTAGTGTAATCTTTATACTGATTCTTGTTTCTTCATTTGCTTCCGCAAATTTTTTAACTAATTCTTTTGGAAAAATTACTGGGAGTGTCATTCGATCATGCGAGACTAATGATGACTGTAATACGGATCAATACTGCAACTGGCTTGGTTTTTGTTCTACTTCTTCATGCACCTCCGGTTGGAGTTGCGGAGACTGGTCTGCTTGCGGAACAAATAGCCAACGTACGAGAACGTGCACTGATTTGAATAACTGTGCTTCGGATAAACAAGAGACAGACGCTTGTACCTATGTGGCCCCACTAAAGGCATGTACACCTACAGACTCATTTTGTGCAGGGGGTGGTGTAGGTGATGAAATGTGTTCCTATTACAGAAATGTTCCTTTAGTATGTGTTAAAGATACAGTAAATAATTGTATTAAATTTGCAGATAAAACTGCATGTACTTCAACACAAAAATGTGAATATGACTTAAATACAAAAAAAGCAAGTTGTGTGCAAAATGCCGGAACAGGATGTCCAACAACAGCATGTACTGTTGGAACAAAAAAGTGTGGTGGGGCAAGTGGGGCGCAAATACAAACATGTGTAGTAACATCTTCAACAAATAGTTGTGGTGTGTGGGGTACTGCAACGGCATGTACTACGGCAGGACAAACTTGTCAAACAACAAATAATGTTGCAGAATGCAAAACAACTGCGGCTGCATGTACTCCTAATTGCAATCTCCCGGATTGGTCAACAGTATCATGTGTAAACAATCAGCAAACAAGAAGTTGTACTTCTTCCAACTGTGCTACTCCTAAAACAGAAACCCAAGGTTGCATTTCAACAACTCCTCCAACATGTCAATGGGGATACGAAGACATAAGCAAAGCCTTTTGTTATGATGATGGAAGGAAAAGAATACTTGCAACTCAAACGAATGCACCATGTACTGGAAATCCAGATAATACAAAATGTTCTGCGACGGGAGGATGGAAAAATAATGTTCCTGGTACACAAGGATGGTCTTGTGATGTTGGTTCTTGTACTCCTACGGGAACAGCAAACAAGTGTGGATGGAATGGATGCTTTCCCGCTGTTGGCACTACTGACCCTAATTGTAAAACTCCAGATGGAGAATTAATTATTAATGATCCTGCAGGATGTTATTGTGATTATGCTGGTTGTTTTGGTACTGGAGGTGGATGGAAAAATTACGCATGCTTGAATTTTGCACCATCTAGTGGATTAAGAGTTGGGATAGCAAACGGAGATATTTCTATGGCAATGATTGGGCTGAGCAACAGTTGTTCTCAAATTCAAAATGAAGCAGGAAATGTTGTTGCGAATTATCTTCTTGGTTATTATTATTTTGAAGTTCCTTTAGGTTCATCAACGAACGGTCCCCCATCCGGGTGGTTGGAAAGGTATAACTTTGTAAAAGCACTTGATTCTTCTAAAAAATCACTTGTTGCCCAATCAGTTTCTAGAGTATGCCAAAATATGAATATCCCTCAGTGTTCACAGAAAATGGCTGATATAGGATTGGTTGGAGACGGTTATGGCTCTTCATGGAGACAGTGGAGATTGGACCAAGCTCTTTCATCTTGTTTTGTTTATGGAATAGGAAGTGCAACTGTTTACGGAAATGGAGACATAAAAATTTTAGCACAAGATTTGTTAATTGGAAATGCTTTTGATCCTACTTTAGATTTAACATCACAATCTTTCAAAACAAGATGCCAAGATCTTTTGAAAGGCGGAACAGAATGCACTGCAACGAATACTTTAGCAGTATGCGGAAATGCAAAAACGTGTTATGGTGGATTGTGTTGTACTCCGGCTCCTTCAGCAGCCACTTGTCCTCCGCACATAATGTACTCTATAGCATGCGACAGTAGTAATAAACAAACAAGGACATGTGGTTCGTGTGATTCTGTTATTACAGAAAAAAGAGATTGTCCTGCTTTTTCAATTGTTTCAACTTCGCCCTCTGGAACGTTGGGTGGATATACTGGTTCTGGATATATGAATTGTCGACAGGATGAGGCAACTATCATAGTTTGGCCTAATCGAATTTCTGAGTGTAGATATTCTAAAACAAGTACAGACTACAACTTGATGAAGTCTATGCCCTCTGTTACAAATGTTGGGGATAGATTAGACATCAGAGCAGAAGTTCCTATCTCTGTCGGGCTTAACACGTTTAATGTTAAATGTAAACTTACTGGTACAGAAACCTATGCTACAAGCACAATATCTTTTACAAATCCTTCTGCTTACTGTTCTTCTAATCCAACCTCTTCTTCTGCTCCAACCCTTGATTTTAATTATGGCGGTTCTTATGCTCCTGTTAGTGTGGTCTCTGGTGGTTCAGTAGTTTTAAACTGGAGTGCAACTAACATCAATAGATGTCAGATGTTTAGGAATGGAACACTGTATAACGATAATGTTTTCAATTCTTATGGTTTAGTTACTCCAAGCCAGAAAGGTATATTCTGTGTTGGATGTGTCGGTGGGGGAGTAATAAACAGTTCTAAGTTTACTTTAACGTGTAATGGTCCTGGTGGCACTGTTTCCAAAGATATGACTGTTAATCCAAATAGAGCATCTTCTGGCACAGCAGCTTTAATAGACACTATTGCTCCAAAAATATCAAGTGGAAAGCCGAGTGGAACTCTTCTATCAGAAACGACTCAAACTACAATATCTACAGAAACTGACGAAGAATCTAGATGTAAATACGCATTAACATCAAAAGTTGAATACGATAAAATGCCAAATTCATTTACTTATACTTCCAATTCACAGTATAAAGTTTCTCATAGCCGAGCGGGTTTTTTAGTGTCAGCAGGCACAAATAAAGTTTATATAAGATGTGTTGACCTCGCTGGAAATAAAGATACGGAAGACTACATGTTAACTTTTTCAACAACTTCTTCTAGCTTAGTAAACTCTCCTTCAGCATCTGCTGCTGTTGCTAGCTCTTCAACACCTTCAACATCTAAAAGAAGTTCATCTGAAAATTGTAATGGATGTTTAGTTGGGCAAAAATGTTACAATTTGGGGCATAGGTCTAACATAGACTACTGCTCTGATGAAACAAAATTCGTAAGACAAAAAAATGTTGATGAATCTTGTGGAAATAACTTCGAATGTAAGAGCAATCTTTGTTCAGAAAGTAAATGCACTGAAGTGAACGTAGGTTTCTTTAAAAAATTAGTTCGATGGGTTAAAGGAGTATTCGGAGGAAATTAGAAACTAAATTCTTCCTAACATAAAATATTTTAAAGTCCTTTAGTCTTTTGAGTACATAATGGCGCAAACAGGTGGAAAAGGAGGACAAACACTTTATTCTTACGAAGTTAGGCGTGAAGGGGGAGAAGACATTCTTTACATAAATTATATGGGCGCCCCGTTTGTTCCAAGCCTTGCTGAATCTCCAGAGGTTATGGAAAAAACTGTTGATGCTCTTGCTGAAAATCCAAATGTTTCAAGAGTTGTTTTTCTTCAACAAAAAAACTACAACTATGATTTCAAAGAAACAAATTTTTTGCTTGAGATTGCTCACTTTTACACATACCTTGTTCAACAAGAAAAAATTCTCTCGAAAGATAAACTAACAACTGGACATGACCAATTTTTTCCCAATAGGTATAATGAAATTTTTACCTTCCTTTCCTTTTTGAAAAGAGATTCTATTTCCGCTTACTTTGAGTTAAGGAAAATAATTCTTCAAGCAAGAATAAATCTTGAAAAAATAGGGGCACAATACAGAAATGACCAATCTAGTTACATAAGCTTGTTAGAAAAAACTTTGTTGATGATGGAAAAACTGAGCCTCATCAGCGAGGCTATTCCTTATATGCAAGATTACAAAAAAGGAAGTAGAAACATATACGAAAAACTTTTTCGGCCTGATGTTATCCCTAATTTTACATTTACAAGACTTATTTCTGATTTGCCGGAAGAAGCAGAGATTGTAGACCAGTACGAAATCTCAAGTGAGGATTACGATACTTCTCTTGTAACTATTTTAAAAAAAAGAGATGAGCCAAAATTAATTTACCATTTAGTGCCTCCGGAAAATATTTTACCCGAGGATCAAGGAATGCTTTTGAATTTAGCAAGAGGAGTATTGATAGAACACCAACCAAAGGCAGAGGAATTTACAGATACTGAAAGAACAAGACAAGTTTTTTTTAATATTTCAAAAGATTTACTCCAAGATTTGGCGCAAAGCAAAGATTTGAAAGTTTCTTATCAAGACCTGAACAAACTGGCAACAATTCTTGTAAGGCATACCATAGGTTTTGGGCTTATTGAAGTTTTACTCCAAGATAAAAAACTTCAGGATATTTCTTTGAATGCACCGGTTTCAATGATTCCTATTTTTGTTCGTCACCAAGAGTTTGACGAATGTTTAACAAATATAATTCCAAGTCAAGATGACATAGACTCCTGGGCTGCGAAATTTAGATTAATTTCTGGGAGGCCGTTAGATGAAGCAAATCCAATACTTGATACTCAACTTGAGCTAGGAAGTTCTTCAAAGCTTGGGCAAGTTAGAGCGAGAATAGCGATAGTACAAAGGCCGTTGAGTCCAGATGGGCTGTCGTATGCAATTAGAAGACATAGGGAGGAGCCTTGGACATTACCTTTGTTTGTACAAAATAAAATGATAAATCCTCTTGCTGCAGGTTTTCTAAGTTTTTTGGTTGATGGTTCGAGAACACTACTTGTGGCTGGTACAAGAAGCAGCGGAAAAACTAGTTTGCTTGGAAGTTTAATGTTGGAAATTATTCCTAAGTATAGAGTAATAGTTATTGAAGACTCCTTAGAACTTCCCGTTGAGTCTATGAGGAAATTAAAATATGACATCCTCAGAATGAAAGTTCGGTCTGCGCTTTTGAAAACAACTACGGAAGTTTCTGCCGATGATGGAATAAGAACCAGTTTAAGATTGGGGGACAGCAGTTTGATTATAGGAGAAGTAAGAAGCGTAGAAGCACAGGCGCTTTATGAAGCAATGAGGGTTGGTGCTTTGGCGAATGTAGTTGCAGGAACGATTCACGGTGCTTCACCTTATGGGGTTTTTGACAGAGTTGTTAATGACCTTAAAGTTCCTGCTACGAGTTTTAAAGCAACGGACATAATTATCGTAGCAAACCCGATAAAGACCGCAGATGGATTGCACTCTTGGAAAAGAGTTGTTCAAATTTCCGAAGTTAGAAAACATTGGAAAGTTGATCCTTTAGAAGAAAAAGGGTTTGTTGATTTGTTCAAGTATAATGTTGAAACCGACGAGCTGGAGCCGACGGAAGATTTGATTAATGGCGACAGTGAGATTATCAAAGATGTTGCTTCTAATGTAAAAGGTTGGGCTGGAAACTGGGATGCTGTTTGGGATAATATTCTGCTAAGAGCAAAAATTAAGGAAGAAATTGTGAATACTGCAAAGAGAATAAATAATTATAAAATTCTCGAAGCAGAGTTTAATGCACAAGCAAATCATGCGTTCCACAGAATTTCTGACGAAGTTCGACAAGAAATTGGATTACCTCTAATGGAAAAAGTTTATCCTCTTTGGCTGAAGTGGTTTAGTGAGGAATTAAAGAAGCAGAAGGTGTGAAGGTTGTTCTTAAGTTAACATTTATTAATTAGTTTTTATTCTCTATATCATCTACAAAAGAGTTGAAAATGCCACCTGAAAAAAAAGAAGTTGATGACATTCTTAGAGAATATGGAAGTAAGATAGACTCACAAGTTTCCACTTTTAATGCTCGTGGCGTTGGTTCCGGAGATTACAGCCAGTCTTATGTTAAATTTAAAGACGAGATGGCACCAGAGACTTCAAGATATGAAAAATGGTGTAAAAGCCTTGGGAATCTTATCAAGTTAAAAGTTTCAGAAAAGGACGAAGCGAAAATTAGAAGACAACTTGAAATAGCACATCTTGATTTAGAAGCTTGGCAACCTTTGACGCTAAGCGTAGTTTCTTTCCTTAGTGTTTTTTTCATAGGGCTTGTCTTATCCTTTTCAATAGTCTTAATTAATGGAAATCTTGCTTCTTTTCCGTTCTTATTTTTCTTTCTAATGTCTGTTCTTTCCTTCTTTGCATTCTATTTTATGAAAGATTATCCGGCAAGACTTGCGAATAAATGGCGGTTGAAGGCAAGCAGTCAGATGGTTCCAGCAATATTGTACATTGTTGTTTACATGAGACACACTTCAAATTTAGAGAGGGCTGTAGAGTTTGCTTCAGAACATTTAAGCTATCCATTAGCTTTAGATTTCAAGAAAGTTTTTTACAATGTTCAAATAGGAAAATTTTCAACGATAAAGGAAAGTTTAGATAACTACCTTGAAACATGGAGAGATTATTCTGTCGAGTTCATTGAAGCATTTCATTTAATTGAAAGCAGTTTGTATGAGCCTGATAATTCTCGTAGAATTTTGAGTTTGGAGAAATCCTTGCGAGTTGTTCTTGAAGGAGTTTATGAAAAAATGTTGAAGTTCACTCATGACGTTCGGAGCCCATTAACAAACGTTTACATGTTAGGGGTTGTGCTTCCTACTTTAGGATTGGCGTTATTACCTCTTGCAACTGCGATGCTTGGAGGAATGTTGACTTGGATTCATATTTTTATTCTGTTTAATCTAATTGTGCCATTCTTTGTTTTCTACTTGACAGACAAAATAATCTTCTTGCGCCCCGGCGGTTATGGAGAGACTTCTTTACTTGAAAGAAATCCTCTTTACTACAAATACAAAAGTAAAAAACCTTATTGGAAAGCATTCTTTATTGCACTTCCTTTCTTAATCCTGGGAATATTACCTTTTGTATTTCAATACACTCCAATACCTTCTTGGATTGGATTGCAGAAAGATTTTACTTTTTCACAAATTGGATTAACGTTCTTTGGAAAAGAAAATTTTTTTGGCTTTTCAAATGATGCCGGAAAAATCGCTGGGCCATTCGGCGTAGGCTCTTTGATACTCAGCATGTTCATTCCTCTTGGTGCTGCGATGTTCTTTGCTATAGCTTTCAAAGATAGGACAAAAGATATGATTATTGAAAGAGAAAGAACGAAACAACTTGAAACTGAATTTAACAATTCCTTATTTCAATTGGGAAATAGAATAGGAAATGAGGTTCCTCCAGAAATTGCTTTCGGAAAAATTGCAGAGTCTTCAAAGGGTTTAGTGTCTGAGGACTTTTTTATGAGGGTTAATTATAATATAAGACAAATGGGAATGAGCGTTGAAAGAGCAATATTTGACCCTAACAAAGGTGCAATAATCTACTATCCTTCAGATTTAATTGCTACAAGTATGAGGATTCTTGTGGAATCATCGAAAAAAGGGTTACAAATTGCGGCAATAAGCATGATGAGCATTTCAGAATATGTAAAAAACATCCATCAGATTAATGAACGATTGAGAGATATGCTTGCAGAGGTTGTTTCAGACATGAGAAGCAACATGTCTTTCTTAGCTCCACTTCTTTCTGGAGTTGTTGTTGGTTTGGCTGCAATGATAACTGCTATCTTAACGAAGCTGAATCTTTCTGAACTCTCTGGAGAGTCTGCTGCTGGCTTTGGAAACATTGGAGCAATAATGAGTATTTTCGATGTTTCAAAGATGATACCCCCTTATTTCCTTCAGTTAATAATTGGGATTTATCTCATTCAGATAGTCTTCATATTAACGAGAACTCTTGTAACAATAGACTCTGGAGAAGATAAGCTTGAAAGAACGAATAAGACTGGAAAGAACCTAACAAGTGCGATGATACTCTTCTTTGTAACGTCAGTAATATCTACTCTGGCATTGTTTGTCTTAACTTCTGTTGTTCTCGGAAATTTGGGTTAAGAGTTAAATTTATTAAATCGTGTTTGTTTTTTTATCCATGAAAAAAAGAGATGTCAAAGGGATTATTCCAGACTACCTTATCTGGCTTTTAATGGCTGTTGCAATGCTCTTTATACTGACGATTACAATATTCATACTAAAAGGAAAAGGGATTTCTTTGATAGATAACATAAAGAATATTTTCAGATAAAATGACACAACTAACGGTAGAAAATTTAATCAAAATAATTATAGGTGTTCTCGTTTTCGTTGCTGTTATTTATGGAGTTTATCACTTTTTCAAAGGTTCTGTGATAGATTTTTTCAATAACACAGTCCCAGATCAGCCAGTTAAAGTGCTACTAGGAATTTTAAAATGAACAAAAAAGGGTTTCTACTTGCAGAAGAAACGTTGAAGATTGTAATTGCTGTTATTTCTATTGGACTTTTAGCCTTTCTCCTTTTTTCTCTTTATAATAATGGGAAAAATGCAAAAGATTTAGAGTTTGCGAAAGAGTCAATAGATTTTCTTGTTCAAGGAATAAACGCGGAAAGCACTTTGATAGACGTTTACAATCCTAAAGGATGGAATATTGGAACTTGGCCACATGATGTTGAGACTGGCATTGCGATGTTCAAAACTACACAATTTCAGTTTCCAAAATCTTGTTCTAATTTAGGATGGAACAAATGTATCTGCATCTGTAAAGAAGATAATGCGGAAAGTTGTGACGGTGAGGGTGTATGTGTAAACACCGAAGATAAATTTCAAATAGATGGGGGAAATATTGAAATAGCGAACCCTCCAATAACAATTAAGGTAGACTACAAAAGTAAGATAATCTCATCAGCGTAAACTTAAAAAATAAAATGGACAACATTGAAGACTTGATAAAATATTTAACTTGGATAGTGTTTTTCGGATTAGCTCTTGCAGGTGTTTATCTTTTACTTAGAAAAATAGGGATTATTGGATAAGAACATGGGCGAAAATAAAATGAACAAAAAGGCGGAAATGACAACAGCACAACTTATAGGGCTTATCGTTCTAATCGTGAGTTTTGCTATTCTTTTGTATTTTTTATTTAGGTTAAACCTTGGAGGAACAACTAATGAAGAAATTTGTAGGAATTCTGTAATCGCAGTTGATAGAACAAAAGGTACTCTTGCTTCTTTGGATTGTAGAACAAATTATGTTTGTATTTCTGGTGGAGACGACTGTTCAGAAACCTTTTCTACTAAAGTAAAAGTTAATCCTGAAAACAAAGATGAAATAATGAAGGCAATTGCTGATGAAGCCGTAAGCTGTTGGAATATGTTTGGGGAAGGGAAAGCCAATTATATTGGTCCTGTTGAAGGTGCTGGTATAACAGGGGGCGTTTATTGTGGAATTTGCTCCACAATTAGATTTGACGATAAGATCCAAGAAAAAACCCCAAAGATTACTTATTTGGAATATTATAACTTTTTACAAAGAACAAAGAAAAGTGATTATCAAACTTATTTAAATTATTTGTATGGTACTTCTGATGTTGGTTCACTAAGAGTCCAAGACGCGTTTAAAATCGTTGACATAAATAATGATTTCTTTGCGACTAGAGAAAAATACTCTTTGATTACGGGAACAGATACTTCAAAAAATCTGGCTGGTACTAGGCGTGAATTCTTTGGCGTTTACATAATACCAACTATAGAAACTCCTGCCACGAGTTGTACAGATTTCATAACAAAAGCATAAAATGAAAATTATTCACAAAAACAAAAGGGCGAATATTCTCACAGAGAATCTTATTTTTATTATTCTTAATCTTGTTTTCCTTTCTATTCTGATTTTGTTTTTGTTCTCCAAGATGGGAAGTGCAGCAGTTCTCGAGGAAAGATACTCAAAAGAAATAGCTCTTCTTATAGACTCTGCAAAACCAGGAATGACAATCAGCTTAAACATGGAAGATGCGATTAAAATTGCCAAAAAAGAAAAGTGGCCTCTTGATAAGATTGTATTTATCGAGGGCAATACAGTAAAGGTTCAGCTTCGCGAAAAAGGAGCAGAGAATCCACTGTCAAGCTATTCATTTTTTAATGATGCTAAAGTGAATGCCAATTTTGATACCACAACTAACAAAGGATATTACTTTGTGATAGGTGAAAAATGAAAATGAACATGCTAAAAAACAAACGCGGTGGAGACCAAATATTTTCTGTGTACTGGTTTGTAATCTTATTCTTAGTTGCAGCTGCAGTTGTTTACATGGCAGGTTCTTTTTATGGAAAACCATACGACATCAGAGAACTTGAAGCTAATGCCCTTACGAACAGAATTGCAGATTGCGTTTCTGTTAATGGTTATTTGAAAGAAGAAACTTTAACTCCGAGATTTTCAAATGGATTTTTGGAAAAGTGTAACTTAAATTTTGAAGTTGAGAACGTTTACGGCTGGAGAAAACAAGGGCAGTATTTTGTTGAAGTTGAAGTCCTTGATTTTAATTCCAAAACAAAGATTTCTGGCGCATCTGCTGGAAGTAGCAATCTAAAAGATTTTTGTGAACCTAAGTCAAAGAACTTTCCAACTTGTCTAGAAAGAAGCTTTTATTCCATTGATAAAAAAAATGTTCAATATCAAGTAAACATCTTGTCAATAGTAAGGAAGACAGAAAAAAATGCTAAGTAAAATAAAAATAAAAAATCGCCGTGCAGGAATAGGAGAGACAGTGACATGGTTTGTTGCAACTATTGCTATCGTTGTCATCCTTGTAATATCAATCACTGCATCTTCTTTTGCATTTCCTAAGGGAAGTGGAGTTAAAGCAATTAAGACTACGGATGTCTTGGCTTCAAAGTCATTGTTTGCTTATTCCTTAACTGAAGGAGAAGATGGGAAAACGGTTTATGAGCAAATTAAGCAAGACAAGCTTTTTAGTAAATCTAATGGGGAATTGGGGCAAAAGATTTTTATTAAATTTTACTTAGACTCAAATGAATACTCTAAAGTATGGCTAGGAGTAATTGACAACCAAGGACTTTCTTCTGAGAATAACTTCTTCGGAAAGAGGACTTTTGGTGTAAAGGAAGAGTTTTCACCTTCAAGTCCCCATGTGTCTCAAACAATTAAATTAGATGAGCAAAATAATCTCAACCTCATGCTTTACGGGAAAAAATAAAATGAAAAATCTAAGAATAAAAAACAGACGCGGAGATATTCCAATAGTAATTCTTGTGATTGGAGTCCTTGCAGTGTGCCTTCTTGCTATCTTGAGCTTTTATATTTCAAACAAAGCTACAAAAAATAACTTTAACTCAATTGACCTCCCAGAAAAAGTAGCAATAGAAAAAGAAAAGATATCTTTTTACAGCAGTGTGGGGATGAGCCAAGGCGAAATAGAACAAATCGCAGGGATTAAGACTGATGTCCAAGGAAAGTTTATTCAAATGGAAAAAGATGGTGTGTCTGTAAGGTATAATCTTCCTTAGTAGATTGTGAACAATCATGAACAAAAACATTTTTAAACAAAATAACCCTGAGTTTAATATGAATGCAAAAGATGGTGGGGGACACATTTAATATGGGTGTCAAAAAAGGCGGCGGAGTTGGATTTGGTTTATTACCTAAGCATAAGAAAGCTCAAGAGATGAGTACCACTACAATTATTTTAATAATCCTCGGAGTTATTGTTCTTGTTGTTTTAGTTTTAGGATTTAGAATGGGGTGGGATAAAGTTCTTCCGTTCTTACCTTCAAATAACGTTCAGAATGTAGTTACTGCTTGTGGTTCTGCATGTGCAACAGGAAGTCAGTATGATTTCTGTACTGCACCAAGAACTTTGAAAGCTGATGGACTTGCTGAAGCTGACAGGAAAGGAACATGTAAAACTTTCTCTTCTGATGCAAAGTACTCTGCTTATGACATCGAAGCTTGTTCTTCTATCAGTTGTGCTTAAAACTCCCCGATTAATTTTAATAGCAAACATTGTACACTGTAACTTCTACTAACTAATTTTTTATTAGCCTTGTGTTTATATTAAGCCCTTAACAACCTCATCCCAACTTTTTTAAATTGAACCTTCTTTACTGAATCATGTCAGACTATGTTTCATCAGAGAGAAGAAATAAGGGAAAAGATAAAAGAAAGGAAAGGAAGAAACATCCTTATCGAGCTGGCGGAAAGAGGAGAGTAAAAGTAAATTAGCGAAACTTTACGGAAATGTTTTTAACTCTTCCGCAAGAAATCCGCTTACTTTAGTTTGCGGATGAATTGCGGT
>ERZ1292632.542-Hain-H43-01um-R2-542-length-41394-cov-7_pt1 | contig 41394 bp, 46 predicted proteins | sample MGYA00564407_ERZ1292632 | MGnify/ENA primary metagenome ERZ1292632 (study PRJEB36523, sample SAMEA6512637) | groundwater metagenome | collected 2019-01-08 | study: AquaDiva: Metagenomics assemblies of 32 groundwater samples | reverse complement strand
AGATGCGTTCATCTTACCAGAAGAGAATTAAAATAAAAGCAGTTGACGTCGTGCCGCGAGTGTTGTGAAAAAAAGCTCGCTTTTTTTCGACAACCGAGCTAACACGACGGAATCACGAATTGATTCTCTAATAGATAGAGTGTCCTCTTATTTTAAGGTAAAAATTGAGAAATCCAGTGCGATATAACTCTACTCCAACGTAGACCATTTTCTTTAATCAGAGAACCATTCCTGATACCCAAGGAACGCTCAACATCCTCGCCATTAAAACCGACGATCAAAAGTCCACAGGCAATAGCCCAAGTTCTTTCCTTAATTTTTCCCTCCGTTGTGTTTCCAAAATATACTTCTGCCAATTGAGATGGAAGTTTAAAACAATTTTCCGCAATATTTTTTATATTAGGTATGGATGCGCCTCCGCCAGCAAGAATCACTCCTGCGGGGAGCAGGGCGTTTCTGCCAATGGACTTAAGATGTGTTTCAACTAAATCAAAGTAGTCGCCGAGCCGCGCTCTTATCACATCTTCCAGTTTCTTTTTAGGATAGGTTAATCTTCTCTCCATATCACGCTTAACTCTTTCGGCTTCTTCGGGTGAAATTTTTAAACTCAAGGCGATGCTGTTGGTAATATCGTCACTACCGACAGGAAACACTTCCAGTGAAATTAAATTATTATTTTCAAAGACGACTGTAGACAAAGTTTCTGCGCCCAGATCAACTAAAAGACAACCGGCCCTCTTTTGTTTTTTTGAAAGAGTAACAAGACTAAGAGCCACCGGCGCGGCAACCACGTCCGCAACCTCTATGCCGGCCATCTCAATGGTGCTTATGAGACTATTGAGATGATGTTCGAGACAGGTGATAAAAAGAGCTTTCACTTCGAGTTTTTCTGCCTTGAGTCCCGCCGCTTGTCCCCAGACTATTTGACCGTCAATTTTATATTCAATGGGAACTGTATTGATGATTTTTTTATTGATTGAAACAGCTGGAGGTATGGCAGCTTCGGCGATTTCGAGCGCCAGAGAAATATCTCTGTCTGTCACTTCACGATCCGCTTTGGATATGATTGTCGAACCGCTGGCAGTCACGCTTCCTAGACCAATGCCGCCGAAAGACACATAAGCGCGTTTGATTTTCAAACCGGCAATTTTCTCTGCCCGTTTAACGGCGGTTTCAACACTTTTTGCCGCTTCGTCCTGATTGGCAATGTATCCTCGGTAGATGCCCTTGGCCTCACTCGTACCAGTACCAATAATTTTGGGCACCAAATGTCCATGCTCAATTAATCCTTCAGCAATAACTACCTTGATTTCGGAAGTACCTATGTCAATGCCGGCTATGATGTGGCGCGCCATGTAATAATTTTTTTTCCGTCCGCTCCATTGTATCTCCATGTCTCATTCCTTTCAAATGTAAAAGTCCGTGGATAAAGAGATAAGTGATAAATTGATCGAACGACATATCAAATTGCTCCATTTCTTTTTTAGCCGTGATCAAGTCAATGAAAATTTCACCCGTACCAGCGTGTGTGGGAGTTTTTTGGGAAATAAGGAAACTCAAAACGTTGGCAGGTGTTTTTTTCTTACGATAGAGTGAATTCAGGTGACGTGAGAATTTGTCATCAACGAAAACTAAAGAGAGTTCAAATTTTCGCCCCAAGACGGTATTTTTTAGGCGAGTAAAGGGTATCAGATATTGTGATTTTGATTTCACTTCTTAGCGACGACGGACGAATTTACTGACCTCGTTTGATTTACCAAGCTTTACAAGTTCGGCAATTTCTTCTTTTTTCTTGAGATGAGTTATATATTTTGCCCGTCTAGTGTTGCGGGAGGAAAGACGTTGGGCATAACGTTTTGAGCGAACTCGCGGAAGAACTCCCGATGACTGGACGCGTTTAGTGAAGCGTCGAAGGGCGCTCAAATTGTTTTCATTTGCCCCTTTTACTACTTCTATATTGATCATTGTTTGCATTGCGTTTGCTACTTTAACACATCTTGATTTATAATACCAAACATGAAAACACCTAAAAAAGTACCAAATGTGATTTTTAAGACCCGTGTGAGGGATACTGGGGTTAAAGGCCCAAATCCGTATCGCTGGCAAGATGTAACGAGCACTAAAGTTTTCAGTGGTAAGAAGATTGTCCTTTTTTCGCTTCCGGGCGCCTTTACACCAACATGTTCCTCGTCACATTTACCGGGATATGAGAAAACATATGCAGAGTTTAAGAAACTCGGTATTGACGAAGTTATCTGTCTTTCTGTCAACGATGCGTTTGTTATGTTTCAATGGGGAAAAGCACAAGGGATCAAAAATGTAAAGCTTCTCCCGGATGGTTCAGGTTTGTTTACTAAAAAAATGGGAATGCTTGTCAAGAAAGATAATCTCGGTTTCGGTAATCGCTCATGGCGATACAGCATGTATGTGGAAGACGGCGAAATTAAAAAGATGTTTATTGAACCTGGATTTAGACATGATTGCTCGACTGATCCGTTCAAGGTAAGTGGCGCCGAAACTATGCTCAAGTATCTCAAATCGAGAGCTAAAGCGTAATGTTTTTGAGGTAATACGGGAGATCACTTATTCTTATTGTATCTTGCGCCCGTGTTATTGTATTTCTGATTGTGGCGGTGTTATCGAGCGCTTCTTTTTGGCCGATGATTATCAGATAAGGCACACGCAAGTTCTCAGCGTTTGAAAGTTGAGTGGTGATTTTGTCTTTACCGATAAAATGATGCAGTGGTATGCGATGATGGCGCAAAAGTTCTATGAGAGACAGGGTTTTGATCCGAGCTTCTTTGCCAAGTTGAATCAGGTAAAATTTTGGTCTTGGTAATTCTTTGTACATACGTTTCTTACCGGTATTACTTAAAGAAGTAGAAAAGATACTGACTCCCGCCATGGGAACCTCTTTTCTTAAGCCGAAAAAGCGCGCCAGACGCGAATAGCGATAACCGACAGCCAAAGTATTTATGTTCTCATTCTCAATATTTCTGATAGCAAAAATAGTGTGAGAAACATAACTTTTTTCCCCCACTAATTCCGGCGCCAGACGGAAATCAATACCTAAAGCTTCTATATATTCGAGTACCTCTTTAAAATAAATTCTGCTTTGCAGCGACAGAAAATTGATAGAAGAAGGCGCAGTTTTAGCAAGCTCTAGAGCTTCTTGTGTTTCGAGTTTGAAAAGATTAAAAATGTCTTCTTTTATATTTTGTTTCCATTCGTTTGACAGATTTGCGCCAAACTTGCGCGCATAATTTGTCAGCTCTCGCTCATATACGTTTAGAGATTCGCGATCGCCGAGACAGTTAATATCGACACTCAAATTTTTAAACCCTTCTTCGGAGAGAATTGAAAGGGTTGTTCTGATAAGAGTGGCTTCCGCTATTCCAGAAGATGAACCGATAAAGTGCAGAGCATAGTTGCCAAATTTTTTTCTCGATGGTTGTTTTTCAAAAACTATAGCAAGAGGATGCGGCAATGAAGCAAAATTCTCTTCCATATATGTGCGTATGACGGAGATTTTTTCCGTGGCATCGTAATGAGGGTGGCTTCCGCAATTTTTGGCTAATTCAATATCGCGTCTGGTAATCTTGGGCGCTGGTATGGGTAGGAAACCAAAATAAGTTGCAACAACAAGAGCCCTGTCAAATTCTTTTAATTGTTTATCCGATCTTATGCTCCGTTTGAGTATCATTGATGATTATTTTGTTTCTGTTTTGGTATCTGCATAGTCAGAATAATCACCTGGGAAAAGTGACGGCGGGAAGAAGCGGACAATCGGTCTGCCGACAATATTTTCCTTTGGTACGGGACCCCATATCCGCGAGTCAGCGCTGGCCTGACGATTGTCTCCTAAGACAAAATACTCATCTTTGTTAATAATGTAATCAACAGTGTCCTTTTTGCTTAATTTGACATACGGTTCGTCTAAAACAAAACCCTCCGAATGCTCGTTATTTATGATGGTAATTTGTCCGTTGGAGATCGATATTTTCTCGTTTGGCAAACCGATAACGCGTTTAATGAATGATTTCGTGGGATCTTTGGGGTATTTAAAAATTAAAACAGAACCACGCTCCGGAGTTTTAAAGCGATAAGTTAATTCATCGACAATCAGATAGTGTCCCGTTTCGAATGTTGGATCCATCGACGAACCCTCCACTATGAATGGTTGAGCCACATAGATACGAAACGGTATAATTATTAGAAGAGAAAGAAAAATTAAGGTTACTAACTCTCTCCAAAAATTTTTTGAATTTTTGTCTGATTCCGGAGTGGTATCCATAATTTTCTATGATTGTATTCTTTATCTTGATTTGACACAATAGCAATATGTATATCATCGTAGGTTTAGGCAATCCAGGAACAGAATATACGCGTACTCGACACAATGCTGGCCGGATGGCGACAGATTTTATGGTCGGGAAGGTTGAGGAGACAAAAACGGTGACACCCGATACTTTCATGAATAAAATCGGAAGCGTTGTTGCCAAGGTGATTAAGTCCAAAAAGTCGGCCAAGAAACTAATTATCATTCATGATGATCTGGCTTTACCGCTTGGTGTTATTAAAATTTCTTATAATAGAGGTTCTGGTGGGCACAAGGGGGTGGAATCTATCATCCAAGCTCTTAAAACCAAAGAATTTATCCGTATTCGTATCGGTATATCTCCCCAAAATAAACCAAGTGGTGAAAGTGCAGTCGAAAAACATATTTTAGGTGAATTTAAAAAGTCAGAAATGGAAATCCTAACGAAAGTTTTCGCGCGCGTGCAGAATGCTATTGAAGTGATTGTCAAACGCGGCTTCACTTCCGCGATGACGGAGTTTAATAAATAGTATGAGGGAAAGTGGAGAAGCTGGGCACTTTCGTAGAGCTTGAAAAGATAACTGGCGATAACGTGAACGCAGAAGACGTAAGAGAAGAATTGTTCAAAGAACTAGAATCTCTGGGCCTCTCTCGTACCGACGAAGAAATCCGCGATGACGACACCCAGATTTTTCAACTGGAACACAAACTAAAATAGCGATTGAGAGGAAACCGTCTCTTGTCAAAAGCTTAGCTTTTGACATAATGATATAATGAGGAAAGTCAGAATCTCTCCTGGAAAGTATTATCATCTTTTTAATAGGGCAGTAAATAAGCAAGTTATTTTTCATGATACCAGCGACTACGTCAGATTTTTATTTTTAATTCTTTATTTTCAATCGCCAATCATTTTTCCCCAGATTGGCAGGTTAGTAAAAAATTATGTCAAACGCTTAGTATTTGACACTTTGGATGAGGATAAAATCATCAAACGGCGAACTGTTGAGTTGGTTTCTTTTTGTATTATGCCAAATCACTTTCATTTAATCGTTAAAGAGTTGGGAGATGGTGGAATATCAGAATATATGCATAGAGTTATGACTGCATACGCAAAATACTATGGCACCAAATACAACAAGTCAGGGCATATATTTCAAGGGACCTACCAAGCGGTTCATCTGACAAGTGACCGGCAATTACTATATTTATCCGCGTATATTCACAGGAATCCAAGAGAAATTTCTAAATATCGTGACGAGTATGATAATTATAAGTGGTCTAGCTACTCAGATTTTATAAAAGAAAATCGCTGGGGAGATCTACTTTTGCCACAAGTTATTCTCGGGCAATTTAAAAATAAGAATAAATACAAAGAGTTTGTTGATACTAGTACAGCAAAGTTGCTAGGGGAAGAATTAGAACATATCCACATCCTGTGATGTCAAAAGCTTAGCTTCTGACAAGTCGTAAGTTATTTGGTTTTATCGACGAACGACAAAGCCATCTTTTGTTCTTTCGGATCAAACAGAGTTATTTTGAAAGTATAAACCTTCCCCATTTCGAGTTGTTCGCGCAATTTTTCTTCTGAACCGAATTCAGAGACATGCACCAGTCCGGCTACACCTTCTTCAATCGAAGCTAGCGCTCCGTATTTGTTGAATTTGATGATAATACCTTCGACTATGGCATCCTTCTTATACTTTTTCTCCGCTTCTTTCCAAGGATTTTCCTTTAAGGCTTTGATGGAAAGAGAAATCTTGTCGTCTTTGATCTCAATGACTTTGACTCGGACCTTTTCGCCGATCTTAAACATGGTCTTGGGATTTTCAACAAGTCCCCAATCTATCTCTGAAATATGCACCAAACCCTCAAGTCCCTCTTCAAGTTTGATGAAGATACCAAAATCAACCAGGCCGGTCACTTCGCCGACAAGCTCATCACCCAAAGCGTAACGAGCCACGATATTTTCTTTGTCTTTGGTTTCCGGACTTTTCTCGGAAAATATAAGTTTGCCTTCTTTAGGGCTGGCGCCAATGATTGTAACCGAAAGTTTCTCTCCGACAAACTTTTTTAACTCATCAAGAATTTTATCTCTGTCTCCGTCAGAGATACGCGGGTAGTGTTCCGGTTTGAGTTGAGAAGCCGGCAAGAAACCGGGGAGACCTTGCCAATTAATTATAAGACCGCCCTTATTGGCATCAGTGACGGGTAACTCAAAGATATGTTTTTCGCGGATGGCTGCTTCGGCTTCGTTCCAAATGAGCGCCTGACGCGCTTCTTTCAAAGAAATTTCAATATAACCTTCTTTTCCGCCAATACCAACGACTTTGCCGGCGACGATATCACTGACATTAATTTTTTTGATGATATCTCTGGCGTTTATAAACTCACGACCATAGATAATACCGGTACCAAAGGGTGGTAAATCAATATAAACTGCGCCCTTATCAATACTAATAACAGGTCCTTCCACCAAGTCGTCTATAGAAGGCGGATTAGGTACTGTTGCCAAGAATGCGTCAGCGTCTGCCGTATTTATTGTAGTCAATTTAGATAAGCCGTTTCCGGTCCGCGCATTTAAGAATGTATGCCAGAATGTGCGGGGTAACAAAAACGGGGGCTAATAAAACACCATACTAAGTTATCAAAAAACGCTGGTAAATGCAAGTGATTTGTGCTAAAATGAACAAATGATAATTACTTATCACGGCGCGGAATGCTTCAAAATCTCACACGGAGATATTACTCTGGCCATCAATCCGATCTCCAAGGATTCCAAATTCAAACCCACAAGATTTGGCGCTGATATTACTCTCATTACCATCAATCATCCCGATTTCAACGGTCGCGACCAAACCTCGCGAGGCGACAAAGAATCGTTCGTTATAGATGGCCCGGGTGAGTATGAAATTAAAGACGTTTTCATAAAAGGCTTGTTGTCCGAAGGACCCGCTTTGCCCGATAAAACCGGTAAAAAAATAAACACGATTTATCTCATATCTTTTGAGGGAATGAATTTATGTTTTCTTGGCGCGCTTGCCAATGCGACTCTCTCAAATGAAATTCTCGAAGCGGTAGAGGATATCGATATTTTGTTTGTGCCCATAGGCGGTAATGTCGTTAAAGATGGGATAGAGACGCTTGATCCCGCTTCTGCCTACAAGCTCGCAGTTTTACTGGAACCATCGGTCATTGTGCCGATGTATTACGTTAAATCTTCTCTGGATCAATTTTTGAAAGAAGGCGGCGAAACGAAAGTGGATTCACTTGATAAATTTGTGGTAAAAAAGAAAGACCTAGATAATAAAGAAGGCGAGATTTTGGTCTTAAAAGAGGAATAAATAAAAAGACACACTGGTATGAAAAAATATTTAGCCGAACTTCATAAAAAACCGGATTATCACAAGAAACAGTTTGCGCTCCTGACTTCGGGCACTATCACCCTCTTTATTTTTGGTGTTTGGTCTTTGGCAACTTTTGGGATGAGTAATGGAATAGTCGCCGATAATGATGTTTCCAATGTATCAACAGTGTCAGAAAAGGAAGTAGGTCCTCTCCAATCATTTCGTTCAAATGTAGCCTCAAGTTTGGAGGCTATCAAAAACAGTCTTGAACAACTTCAAGATGGATTCAAGGCAATAAATCTCGATGCTGAATACGGAGAAATGAAAGATGGGGCGCTAAAGACATATGGCCGATAATCCAAAAGACAAAGAAATTCCGTCTGGAGATGAAGATAAAAAGAGGGTAGTTTCTCGCGTCATTACGAGTGAGATGAAGGAGTCATTCATCGACTATGCCATGTCGGTTATCACCGACCGCGCCTTGCCGGATGTGCGCGACGGTCTCAAACCGGTTCATCGGCGCATTCTCTATGCTATGAACGAGATCGGCCTAGGCGCCGGAGCCAAGACGCGAAAATCTGCAACGGTTGTAGGCGAAGTATTGGGAAAATATCATCCTCACGGCGATGTAGCCGTTTATGACTCAATGGTAAAAATGGCGCAAGATTTTTCGATGCGTTACCCACTGGTTATCGGACAGGGAAACTTCGGTTCCATAGATGGCGACAGTCCGGCAGCCATGCGTTATACGGAAGCAAAAATGTCACGTCTGGCCGGAGAAATGCTCAAAGATATTGATAAAGATACAGTTGATTTTCGTCCCAATTATGACAGTACTCAATTGGAACCGGTAGTTTTGCCAGCGGTAGCTCCCAATCTTCTGTTGAACGGAACTTTGGGCATTGCCGTTGGTATGGCCACAAGTATTCCACCTCACAATTTGACGGAAGTGATTGACGCCACGATTTATCTGGCCGATCATCGCGAAGCCACAACGGATGATTTGTTAAAATTTGTCAAAGGACCGGATTTTCCGACCGGTGGCATCATTTTTAATGAGAAAGATATTCATCATGCTTATGCCACCGGTCGAGGAGGTGTTGTTGCCAGAGGTGTGGCCGAAATCGTTGAAAGTAAGGCGGGCAATTTTCAAATAGTTATTACGGAAATTCCATATCGCGTAAACAAGGCCGAATCTTTGATTTTCGACATTGCCAATTTGGTACGAGACAAGAAGGTTGAAGGTATTAAAGGTCTGCGTGACGAATCCACCAAAGATATTCGTGTAGTCATTGATCTTAAGAATGGAAGTCAGCCGCAGAAAGTTTTGAATACCTTATACAAACATACTCAACTCGAAGATACTTTCCATTTCAACTTAGTGGCGCTTGTAGACGGCGTACCTCAAACACTTTCGCTTAAAAGCATGCTTATTGAGTTTCTCAAGCATCGAGAAACAGTGGTGAGACGCCGTACGGCCTTTGATTTGGCTCGGGCAGAGGAGAGGGAACATATTCTTCTAGGTTTAACTATCGCGCTCGACAATATAGACAAAGTAATAAAACTTATTCGCGCATCAAAAACCGTGGATGACGCTCGCGTTGGTCTTAGAAACGAATTTAAACTTTCCGAACTTCAGGCTAACGCAATTCTAGAAATGAGACTTCAAAAATTGGCCGGTCTCGAGCGTAAGAAAGTCGAAGATGAGCTTAAGGAAGTGCAAGTGTTTATTAAGGAGATGAAAGAACTGCTTGCTTCGCCCTCCAAAATTCTAAAAGTCATTAAGACCGAACTTGAAGATATTAAACAAAAATATGGCGATGAACGTCGTACCAAGGTAATCAAAGGGGGAGTCAAGATTCTTTCTGTGGAAGATCTCGTGCCCGAAGAAGAGAATACCTTAGTTCTTACATCAGGCGGATACATCAAACGCACTAATCCGAACGAATATAGACGACAAAAGCGAGGTGGTGTCGGAGTGGTTGATCTTGATACTAAGGAAGAAGATTTTGTTACCAATTTTCTGACCGCAAGTACGCATGCCGATCTGCTTTTCTTTACCGACAAGGGCAAGGTTTATCAGATCAAAATGTATGATATTCCGGAGGGTAAGCGCGCCACGCGGGGTAAATCAGTTATGAATTTTATTGCACTTTCAGAGGATGAGAAAATTACTTCCATCTTGGAAATGCCTAAAATTTCTTCGGCGCGCGAAGGATCGTTGTTTATGGTCACGGAAAAAGGAACTGCTAAGAAAGTGTCTGCTAAAAGTTTTCAAGATGTGCGATCTTCCGGCATCATCGCAATTAAACTGGCCGCCGGAGACAAACTTATTTCAGCCGAACTTGTAGAAAAGGGTGATGATATTTCCATTGTGTCGAGGAAGGGTCAGTCCATACGGTTTAAAGAATCAGCTATTCGCGAGATGGGCCGTAGCGCGGGAGGTGTAAGGGGAATCAAGCTTGCCCCACCACGGCGGGGTGAAGATAAGGGAGATTCTGTGATTGGCGCTCATCGTATTAAGCCTGATTGGAAATCCGGCCATCTTCTGGTCATTTCCGCCATGGGTTTCGGCAAACGCACCAATCTCTCCGAATACAAAGTACAAGGCAGAGGAGGTTCTGGGGTTCTAACTTCAAAAGTAACACCAAAGACCGGACAGGTTATCGCCTCACAAGTGGTTACCGATCAAGAAAACGAAGTGATTGCTATTTCCAAAAAGAGCCAAGTGGTTCGAGTTGGATTGAAAGAAGTTCCTCTTTTGGGTCGTCAAACCCAGGGTGTGCGGATTATGAAATTGCGTGAAGGGGACTCCATTGCCTCCCTTATCTGTCTCTAATCAAGTGTGTCAAAGACGGTCTTTGACAGCAAATTGAAAATTGCAAATTTTAAATTGTGATATTATTAATATATGTCCAAGTTCCAAATCATTCTCATTGCTCTTTTTGCGGTGTTTATTGTGCTCGGAGTGGTAGCTTTCTCTCTTTACCGCGGTTCCAGTAAGGAAAATATTGCTGTGACAGTTTGGGGAGATATTTCTTCTGAAGATTTTAATCTTCTGCTTAATAGTACGGCCATCACTCAAGACAGGACGTTTAGTATAAATTATACGGCAAAGTCGACTGAGACTATCGATGCAGAATTTACCGAAGCGCTGGCGCAAGGAACGGGTCCCGATCTTCTTATTCTTACTCAAGATCGACTTTGGAAAAACAAAGCCAAACTCTCATTGATTCCTTATTCAAGTATTAGTGAACGAGACTTTAGAGCCACGTTCGTCGAAGAAGGGGAACTCTTTCTCGATGCCGCCGGAATCTACGCATTACCGCTCTCTCTTGATCCCATGGTGCTTTATTATAATAGAGATCTGCTTTCTGCCGCGGGACAAGCACGAGAGATGCGATACTGGGACGAAATTTACGCGGCGTCAAGCAATCTTTCCAAAAAGGATGCGGCCGGTAACCTTGTTTCATCTGTGATGGCTTTGGGAGAAGCCAGAAATATTTCTCACGCTAAAGATATTTTATCTCTGTTTTTGCTTCAGGCCGGTACGCCCATTACCAGTTTTGTAAATGACGCCTTAGATTCACGAATCGCCGATAATTTTGATCTTCCGATTTCGCCTGGTGAGAGCGCTCTTGATTTCTATACTCAGTTTTCGAATCCGACAAAAGTATATTACAGTTGGAATCGTTCTCTAATTGATGCTCAAACTCACTTCACTAGTGGCGACTCCGCTTATTATTTAGGATTTGCTTCAGAACTTCGCGTATTAAAGAATAAAAATCCTATTCTTAACCTCGGTATTTCCACTGTGCCTCAATCCAGAGTTTCCGGTAAAACCGTTACTTTTGGCCGTTTACGCGCGGTGGCTATCTCTCGTGGTTCTTTAAATCCTAGCGTTGCCCTTGCACTTGCAATAAAATTAACTTCTCAGGAAGTGGCGCTTACTCTGTCTCAAATTCTTTCTTTGCCACCGGCGCGACGTGACCTTTTGTCGGTCAAGCCAACCGATGCCATCCTTCCAGTCTTTTATGATGCCGCTCTGCAATCGAGAGGTTGGCTCGATCCGGATTTAATTGCCACCGATGCAATCTTTCGAGAGGCCATAGAATCAATTACCAGCGGTCGGGCTCGTACAGTTGAGGCAATAAACAAGGCAAATCGAGAAATCGACGCACTAATCAAATGAACGAACTAATAGCCCAAATTCCCAATCTTATTGTGTGCCAAGGTACGACAGCTGATCCATGTACTTTGGGACATCTCATTCTACTTGCGAAAAATCTGATTAATGCTTTGGTAATCATTTCAACTTTTCTGGCCACGGCCGCTTTCGCTTACGCGGGTTCCATTCTCTTGGTATCGGGTGGCAATGAAAGTGAAAAAAATAAGGCCAAAGAGATTTTTAGAAAAGTGCTCATCGGATACCTGTGGATACTCGGGGCTTGGCTTTTGGTTTACACTATTACTAGTGCCTTGCTTAACACCGGATTTTCTATTTTAGGTGCGCCATAATTATGAATTGGAATAAACTATCTGCCGTTCTTATATCTTTTTTCTTCTTTTTTATTATGGGTGTGGTCTCTGTGCATGCGCAAGCGTTAGCGGTTGAGTTGCCGAATCCATTCAGAGGAGGAAGTTCACTTTTTGATTTACTTCGTACGATTATTAATGATATTCTTCTTCCTATTGGCGGAGTGCTCGCCGTTCTTTCTTTTATTTATTCCGGATTTCTCTACGTGACGGCTCAGGGTAATGAGGCGAAGCTGAAGACCGCTCATAGGGCGCTTCTGTATACCGCTATCGGTACAGCGGTACTTCTTGGTTCCTGGGTAATTTCTCAAGTAATCAAAAATACCATTGATCAATTAAGATAAAATATAATGCCACCGAGTAATTTCAAAGAACTGACGGATATATTCATTAATCTGATACGGACTGCGCTACCTGTGGTTACGGGTTTTGCCCTAGTAGTTTTCTTTTGGGGCTTGACCAAGTTTATTTTTCGTCTCGGCGGAGACGAAAAAGCAGTAACGGAAGGGAAAAATCTCATGATATGGGGTCTCATTGCGCTTTTTGTTTTGCTATCACTTATGGGTATTCTCGCTTTTATTTATAGAGATTTTGGTTTTACTCGACCGTTTGGTCCGCCGCTTTTACCCACTTATAATTAATCGAAAAAATTTAAAATGACTGGAATCAAAGATCTTATTACTTCTGTCGGTGGTCTCCTCAATCCCCTTATTGTGGTTCTTGTTGCAGCCGCTCTTCTGGTTTTCTTCTGGGGTTTGGTTAAATTTATCTTTCGTGTGGGTGGGGATGAGAATGCGGTTGAGGGGGGCAAGAGATTGATGATTTGGGGACTTATCGCGCTTTTTGTTATGATATCGGTTTGGGGAATTATCCGCTTTATGCAAAACGCTCTTCCCCTTCCTTTACCTGGTGGTAATTTCCCTGTTACTCCGTCCCCAGTTTTGACTCCTGTTTGATTTTTCAAGTACTATACATAAGAGATTATACGTGGATAACTGTTGTTGTATCATTATTTCTCCTGACGTATGATGTATGCATACCAAATATGGGTATATAAATATTAGCAATTAGCAAATAGTATCTAGTAAAAGTAATTAAATGAAAAAAGTTATTCCTATCGCATTGGCACTTGCTCCGGCGCTTGTCTTTGCTCAATCACTCAGCAACTTAGAGACACTAGTGCGATCTATAGGCAATTTAGTAGATATTGCCTTACCTATTGTTGTTGGTATAGCACTTCTGGCTTTCTTCTGGGGACTGGTTAAATTTATCTTTGCCCAAGGTGACGAAACAGCTAAAGCAGATGCCAAAAAGATCATGCTCTGGGGTTTGGTCGCTCTCTTCGTGATGATTTCTGTTTGGGGTCTCGTTAAATTTATTGCCAGCGCGCTTAATGTTTCGACAACTGAAACGATTACCGTACCCACGGTTCCCGGTCTTTAAGGTATAGAAGAGGATGAGTATTTCCACTTTCCTCAACAAGATCAATCAGTTTATTCTTAATCCGTTGATTCTGTTGGCCTTCGCTGTAGCCTTTCTGGTTTTTTTCTGGGGTATCTTTCAGTTTATTTCTTCGGAAACCGCGGATACAGGCCGAGAAGAAGGAAAAAGAAAGATTTTTTGGGGCGTGTTCGGGATGTTCATCATGGTTTCCACTTATGGTCTGATATATCTGATTCTTAATACCTTTGGTATTCCTGGCACACACTATCCCTTTGGGTATTGAGTCAACATTTCCCTTAATTAATAAAAAAGGGCGCCCCGACGGTAAGGTCGTGGGCGCCCTTGCGGTACATGCGCGTGTTATTGGCGCGTATACCATAACGGGTCCGGGTCGTGGTATCTGTGAATTTTTATGGTCACAGTATTCACCCCCTTAACCTGAAAAACTCGAAACTTATCTCGAACCACACCACCAGATGGCGTTGTTCGTTCCTTGAAGAACCAGCCACTAACGAATTTAGTTTTGTCTCCCCACCAGACGATTATCTGATTTGGCTTCATCTTGACTGTGGCTGGACATCCTGAGTGTACAGTCACCATAAAGATGTCGCTGGGGATGTTATCTGGAACTTCAAAGAAACAAGAGTTCTTCTTTAGCTCTCTTTCGTCTATCTCTTCCAACTGTCCCCACGGGTAGTAGTGATAGGCGAACACCAGATATCCGATACCTACTGCCCACCAAAACCACGACCATTTCCATTTGAATCTGAACCCGTAATTCTTTGATCCAGCTAATCTTCTGAATAGCCAGATGGCAAGAATCACCGCCATGACAATCAAGATGTAGAAACCGATCGAATCCCATTTGATACTGGAAATGATCTGGCGGAGTAAAAATACGCTAATGACCACTACTGTAGTAACGATCAGATACAAGTATTTTCGCATGGACCCCCCCTTTCTCATTTGGTGTCAACTCCGGCAACTATGTTGCCGCCCAGAACCTTGGGTTTGGCTTCCTTGATTGCTTCTGCCATGGCGACGGTGCCGCCAACGGTATGAGCCCCCCAAGCTTCAACTTCTGCCCGAACACCAGCAGCTCGATTTTCTCTTTTTCGCCGTTCGCCATCACCGTCCTTGGCACTGGCATCGGCGTTGAGAGTGGCAATCTCGAGAGCTCTAACAGCCCTTGTCATATCTTCGTCACCACTAACGAGATCAAAGAGAACAAATCGCGCATCAATTATCTCAACACCGAACAATGTGTAAAGACTGGCTTCCGGCGATCCATCAGGTCCTATCCGGCTTAAGGTTTTGATTTCGGTAGTGACGAGCGTGTCAGTTCCGGCTTTCTGTTCCTGACGGAGTTCCTCGATACGCTTATCGCTTACATATTTCCGAAATTTTCCTTGTACGGCCGCTGTGGTTTGAACTTCCCAGCCACCGGCGAAGAAGAATGCTTTCACCGGGTTCATGACTTGAACTGTGAATACGATTACTGCGTCGACTGGGAAATTACCCACCGTTTCAGCCCCCTTAATCTCGACCGCCATGTTGTAACGGAAAAAGATCGAAGGCCCTGGACGGATTTTTGAAACCAATCCCCAGTTAGCGGAGTTAGGTAATTTTTCCCACTTATCATGTCTTACCTCGCGGTAAAACAGATAACGGAAAAATCCAATCCATACGACTCCGATGTTTGATAAATAATCCTCCCTCATTCTCGTGGAAACGGGACCGTAAAATTCTTGCGCTATCTGGTCGTAATCGTAGTTAGGTACCGATTCGATAATTTTATCGAATGGTCCGCTTTTGCTCCCGCGGACGAGTATATACATCTCGCCCGGTGGTGGTAGCGTCCTAAATGGGCTCCACCATGAATCCACTTGCCCAAGCAATACAATTACCTGGGGAATTAGAAATTCGACGGTGATAATCACGACTCCGACCAAAATTACTATCAGAACCGACCATGCTAACACGTTCATCTGAACCTCCTTCGCGTCATATAGACGCCTCAAGTTAAGGGTTAATATGAAGAACTTAACGTCTGGCGGGATTATACAACAAATATTAGTAAAATACAATAGTGTGGAGAGATTTCATAAAGTGTTATGATACGTAGACTTAACAAGCTTATTCAAATTATATGAACACGGAAATAATATTTTTTATCGGGCGGATTTTATTCGGCGGTTTTTTCCTCTATAACGCTTATAGTCATTTTGCCAATACGGCAGGTTTAACGGCCTATGCGGAATCCAAAAAGGTGCCAATGGCAAAGTTGGCGGTGATTGTTTCAGGCCTACTGCTTCTTTTTGGCGGTTATACCATTATCACCGGAGTTCGTGTTACAGCTGGTATCGCCGCTCTGATAATTTTCTTTCTTCCGGTCACTTTTACCATGCATGCCTTCTGGAAAGAAACCGGACAGGTCCGCATGATGGAACAAGTGCAATTTTTTAAAAATCTGGCCATTCTTGGAGCGATCTTAATGTTGACCGCTATTCCGATTCCCTGGTCAATGTCGTTGTAAATTCATAGTCCGTTATCCCATCAGTTGCTTGACATATCCAAATTTAGGAGGTAAATTACTGTCAGACAGTAAAAAATTTCAAGGAGGAAAACACCGATGGTGGGGATTGAAACGACGGGTGGGTCGAATGGGGAGAAAAATGGACTATGGTTTGTCACTATTCACGGGGTGGATAATGGTGGAATCCAGAATCCGTGGAGTGTGCCGATTATTGAGGCTCTTCGACAGCGCGATTTTATCGCGACTGTGAACGATTCACTCCACACTGGTGAATTGGAGGCGGTTGAAAATATGGTAGTTGTGCCGATTTTCGATCGCGAACGGGGTGTAAAACGGTTTAGCCCGTGTCTATGCACGGCATCTGGTATTCCTGATTGGGTTAGGAAGATCTCAACCGGTCCATGCATTGCTGTAGGGGAAAAATGTGTTTCCTTTTCCCACGTGATAGAGGCAACTGCACGCCAGATTGTGCATTTGTTCCTACCACGACGAAAACACGATGACGAGAGTTTCTGGTGGACTGAACCATCTATGTTCAGCCGAGCTTCTGGTCGGTGGCGGTTATCCGAAAATTAGATCTGTGTACATTCCGTGCCGTGGGTGAAGAACAAATAATATCGTTCCTTGCTCGGGCCGTGCTCGCCGACAGATCCCCCCGTGGGACCTGTCGGCATTTTTAATTTATACCTAAAACTACTCGTCTTTTTTACTCAAAGGGTCACTACTTCGCGCCGGTACTTGCTTTATTATTTCTATAATTTGATTATAATCATCAACGATATGAAAGAGCTTCAGATCACTATCAGTAATAGTACCGCGACGAAGCTGCTCTCTTTCCATAAATTTCTTCAATTCGTTCCAGTAATCGGAACCGACACAAATAATCGGTATGTTGGTAATCTTTTTTGTTTGAACCAGAGTCAAAATTTCAAAAAATTCATCTAACGTGCCGAAACCGCCGGGGAAAAATATAAATGCCTCGGATGAGAAAGACAGTAAAACCTTTCGCACAAAGAAATAGTGTGAATCAAATGATTTGATAATGTATTTGTTGGTGATTTGTCCATCAGGAAGTCTGATCAATAGACCAAGCGAATCACCTCCCGCTTCATAGGCCCCTCTATTGGCCGCCTCCATAATGCCCGGACCGCCACCGGAAAAAACGGCATACCCGAGTTTTGCGACTATATACGAAGCGAGTTTACGGGCACTCTCATAATAAGTATTACCTTCTTTAAACTGAGTGGCGCCGAAAAAGGTAACTGATTTTGGATAATCTGCGAGGAAATCAAATCCTCGCGTAAATTCTCTTGTAATCTCTTCCACACGTCTGGTAGCAAGCTTTTGCATTTCTACCCGACTTAGGGTTAATATATTTTCAGTTGATTCTTTCATGGCGCTATCATATCATATGTAGAGTACACCTATAAAATATTAAGAAAAATATGAAAAAGTTACACAAAAATCAATGGATCGCCGTGTTTGCAAGTTTGGCCTTTTTGGCTTATCTTTTGTTTCCCGGGTATATTATGAATCTCTTCAACCCCTCTAGCGATAATAATTCAGATACTTCTATACCCCAGACAGGTGTAAAAACAGAGGATGTTATTGCGGGTAATGGATCCATGGCTCAAAAGGGTGATACTTTGACTGTTCATTATGTGGGCACTCTTCCAGACGGTAAGGTTTTCGATAGTTCTCGTGATAGGAATACTCCGTTTAGTTTTACTCTTGGAGTCGGTCAAGTTATTCGCGGTTGGGATGAAGGTTTTACCGATATGAAAGTGGGCGGCAGGCGTGTTTTGATTGTAGCCCCGGATTATGGTTATGGCGAGCAGGGAGCAGGCACGATTCCTCCTAATTCGACTCTTATTTTTGAAGTTGAACTCTTAGATGTTAAGAAACCTGCATCACGCTAATTTACTGATTGGAACAGCAAAGGAAGCGGAATTTTATTTGCGTTCGCTTTGCGATAGTTTAGGTATTCAACTCTCCCATAATCCCGATTTCTTTGTTTTCAGAGCAGAAACTTTTGGCGTTAACGAAGCTCGGGAATTGATATTACTATCAACACGCAAAGCCATAATCACGGATAAAATTTTTCTCATCATGTCGATACGTCTGACACTCGAGGCGCAGAACGCGCTGCTCAAAACGTTTGAGGATCCGTATCCCGATACCTATTTCTTTTTAGCAGTAAGAGAAGAGAACGCGATTGTATCGACCTTACGTTCCCGTATGCAGACCCTTCGGGTGTCTAGCAACCCAACTTTAGAATCTGATGACGCGGAGATGTTTCTTACTTATTCGATCAAGGATCGCCTCTCTTTTATTAAAAAGTTCATCGATGAAGAAAAAAATCTGACTATCTTTCTCGATGACCTTTTGTCTTTATTGAGAAAAAGACACAAGACACATATATCAATGGAAAAAGTCTATACCATTAGACGATCAATCAGAGATTCTATTGTGGCGACACGTTTAGTCCTCGAACATTTAGCAGCAGTTTTACCTTGAAAGTGTCGAAGGATGTTATAATGAGCATATGGCATATAATTTTACTGAATTTAAGCGCACAAGTGCCACAATACTTGATTGGCTGAAAAAGGAGTATTCCAGTATCCGTACCAATCAAACTGCTCCCAGCGTTTTGGACGCGGTGTCTGTCGAAGTTTACGGCTCTAGGATGCCTATCAATCAAGTCGCTTCTATTCTTGGAACAGGTCCAAAATCTCTGCTGGTTACTCCATGGGATCATAGTGTTGCGCCAAACATTGATAAGGCTATTAGAGAATCAAATTTGGGCTTATCGGTCTCGCTTGATGCGCAAGGGATAAGAGTTTCCTTCCCGGAGTTGACCAGTGAACACAGAATTCTTCTGACGAAACTGGTAAAAGAAAAACTCGAAGAAGCGCGCGTTAAGGTACGTATAGAACGCGAAAATAATCTCGAAATTCTCGATCAAAAAGAAAAAGAGGGCGGTTTGGGCAAAGACGATAAGTTTAGACTTAAAAATGAACTGCAAAAATTGGTTGATGATATCAATCAAAAACTTGAAGAGCTGGCTCTTAAGAAAGAGAAAGAAATCTTAACTTAATTTATTGTGTCAATTCTTATTTTTATTATAATTTTGAGCGCGTTGATTATTGTCCATGAACTTGGGCATTTTCTGATGGCCAAGAAATTTAGTGTTCGCGTTGATGAATTTGGTCTCGGCTTTCCTCCGCGTGTCAAACACCTTTTTACTTGGAAGGGGACACCTTTTACGCTCAATTGGTTGCCGTTTGGGGGTTTTGTAAAGATATTTGGGGAAAATCCGGAGCCATTGGACCCATCTGCTCCTAATAGTTTTCAGTCTAAAAATAGAGCAATTCAGGCTACGATATTAGTTAGCGGGGTAGCCGGTAATTTTATTTTTGCCTGGTTTTTGCTGTCACTCGGTTTTATTGTAGGATTACCGATGCCGGCGGGTCAGGCCATACCTATTGAAAATCCACACACTGTTATCACCTTAATTTTACCGCTTTCTCCAGCAGAAGAAGCTGGCATTAAGTCAGGAGATACGCTCATTTCTCTCTCGAGAGGAAAAGAAATGCTTCCCGCAGTGTCCGGACAAACAATCTCACCGGAAGAGGTTACCAATTTTATTGCGTTTTCTTCAGGACCGATTACGTTTACGGTGGAAAGAGGTGGCGAGATCTTAGAGAAAATTATCGCACCACGAATGGGAATTGTCACCGACCGCCCGGCGGTAGGTATTTCCATGGATATTATGGGAATTGCCAAACTTCAACTACCCGAAGCGCTTTGGCATGGATTAAGGACCACCTCCGAACTTACTGTGTTGACCGGGCAAGCAATTATAACTTTTATTACCCAAGCTCTTGGCGGCAGGGCTGATGTTTCCGGCATAGCGGGACCAGTCGGTATAGTCGGTATGGTTGATGATGCTCGAGCGTTGGGCATTGTTTATCTCATGACCTTCACCGCGCTTATATCTATCAATCTCACTGTTATAAATCTTTTACCCTTTCCCGCGCTTGATGGTGGACGTTTGTTTTTTATTTTTATTGAAGTAATAACACGCAGACGAATTCCTCCCAAAGTTTTCAATATTGTAAATACCGCCGGCTTTGCCCTCCTTATTCTTCTGATGGTTTTAATCACCATTCACGACATCCGCAACGTTTTCTAATTATTTTCTCTAAGTAAAAATAAACTGCTCTCATTATGGTAAAATGTACGATATATCGTACAAATATAATATATGCCACACATATCAAAAAGAAAATTGGAAGAAAAATACATTAGAGATTTATTTGGGGAAATTGTATTTGTATTTGAAAGAGCGGGGCGGAGAGGTGAACTCAAACAGGTGCTTAACCAACTTCTTACTTCCACAGAAAAAGTAATGCTAGCCAAGCGTTTGGCCGTCATTGCCATGCTCGCCAGAGATATTCCAATTCATGATATTGCCAAGAGTCTTTCTATGAGCCCCTCTACCGTTGATATTATGTCGTTGAAATTTGAGACAGAAAGTTATTCTCATGTAGTAAAGAGTGGTCTTAAGAAAACAGATATTGGAGACATAATTCGTATGATTCAGACTGTCGGTGGAATAATGCCGTCCATGGGTAAAGGCAGGTGGAAGTTTTTAGATGATTCTTTGCGAAAAGAGAGAATCGCTTCCAGAATTAAGGCTTTAGAAAAAAAGCGAAAAATTGGCAAAAAATGACCATTCATATTTTTTATTATTTCTGTGTGTAAGTGTAACAAATGTACGATATATCGTACATTTGAATTATGTAAAGTTATGTAAAAAGAAAGGCCCGAAACCTTGGAGAGATTTCTCCAAAGTCTCAGACCTTACTAAATGTCTTGACCTTGACTATCAATCTAGGCGAGAAAGTCCTCCTTCGCCTCATTCAGCCTTTTCATGTTGTCTGCCAGAGCAGTTGTTATATCTGATATGTTCGAAATGTTTTTCTGCTCTTTCGCACGATGTTCGGCGTAGTAGGCCCAAGAGACTTGATGCTCTTTCTGTTCGTGCATGGCCAATTTAAACTCGTTGTTCAATTCGATACCCAACCTTTCGTGGGCATCAAGCTGACGCTCTAGGTCCACGCGCTGATATAAGGCTAGAAACAACTCGAGAATTTTATTTTTATCCATCTTGTACCTCCTTTTAGCATTATACTATTATAAAATTCCGGTGTCAAGGTTTTTACGTTTTATTAAAATTCCCGAAATTCATCAGACTTTGTGTTTGACGAAGTTTTCTGTAGAATAGCGGAATGCGACAGAGTCATCTATTCACCAAGACCCGCAGGGAAGCTCCGAAAAATGAAGAGGCAAAAAACGCCCAACTTCTTATTCGGGGCGGTTTTATCAATAAAGAAATGGCGGGAGTCTATTCTTTTCTTCCGCTGGGTCTCAAGGTCATTAAAAATATAAAAAAAATAGTGGCGGAGGAGATGGAGAAACTTGGCTCCCAAGAAATCATAATGTCCACTCTTCAGAATAAGGAGACTTGGGAAAAGACGGATAGATGGGACGATGGAAAAGTCGACATCTGGTTTAAATCGGCATTTAAAAACGGGAGCGAAGTCGGTTTTGGCTGGTCGCATGAAGAGCCGATCGTAGAAATGATGAAGTCCCACGTCTCAAGTTATCATGATTTGCCTGTTACCGTTCATCAATTTCAAAACAAATTAAGAAACGAAGTGCGAGCCAAGAGCGGTATTATGAGGTGCCGCGAATTCGTCATGAAGGATATGTATTGTTTTGCTTTGACCGAGGAAGAAAATCTCACATTTTATAATCGGGTTATAGAAGCGTATTTAAATGTTTTTCGTAGAGTAGGACTTGGGGATATCACTTTTGTCACCTCGGCATCAGGTGGGGTGTTTACCGATGCATTCAGTCACGAATTTCAGACCGTTTGCGCTACTGGCGAAGACAATACTTATATTCATAAGGATGGAAAATTGGCTTTAAATGAAGAGATCTTTAATGATAAAACCTTGAAAAAACTTGGTGCAAAGAAATCCGATTTTGAAATAAAAAAGACGACCGAAGTAGGCAATATTTTCAACTTTGGTACCCAAAAAAGCGAACAACTTGGATTGTATGTAAGCGACAATAATGGCAAAAAGAAACCTGTCTTTCTAAGTTCTTATGGTATCGGAGTCACTAGGCTTATGGGTACGATAGTCGAAGTGCTTTCCGACGATAAAGGTATAATTTGGCCGCGCGGGGTATCTCCTTTCGAGATTCACCTGCTTTCCTTAACAGATGGATCAAAAAAATTTGCAGATGATATATACGAGTCACTCGTTTCTAGGGGAATAGAAGTGCTTTATGATGATCGCGATTTGCGAGCCGGGGAGAAATTTACCGATTCTGATCTCATTGGCATTCCTACACGAATAATAGTAGGGGAAAAAACTATTAAATCCGGTATGTTAGAAATCAAAGATCGGTTGACGGACAAGATAAAAGAACTGACTCTTAAAGATTTAATTAACGAATTAAAGAACTAATGAAGTTTCCGGGTATAAAAAATTTACGTAAACTCTTTTCACACGATGTGGGTATTGATCTTGGTACCGCCAATACTCTCGTGTATCTTGGTGGTAGGGGAATCGTCATCAATGAGCCGTCAGTGGTGGCAGTTAATCAAAAGACCGGACAGATTGTTGCTATTGGGACCGAAGCTCGAGCGATGCTTGGTCGTACCCCGAGTCATATTCTAGTGATCAAACCCCTGATCGACGGTGTGATTTCCGACTTTGAAATTACTGAAGAAATGATCAGCTATTTGTTGGGTAAGGCAACTTCAGATTCAAATAAAATGTTGAGTCCCAGAGTGGTCGTTGGTGTTCCGTCAGGAATTACAGACGTAGAAATTCGCGCAGTGCGTGATGCCACCAAAAATGCCGGTGCCGGAGAAGTACATATTATTGAAGAACCAATGGCCGCTGCTATTGGTATGCGTTTACCTATTCACGATCCTGTCGGTAATATGGTTATCGATATCGGCGGTGGCACCGCCGATATAGCCATTATTTCGCTGGGCGGAGTGGTTAAATCTAAGAATTTGCGTATTGCTGGAAACAAGTTTAATTCAGACATCATTACTTATACTAGAAATCAATTCAAGATTCTTCTGGGAGAAAAAACTGCCGAGATAATCAAAACTTCCATCGGTTCCGTACTACCCACTCACGCTCCGCTGGAAATGCCAGTGAAGGGGCGCGATCTCGTTACAGGCTTACCAAGAGAGATAATTCTCACAGACACTGATATTCGAGATGCTCTCTCTCAATCGATGGAAAGTCTCATTGAATCTATCAGAGAAGTGCTCGAATCTACTCCGCCAGATATTTTAGGAGATATCATGAATAGAGGGGTTTATCTTTCCGGTGGCGGCGCATTGATAAAGGGTCTTGCGGAACTTATTGAAAGCGAGATAAATATATCGGTACACATAGCGGCCGATCCTCTTACAGCCGTGGCTCGTGGCACGGGCATTATTCTTGATGATCTGGAGCGTTTCAGAGATTTACTAATAGAAAATGAAGGTGAATTACCTCCCAAAAAATAGATCAAGGAGCGTATATTTTAGGCGAGTCCTAATTCTCATAGTTATTTTTGTTTCCGGAGCGATGATCTTCTCTCTTTTGAATAAATTTATAAATTCATCCGTTGCTCCGGTTTGGAAAGTTGAAAACCGCGTTACTCAAGCTTTTAGCGCCGGTGTGATTTTTTTCAATTCTCAAAAGTCGCTTGTAGCGGAAAATATGATGTTGAAAGAGAGAATTCATTCTCTTGAAACCGAATTATTTGTTTTATCGGTGGAACAAAAAAGGGAAGATACCTTTCTTGAATTATTAGGCAGGAAAGGAGAATCTAACAAAATTATAGCAACAGTGCTAACTCGCCCGCCCCAAACTCCCTATGATGTTATTACGATTGATGTCGGTTCAAATGAGTCTATTACTACCGGTTCTAAAATATCTATGCCGGAAGGATCATTGTTAGGAACGGTTTCTGCCGTTTTTTCCAAAAGTGCCCAGGTAAAACTTTTCTCCAGTAGCGGGGAAGAGACGAACGCTGTATTGGAAAGAAATAATGTACCCATAACTCTCGTCGGTCTCGGTAGTGGAAATTTCAGATTTGAATTACCGCGCGATATTGTGATTGAAGTGGGTGATAGAATTCTCTCTTCCGATGTTGGGACGCGTCATTTAGCCACTGTGGGAGAAGTAAATATTCGTCCGACAGATTCGTTTAAAGAAATATTGGCCAAAAGTCCAATCAATATTTTTACTTTGAGATTTATTTTTATCGAACCATGATTTATCGCATTATTGGACTTGTGTGCATACTGACCTCTATTCTAGTGCTACCGTATTGGATTTATGTTCCCGTTTTGTTTATCGGTATCGTTCTCTTTCCATTTTTTTGGGAGGGTATTGTGCTTGTATTTTTAATCAATGTAATTCATGGTGGAAGCGTGGAATTTCCTGCCATGCTCACTTCTTCTCTGGTGCTTTTTGTATTAGTTGTACTGATTGTTATGTTACCTATTAGGAAACGTCTGAGATCATATGTTTAAAACATTTTTTCGTAAAATTAAAAAACGTCTAAATTTGTTTCAACCAGCGGGTAAAAAGTATCAAGATATTAATCCTGAGGATATTTTTATTGACTCCACTAACTTACCTGGTTTTGAAGAGCATCGTTTCGAGGGGCGAATAGAAAGGCCGATGAATCCGACAACTTTTACTGTCATCAAAATTGTTTTGATTATTCTAATTTTTGCTCTAATTTCTAAACTTTGGATTCTGAACATTAACCAAGGCTCTCTTTATGCGCGAATATCAGAAAATAATCGTTTGGAACACACGTTGATATTCGCGGATCGGGGTCTAATTTATGACAGAAATATGATTGAATTGGCCACAAATGCTGTCAAATCCGATACGAGCGATTTTGCTGGCCGTCTCTACCCTCCCATTCAGGGTCTTTCTCATGTGGTTGGTTATCTTAAGTATCCTCTTTCGGATCAAACCGGTGTTTATTATGAAGAATATTATCGCGGGCGCGATGGTGTTGAACGTGTCTACGATGATCTTTTACGAGGAAAGAATGGTTTAAAATTAAAAGAGACAGATGTTGCGGGTAACACAATTTCGGAATCTGTTATAAGAAAACCGATTGATGGCGGTTCCGTTGTTCTTTCTATTGATGCTCGTTTGACGGAAGTGCTTTACATGGCCATCAGTTCTCTTGCCGATGACAGGGGTTTTGTCGGCGGAACGGCTGTGATTATGGATGTCAGAACCGGTGAGATTATTGCGTTAACAAGTTTTCCCGAATACGATCAAAATCTGTTGACGGCCGGCTCAGATCGAACTACCATAAATCTTTTACTTAATAGTTCGTCCAATCCTTTTCTTAATCGTGCCATAAGCGGACTTTATACTCCCGGGTCAATTTTGAAGCCCATCATTGCTCTGGCGGCTCTCAATGAAGGTATAATTTCTCCGGATAAGAAAATTTTAAGCACTGGTTCCATTACTGTTAAAAATCCCTATAATCCATCCAGGCCATCTATTTTTAAAGATTGGAAGGCCCATGGTTGGACGGATATGAGAGAGGCAATTGCCGTGTCATCGGATACCTATTTTTATTCTATCGGCGGTGGTTTCGGAGATCAAAAAGGCTTAGGCATAACAGCGTTAGATAAATATTTTCAACTTTTTGCCTTGACGGAAAAAACTGGCATTGAGCTTTTGGGCGAATCGAAAGGAGTTATCCCGACACCGGAATGGAAGAAAGAACAATTTAACGGGGAAATTTGGCGATTGGGCGATACTTATATTACTGCCATTGGCCAATATGGTACACAGATTACTCCCCTCAACGCTGTAAGGTTTGTTTCCGCTATTGCCAATGGTGGTAAGATTTTGACCCCCTCCATTTTGCTTGATTATAATCCAATACCTGTGGAACGAACTATTGAATTCAAAGATGAAGATTGGAGAGTTGTACGCGAGGGTATGAGAGCTAGCGTCATTTATGGCACAGCGAGCGGTCTCAATGTGCCGTATGTCAAGGCGGCCGCCAAAACAGGTACGGCGGAAGTCGGTTCCGTCAAACTATTCGTGAATTCGTGGTCAGTTGGTTTTTTTCCATTTGATAATCCTAAATATGCTTGGGCGATTGTAATGGAGAGGGGACCAAGCTCAAATACTTTAGGAGCCACTTCGGTTATCCGCCAACTTTTCGACTGGATGGCGATACATACTCCGGAATATTTTGAATAACCTGCCTGCCAGTGGGCAGGTTGATTTGTTTGAGATATTGGGATATGATTCTCGCAATAATTTAATTTTATGCCTGAAAACGATGATTACTTGACCCAAGAGAAGTTTAATGAGCTCGAAAAAGAACTCGGGCAGCTCAAAACAGTAAAGCGTAAAGAAATTGCAGAAGCTCTGGAGTATGCAAAATCTCTAGGAGATTTGTCTGAAAATCAAGAATATCAAGAAGCGCGCGACAGCCAAGCGATCCTGGAAGATCGTATCAATCGTCTTGAAGGGATTTTGAAATCTGCTAAAATCGTTTTCACAAAAAATGCCAATCTTGTGATGGTGGGTTCTATTATTACTGTGGAAAAAGTATCCGACAAATCTCGCAAGTCTTACACTATGGTGGGTTCTGAAGAAGCCGATGTTACTCGTGGCAAAATTTCTATACATTCTCCTTTAGGTTTAGCGGCTATGGGCAAATCAAAAAATGAAACATTTTCCTTTGAGACTCCAAGTGGTACAATGTCGTATAAGATTATCGACATTAAATAATGACATCAAAAGGTGGAACGTCATGGGCGTCCGCGGTGGCAGATAAGATTCTTGTCTCCCATCCGAACGAAGCGCTGTATACTATTGCTGCCGGTATCAGTCCTTCCGGTGTGGTGCATTTTGGTAATTTTCGTGACGTGGTAACGTCACATTTAGTGAGAGAAGCTCTGGCAGAGAAGGGGAAAAATACCCAACTTATTTTCTCTTGGGATAATTTTGATCGTTTCCGTAAAATTCCTTTGGGAGTTCCAGAATCATTTGCAGGATATATAGGTAAGCCGCTTTCCAAGATTCCAGATCCAGAAGGCAAACTCTCATCCTACGCAGAACATTTCCAAGCACCCTTTGTAGAGGCGATGAACCGTTTCAATATCAATATAAAATATCGCGATCAAACCGCATTATACGAAAGCGGAATCTATGATGAAATGATCTTTCTTGCTCTTAAGGAACGTTACAAAATTGCCGATATCCTTTTATCATTCATGAGTGGTAAGGCCAAGGGCACAAAAGGTGTCGACCCGGTTTCTTATCGCGAAAATTATTATCCGATTTCTATCTATTCGCGTTTCACCGGTAAAGATTCTACAAAAGTTCTTGATTATGATGGTGATGCGATTGTCACTTACTTATGCGCGGAAACTGGTAAAAAGGATACGGTAGATCTTCGTAAGGAACATATTGCAAAACTGGCATGGAAGATCGATTGGCCCATGAGGTGGCGGTATGAGCAAGTATGCTTCGAACCCGGCGGGCATGACCACGCTTCACCGGGCGGCAGTTACGATGTCGCTTCTAGGGTCGCCAAAGAAGTGTTTGGCTACAATCCACCGGTTTTTGTCGAATACAAATTTGTTGGTATCCAAGGGCTGGGGGCGAAGATGTCTGGTTCCAAGGGTAACGCGCTTTCTCCTTTGGAACTTCTGGACATTTATGAGCCCGATGTTCTCAAATGGCTATATTTTAGAAAGTCACCGGATCAATCATTTGAACTTGCGTTTAACACCGAAATCTATCGTCAGTATGATGAATATGATGCGGAGCATCCAGAAAATAAAACCATACCGTTCCGTCAGGCGGTCAGTTTTGGACAAATAGTGCAATGGCAAGAAGATAAACTGCAAATAATACTTGAAGCCCTCGGACTAAAATACGATTCAGATAGTATCGCCAAAAGACTTTCGCTTGCGCGTAACTGGCTCGTGAAATACAACCCGGAAAATGTGATAAAACTCAACGATACGTTTAATGCCGACTATGCGGTTTCTTTATCCGAAATTCGTAAGAAATACATTAAACGTCTTTATGATGAATTACTCAAGAATAAAGATGCCACTATCCAGGAATTAGAAACGTTGATTTACGATATTCCTAAGACCCCTGGTTTAACAGAGAAAGAGTTGAAGCAAGAGCAAAAAGTTTTCTTTAGAGATATTTATAATCTTTTGATTAACAAAGATGCGGGACCGCGTCTCGGTACATTTTTATGGACGGCGAATAGGGAGCAAGTAATCAAACTTCTGAATCTGATTTCTTAACTTCTGTTTTTGATTTCCGTTTTAATTTTTAGTATCAATTTATCAATTTCGATTTGGCCAAGCTTTTCATCAGCGCGGCTTTCCAAAGTAGCTTTGTTTTCAGACACTTCTTTGTCCCCAATAACGAGCATATAAGGTACTTTTTCTGTTTTGGCATTCCTGATTTTCTTGCCAAGACTTTCATTTGAATCGTCCAGTTCTACTCTAATATTTTCCGTTTTTAATTTTTCAGAAACTTCTTTTGCGTATGCAAAATGCGCTTCGCCGATAGGTAAAACCTTGACTTGAATAGGCGAGAGCCAGAGGGGGAATGCCCCAGCATACTTTTCTATAAGAAATGCCATAATACGTTCAATGGCTCCAATAGAAGAACGATGTACGACAAAAGCGCCATGTTCTTTGCCATCTTCTCCGATATAAGTCAGACCGAATCGCTTCGGCATACATAAGTCATATTGCACGGTAAAGGCGGTGTCCTCCTTACCATTGGCATTTTTCATTTGGATGTCTATTTTAGGACCGTAGAAAGCCGCTTCATTTTTTGCTTCCTCAAATGGAACATTGCGCTTAATCATAAGTTTGCGCAACAACTCTTCCGCTTTCTCCCATCCGGCGTCGTCTTGATAATATTTTTCATTATTGTTCCGATCTCCGAGAGATAATCTGTATCGATAATCTTCTCCCATTTTGAGACCTAAAATTCCATCGGTATATTCAATAAGATCCAGCGCCAAGCCCATTTCATCAACAGCCTGTTTTTCTGACGCACAGATAATATGAGCATCTGATAAACAGAAACTGCGTACTCGCTGTAGACCCATCAGTTCACCAGATTTTTCATAACGATAAAGTTTGGCAATTTCAGCGATGCGTACCGGTAATTCTCGATAGCTATGCGGTTTGGATAAATACAGTTGAAAATGATGAGGGCAGGTCATCGGTCGAAGCATAAACTCTTCGTCGTCAATAACAATGGGTGCGTACATTGAATCCTTGTAATGAGGATAGTGGCCAGATTTTTTATAGAGTTCAAGTCTGGCTATGTCAGGCGTGTACACATGTTGATATCCGCGTTTGATCTCCTCATCTACGATAAAACGCTCAAGTTCTCGACGAATAGTGGCGCCCTTTGGTAGAAGTATCGGCAATCCCTTGCCAATGGTCTCGTCTATATGAAAAAGTCCAAGTTCTTTGCCTAATTTTTTATGATCCGTTTCTCCCGCGTTTGTCATAGTCATACATCCTACAAGGCCTTAATCTTTTCGGCAATGAAAGAAGTTTCGTTCCTGCGTTTAGAAACTTTACCCTTAATGGCGATACATGCTTCCGGCTGGATGAATGGTCTAAATTCGGTCAGTATTCGGGGGAAAATCGCCACCTCGATAGTGCCCGACAAGTCGGCTAAACGCATGAAGACCATACGCTCGTTTCCTTTGGTCAGTACGTCGCGTACTGACTCAACTATGCCTGCAATTACTGTTACATCGCCTTCGCGTAAATCGAAGAGTTTTTTAACACTCATTTTTAAGGCAAGAAGTTTGTCCCGATACGCTTCTAGCGGGTGGCCGGAGAGATAGAGACCAAGAAGTTCTTTTTCCCACTGCAGTTTCTCTGTGAGCGTTGCGGGAGGAGAATTCTGTAGGCGTAGAGCCGGGAGAGTGGAAGTGTCTGACATCAAACCAAAAAGAGAGTCCTGATTTTGGGACGCGCCGATTCTTTCCCTATGATAGGCAAGCAAATTATCGATATTGGCCAACAGTATTCCCCGCTCATCGAACTCATCTAAGGCTCCGCATTTAATCAGTGACTCGAGAGATTTTTTGTTTAAGTTCTTATCTTTGATCCGGTCCAGGAAATCCGACAGATCCTTAAATTTGCCATTCTTTTTCCTTTCGAGAGTTATAGTACTTGAGATTCCTTGACCGAAGTTTTTTATGGTAGTCAATCCAAAACGGATTTTATAAGGATTGGGCGGATTCCCGTCCGACTGAACGGTCGTTCGGGCGGGATTGATTACGGAAAATTGGGAAAAGCTCTCATTAATTGATGGGGGTAGTACCTCAATACCCATGCGCTTGCACTCCTTTATCATTATGCCGATGGTTTCAATATCGCCTGATTCCGCAGTCAAAACAGCGGACATGTATATGGCGGGGAAGTTAGCTTTCAAATAGGCGGTGATATAAGCGATGTAGCCGTAACTTGCCGCATGGGCCTTATTGAAGCCGTATCCTTGAAAGGGTTCAAAAAGTTTCCAAAGCGCCTCCGCTTTTTCTTTGCTCATGCCACCGTGTTTTTGGCAACCTTCAATGAAGATAATGTGTTGTTTTCTCATCTCTTCTGGAATTTTTTTGCCTACTGCCTTGCGGAATTTATCTACATCGCCCCAAGAATAACCGGCTACTTCTATGGCAGTCATAAGAAGATCGTCTTGATACACCAGCACTCCATATGTGGTATCTAGAAAACTCTTCATCTTAGGATGTAGATATGAAACCTGTTTTTGGTTATGTTTTCTGGCGATGTATTCCTTAATGTTGTCCATTGGACCCGGACGATACAGCGCCACCATGACGTTGATGTCGTGAATAGTGTTTGGTTTTAATTCCATGAGCGCGCGTGTCATACCATCACCGTTGAGTTGAAAGGTTCCTTCCGTTTCCCCTCTGGTAAGCATTTCGAAAGTTTTTTTATCGTCTATCGGAATATCTTCCATCTTTATTTTTTTGCCTTCCATTTTTTCAATACGAGTGAGTGTCTCGGCAATGATGGACAAGTTTCTGATACCGAGAAAATCAAATTTAAGAAGACCTGTATCTTCTATCGAGTGCATATCAAATTGCGTGATTATTTTCTTTTCGCCTTTAGTATCGTACTGGAGAGGAGAATAATCTGTGAGAGATGTGGGAGAGATTACTACTCCGGCGGCATGAACAGAGATGTGTCTGGCATTTCCTTCAATTTTTTTTGCCATATCTATAATAATTTTTGTTTCAGGGTTTTCCTCATAGAGTTTTTTAAGTTCTGGATTTTCTATCATGGCGCGATTAAGGGTCATGGGGAATCCTTGAGCTCCAAATGGGACGAGCTTGGCAATTTTGTCACCTAAAGCATAAGCATAACCGAGAGCTCTGGTGACGTCGCGCACCGCTCCTCTTGCCATCATTGTGCCGAAGGTCCCAATTTGAGCCACTTTATCTTTGCCGTATTTTTCTCTTACATATTCTATAACCTCATCGCGTCGATTATCCGCGAAGTCCATATCAATATCGGGGGGGGAAGGACGATCCGGATTTAGGAAGCGTTCAAAAGGCAAGTTATATTCGAGCGGATTGATATTTGTGATACCGGAGAGATAAGTGACCATGGAACCCGCCACCGAACCTCGTACGTTGGTCAAAATGCCATTGTTGTGTGCGTAACGAAGCAGGTCAGAAACCACGAGAAAATATTTGGCGTATCCCTTATCCTTGATAACTCCAAGTTCATATTCGACACGATTTGTCTCTTTGTCGGTTTTCTTCAGGTTTCTGAATTTAAAACCTTCGTACACTATTTTTCTCAACGCCTCATCGGGATTTGCGTTTGTGGACGTTTCAATATCCGGGAAGACCCACTTACCAAGCTCCAGTTCCACATTGCATCTATCGGCGATCTTTCCGGTATTTTCTAGCGCTTCCGGAATGTCTTTAAAATATTTTTTGGCATCCCCAGCATCAATAAAAGAAAGGTTCTCGTCATCTTCTTCGAAAGTTCCGCCGTCTCCGCTGCCCGGTAAGCTATTTTGGATAGAAAGCAGAGTGTTTCTGGCCGGTTTGTCTCCCGGTTCGAGATAGTACACGTCTTGAGCCGCAACCAAAGAAATTTGTTTTTGTCGGGCGAGAGTGATTTTGGCATTCATCTTTTCCTGATGGCCTCTAATTTCAGGATGATGAGTTATTTCGAGGAAAAAGTTATCCGATCCAAACACTTTTTTATAATATTCGGCTTTTTTCTCAATGTCATTAGAAGTGAACGCCGGTAAAATAGCGATGAGTCCGTCGCGATATTTCTCTATTAATTCTTTATCAATACGCGGTTTGTAATAAAATCCCTCAAGATATGAGTCCGTCACCAACTTGAGAAGATTTCGGTATCCGAGATTATTCTCCGCAAGGAGCACCAGTCGACTGCGTTCATTGTCGACTCGCGCTTCCTTGTCATTTCTGGTTCGTAAGGCAACATAAAAATCAACCCCGATAATCGGCTTGATTCCTTGCCCCCGGCATTCTTTGTAAAATTCTATGGCGCCGTAAAGATTGCCGGCATCAGTTAGAGCAAGTGAATTCATGTTTGAGAGACGTGCTTTCTTGACGAGGTCTGGAATTTTTGGCAGAGCTTCGAGTAGAGAGTAATGGCTATGAGTGTGGAGATGGACGAATTTGCTCATCGAGAGTTATTATAATGTATAATCTGAAGTAACGCATGAGTCCCATTAGAAGTAAGGAATCGGAGATTCCTGCCGACTTGCATAAAGCAAGTCGGACTTCTAACGGGATGAGTTATGTCGTAGGCATTGATGAAGCGGGCAGGGGGCCCTTGGCCGGGCCGGTGGCCGTGGGGGCTGTTTCGATTCCTAATCCTGTAACTGTTGAACTTCGTAAAACCAGTAAGAATTTTTTTAAAAGTATTAAAGATTCAAAAAAACTTTCTCCGAGCGATAGAGAACTGTGGTTTGCATTGGCTCTTGAAGCGCGCAAGGAAGGGTTGCTCGATTTTGCTGTCTCTCTAGTCTCGGAGAAGGTAATAGATAGAAAGGGCATTTCCTATGCCATCAGACTCGGTATCAAGAGGTGCTTAGCTTCTCTTGGTGTGTCGACGGAGTCTCAAGTTTATCTTGATGGCGGCATTAAGGCGCCAAAAGAATTTATTCACCAATTGACAGTTATAAGAGGAGACGAAAAGATTCCGGTTATTTCGCTCGCTTCCATCATGGCGAAAGTTATACGTGACAAGAGAATGATTAAACTTTCTAAAAGGTTTCCGGAATTTAATTTTCATAAACATAAGGGTTATGGCACTTTTGAACATCGACAGGCTATTCGAAAATTTGGTCCGACAACCCTTCATCGTCGCAGCTTTTTGACTAAGTTGACAAAAGGCAGATAAGTGTAGTACAATGTAAGAAGATTTTGTTAATTGTAAATATAAATAAACGTTACAATCCAAAAGAAAAGGAGACAAGTAAATGTATTACAACTGTGGAATTCTTAGAACTGACGTAAGTGACGAAGCGATTTGTCATAATGATAAATTACTGGGGTTGCACACTCTTGGAATAGAGGTAACAGACGAGTCGTTTGCTAATCGCTGTGGTCTAGGGAATATCGATCCACAGCACCAAGTGCGTGGTAAATCTTCGGCGATCGAAGAAGCGCTTTCTTTTCCTCTTCCCAAGGAAGGAAGTAAGTTGGTAACAATGAGACCAGATAAGGATTCAATCGGGGCCATGGCTGTTCTGACGCTTCGGGCATTGGATATGGGAGATCAAATTGATAAACTTTTGGTCTTGTGGATTGGTGCAATGGATAGGTACGGCTATATCAATGCCGCGCATAACAATCCCGATTTAGCAGATCATTTTCTCAAGAGTCTTGAGACAGATGCTTTAAATACAATCTGTCTAAACCCAAGGTTGTGGAGAACGCTTTCTGATCGTGTCAGTCTTGTGGGGCGTATTCTCATTGGCAATATGTCTGGTGAAGAGATGATGGCCGTAATACAGTTACGGAGCAGACAAACTAAGAAATTCCTGGCACAAATAGTTAATGATGTGCCGTTTATCGCAGTGCATGGCGATTTTGACAAGGCAAGAGACTGGGCCAATAAAAGATATCCAGTAGCACTTGTGTATGACGATTGTCATTTGTCTCACGGCGGTAGTATCAGAAAATTCAGTCTCATACGTCAGCCGTTATTTTTTGACCGCATTGGGTTTGAGAAAGCTATCAATGCGATCGAAGCACAAGCTCGAGAAATGACCCCGAAGGAACTCAAGGAGGCGCGTCTTTCTTGGGGTGGTCCGGTTAACATAGTTTCATCAGCATCCGGTGTTGGTCGAGAATCGAAGCTGGCGCCTGAGACTGTTCTAGCTTTAGTCAAAAAATTTCTTAAATCCGGTGTCGTATCGTAACGTAAACGTTTCTTGAGGGGGTTCATTGGATAGCTTTCAGTGAACCCCTTTTCTTTTGGAAAAAATGGTGCTAAAGTGGGGTTATGACAGTACGAATGAGACATACGAGGTCTCACACTAAGAATAGGCGTTCCCATCATGCGCTTTCGAAACCCGCTCTCTCTAAGGACGAGTCGGGCAATTTTCATTTGAGGCACCGGATTTCGAAAGCGACTGGCGCTTATCGCGGGAGAAAAGTAATCGATTTAACAGCTAAATTGGAAAAGCAGGCGAAAAAAATCAAATAGTTTCTTAGTTCTTTTGTTCTTTATGTCCAACCGACATCTATCTAGGTCAATCGTTCTTCAAACTCTTTTTGAATGGGATTTTGAGGGCACTAAAACAGGGAAAATTTTTCCGATATTTGAACGCATGATCGCGGAGTTTGCTCCGGGCGCGAACGACAGACCGTTCATGAACAATCTCTTGAAGTTAGTATTGGAAAAAAAGAGAGACCTCGATACTTTGATAGAAAAAGCGGCGCCGGACTGGCCAATTGAAAAGATTTCCGTCGTCGATCGTAATATTCTTCGTATCGGTTTGGCGGAACTCCTGTTTGCCGATCGCAAGGAAGTGCCACCAAAAGTAGCCATTAACGAGGCTATCGAGCTGGCCAAAACTTTTGGCGGTGATACTTCTGGTCGGTTTATCAATGGAGTTCTCGGAGCTGTTTATAAAGAAATGGGTGAACCGGGTAAGTTTGATGTGCCGAAACCAAAGAAGAAATATGGAAATATTCCTATTAACCAATTGCCCATCGAGCGACTGGCGGGAGCGGTTGTTTATGCCGAGAGCGAGGGTAATACTTATCTTGCTCTCGTTCATGATGTTTTTGGCCATTGGACCCTGACTAAGGGACATCTTAATGATGGCGAGACTTACGAGCAGAGCTTATTGAGAAAAGTCCCACTTGAAATTGGGGTACCCATACAGATTAAAGATCGTATAGGCGAGAACTCTTACACAACGTTCCACCCAATTAACGGAAAAATAAAGAAAGAGATAATCTATTTTCTTGCTGAAGCGCCGTATCAGGAACTCACTCTTGAGAAGAAAGAAGAACAAGGTGGTCTTGATGATGTGCGTTGGTTCAAACTGGCCGATATCTTGGACCTAAATTTTTATGATGATATTTTGCCTATAGTCACTAAAGCTATAACAAAATTAGCCGAATCTAAATAGTATGGATTTTGAAAAATTCGAAAAACAAGCAGGTGTGACATTCAAGGATAGGGGTCTTTTGAAACAAGCCTTTACCCATCGTTCATATATTAATGAGAATCGAGGTTTGGCTCTAGAGCACAACGAACGTCTGGAATTTCTCGGTGATGCCGTACTGGAACTCGCTATTACCGGTTACCTTTATGAACGTCTTAAACATTCAGATGAAGGAGAATTAACTGCTCTGCGTTCGGCTCTGGTAAACGCGGATACTTGCAGCCGTGTGGCGCAGATGCTTGGGGCTAACGAATTTCTTTTACTTTCAAAAGGAGAAGCAAAAGATATCGGCCGAGCGCGACAATATATTCTCGCCAATACTTTGGAAGCTATTATTGGCGCGATTTATTTGGATCAAGGATACGACATTGCTAAACAATTTATTCTGAATCATATAGCACCGCTAACGGAAGAGGTTTTGGCAAGTGGCAATTGGATAGATGCCAAGAGCCGTTTCCAGGAGAAGGCGCAGGAATATCTTGGTGTAACACCGATCTACAAGACTATCCTCGAATCAGGACCAGATCATGATAAGCATTTCGTTGTTAGTGTTTTTGTCGGTGAGGAAGTGTATGGCAGGGGGGAAGGCCAATCAAAACAAGATGCCGAACAAGAAGCCGCTCGGCAAGCGTTGGAAACCAAAAATTGGAAGTAATATGTACCTAAGGTCAATCGAACTTTCTGGATTTAAATCTTTTGCGAAAAAGAATGTTTTTGAATTTGATTCACCCATCTCGGCCATAGTGGGTCCCAACGGTTCAGGTAAGTCGAATGTGGCCGAAGCTTTCCGCTTCGTGCTTGGAGAGCAGTCTATCAAAAGTATGCGCGGCAAACGCGGCGAGGATTTGATATGGAATGGAGCCACAAGCGAGCCGCGAGCCAACAGAGCTTCAGTCAAGGTAACTTTTGATAATGCTAAAAAAATCTTTGATATAGATTTTCCGGAGGTGACGATTGAACGCGTGGTTCATAGAGACGGCCTTAACGAATATCTTATTAACGGTAGCCAAGTACGTCTTAAAGATATCCTCGAACTATTGGCGCGGACCCATATCGGCGCTTCCGGTCATCACATTATTTCTCAAGGAGAGGCCGATAAAATTTTAAGCGCCAGTCCCAAAGATCGTAAGAGTATGATAGAAGATGCGTTAGGATTGAGACTCTATCAATATAAACGTTTGGAAAGTGAACGTAAGCTCAAGAAAACTTTTGAAAATATTCAACAAGTGGAAGCTCTGCGTAAAGAGATTGCTCCGCATTTGAAGTTTCTCGGAAAACAGGTTGAAAAACTTGAGAAAACGGAAGAACAGCGACAACAACTCGTCACACTTTCTAAAGAGTATTTCAAACGCGAAAATAATTATCTGTCGTTTACCAAGACGATACTTTTGGAAGAAAGAAAACCTCTGAACGAAATGCTCAATAAGTTGGCGAAGGAACTGACTTCCGCTAAGAAAATTTTGGAGAAGAACGCCCAAAAAGAAAAACGCGATTATGCCATCATCGAACTTGAGGGCGATCTAAGCGCTACACGAATACACAAAGACGCTCTGGCACGGGAATTGGGCAAGGTGGAGGGACTGATTGCCGCCGAAGAGCGTATTATCCGCAAACAGAAAGAGTTAATTTCTTCCGATGAACATAAAATGATTCGGTTAAGAGATGTGGAAGAACTGGCGCGTGAGATAGAAAAGGAAGTGGAAGATACCGGTCTTTTTGCTCGGATCAAACGCAGAATTTATGAATTTTTGAAAAGTAAGAGAGAAAGCGCCGATTCAAATATTTTGCTTGAAGCCCAAGACGCCTTGAAGGCGTATATGAGCGAAAAGGACGCGATCGAGAAAAGGTTCAAAGAAGCGATAGAAAAAGAAAAGGCTTTGCAAGAAAAGTACGAGGCTCTTAAAAAAGAAATAGAAAAAGAAAAGGATTCAAGCCACGACGCAGAGAAGGATATTTTCCGTATTATGTCCGCAGAAAATGAGGTTATTTCTAAACTCAATCTTTTGAAGGCGCGTGAAGATAAACTTTCTCTTGAGGAAAATAATTTCAAACAAGAACTTGATGAAGTCGGACACCTTGTCGGTGTAGAGGCCATCCGTTTTAAGGATGTTGATATAGGAGATGAAAAGTCTGTGATAAATGAAAATAGACAAAAGCAAGAAGAACGCAAACGTGTGATTGAAAAGTTCAAAATTAGACTTGAAGATTCCAATGTTTCTGGCATGGACGATATACACAAGGAATATAAGGAAACTTCTGAACGCGATACGTTTCTGGCGCGCGAATTACTCGATCTCGAAAAGTCTGCCACCGCTCTTACCGAACTTATTAAAGAATTGGAAATGCGTTTAGCTTCCGAATTTAACTCCGGACTAGAAAAAATTAATCAAGAATTCCGCAAACTTTTTGTTTCAATGTTTGGCGGGGGAGAAGCCGGTTTAATTCTGATAAAAGAAGAAAAAGTAGAGGATGAATTATTAGACGAACCCGTCTCCGCACAAGGCTCCGGCGAGGCAAGGGAAGGTCTGGATATTAAAGTCAGTCTGCCAAAGAAAAAAATCCGCGGTCTTGTGATGCTCTCGGGCGGGGAACGAGCGCTTACTTCTATTGCCCTTATCTTTGCCGTCTCTCAAGTCAATCCGCCACCATTCATTATTCTCGATGAAACCGATGCGGCGCTAGATGAATCGAACTCAAAAAAGTATGGAGATTTAGTCGAAACTTTGTCAAAACATTCACAACTTATTTTAATAACTCACAATCGCGAAACAATGTTCCGCGCCAGTGTAATTTATGGTGTGACTATGGGTTTAAGCGGTATCTCCAAACTGCTTTCAATCTCCTTTGATCAAGCCACCGCAGTAGCAAAATAAATACTCCGCAAATATAGTTCTGAAAAACGCGCTATCATTTTTTGCTAAAAATGCACACTCCACTCGCGCCGACGCGCTCCGTGACGTTTTTCCATACTACATTTGCTCCGTAAAAATAACATACGATATATCGTATGTTATTAAATGATAGGATTTTTATAAAAAGAAAACCCTGCTCGGCAAGCTTATGCAGCCGAGCAGGGAAGTTGTTGTTCATACTTATGACTCTGGTATTTAGGCTAAAAGCGTGTCAGCAAAAGCTCGCACCGCCACTTCAATATCTCCTTCCTCCAGTAGTTTCTTGAAAGCTTTTGCCATGTCTTCTTGACATTCGTTGCATGTGCACTCAACAGCGCGATGGGTCGCCTGTTCCTCGCGAAACAGGGTCAATAATCTTTGCCCACATTCGCGGATATACTTTTCGGGATCGCTAGGAGAATAATGAGCCATTTTTCACCTCCAAACAAAGATAAAACTTTTCTCGCTAGATTATGTACCTAAACTAATATAAAGTCAAGAGTTTTGCGCTCGGGGTCGGAAGCGGTGAGTTTGACGTGGACTTTATCGCCTAGAGAATATTTTTTGCCAGTCTTTTTACCCACTATCGCGTAGAGCTTTTCGTTGAGTTCATAGAAATCATCTTTAAGGTCGCGTAGTTTAACCATGCCTTCCGCCTTGGTATTGATCTCTTCGACATAGATGCCCCATTCAGAAACACCGGAAATAATGGCATTGAATTCTTCGCCGATATGTTCCTGCATGTATTCCACTTGTTTGTATTTAATAGAAGCGCGTTCGGCTTGAGCCGCTTCAAGTTCGCGCTCGCTTGAATCGCCGCAAAGCTTTTGATATTTGATAATTTCATTTTGTTCGATTTTACCTTTGGTCAGAAAACGCAAAAGTAATCTATGAACCATAAGATCAGGATAGCGGCGAATGGGGGAAGTAAAGTGTGTGTAATATTCAAAAGCCAATCCAAAATGACCGATGTTTGAAGTGGAATATATCGCTTTTGACATCGCTCTGACCGCGGCCGTTTTTACGAGCATTTCTGCCAGACTGCCGTCGACTGAACGAAGCATTCGAGAAATATCCTCTGCCGTAGTTTCTCCATTCTTATTTTTGAGTTCAAAGCCGAGCGCTCTAACGAAGGTGGCGAGATTCACAATCTTTTCTCTATCGGGAGCATCGTGGATACGATAGACAAACGCAGCATGATCATTTTTACCATTAGCGGTATGCATAAAGATTGCCACCTCGCGATTGGCCAAAAGCATGAATTCCTCGATAAGTTTATGGGTATCTTTTCGCTCCTTCCGATACACTCGGATTGGTTTGCCCAAATCATCAAGCTCAAATTTTACTTCCTCAGTTTCAAAATCAATCGCCCCCTTTTTAAATCTTTCATCACGAAATTTTTTGGCAAGTATATTAAGAGTTTTGAGTTCTTCTACAAATATACCGTTGTTTTTGTCTATAACTTCTTGAGCTTCCTCGTAGGTGAAGCGTTTGTCAGATTCTATAAGCGTTTTGCCGAACCATCGCTCTTTGACCCGGGCTTCTTTGTCGATGACGAAAACAGCCGAAAAGGCAAATTTAGGTTCATTTGGATTGAGAGAACAGAGATTGTTGGAAAGCACCTCCGGCAACATTGGAATAGTGCGGTCTACAAGGTATATAGAAGTGCCGCGTTTGAGCGCTTCTTTGTCTAGCGCTGTTTTTTCTATCACAAAGTGGGAGACGTCGGCGATGTGAATACCGATTTCATAGTCGTTGTTCGGCAGTTTTTTGAAAGATAAGGCATCGTCGAAGTCTTTGGCATCCGCTGGATCTATAGTAAAGGTAGTGGTTGTCCTAAAATCTTTGCGATCCTTGAGCAGGTTTTCCTTTTGATACTTCTTTTTCCACTTTTGCGCCTCCTCTTCTACTTCGGGAGGGAAGTCCACTTCAAAACCACTTTCATACACAATACCGAGCATTTCGGCGTTATGTTCGCCGGCGCGCCCGATGACCCTAATCACTTCTCCCTTTGGACTCTTTGACGGATCCGGCCATTCTATAATCTTTACTTGAATCTTGTCTCCTTCCTTGGCATGTTTTGTCTTATTCTTTAGTACAAAAATATCTCGATACATTCGTTTGTCGTCGGGCACCAAGAAAAATAGCTCGTCCTCTTTCTCAAGAGTACCGACAAATTCAGTTTTATGCCGTTCCACTATCTCTATAACCTTGGCTTGCTTGCGATCAAAGATCGTTCTGCCCAGAAGTTCAATTTTGACCCTATCATGATTGAGAGCGGTATTGAGATTTTCTGGTTGAATCTCATAGTCTTCGGATTCGTCTTGGGTAGGGAAATAACCCACGCCCTTGCTCGTTACGCGTATCTCTCCTTCAAGAATCTGGTCGTCTTCTTTTTTCTTTTCCATTTGTTGTCGCATACTATATCAAATTTTGGTGCCCGGGGTGGGAATCGAACCCACATAACCTTACGGTCACGAAATTTTAA
>ERZ1292632.541-Hain-H43-01um-R2-541-length-41413-cov-8_pt1 | contig 41413 bp, 44 predicted proteins | sample MGYA00564407_ERZ1292632 | MGnify/ENA primary metagenome ERZ1292632 (study PRJEB36523, sample SAMEA6512637) | groundwater metagenome | collected 2019-01-08 | study: AquaDiva: Metagenomics assemblies of 32 groundwater samples | reverse complement strand
CGAACCATTGATTAACGTGACAAATTTCCCTGATATCGCAATATCAGGAGGCGAAACAAGAAAAACGGCGGAATATCAACGGGAGCACACATAACGAGCTGGTTCAAGAAGCGAGACCAAGTTCTGGTTGTCATAGGAGGAATAAACAAGAATCATATGAAGACATCCGTCGAATGGCTGTGCGGAAGGGCGTATACCAGCATATATGGTTACCGTGCCGAATTGCTTCCGGGTGGAGCGATCTCTGGTGTACCGTGCTGTGTGGAATGGAAACCGGCCAGCGCTAGAATGCAGGAGTTCTTCATCGCCAACTCCACCATCCGACCGTCCTGACAACCAGCCCAAAAGATATTAACGCTTACTTGAGAGCATCCTTGAACCAAATGAAAAAGCGAGTCGTGATGTTTGTCGGCGACACAGTGGGAGTGAAAACCAGTTTATCATTCCACGTCATCGGTTGTTTAAGACTCACAGGCACACTACTTGTTGTTGGCCCGCTCGTGACGATAGTTTGAATACGATTTGTGCTCATATCATTGCATGTCACAACATCCACAGTGCAAGTCATGCTGGTTGCCGTGCTCTTTAGCTGAATATACTCAAGCGTAGCAATGCCCGCAACGTCGTTCGTCCAAGTAACCGCCGCGTTTGTCGTTGTAGTGACTATGCGTGGCTGTTCCCATCGCGTTGCCGGTGGTGAATCCGCGAACCCAAAAGACCCAAGACTCAGAAGAAGTATTCCCGCTGCTAATATTCTTTTCATAGTGTGCTCCTGTGTTTGTTTGTTTTTTTTACTCGGTTAATATCTTCACTGTGCGCAATATTTCCGATGCTGGCAATCCCAATGCTCCACCAACACCTTCGACGAAAGCTCTCGCTCCATGTTTGAACCTTGTCTTTTTTCGCTTGCCCTCGCGCGCGTATTTCAAGTCCTCCAGCGTTTCTCCCGCCCAATCGAAAATCGGCACAGGATTTCTGTCATACATGAGGAACCCCATAATTTCGCCTACAACCGGAATGTTCATTACACGGTCTTTTAATGCCGCAATATAGAATGGGTCTTGCTTCTTCTTTCGCTTCTTATCGAGTAGTTCACGGACCAGTTCATCCGTGCCACGCCGTATCCCCAACCCCAACATGCTTGCCAGCATGAGCATAACCATGATGTTGAAAGCTTGTCCCCATTCGCCCCTTTTGCCGGCATAATACACCGCATCATAGGCCGACAAGAGGAAATCCGCCGAATACTGGAAACTCTTGAGCTGCATAAGAAGCCGGGTGACCGTAGCTCCGCCAAGCTTTCCGCGCATGAGGAATAGCGGTTGATCTTTGAATCTGCTGCTTGATTGCGTCAATCGCACCTTGTTCTGCGCATACTCTACGCCTTCGGCAACGGGGTTATCATAATCAACCTGGATTCCATGTTCTTCCGCATACTTCCGGTAAGCTGCCAGGGCGACAGACGCAGCGGTTATTCCGTCATTGCGTTGCAACAGCCAAAACGCGGCTTTCCTTATGTCGTGGAGTGTGCCTTTATTCCCTAAGTCAAGAAAGGTTGGGTCGTCGAACATTCTGTGTTTAACTTCCGAGAACTTCCAGACGAACTCTCGCGCTTTCTTGTCCGTAGCTATATCGGACAAAGCCGATTCCATCCGCAGGGTTCCATCGGCGCCAAGCATGGCCGCGCCATTCAGGAGCGACGTAAACTGAACGAGCGTTGACGAGACGCGACCGCCAATAACAAACACACCTATATTCCGGCTTAATTTCTCTAAACTACGAAGCAAAAAGTTGGCTTTGTCTTTCACCGCCGAACCTCTCGCCATTGAGTCAACGTATTCCAGGACAATCTTCTGTCCGTAAGAACCAACCAGATTCCCGAATTCCTCGCTACGAGCCAGTTCGCCCATGTACTTCGTGGTTTCCCCCATATGAATCAAGTAAAGAGCATCACGCAAATGCCGTGCATGAACATTGGCGAAGTCTATGCGAATCTTCTGTTTGCCCGCTCCACGGCGCTCTTTTGTAAATCCCGCTTCGGGATTCTTGCGATAGACCTCGCCTGTTTCCGCCTTCATACTAAAATTGCCGAGAAAGTGATCGGTAACATCCCAATCCGTCATAAACGGGAAGTAGTCTTCTTCTTCTTTGAAAGGCAAGTTGTGAACCCGCGCCATGAATTCCTTGATGAAAGGCTTGAGTTCTTCGTTCTGCTTTCGCGCCAGCTTATAAACCCGCTCTTGTTCTGGAGTCAACACTATGGCGTCAATCTGTGCCTCGGTCATGTCGCCACGGTTCAGCAGTCGTTCACGCCCCGTTCTTTGTTGACCAGCGGCATACACGCCTAATTGCGCAATGTCCCGATCTTTGAGTTTTGCTTCCTTTAGTACTTTCTCAAATTCATCTTTCAACTTGGCATATTCATCCATGAAAACCGCATAAGCGCGATTAGGCCGATGCCGGAAAATGTCCATCATCACGCCAGAGTAATACTGGGCCTTGTCGAGATAATCGAAGAAGCGGTCAGGAGTCAGCGCCCACAACATTCCGTGTCTACTGTTGTCCATCCCCCCCCTGATTGCATCGCTTATTTTGCCCTTGAACGAGTAGAAAGCAGGGTCAAGCGGACTGGTTTGTTTTTCACCTTCTAAGCCGTCAACATTCGCCACACCCTGTTCAGTCAGTCGCGCCAAGTCTTCTTCTTTTCGAAAGGCGTCAAGCGCATCTCGCGTCTCTTTCTTCCATATCCCGGCGTTGAACAGGGTTTTCATTTCTGTAAAGACAGACACCAATTCGTTCACATTCAAATCTGAGATCGGACGCACTTCGCCCTTGTCCAATCTGTAAAGCATACGCAACTGTTGCGCGACTCGTAGCGGAATTTCGGCGTCTGACTTGGTGTTTGCGGCCTCGCCCAGTTGTTCCTGAAGGAGTTGCAATCTAGCAAGACTCCTGGCGCTTGGTTTCCGTAAGAGAAAAGCATCCAGTACTTCGTTGATCTGTGTCTTGTATTCAACCGCTATCGCCTTCGACTTCCTTATGCGCTTGGCAAGCCGCTTGATTCCGGCAATAAGACTGCGTTTTTGCCATGTGGCAATCACTGCCTCAAGCCGGTTTTGCGCGTGCCAGTAATCAGCTTTCGTGCGAATCGTCAGCATGGCCGGGACAACCTTGCCGCGCTCGCTTAGTGGAAGCAAGGGCTTAACCTCTTTCCAGAAATCGCGCAATGTGTCGAGCGATTCATGCCCCGTCCTCATTGCTACAGCATTGCGTAGGCGTCCTATTGCGGCCACCAGGTTGGTCTGGGCCTTAACGAGAGCTTCATCGCCGGCAAGGGTGGTGTCAGGCTGCGCAACGCCCTTCTTGACAGTTTCTATGGCGGAACGGAGTTGCTTGCGGGCCACATCCAATGCCTCTATTCTGCCTTCGGCTCGGCCTTCCGCCTTGCCGTGAATCTCGGCGGCGAGCGCAGCTTCAATCGCTTTTTTCTTGGCTAGATAATCCGCAAACCAGCCCTTTGTATGGGCCCTCCTTGCGGCCTTTGCCTCGACCTGCAATTGACGCATGTTCTGCTTGAAAAGCCTGACCTTCTCTTTCTCGGTAGCCGCCATGCTACCTGGTTCTCCCAATAGCTTATAAGCCTTTCCTGCGGCTCTTGCTTCTTTCCTTAATTCGCTGAGTCGCGCCGACCTTTCTTTGGCCGTCTCTTTCCCGCCCGGTTCGTCAGACGGCACAGGTTCATAGCGTCTGATCTTCTTCGCCAGTATCTTGACGGTATTCGGCGCGGTAAAGCCACGCGAGAATGCTTCTTTTCCCTTAAAATACTCAGCCGCATACTCTTCAGTGATATATGCTCGTAGATGACTCGAATATTCATCTTCATTGGTCGGCTTCTGTTCCGCAACATAGGCGCTAGCGATGGAGCTGTTGAACTCATTCGCCATATACTCAGCGGAGAATGTTTTGTACTCTTCGCTATTCTGATCCACTCTCGCTATGAGTTTCAGAACGTCCTCATCCTGGTTCACGGCCAGAACGTGAAATATCTCATGCCTGAGCGATTGAAGAATATCCTCATCCGATCTATCGTTTACTCGAATGAATATATCCGATGCTTCCGGCGAAACATCTGTAACGCCTGTGACATCTCCCCCGACAAAATACGTGACCTCGTATCCAGCGCTTCTTGCGCGTTCAATGAGCCTATTCGCTTCATCGCCGCCTGCGCCACGGAACGACTCTCCGGCGACTCTGGCGGAAGCCCAAATATTCTTTTCTTCGTCATTGTCTAGTCTCCTTTTGAACGCATCGAGGCGTTCTTCTGGTATTTGCTTTGTTAATATCTTTGCCTTCTTCGGTTTCGCCTCGATAAGCGTCTTTGCCGGTTCTGGAACTGCCGGTGTCTGGTCGCCTGACCCGGATTCCGGTTGTTCTAAGTTCTTCAACTTCTGTTCGATAGCATTTAGTCGGCTATTATATGTGTCCAAATCGCCATACGTCTTCGGTTCCTTCCTGTAATAGTCAAGTTCCTTGGCGATGGAGTCTGCTTCTTCAGGGAACTGTTCTCTCGCATCTGCCACTTTACCGAGTAATGATCCATAACGCTTACCTGCATTATCGGAGTCTATTTTGGAGAGTCTCTCTGCCTTACCAGGTATGCGCTTCTGTCCAGGGACTCCCGGCAAGTCTGTACCCTCTACGGCTATTGGCATCTGCACGTATAGAGCACTATTCCCTTCAATCACAATGGGCACACGTGAACCATCGTTTTTCACATACAATGTGACTCCCGCGTTACCCAGTTTGCGCATGGCAGTGAGTCCTTCGTCAAGGAACGTAGGGTTGAGATATGTGAGCCCTTGTACGTCTTTAAGATCACCTGACTGATATGATCCACTTTCCTCTTGCATAGACCGCAGTTGAATGTCACCTTTTTTATCTAGGTATAGAGCAACGAAAGGAGCCATTTCGGGAGCGACTTGTTCTGCTTGCCTCAACTGTCTGATGAGTTTCTCAGTATCTTTAATAGAAACTTTCTGAAAATCGGGGTCACGCTTATAGTCGGGGATAGGCTCCTTCCAGTTAGGGAACTCGCCAGCGGCATGTTTCGTGGTTGCGCCTTGCACATCCTTGACAATAAACAACCTTCTCCCGTCCGTCCCTATCAGTGAATGAGTCTTAGAATCAAGATGAGTCTCGTTTATCACTTCTCGTGTCGGGTCTCGACTGGCAAAAGTCTGGACGATCTTCTTTAGGTCATCAACATTCTTGGGGCGCTCCTTTGCCACCGCAACAATTGCGCTCGGTTTCTTGGGGTGCATACCAGAACTCTCAGCTTTGCTTGGAGTCGTCGGGAAGCTCTTGGCTCGCTCTCTGAAGTCTGATAATGCGCTCTTGTTGTTCAAGAGTTCAAATGTGCCATCGCCCGGAACTTCGATAGTGACCATGCCATATTTCTCTTTGTTGCGCTCAAAGATAGCTTTATTCTTCGCCGGTCTGCTTGCGTCGTAGTTGCCAGACTCGATCTCCCATTTAGACGGCACATCACGCGCTTCTACTTCCCCTTCTGGAGCGGTCTCAATCGCCTTATCAATCTCTGCCAATAGGTACTTCTTCTGCTCCTTGCCACTGATACCCGGCTTGTCCTTCTCTGGTACGCTGATCGTCTTGCCTTTTGATGTGGACTCAACCTTGACGGCGTCCTTCCTTTCGATCACCAAGCCCTGCTTCGTCTCTTTCTTCGCATCCCTTATTTGATCACGCAATATGGATGTAGAACTTGTAGCAACAGGTTTCTCCTGTTGAATGACAAGGCCGGGAGTCTCCGGCTTCGTCTCAATCGGTGTCTTAATCTCTTGTTTTGCTACGGGTTCCTCAAGTCCTGTCCGCTTTTGTCCGACTTCTTTGGGCTTTTCCGGTATGGCAGTTTCAGCCCCTTGCTCGCTTGGTTCCACTCGCCCACGTTTACGCCCTGTTTCTCCAGTTCCTTCCTGTGGGCGTTGAAGTACCGTTCCTGCGACAGACTCTTGTAGGGCATGTTTCGCCTCCTTCTTAAGCATTATATCGTGTATCTTGCCTTTACCCTGATACCGATAAGCCGCAATGTCCTCATAAATCATTTCGGGGATCACTTGCTCTGGTTTTGTCTGAAACCCTTTAGCAATGAGATTACGCACATACTCGAACACATCAGGATTATCGGTAGCGTATTTTCGCGCATCGTCTACTTGTTGAAGAGCCTCAGCATCACCGTCAGTTACAAGAGCATGAAACGCTTCATGTTTAGCTAAATTCATATCAGCGACGATGATTAGTCGTTCATCTCTAACAACCGCACCTCCAATACGTGTAGATGGATTATCGAGATAGACTACTCTCCATCCTTTAGAAAGTAGCTCACGTTTGTATCGAATGGCATTGTCGCTCTTTGCCCATTCTGGGTTAAGTTTTGCTCCGGTGATAATTGAAGCGATTGCTCTAGTGTCGTTCCCGAAAGTTCCTCGATCAACCTTCTCCTTGAGTTGCTCAAAGGCTTGTCGTTCAGTCTGAACGTCACTGATGCTTTCGGACCCCTGACGCAATGCGTTAATATCGGTTTGTTCATTTCTCGACTCCTTCTTTTTGGCAATCTTCTCTTTAATCTGTTCGCCTTTGGTCACCTTAACTTCTTTGGCCTCATCCCATTTCGGGTGGCCTTTTGTGTCCATTGGAACTTTCAGGAATTTCACCGACTTCCATTCGATACCCTTAAGCGTGTCGGCGTCCTCTTTGAGTACTTGAGACTTCTTCCCCGCTTTGTTTCTTGCCTGAATCGCGTTGGCGTCTTTAGGAAACTTGATCTTCTCGCCGCGTGTCAGTTGGTCGGTAATGGGAGCAAGAGATTCCGCCGCCGGGCGCACAGCCGCTACAGGTCGCGTTTGCGGCTCTTTCGTGGCTTCCTGAACCCGTGGGGTTACTGGTTTCTCTGATGGATGTTCTGCGTCATAAAGCTGTGTTTCTAATGAATCACGAAACGCAGAAAGACGATTCAACTCCCTGCCGCGCCACGCGGCTTCCGCACTCCCGGATGTGTGTTCAGACACAGCCTTGTTGTATTCTACTTCCGCCTGTTTCACTTCTTTGCGGGCGTCTCGCAACTGATCGCCGAGGATAACTGTATTCCCCGCCCCTTTGGTCACTGGAGCAGCCGAAATCGGATACCATTGATTATCTTCTCCTAGATATTCAAGTTTATCGGAACTTATAGGTTTCCGAGAAAAAACATCACCCGTAACTTCAGTTAAAAGATCGGGCGTATCTTTGGTTCTTATTAAGACTGGTTTTCCGTCCTCCGGAGAGAATTGCCACACAATATCAGCCTTTCGACTAAAATACGAACGTTCTTCCGTTCCTTTGTCGGGCCATGCATTTTGATCAGTGCCATAACTGGGTTTGTGTGGAATAAGTTTTCTCGATCTAGTTATGTCTTCCAGTCGTTCTTCATTCGTTGCATGATAAACATAACCAGTATCCGATTTAACTTCGCGCGTGAGTTCTTTTGGATTCACCCTGGCAGGAATCAATTCCGCCGCTTTCCCCGTTTCCGCCACTTTGGCTGTCGGTTTCTGGGGTTCAGCGGGGGCGGGAGAGGGTTTGAAAACGTAATCTTTCGCCTTTACACCGCTTCCGGTAACTTGGACTTGCTTTGCTCTTTCTGAATCAACAGTGCGTTGTTCAAGTGTACGTGATACGCCTTCCTTGCCTGCTTTTGCGCCTTCAAGGTATATGAAAGACCTGAATCCTTCTGGCGCATCTTCACCCGTGTAGGCGACTCTATCGCCATTCTCTACGCCTTCTGACATAGGCTTATTGGTGTTGGCTTTCGCTTGCAGGAACGCAATCAGTCGGTTGCCATCCTCGATCATATCTACTCGTTGCGCCCCTACTATGTCCTCATTATTGATAATCTCACGCAATCGTTGTTTGGCTTCTCCAACACGAGCCAAGCCCGCTCTGGTTGCTTTCCTTGCACCAACCGACTCGGAAACAGGCTTAACGGTTTCTTTCGCCACTTCCTTGCCCGCCATTTCCGGCTGCGCGGGCTTCTGAGCCTCCTTCTTTTGTTTGGCTTCTGCTTTCTTCTTCGCAATCTTTTCCTTGATCTGATCGCCCTTTGTAACTCTGACTTCTTTGGCCTCATCCCATTTCGGGTGGCCTTTTGTGTCCATTGGAACTTTCAGGAATTTCACCGACTTCCATTCGATACCCTTAAGCGTGTCGGCGTCCTCTTTGAGTACTTGAGACTTCTTCCCCGCTTTGTTTCTTGCCTGAATCGCGTTGGCGTCTTTAGGAAACTTGATCTTCTCGCCGCGTGTCAGTTGGTCGGTAATGGGAGCAAGAGATTCCGCCGCCGGGCGCACAGCCGCTACAGGTCGCGTTTGCGGCTCTTTCGTGGCTTCCTGAACCCGTGGGGTTACTGGTTTCTCTGATGGATGTTCTGCGTCATAAAGCTGTGTTTCTAATGAATCACGAAACGCAGAAAGACGATTCAACTCCCTGCCGCGCCACGCGGCTTCCGCACTCCCGGATGTGTGTTCAGACACAGCCTTGTTGTATTCTACTTCCGCCTGTTTCACTTCTTTGCGGGCGTCTCGCAACTGATCGCCGAGGATAACTGTATTCCCCGCCCCTTTGGTCACTGGAGCAGCCGAAATCGGATACCATTGATTATCTTCTCCTAGATATTCAAGTTTATCGGAACTTATAGGTTTCCGAGAAAAAACATCACCCGTAACTTCAGTTAAAAGATCGGGCGTATCTTTGGTTCTTATTAAGACTGGTTTTCCGTCCTCCGGAGAGAATTGCCACACAATATCAGCCTTTCGACTAAAATACGAACGTTCTTCCGTTCCTTTGTCGGGCCATGCATTTTGATCAGTGCCATAACTGGGTTTGTGTGGAATAAGTTTTCTCGATCTAGTTATGTCTTCCAGTCGTTCTTCATTCGTTGCATGATAAACATAACCAGTATCCGATTTAACTTCGCGCGTGAGTTCTTTTGGATTCACCCTGGCAGGAATCAATTCCGCCGCTTTCCCCGTTTCCGCCACTTTGGCTGTCGGTTTCTGGGGTTCAGCGGGGGCGGGAGAGGGTTTGAAAACGTAATCTTTCGCCTTTACACCGCTTCCGGTAACTTGGACTTGCTTTGCTCTTTCTGAATCAACAGTGCGTTGTTCAAGTGTACGTGATACGCCTTCCTTGCCTGCTTTTGCGCCTTCAAGGTATATGAAAGACCTGAATCCTTCTGGCGCATCTTCACCCGTGTAGGCGACTCTATCGCCATTCTCTACGCCTTCTGACATAGGCTTATTGGTGTTGGCTTTCGCTTGCAGGAACGCAATCAGTCGGTTGCCATCCTCGATCATATCTACTCGTTGCGCCCCTACTATGTCCTCATTATTGATAATCTCACGCAATCGTTGTTTGGCTTCTCCAACACGAGCCAAGCCCGCTCTGGTTGCTTTCCTTGCACCAACCGACTCGGAAACAGGCTTAACGGTTTCTTTCGCCACTTCCTTGCCCGCCATTTCCGGCTGCGCTTGCGTCTGGCCTGGCTCGACGGGCTTTGTAGCCGCTGGCGCTACCGGCGATTCCTGGGGCGGTTTAGGCGGTTCTGCCGCAGGAATAGCTGATTCGGGGGCAGCTTGCGGTAATCTAAGTGTGGATTGGGGTATGCGCAATGTTTCAGTTGGCGCTGTTGGAATTGATTGTTCAACAGCTTTTCGCAAACCTGCGACGTGATCTCGCCACAATTCTGCATATTCATCAACAACATCTATCGGCGCGACAGGCTGATCCCGTCGCTTTTCTTCTGGAACCGGAGCCGTCACCGACTCAAACATCTTCTCATCCTTGAGAAGTTTAGCCACGGCAGCAATATCTTTGCGTTCTTGAGAAAGGTGTTCATATTCGGGACGTTCCAATAATTCGGCGACTTGCGCTTCCTCTGTCTCCGGCGCTTGATTATCCACCAGAGGGGCGGTCTGTGCCGGTTCAGGCGCGGTTGGCAATGGCGGGGGTAGCGACGGTGGCGCAGGTGGCAATGGGGGTGGCTGAGCACGTGTCGGCGCCGGTGTGGTTGCTGGTTTTTCTCGCCTGCCCGGAATGTTTCTCAATGTCGTCCCAAGACCAGCAGGAACAGCCATGATTGCCACTTCTGCCGCAAAATCGGAAAGCCAATTCTTGTACTCTTCCTTAAATCGCGTTCTGATCTCAGGTTTCTGCCCCTCTTGAACATCGGTTATCCCGAATAATGCGCGAAACGGTTTCCCCACCTCCTCTTCAAGAACTTCGCCAACAAGACGATTCCAAGCTGTCTCTTTTCTCAATTCCGCTAGACCATCTTGAATTGTCTTGTTGGGATGGGTTTTCAACCAGCGATTGAGTATGCCCACCTTGAGACTTTCAGGAGTGAGTTTGCCCAACAGCTTGACGAATGGCTTGGCTAATATTCCTCCTGAGCGTTCCGAGAGCACTTCTTTGAATTGATCGCCCACTTCTTTGGCAATGGCAGTGGTTACATCCTGAGTCTTGCCACTGAACTGTAGGCGAGCGTTTCCTTCACCGTCGTCAATATAGTTCACGTCGGGCGTTATCCTTTGAACAACACCCGCCACTACCCCGCCTGGTACGGCCAATGTTTGCGCCGCCGCGCCTGCCGCTCGTTCTCCAACCCAAATGCCAGCCTTCGCTAACTTCCCTTCGCCACCTTTGCCTGCCAGTTTTCGCAGTCCAGCCCCGGCCAGCTTTTTCCCGGCAGTATAAATCGGCTCGGTGATCCCGAATTCCATGCCATATCCGGGCAATGCGGTGAGAGCGGAACCAACTGTGTAGCCCCACGTTTTGGGCGTCGCTTCTTCCGCCGCGACAATCTTGAGCAACTGAGTGTCTTCGGGAGACGCCGTGCCAGATTGGAATCGTTTCGTGGCCTGAGCTATGTCTATCGCCTCTTGACCGCCTTTCAATGTGGGCACATAGGGAAGTAGGCCTCCGTCCTTCGCTCTTGCTTTGACACCGGACGTAAAGCCCATTTCTTTTGTGGACGGTCGCTCGGCCTGAGCCAATTCAGATTCAATGGCCTTCCGTTCGGCAATGCGTTCGGTCAGCAACCCTTTATCCGCTTGCGTTACTGGTTCTTCCCTATGCTCGCGCAATCGCTGTTGAAACTTGGGCTGTCCGCTAATTGACTTCCCTGTTATCGCAGCCTTTGCGAACTCGAAAGGTGTTGGCGCCGGTGTTGGCGTGAAGCCTGCGCGTCCTTCGGCCTGTCGAGTTTGCGCATATTCGATCTCGTTGCGCACATCGGCAAGCCTAGCCTGCTTCTGGCGAACCTCCGATGGCGTGATGGGAGAATATGGAGTCGTAGATTTGTCTTCGATAACTGTCGGATCGAGAATGTCGGCGAATGCAGGAAGTTCCGGCTGATCGAGAATATCGGAGTATTTGCCAACCATCTTCTCTGTGGACTCTAATATGTCTTCATATGCCATATTCTACTTCCAATATCGCCCCATCGCCCTTTGTATTTCGTTTGCTGTCGGCGCTCTTTTCTGGTCTGCCGTGAAAGATGCGATAAATTGATCTCGCGTCATATTCGCACTACCGACCGGTTGCGCTTGCCGTAATGTTCCAGCCGGAGCCGCTGTCTGTTCCGAACCCATTGCATTCAACTGCTCTTCCATGTTCCGGGCCTCCCTTGATGCAACGGCTGCATTTTTCGCTGCCTGCTCTATCTTGGCATCATCGCCTGAATCTTGCGCTTTTCTCAATGCGTCGTTGGCTGCAACAGCTTGAGCTTGAGCGTTGCCCAGCGCAATGCCAAGTTTGACTTTATTGGCTTCGGTTTGTCGTGACGTAGCGCCACCGGCTGAAATGGTTGCTCTTTCTACACCGCCCTCGGCAGCTACTTTGGCTCTTTCCAATGCTGCTTGTTCTGCGCGCGTTGCCCTGATGCCTTCTGCCTCAGCAATAGCCTGTGCGCTTGTCGCTTCTTCGCGTTTTCCTTTAACAAGTGCCCCTGCTTTTGTTTGCTCTCCCGCGAGAGTGCCCAATACTTCGGTCTGTTTACCGAGAAGATCGGTCTGCGCTCTGGTATATTGCGGGCCAACATTTATCATCGCCTGTTTCTCCGCCGACTTCGCCGTAATCTCTGCGGGTTCAGCGAACTGGGCGCGAGTCCTGGCAAGCTCCGATTCCTGCGCCTCTCTCTGCATCTTCGGCTGAAAGTACTCGCGTTCTACCCGTCTTTCCCTGTCCTGGCGAGAGCCAAGTCCCATATCTGCCCTCGTCTCCGCCGCACGCAACGCAGGATCAACATTGCGCAAACCATAGGCTGTTTGAGTCGCATTCGTTCTGGCCGCAAACTCATTCATCCTGCCTTTAGCAGCGTCAACGCTTTCCCGTGAAGGCCCGTAATAGGGTTCCGACGTTTGCCCGTACCGTCTCTTTTTTATGCTATCTTGTATGTCTCTAAGTGTATTAGCCATTGTCCTTCTCCTTGTTGTCTTCGATTAATATCCCAGACTCTTTCGCAATCTGTCGCGACGGATACATACCACTAACGTACATTTTGTCCACTCCGGCGTCGCGTAGGACACAAAAACGCATCCTTCCCTGCCGAAATATAAGCATGGGATATTGACCTTGGCGTTCGACAAAGACAACCGACGGCGAAAGAACCTCGTCGGGCTTGTGCGATGCAAAAAACTCTTCGATCTGTTTCCGTGATCCGCGTTTTTCTTTGGGATACTCCCCTCGCTTTACATAACCCTTTGTCCATTCACTAAAAGCGCGATCAGCTTTTTTGACATCAATCAGGAACCATTCCGATCCAGGTCTGGCCTTCCATTTCAACGCCATCTCTTTAGCATGCTCTAATTTCATTGTTGCAGAATATCCGTGTTCCATCCGACTTTCCAATATTCATAACCTGCAAGAAAGCTGTTGAACAGGTTCACGACCACCTCGTTATTGTTGTTGTTGGCTGGGCCGAAATTGAAATAGTCTCCAGCTTCAGTTGGACTGACTGTAACGTTAGCTCCGGTTACCGCATCTGTCCATATGGCTGCGCCATTGTTAAGAGCCGGTGAGTGTGCGTATGTATCGCCCACAGTATCGTTCCATCGCACAACAGGCACGGTAATATCGCAGAACAGTCGTTGAGTCCAACTTGTAAATTTATTGCCAGCAATCGTAGTCTCTCCAATTATCATGGATTCGTCCGGACAATTACCATCAGTGAAGTACCATGATTTCAAGCTTATTTTCAGAGCTGGAGAATATGCTGTGGGATGTGTTCCAAAAAAAGGCTGATCGGTTCGCACTGCACACATCATATGCACGATATAGTCTCCATCAGGAATAGGAATACTCGAGGGTGTCGGATGAAGAGCCGTGTCAATGGTTGTGTCTATATACCGTAGTTGTGGTGTTCCACTCAAATTCGGCCAGTCCCACAACGCTTTTCCTGTTAAAATGCTATGTGTTGACCCGAAGTTTTGCGTCTCAACACTCGCGTCGCCAGCCCGCACATAGCCTTGTCCAACGTAGAGCTTTGTTCCGTCTTTCGAGATCATTCCTCGAAACGGATGAAATGGCGGAAAGTCGAGCTTGTACTCCTGATCCAAGCTATTCAGTTTTGATTCAAGCCGTTCAATATCATCGCCCAAGTCTTCGCCAAGATGCGAGCCTTTCAGGCTGTCCTCAACGGTGGAAAGTCTGCCCGCCAATTCCTCAATCTTGTCTTCAAGCGCGGAAATTTCGAGATCGTCAGCCATGTTTACACTTCATCCGGTGTGTCTTTGTCCTGCAACTCAATACGCACAGCCTTAAAGAACAGGCCATTGCTCATTCTCTCAATATGTGTGCCTCGCACAATATCCCAGCCGTACGATATGGAGCCGTCATCCACTCCCCCCTCAGCTTTATGTGTCTTGAGCGTGAACGCTCCAATTGTAACCGGATCACCATCAGACGCATAGAGCGTCCATGTATACTGCTCTGCGCCCGCCGCTGTCGCGAAGTATCTCGTAAACACCCAGCATTCATGATATTTGTTACGAAGAACCACCTTGAATGGAACTCTTGTCTCAACCCACAAATCTCCCGTATCGCCACCGCCGCCATCGCCAGTATTGTAGCCGCCAAGCTGGATTACATTGAACGTGGTGTCGCCATTGTCTTGTACGTTGAACTTGCTATGCGGATAATCCACGCCATTGAAAGTGAAATCCTGAGTTGCCTCTCCGTCTATTGTCAGCGTGTCCTTTGCGGCCAGTGTGCGACGCCACCACACACGGGTACAGCCTTTCTCGCGGCGCCCCGATTCCTTAACGACTTCTGTTACAAGAGCATCGCCATCCGTTGTGCCCTCAAACGAAACTTCCTGTTTCCTGTTGACTACGTACTCGCCTTTCTCCCCATCCTCGGAGACTCTTATTGCCGTCACCACACGCTTGACTTGTGGGGGAAGGCCGCCGACATTCGCAGTCTGGGCGGAACTTATTGTCCCGTCAACGTCGGCCTGAGCGACGCCGGGTAATGTATGTTGTTCGCCTGTGCCCTTGCCGCCCTGATGCGCCAACGTCGTATTTATTGGGCCATCTCTGCCCGTGACGTGAGCGTCATCCCAACTGGCGTCCCATGTCACTTTTCCGTAACGCCATACACCCCGCCACCAATTACCTGACGGTTCGTTCTTCTTGTCAAGGAAGGTGTAGCCTGTCGGCGCATTGCTACTGGTCGGCAAATCGGAGAGGATATAGCCTTCGTAGATAGTGTAGAGGAAATCCAGCGTGCCTGGCTCCCAGCCAAAGGGACTGGCGATCTTCTGTTCAAGAACATTGCCATCCTCCTTCGCCCGATTAGACAGGACTTTGCGCAGTATTTGCGTGACATCTATTGACCCGTCATGCTTGTCCGTGATTTTGGCCGTAGTGATTTCGTATCCGCTTGGAGTTGGAACTGCCGTGCTGCTATGCACAATGTCGGCCAACGCCGTTGCAGCGTCCGCCCGGCGTATCTTCTCCCATATCCTGGTTCGCGTGTCTAAATTGCCTTGTGGCGCATCCTTGTCGGAATCGTAATCTGCGGCAAACACGTCATTCGTATTCCATGAGCGCCAAGTCACACACTTCACCATTATTTCAAAATGAGCCGTATTGTCGGTCTGTTCGATGAAGCGGCGCGTAATGTACGTCCATGACACCGTGCTATCCAATGCCGCAAAGATAGAGACAAGCTCCGCGTCAGTCAGCGCAATGCATGCAGCTCGCGATCCTGTTGACAAATTGGTGTATCGAAGAACAAACGTGTCATCTTCGCCTGTTTCAAAATCAAATGCTTCCAGAATCTCATTGTCTCTTACGCGGTACGGCGTCAGAGCCGACAGGGTTCCAGCCGTTGTAATGACTGCCACCTCGGTCATTGTCCTGTAAATCCGCAGATCGCCATCTTCGGGATTTGGCGTGAGCACAACGTTGGATGGCGCAAATTCACCGCTCAACATCTGCCCGTTGACAACCGGATTGCTGATAAGCGCCGAAGAATTCAACTGATCGAGGATGCTTTCACCCTGCCGTGGATGAACTCCAGCCAAATACTCCGAGAATTGGCGTTTTCCTATCTGTGCATCGAGTTGGTCGCTCGGCATGAGAGACCATAGTTGATCGTATGCAGTTGATGCCGTGCCTTTTGTGATAAACCCACGTCGTAACACCATGGATACGCCTGGAGCGTTGGCGTGTTTCGCCAAACTCGGATAGATCATCCTCCAGGTTCCGTCAACAGTTCCCAGTGACGCTTCCAGAACCTCGGTCATCCATTTTTGATCGGTTACATCACCAGTTCCAGTTTCGTTATTGCTGCTGACTCTGAGCGCAAGATATTCAAGGCACAAATCGGCAAGCTTATAGTCCGATACCGGCCAGAAGATCGTAACTTCCGATAAATCGTCAATCATCGGATAACGAACTTCCCCTATCAGCTTGGCGTTGTCGGCCTTCACAACGTTCTTCGCAACGCTATAATCTTTGGTCGTATCACTCATGTCACTCTCACACGTCAACTCCCGTCATATTCTTGAATGCAACCACATGCGACTCCAACCTTGCCATGTTGTCAGCTTCCCCAGATTTCCTTCTGAGCGCAAGCGCCGCCACATAATGCGCAATTGCTTCGCGGTACTCATCATCGAGAATAATATTTTCAGTCAACGCCCCTAGTTCGGCATACGTGTTAAGGCTTCCATCAGAAGCATAATGCGACTCCGTGGCCTTCTCCCATATAAGACGAGTGGCATCGTTGATCCACATGAGGATGTCGGTCGGTTTGAATCGGTAACTACCGGCGGCGCCATCGTCATCCAGCATTGCGCGCGCTCTATTGGAAATAACCGTTCCAGTTGTGCTCATTTTTAACCTTTCTCAAGTCGTTACGTACACTGCTTGCCTTTTATCTTAGCTCTTAGCCAGCTCCACCACCCGAACAGCCTGACGCCAGCCCAGAAAGTCCAAGCCCAGTCAACTGTGGGAGGGTTCCAAGATTTACTCATGAGCGCGTAGAGCATTTCGTCTGCCTCTGAGCGAGTGATCGGCGATCCATCGTCCCATCGTTTCCGTTTGTAAGCATAATCATGCGCCGCCGCTGGGCGCCAATCAGCCAGATTCGGCACGAACGTGTAGCTGTCGTATTTCCAGCCTTTCGGCACGGTCAGGCATTTGCCGCATGGCCCGTGCGCCACGAATTCTTCCGGCGTTTTGTATGTCTTCCCGATCTCGCGCGGGTCAATCTCTATCCAGCCCTTGACCGCCAGCGGTATAGCCTCCATGCAACACTCGACAACATGAGGGTTACTCCGCTTGTAATCGCCGAAGTGGCCGACAACCCTATGGCAATCCATCCGCCGACAAAGCGACCAGAAATTCGTCTTCTCCGCCGCAAGGTCGGGACGCTCGCGAACGGGCTTAATGTGATGCGTCTCGACATCCTCCGTTCCACCGCACCATCGGCAGCACGGGAATTCGGCATGATATGCCTTCATCGCCCGGTGGACGGCGGACAGGTTGCGGACGTTCTGCGCAGCGTAGCGCGGATTGCGGACTATGAATCGCAGCATCATTTCCATTCTGTGTCCGTTCTGGAAGGCCGCGTCACTCTTGCATGTGTGAACTGGCTTGTCATTTTGTCAACCTGCGCCGCCAGTTTTACCAGTAGCGCGTGAGTCGCAAGGATTTTAGCCGATGCTTCGGTGTGCGCTTTTATTTCGGTTTTGCTCATTTCAATCTCGCCCCCGGCCCATTGAGTATTCGCGAAATGAGACGCGCATCGCCCGGATTGTCACATCGCGCCAGAATGCGCCCTTCCAGTTTGTCGCGTATGCAGTAATCATCTCCGATATGGAGTACGTCAAAACTCAACTTTTTGCTGCTTCGTTTTTCTGATTGTTTCCGTTTCATTTTTTCGGCCTCGGCTCCAGCGCCATCAGGATTCCACAGAACAACACTACCGCCGCGATCAAGCCTGAGATCACGCGCAGAAACCAGACGTTGAGTTCGATTGTCGTCATGTCACTCCACAGTTTTCACAACCCAGAAATCCATTGCCAGGGCAGAGTCGAGCAAATAGTCAAACGGGATTTCCGCATAGCCTTTCTTCCCCCAGTCCACGCCCCAGGAGTTGCGCAAGATGAACATCTCCGCATCTCGGTCAAAGCCTACAATGCAAACCGCGTGCCCGCCAAGCTTCTTCTCGCCGCGCCACCAGCCGCGCTTTGGTATTTTCACGATTCCTGTTTCTCGCGTTTCAGTTGATTCAAACGATTCGTAGATTTGCAGGCCAGCCACGAACGGCCCGATATGCGTGAGGCATGGCAACATCTGAGCGAGCGTCTGGTTGACGCGGGTATACGACAGGACTTGCCAGTTAAGCGCCTCAATGTACGCGGCTGGAGATGGCTTAGCGGTGACGGCGCCCACATAATAAGACCAGAGCATTTCCGGAGGCGCGCCAACTTCACAGGACGCTTTTTGCATGTCGCGCAGCGTGCAACCGCTATCCTCATTTTCCCATCCTCGTTCCCGCCGCGCGTTGTAATACATGAACAGTCGCGACGGTGTGAAGTCAACGTGGTTCAACTTCTTGCGCTGATGCTGGATCATGGCCGCCTGGGCCTGCCCCGCGCAGCTTCCCGCAGCGCCTTGATCCCACACTTCCGGCATTGCGTCCCGGTAGTCCACTCGCTCCGGCAACGAGTCAAGCTTATACCGATACGGAACTTGATAGACGTGATCGCGCCGGTCTTTGGTATCCCGGCGCAAATTGTAATAGTGTCCGTGTGCGCTGAGTCTAGGCATTTTACTTCCTTCGCAAAAGACCGTATTCGCGGTCATTGGTATATGCTGGAAAAAGTGATTCCGGCGACCTCTCGGTGATTTTCTTTTCCTTCAACCGTTCAGCCATCCTTGCCCGCTGTTCTATTTCTGAGTTAGTAAGTGGACGCTGCTTCATTTTCGTTTTTATTCCTTCGCCGCTTCACTTACATCATGCCTGTCCGTCTGCGTCTGTGTGCCCGTCCCGTAGTTGACGTTGCCGCCGGCAGTGATTGTCACGTTCTCTGTCTTACTACCGTGATCATCTACGGCGTTGATTCCAACCGCGACAAGCGCGCCTGTGCCGATGGCCGTAGCGGTATCCTTCGCTAACGCCCATAGTCCGCCCCAGAAATTTTCTTTCATCGCCGCCCACCACCCGGTATCGGCCAGATCAATGCCGACCGCCGCGTCGCCATTCGGCGCGCGCATCGCATGAACCGTTTTTGCCCGCTCGTTGTGTCGTTCGACAAACGCGCTCGTCGCACAGCCGGAAACCAGAACCGCCAACATCAGAACTCCAATCACTCGTTTCATATCTCAGCCTCCTATCTCAGCCTCCTACTATCACTGATTTCAGCCAATTGAACAATCCCCCGCTGACCGCCCCTGCGGCTGTAGCGGCGCCAACGATAACGCGCTTATCACTTTCGAGAGTGCCTACTCTCTTCTCGTGATCGTGGACGACCGTCCTCATCTCGACTAGCTCGTGATATTTTGGACAACCGTTAATCATAATGGTTTCGTGCCTCTCTATCATGGAGGCGACGGAACCGCAAACGTTGTCCATTTTGGTTTCTTGGCGAGCCATCCGATCACTGAGACCGTCCAGTTTGTCGAAAATCTTGGATACATCTTCTTCGCTCATCATCGTCCTGCTCTCATCCGTTTCACTGAGTTGAGGTCGTCCCAGACCTTCCACGCCGCAAACGCCAAGCCGGTCATCACAACGCCTGGAATGACGATCGCCCAGACAATACATTCAACAAGCATAGCCTTCATGCTCCAACCTCCCGCCAAACCTTGTCCGGGCCAAGCATCCGTTTACATGACTCGCAGCGGTCGCACGGCTCAAATATGTCGTTCATGACCTTTCTGCCCGGCAACATTACGCCGTCAACATCAAGCCAGACGCGCTCTTCGTAACGCACGTCGGCCCAGTCACATTCTTCAATTTGCGGCGCAGAGCTCATGTCTCCTTCTCTAATCTGCGCAAGGCTAGGTCTAGCCTCGCCAGAGCATTCCATGCCACTTGAGCCGCATGCAGGAGTCCAGTATCGGCATCAATCCACTCTCCGTCAGCCTCGCGCATCAGATGCCTGAGCATGGCGTCTGTATATCGCCGCTCTCCGTCGGGCACATCTATCCATCCATTGTCGGTATACTTATCGGCTCCATACGTGCCGACCTTTCCGACTTCCTGTAGAGCGCGCGAGAAACCACACAGAACTAGACCGAGCCGGACTTTCCCCGCGTCCAATTTCGCGCCACTTTGTTTCGCACCCATGCCGTGTGGGTCAGATTCAATTTGTGGCGCAGAGCTCATAGCTGAAGTATCGGGTATGAAAAGTTCGTCATGGTTCCGATCTGCGGCCACAAGTTTATCGTCGAGGTCGGCGGAGCCTTAAAGACTTTGACATCTCGCTCAACTTGTCCAACCGGTTGACTGCCTAACGTAACCCGATGCGTCTGTCCCTCATATTCAAACTCCATAGTCCGAGTCTCGATAATGGCCCCCACCTGATGTTCTGTGACTTCGCCGGAGTACTGCAACGAATCTCCGGGGACGATAATGCTTTGCGTTGTCCAGTTCGTCGTCAGGCTGAGAATTACCGTCCAAATAATGTTGGTCATCTGCCTCCCCTCCATACTGATTTTCCGTCCACCGTATCCGCCCCGCATTGCGAACAGACCCCCAACTGATGCCCGCGATGATCATTTATGCACTCTTCCATTTCGCGTTTCGCAGTCACCAAATCAGTGATCTTATCGCATAACTCCTTATGCGACCGCTTAATATATTGTAGCTCACGCTTCGTCATCTCAACTCAGCTGGACTGGGATAATCACGCCTGTTCCGACGGGCACGTCCGGCCTGACTGTGTTCACCGGCTCGACCCGAATCAGCGGCAGCGCAACCCTGAACCCGTCGCCGACAACGACGAAGCGAAGCTTCTTGTCATCGGAAACCGGCAACCGCCTCAAACTCCCCATCGTCAGCTCCTCATTGACCGGCCGTTCCTGATCGTCAAGCAGCGGCGCGTTGCGGATCGCCACGATCACGATCAGCGCGGATACGGCGAAGAGTACGGCGAGGATGAGTAAGAATGTTGTCATAGCTTCACCGTCTTCCGCCAGTTCTTAGCGTTTTTGAAATCATGTTTGATCTTCGCGTCTTTCGCGTCAGCGTCAGCCGCATCAACAATGGAAAGCCGGATGAACTGCTCAACCTTGCCCGGCTCAGGGGAGTCCCGGAACTCGATGTATTTCTGAGTGGTTGAAGAATTTGACAACGGAATAAATTCACACAATATGCCGCTCGCGTTGTGGCAGTGATGAACGTCGCAAACGACATTGCTCTGCCCACCAAAATAATCTGGGTCAGCGAGTAGCTGCGCTTTGAGCGCTTCTGCCTCGGCCTGATCCGCAACACGCAATTCGAGCGCGGGACTGCGCGGCGTGTCCTCGTCAAAATAGGTTTCAGTCCACATGCGTAAACTCAGATCATCCGCGAATGCGAACGATACCAGCAAGAAATAGAGGCTGAGTATTTTGATGCTCCCACCGTGAACGGCGGGATTCTCGTTATCTCGATCACGCGACATGCGCGACCTCCTTCCGAGATTGCGCGTCACCAGAAAAGCGCGATGGTAGCACGTTCATCGGCTTTCCGTGCTCCCCGCCGGATGTGTTGTTTGAGTGGCCATATCCCAGACCGCATTCGATGACAGGCACTCTAGATATTCGCGCACGTCGTCAATTTTGCCGTTCCAGAACTGCATGAGAGTACTGCGGCGGAGCGCGCCGATGCCCGTCACGTTCAGCGTAGTTGCGCCAATATCTCCGTCGCTCCGAACTACATCCTGAGTGCCGTCAATGTAAAACGTGTAGTTTGTCGCGCCGTCATACGTCGCAGCCAAATGATGCCATTCGTTGGTCGCATAAGAAGCCGTGCTGGTGATTACCATTGAGTCAGTCCCCGCCGTGTTGCGCATGAAGAGACGGAACCTATTGCTTGAGTTGACCTGAGCGACTGAGAAGCCACAAATGGTATTCGCCTCGGCGGAATTACCGAGATTGACGGCAAACGCGAAATTGGTAAACGAGGCCGGATTCACGGTTGCAGCTAGTGTCCACGGAATATTGACGTTGGTAATACCGGCCTGCGCCACTGCAATCCAATCGTCGCCGATAAAAGAGTATGCCGTTTCCGCCGACCCGTCAATCGTGCGAGGCCCTATCGCCGTCGCCACGGCACCCGTGATGTATCCAGAATAACCGTTCGCCGACGAGTCAACTACCCCCGTTGCGTCGAGCGTCTCGAAATAGTACATGGCCACCCTGTTTGCGTTTGTGTCCGTCCAATACACCGCCGCCGCCACGCTCATCGGCGCATGACTCCGGCGCGACACATAGACCGCAGCGTCGGCCAGCAGCACGAATAGGCTAGCGGACGCGATCAACGAACAGATTGTGTATCGTCTCGTCAATGTGAAGTTGCCTCCACGCTGACATTCCAGGAATCTGAGGCCCCGACGATGTTGGTAACCATCGCCGCGACGAGCCTGTTGCTCGGAATGGGATACGCATACGCGAAATTCGTTCCCGCTCTGGTTAGTAAAATGTTCGTCGCGATAATCGTCGGCGGAGCCGTCTCCAAATCGTTGGTCACAAAGAACGTCGCTATATCCACAGAGATCGTTGCGCTGTTCGCGTTGCCGGAGAATGAAGATATATCCGCTGCGCGCATAAGGCGTCCCATCATATAGGTGTTCGTTCCCCGATTCGTGAAGGCAACTGTGTCGCTCGCGGCCAAGGTCAACCATTGATTCGTAGCGAGCCACTGCGCGTTGGTGGCGGCGACGCCCTGAGCCAACGACGCTGTATTTGTCTCCAAAATGGACACACGCGCTTGGGCGTTGGTTCCTGCCGTACTATCCACAGCCAATGTCTCACCCCCAGCAGCCATGCTTTTGACGTGAATGCTTGCCCGGCGAACAGTCAGGCTTTCTTCCGAGTTTACCCAGTGCCGCACGTCAATCACAGCGCCACTTGACAACAGCATTATTCCCTGCGCGTTAAGTTGTCCTTCCTTGTCATCAAGTTGATTCATCGCGGAAATCTCGTCTTCCGCCGCGTTATTCGCGAATAGAGTAAACACATAGTTCTGGTCGGTCACGCTGACTTGTTTCGCGCTGATATCGAAGCCGAGCCTGTAGTATCCATCCGCCAACACGGTGATGTTCGATCCCGTCACACTGACATTCTGCGTGGCGACAACAACGAAGTTGGTGAGATGCTGATAACTGTTTGTCGCAGAGTAAACCATATCGTTTGTTTGAGCAAGAAACGCGAAGACATTTGTTCCACTCGCCGTGGCCGCCTCACCGGTTATCAAGTAATTCGTTCCGTTGAGCGTCAGACGCGCAGTGGTGTTCGCGCCGTTTGTCACCATCCCAGGATGAGCGACGGAGCCAGTGGAGTTCGTGTGCGTCGCGAGATCATTCAGATGCCGCGCGAGAGTGACCGGCGCGTTGGTTAAGATTGGGTCACCAACAGTACTGCCCGTCACGAGGCTAAGAGTCACGTTTGTCGCGTTATTCGTGATAATTGTTCCAGCGGGATTGCGATATGCTTGATCTGTCGCTTTTTCAGCGTTGTTGGAATTGATGTCCACATAGTATGTTTTCGTTGTCCAGTTGGTAGCTGGTGAAGTGCCCGAATAACTCGATGCGTAAAACTGTCCGTTAAGCTCCGCGCCAGACTCAATATCTGTGTCGCCAACGACGCGAGTTCCACGAAAAATTAAAGTGTTTGTGGTGTTGGCGTCCGCATCTAGAGTTATGTATGTGGTTACGCCTTGAGGAGCCAAAATGCAGTTGACAAATTCGCCCGTGCATCCCTTAAAGAGCCAGCCGCTCTGTCCGGTATCCTGGGGATATCGAAATTCGATGTCACTGAACCGACAGAAGTTGGTTAATGGCAGTTCCCACACAATACCACTTATAGACCGAGAGAGCACTACCTTGCGGCCCGGAATGGCAGAACACAAAGTTACGTTGTGCCGACCAGTGATGCTGTACGTATTTCCAATGCTGTACGTCGCTGGAGCGATCTCCACTATATCGCCCGGCACGGCGTTGGAGACATAGGCCGCATACCAGTCATTCGTCGATGATTTCACCATGCCGTCAGAGCCATAGATATGGACTGGCATATTGGTGGTAGTTTGTAAACTGGCGATGTTAGTGGCGTTTGTGCTGGCAGAGGCGCTTACACCTTCCACTCGTTGCCCGACATTCGTGCCGCCGAGCTCGACGACATCGAAAATGCCAGTCACAGCCTTAACGGCTCCGGTCACGTCAACGCGATGGACTGGGTTGGTGTTTCCAAAGCCGAAATTACCGTTTGCCAGAACGGTCAGGCCAGTGATGCCGCTCGCAGATAAATCATTTCCCGGCATAATGCGATACAGCCCGCTCCCATCGCTCCCCGCGCTCCACGGGCCACCACCACCGGAATGAGTGTACTGCGAGTAGGCCGAATTCGTCGCCCCGGCTGACACAAGATATCGGGCGAGACCCAGCCGATTGCCAAGCTTCAACGCGATCCCCGCAGTGGCATCTTCCTGAACATGCAGGATCACATCGGCTACGTTGGTGCCGATACTCCAATGCCCACTCGCGTCAACCCATGCATTACTCATCTGGGCTAGCTGGATCAATCGGACAACACGGGCATCGTTGGTTGAGACAAAGATGTTCGTGCCCGACGCCGAGGCGAAAAGATCGGATAGATTCGTTTGGTTTTGCTGAATGGTATATATGAAGTTTACTTCCGCATCTGAATATTCCACAGTCGCAACTTTGGTTGTCGTGCTTGGACTTTGCGGGTCAGTCCAGTGTTGGAATCCGCTAAATGTCGCGCTGCTTGTGGTGGAATTGACAACGCCCACAGTCACCGTGTCGCCGATCATACCGCCTTGTATGTCAAGTCCGAGAGTCTTGCCGCCTGTCAGCAAATCGCCAGCCACATAGGCGTTTCCGTTGGTGATCTTCTTGATCATAACATCGTCAATCCAGTTGCCCTGACTGCCGCCGGCAAGGGTGAAGACAAGATTGGTCGCCGTATTCCGGGCCGGGAAGATCGCCTGATGTATGCCCTGCGTCGTATTCGTCTTCACATTGCCCAGGAAGCTCACAATCACACTGCCATTCGTCGTTCCCTTCTGATACCGCACAAGGTATGAGCCGCCATTTGTGACGACGATTGCATTGCTTGGCGTGACATAGCCGGTCTGTAGCGCGTTGATATAGATTCGGTTCGTCGCATAATAAGCCGTATCGAGCTTCCAATATCCAGCATCGCCAGTGAAGCTGCCGTTCGTTGAAAGCTCCGCGCCCAGAATATTCGTTCTCGCGACATAGATATCGGTGAAGGTGTTGGAAGTGATAACCACATTTTCTTCAAGAACGACGATTCTTGCCTCGTGATTCGTCACGTCAATTGTGTTGGTCGAGATTTGGGATTGGAGCGTGTTCGTGCCTGACGGAGGCACGCTGTTTGTGGTTAATACCGCTACATTGTTCGAATTTGCCGTAATTTGAATCTGCAACGTGTTGGTTCCGCTTGGCGGCACACTATTCGTTAGAAGAATAGCGACATTGTTGGAATTCGCTGTGATCTGGGCTTGAAGGGTATTTGTGCCTGATGGGGCAACTGTATTCGTGTTCAGAGTGTTGATGCTCGTATTGAATGTGTTGCTGTTTACCGCCGCCTGATTTGTCGCCGTGACAACACGATTCGATAAGTCGGTAATTGATATATTCATCACGGCTACAAATTGCGTTGATTCCTCGGCGTTAATATAAACCGAGCCATCGGCAAGGGCGCTGAACGTGACATTCGTGCCCGCTCGATATGGGCCTGCTGTAGCGGTTGCCTGATAATTACTATACAGTCCCCAATTCAAAACATTGGTCACGGCGGGAAGGCTTCCGGCTCCCGCCGTAGCCGAAATATCCTCATCCAGAGTGAGCGTCCCTTTCGTAACGGCAAGCACCTGATTAGCGCCATCGCTGACTTTGCATAGATAATCGAAATCGCCATTCAAAGAATTGGTGTTTAGTTGCGAAGGGAGGAACGGAATCTTGATGTGCCCGGCGCTTGCGCTCACGACCGATCCTGTGACGGTTACACGCCATTCCCTGCCTGCCGGAGTGTAGTAATACAGAACGGTTGTGGCGCCAATCAAGTTCTTGTTTATCGCATTTTCCAGATACCAAATGTGCGCATCAGGCGAGCTTGCCTGAGTAAACCGCATTGGAATGCTTTGAATCGCCTTGCTGCAATCCTGAGTGTAATCCTTACGCTCTGCAATCTGCGCAAAAACAGCTTGTGTGAATAACAGGATGCTACCTAGAACCAATGGAACTACTCGCATACTTCATTCCTCTCTGTCGTTCGTCAATTGCTTTGACGAGCATGGTTCTGTAATTACGCTCCGCTGTGGCGGCCTTGTCCTTGCTTGACCACCCTTTGCCAGGCCCTTCGTATAGACGCCACAATGCCAACCACATGATCGCAGAACTCCAACGGTCGAAAAGCCAATCCGGTATGCTCTCGGTGGCATCGTCTGGCCTGAAAACAACTTGAGCAAGAATATTGCCTCCAAGCGAAACCCCAGTTCCACCTGTGAGGCCGTTCATATAAGCCGCCCCGCTTATGTCTGTTCCAGAGGCGCCGGCAGTAAGATATCCAATATCGTACACCGGCACCCAGAGAACAAAATGGCCCGTCGTTGCGCTATCCTGAAACCAGCGGCAAAAGAAACTGTTCGAGTTAGCCGCCTGTCTGACGCCAGTTTGAATCTTCCAAGCAACCTCATCCAGTGTGGCTAAGCCTGAAAAATCGAGGCCAGTCACCGATACAGTAGAACTGCTGGCTAAACTGAGCGCAACAGTGACCGATCCATTCGTTATTGCAGTCCATGTAGCCAGCGTCGCAAGCCCTGCCCCGCATTTGAGAACTTGATCGTCTAAATCGTGCGGGGCATAACAATCTCGGAACTTGAGATATTTTTCTTCCCACAAGTCGTATGCGTCTGTTTCCTGGGGAATGTTATTGACTCGTATAGCTCCAAGCTTATGAATCTGGGCGGAATATTCATGTTTCAGCTCGTAGAATTCTTGATAATCAACAGCGACGATAGGCAGAAGGTCTTCTTTCCATACATCGTATTTCTCGCAGAATTCGCGCGCCGCTTCTTGAATGGAGTGAAGAAGGATAGGGGTTGATACATTAGCCCCAAGCTCCTTCAACATGTGCTTGTATAGCGCGCTGAAAGCAGTTAATTGAGCCATTTCCGCCTCTGCCTTTCACTCATCTTGCTACACCTTCAGTTTCGATCCTTTTGAGTTCCGCCCTTGTCGTTGCGTCTCCATCCCGTTTCATAGCCTCATATTGCTGTTTTGTAGCAATGCCAATAGGGACATAAGGGTATGTCAAACGCAGACCAATCTTCTTTCTGCTTTGGCCCGCAAGCTGTTGATGCTGTTCTACAACCGCATGATCGGCAATTTCCTTGTAGGCTTTGGGAATGATTGTTTCAACTCCACGCGGAATAACCAGACTTGCCCCATTCAGAGATAGTATCACATCTCTCTCGTCGTTCGGGCTGGATTTCTGCTGGAACACAACTCTGAAATATTCGGCATTTTTCAACGCCTCGGAAACATCATGCTGCATGTTGTCGTTGGATTTTACTCCAGCATCTGGAGATGCAAAAATGGCGAACCCGGTCTTGTACGCTCCGATATGATATAAGTCCGACGAGAGTCGTTTTCTGCCCATCGCAAGATTCGCGCCTTGTTCCGTCTCGAAAGGCGTCCCATCGTTCTTGACGATAACATTCTGTTCCTGCTCCTGCTGATGCTCTTGGCTTTTTTCGTTTTGCTCTTGGCTCATTGTGTCACCCCTTCTAGGTGTAATCATGGGAGAGCGCTGGAAATTTACTCGATTCCCAAACGCTCTCCCGTCGTTTCATTCTTCCTCTGCTTACCCGCCTTTATCCTCTCCGCTTCCAGTAGCGTCGAAACACTGAATCTCGTCATTCACATTAATGAGAGTAGTGTTGTTGATCTTCACGCCCTGGGGTGTCGTCTTGGTCAACGCAATCGGAGCAAGCGAATACAAACCACCAATGAAGTACACCTTGCCGCTTGGAACAGCATGGCTCAATGTCACCTCATCAGCCGCTTCGCCTTGCCCGCCTGTCACCGCTTCGACAACACTCCAATGCCGCAGCTTGCTGGCCGTGGCTTCAACGAGTATCGGACTGCCCTCGCCAATACGACTGCCAGACGACACAACATCCTCGTTGAAGTGTCCAGTGCAGTTGCCCGCAGTATCGAGCGTCCATGTGTCAATCGTATCGGCCAAGCAGCCATAAGTAAGGTCGGCGCGATAATCTGCGTCATCCCACCCAAGATAGATGCCTTCTGCATACGCCACGCTGGTTTGATTTGAGCTTGTCAGAACATCGCCACCTACATACGGCTCGATTCCGTTCAGCTTCGTCAACGCGGCAATTTGCCGATATGTCGTGCCAGTCACCATCGTGAAGCCATCGGCTATCTCGGCTGCTCGGAAGGAACGCTTCCAAAACCCCTCAGCCAGATCGCTGTCCTCACCGGCAATGACGTGAAACTCATTCGGAATAAAACCCAGGCACAGATAAACCGCCGCGCCGGTTCCATTGTAAGTTCCCATTACCTTCATGTTTTTTGCTCCTTTTCTTTTTCTTGGTCTGTTACGCAACGCTGTTCGAGCAAGCGACTTCAATTCTGGCAAGCCAGCTTTGATTGAGAATGCCCGCTGTCTGATACGTCTTCCAACCGACCGACCCTTTCTGGGCCAGAGGATCGCTGCTTGACGCCCTTGGATTGACGACGTAAAGCTCAACGCTGTCGAACCCCTGCAAAGGCACGATGGCATACGCATCCTGAGCAACCACAATGATCGGATACACATCGTAGGTTCCACTCGAACTCGCCGTTGAAGATCCATTCGAGAGAAAACTTGTGCCAGACGAACCAGACGCCGCAAACGACTCGAACAGGGCGGAAATAATGAATCGCGTGGATTCAACTTTGCCAAGTTCGTTGGGAAGGGCCGCTTCGCTGTTGCTGTATTTCTCAACGGGGGTAAAGCCCGTTATCGAACGAATATCGTCCTTCAAGTCAGAATGACAGAGGGCGAAGAAGGCTGGAGCGACAGGCTCGGTCGCGATTTTGGCGCTGGCCGAGACAATCTTGGAGATGAATCGGGCCTTATTGCGGAAGAAAGAGCGCTCTACCGCCCTTATATCCTTGCGCGCGACCGCCGCTGCAACCGTGGCGCGGGTAGTGGCCGTGCCGGCATAGAACACATTCGTTCCACCCTTGATCGCAGAAAAGCGAATGACTTCAATCGTTTCCGCAGCCTGAACGCCGCATTGCTTGCTCGCCCAATCGAGGATTTTGTCCTCGTGCGTGTCAATAATGACATCCGTTATGGGCACATAATCGCCATACTCTTCCAATGTCATCGTGACATCGGTAAAGGCTATGGTTTGTCCTGGCGGAACAACGCCTTCCGCCAACGGCGCCGTGGCGCGAGCGAACGGCTCATACCGACGATACTTGCGAACCTTTGTCTTGTTTTGCGGCTGAGGATCAACTTGTCCAAACCGCTCTAAAACCATGACAAATTGACCCGCATCCAACAGCTTCGCTACTGCGTAGGCATTGGTTCTCGGAGAAATGTCCGAATAGGTCGAATACATGCTGTGAACCTCCTATTTACTTCCTGTGACAGGAGTATGTTTGCTCGGAGGTTCACAGACCTTCTGGCTATGCCCGTCATTATCATGTCTTACAAAAACTCAAACGTTTTGAACGCTAATGGCGAAGTTTTGAAAACGTCGTTCGACGTTCTGTTGCGCAAAACATTCGCCTGTTCCATCTTGCTCATTTCTACGGCTCTATTTTTTAGCGTGTCCTTTGTGCATCGTGGACAAACAATCTTTATGATAGTTCCTTTTTGCGCCAATCCATCGAACAGCCTTTTGCCGCATTCAGGACACCTGAATATTTGAATGTCCTGACTTTTACTTTCTTCGTTGTCGTTCATTCTCAATCTCTTGCAAAGCTTCCTCAAAACCTTCACGAGCCTCAACCGTCGCCTGTTCTGGAGATTGGCCGTCCTGGCTTGGCTTCTTCGCTCTATCCAGCGCAGAAACAGCTTTAAGGCTGTTGCCATGAAGACCATCCAGAGCTTTCTTTCTGTCCGTCTGTTTATTCTGCGCGGCCTTCGCTTTGTCTATCGCCTGAACACGATCGTACTCGTTCAGCACAGACACGACATCGTCAGGACTGCCATATGCGAAGAGTTTTACTTGCATGGGCGATGCTTGTTTCAGATACGCCCTGAATTCATCGCTTGTCGCTTTCTTGACCGCTCCGGGGTGCATCCGCTCAACCCGGCCCTCGAAAAGCTCGGCATCCATCTGGCTTTTGAAGGTTTCCAACTCGGCTTTCTTCAAATAGTCAGCCGGTTGCTTTTGCTCTTGCGTCGGCAAAGACTTCAACGCCGCCTGAACAACTTGATTCGCAATAGCCAGAGCGGCGTTGCTGATCTCTTCGTACTCTTTCGCGAATTCAGCAAGAGTCATGTCCTCGCCATCATCGTCCTTGATCTTCAAATCTTTGATCGTGTCGAATGTTAATGGCGCATAAGCTGGGGCCGTGATAGGCGCTTGTTCCAGCTTCTTTGCATCAGATACCGGCAGTCCTTTGCCCTCCTTGTCGTACATATCAAGCAGCATTGCGGCTTCAACAGGATCGCCCCGGTCAATCATATCCTGATAGTGTTTGGGAAGCGTATTAAGCCACCCCTGAAACTCAGGCGTTGCGGCCTTTGCCCTCGCACCAGGATGATATTTCTCAACAACAGGAAAAATATCCATCACCCTTTCGGACGTCGCGGCCTTCTCTTGTTCCGTTTCCTTCGGCTGTTCTGTCTCTTGCTTCGCGCCAGCTTCGGCCTCGTTTTTAGAATCAGAACCCGCATCGTCCGATTCAACCTTCTTGTTGCTGTCAGCCTGCGAGCCGCTTGTAACCTCGTCAAATGCCGCCTGAGCTTCGTTATGCGCCGCTTCGATCTGGTCTGTCATTGCAGCAGCGCCATCCGCCGGAGCGGATTCGCTTGCTGCGTTTTCTTGATCTGCCATTTTCGCTGCTCCTTGACCTGAGTGTTAATTTCCGTCCGAGTCTCTGTTTATAGGACGTTGACGGCAATCCAATGAATACCGTTTGTTTGCCCGACAGATGAGTGGATCGTAAATGAAGTTGTTCCCACCTCCAGTATTGTTAATGTGGGGAATGCTCCATCGCTATTCGTTGTCACCACTCCGCGATACATTGCCGAGATGAATGGGGTTGCCGACAGAGCGGGCGAAAAACTGATCGTCTGCTCGTTCGTGCATGTGCCGGTTCTGAACTGGGCAAACAGCGCATTCGTGTAGACCGACTGTGGAGCATTGCCTGTTAGACCAGAAGCGCCGCCGCTAAACGTTGTTGCGCTGACTGTGCCGTTCACATTCACGTTATTCGTGAATGTGGATGTGCCGTAAGCTACGAAATTGGTCGCTTTACTGATACTCGTAAGACCGGAAATCGTATTCGTCGAAGTTGAGGCATCAATATATCCGCCGCCGGCAACAGCCTGGAAAGTCTTGCCATACACCTTGAGCGTGGCATTACTGACAAGCGTGGGCGCGATCGTTTGCGCGCTACCAGCAGCAGCGGCGTTAAGATTACTTGCCGTGGCGGTAAGCTCAACACCCTTCAACTGCAAAATGGCGCCTTGATCGTAATTCACCTTGCCCCTGAAATTCCAGTCTTCACCAGTGTCAGCCGCAAAGACCAACAAACTCACGCCAACCATTGTCACCGACAGGATAAGTCCCAACCATTTCTTCATTATCGAACTCCTTACTTCGAGCTTTACTTTACAAGTTCAGCGGCCATGCTCGGTATAGCCAGAACTTCACTCACTTGTTTCTCGCAACCGACAAAGTAACGAACATCATCGGCAAACCTGTCACTTAATTCGGCCTTGTCCCTGATACGAGCCTGCAATAATTTCTGATGCTCTCGCAGAACCTTGAACAACGATTGAATCGCGCCAACATCAGGCGCATGAGAGAGTAAAACCAAGTCTCTTTCGTCAATCGCCCCATTGCTTTCTTTGATTATCCGTCTGAGCTCAATCATGCTACAGGCGCTCCAGCCGCCAGCTCGTTCACAAGTATTTGATCGGTCGGTTTCCGTTGTTCCAGAATATCCTCAATCGCTTTGCTTGTTTTGACAGGCTTCTTCTCTTTTGGACGTAAAATGCTTTGCATGGCCTGGGCTTCCTTGATTTGAACCTCGCGTTGCTTGGCGTTTGCGTCAGACAGCGCCTTCTTCGCTTGCGCGCGATCTCGCTCGGCCTGCGCAGCATGAAGATCGGATTGGGACGCCGTCTCAGAGGCGCCGCTCGATTTAGCGTCCAATTGATTGGATTGCTGGGCAGCCTGTATTGCTTCGGCTTCCGCAGCTTGATCCTCCGCTATCTGCTTGACGCTCTTATGCAAATCGGTAACGGCCAAACCATTGCTCCGGGCTATGGCTTGAATGATTTCATCAACTTCCCATCTCTTCACCAGTTGTCCGCTCGGATCGGACAGAAGAAGGGAAAGCAATTGTTTCAAGCGTTCGCCCTTCAAAACTTCATCCTGATACATTGTGTATCCTTCGACCACGACTTTGTAATTCGCCTTCTTCATCGGCAATCCTGAATCGTTCATGTTGTAGTCGTAAATTTCTCCGATGTGCTCCTGAGCGAAGGGATCGAGGGAGCGAATAGTCATGCCTATGAACTTGGACGCGCGTTCAATTAGAGTAGAAACCTCGTAGGCCGTGCGTTTCTCGGCAACCTCAATCCCCTGGCTTAATTTCGGAATTAGAGAGTCCTCATCGGCAAGACGAAAGCCAAGCTCGATCAATGGCGTATACGAATCCATGACATTGGGGATAACAACAGCCTGGATGGCCTTCCGCACATCGTCTGTACTGGAGTTGATTTTGATCTTCATACCCGGTTCCACACCATCGTTCAGCTCATCGCCATTCTCCATGTATTCTTCCTTTACGCCAAAAATAACATTGCCGGATAGCCGCCCATTATCCTCAGCCGCCCTGAGCGCGCCATTAAGCAACCCTTCCGCCGCCATCGTCGAAAGGGCTATGCTGTCTGGCGCAATCTCGTCGGGTATTTGTTGTGGCACGACCATATAAAAGGGCCGTTCCTCTGGATAGCTCCTGGCGTAACGAATTGCTTTCTTTCCAGCGAAAGAGACTGTCACTTCAATCCAATCCTGATCTTCGGATGGTTCATTCACTGGTTCGTCGAAAATGTCAGTTGGTTGGAAACCGTCGGCAATCAGTTGAGCTTCAAACTCCAAAACCTTCTCTTTTTTGCATCGCCCCCAACATTCGAGATAGCCTATGTTGTTGACTCTATTCTGGATTGTGCGCATGGCGGGAGAAAGAAGGTTTGAATCGGGGATGCTTGTTTTCGACTGCCCATCGGAGGCATACCCGCATTGATGCTCAGAAAGCACAAGGTCAATGTTGTCGTTGAAGTAGAATGGCTTATTCTTGAACTCGGATAATGTGTATGGACTGATCAACCGATATTGCATGTCGCACTGACCTGTGCGCAACCCATTTTCCAAGTCCCAGAACATTTCCCACGGCGAAATTCGATCTCGTGTCGGAATCATTCTGGATTCGGTTGACCTTTCCCATACCTCAACGTTCGGGTCTTCCGATACGTTTCTATATTCGCTTCTCTTCGTCTTCTCAATGCGGCTTCTTTTCTGAAACCCAAGCCCATAAATTCCCAAGTCGAAACTCATCTTGGTGTACTGCGAGACGGATTTGCCTTCGTCAAGTTGCTCGTCCATGTATCTTTGGAAGTCTTCGATCTCGCTCTGAATAGCCTCGCGTTCCAATTCGGACATATCATTCATTCGCACTTCTACATCGGACGCCGGCTTAAGCCTGAATGGAAAGCGGCCAGAACGGAAATACTGGTCAATGAGAAGCCCCACCATCGAGATAATCTTCTGCCTGACAATGCCGATATAAGTCTTGCTGCGCCAACCTTTGCCCTCATTTTCGCCCTTCCAGGCATAATTGTAGAGCTTTCGGAATGCGTTGCGCGCGTTATTCCAATCGGATTCGAGGAGTTTCTTTCGGTTGGCTGCGAATTCTTTGAAGAGCACGTCTTGGAAGTATGAACGCAGGTCATTACCGCTTTCAACTGTTGCCATGCTTCCTCCGCGTTTACCGGCAACAAAAAGGACGGTCTCTATGGTTGTGGCCGCCACAGAGCCGTCCTTTTTGTCAGAACATTAATTGAGAGATAGCGAGTCCCTCAACGCCGTTTTTCAGCTAAGTATTATTATGTGCGGGATGTTACTCTCACTTTCTCAAATCTGTCAATAGAAATCTTGGAAAGAAACTAATTGTTCACGCACTTTGATTTGGCGTCTCTGCAGAGAGAGAATCAAGACCAAGCAAACACAGCACGGGCACGGAAGAAGCAAGCAAACTGGTTAAGGCGGTAAATTTACAGTGCGCAGAGGTCGAAAGCACTGGTGTAAAATTACCACCTAAAGGGAAAACTTGTGAAAGCGTCTCTAAATCTTAGATAAATCTCAGATGATTGCTTGCGGCGCTTGTAATTCTAGCTGAGGGTGCTATACTGTTATTATGAAATTCACATTCAACCCCAAGAAGAGCGCTCAGGCAGGAGCCTATCTCCTCAAAGCCAATGGCGGCGATATGGAGAAGTATCTCTGGATCAAGATGCTGTACTTGGCTGATCGAGAATCCCTGCGAAGGTGGGAAGAACCTATCACGGGCGACACTCCTGCTTCGCTTCCCTATGGCCCCGTGTTGAGTATCATCTACGATCTCACCAAGGGCGATTGCCCGAACCTTCGAGAGTATTGGTCTGACTTCATATCCGATGCAGATCAAGAAACCAACAGGGTACAACTCAAAGCAGATCCTGGCGTTGACGAACTATCCAATGCTGAGTTGGACATACTCCAATCGGTCTTTGATCGCTTTCGTAACTACACATGGAAGCAAATGCGGGATTTTTGTCACACTCTTCCAGAGTACGAAGACGTCGGAAGTGGATCAAAGCGTCTTCCTTTTGAAAAGATTCTTTCGGCAGTTGGAAAGAATGCGGAAGAGCTACAGGAGGCCGAAAGAAGGCACATCGGGTTCCGTATGGCCGACATGCTTCTGGCACCGCCCTAATGCCACATCTAGGACAGGTTTTTCAACTTACATCTGATGAAGGCGGCAATCACTTTTGGGTTGTGATTTCCCCAGTTGTAGACGGTCTGGTTCTTGCCGTCAACATTACCGACTTCCGAAACTGCCCGGACTCGCCCTGCGTTTTTGAGGCCGGCATCCACGATGTTATCACCAAGAGGAGTGTAGCCTTCTACCGGAAGGCAAAGGAGTTTGAGGCATGCAAGATTGACAAGTTTCTTGAGGAGGGAAAGTATCTGCGCCGCCTTCAGGACTTCCCGCCGGAGTTACGGAGATTCGACAACTCATCTTTCCCGCCAATGCTTTTGTCTTTGATGTTACTCTCACTTTCTCAAATCTGTCAATAGAAATCTTGGGACGCTTTCGCCTGCCCAGTTATGCCTGGCGACTCATCAGCTCGGTTACAGCTTAGAATACCTACGCCACTTGATCATCGGTTGCTTGGCCATGTGCTGCCAGCAGGGTCCCCACAACATGCGACGATGCTTGCGCTTGCACATCGTTCCACGTTTGGTTCTGAGAGAGCATATTGTGTTGTCGATGTATGGGGCTAGGATGACGTCCAGGTTAGCTTGGGACAATATTCTGCTTGCGTTCATTCCACATCACCCGCCTTTAACAGTACGATACGATTCAGTCCAACTTCACCTGTCGCGTTGAATATCCTTGATTTGTGATAGCTACACTTGAACAGGGATGACAACACGCACCCCTGAGTACAGAATCTCAACCGTTGGACTCAGGCCACATACATTCACGTTGGCGGTGAATTGCCCTTCCGCAAGTGGAGTTACTGCTTGGCGTTTCTCTACGCTCTTGACTACATCAACAATTCCTTGCCGCAGCTCGTTAAGAAGTTGCAACTGCGCGGGATTCAGACTCTTCTGCTGTTTACCTTTTGACTTCATGGGCATCTAGACATCCCGCAGCGTCTTGCCTTTCGTTCCGCCCATCCTCTTCCGCATCTCCTCAAGACTCATCTGACGATCCATGCCTTTGTCCATTTCAGGCATCATGTCCATTTTCTGCATCTTTTCCTTCTTGCCCTTCTCGCTCATCTTTTCCATCTTCTGCATCTTGCCCATCTTGTTGTGTTTCGCGTGATCCATTTTGTGTCTCCTGTTCGACTTTGCCTACCAGCGCGCTATCAGGCGCCTTTTCCGCTTTGACCATGAAATTGCCCTTCTCGTCTCGGATAGTAAAGCGCGAAGTTTGGCCAATGATCACCGATAGATCAAGAAAGAGCCTGCGCCAGATAGCGGCCATAAACGGCATGACCGGCGACATTTGCATAGCCTTCACCATGTTCTCAACCCGCTCAATGCAGTTCAGCGCCGACACGTTGATCCTGCCCAGGTTGTTGTTCTGCCTAAGCAGATATTCAATCTGTTGCCGCAACGCCTGATTCTCTTGTTCCAATTTGCGACGACTGATCTTGAACGGAATTACATTATTGCTCATACTATCCTCTTTCTAGGCGGATGCCTGTCCAACCCCACGCATACAGCCTGCATGGCCGAAACCGCAGGCAAAACAACAACCTGCCCCATCTGAGAGGATGCCTCATATCGTTGCAACGCCTGATGCAAACCCCGCTCGGCATTGTACGCCAGCCGTCCCGATGAAAGCCAGGACACAAGCCGAGCCTGCATTAACTCATCCTCCGCGTGTACCTCCATGAAATGCGGCTTGGGCTGAATCATAGCGGAAGCGTGTACCTGCATGACGTGAATCCGGTGATGCTCCGGCTCTTCTCGGCAGTAGAACCCGTCGCAACAGAATTTAGCACGCATCTCGTCTAACCATGCGCTCAATCCCTGCGTCTCAATTATGTTCGCCCCTGACGGTATGAAATGGTCTATCGTTTTGAAATCCGTCTCGGCAAATACGGTCAATGTCTGCTTGGTCATATCCAACCCAGCAACAAGCGCGTAACCCTGCACGTCCATCCCGCGTTCCGTCCTAACTTCGCGCGGCCAGCAGATTCCGCCCCGCATATAGTATTCGCCATTCCAGCCGCGCACATCCTGATGAAACCATAGCGAGACGGTTTTACACTCGGCATTCCAATTACAAATAGTTGGTTGCGGAATCATTCGGGCTACCCTTTGTCCAATGCGGTATTTATAGACTCCAGTTCTTTCATGAGTCCACCACTATTCGGGATTGGAAATGCGGGTTCAGTTTTGCGATTTCGGGCGGCAATTGGGACTTCATTGACGCGAGCCGTTCAGCGTGATCCCTCAGGGTTGCATCCATCTCATCAACGTCCCGCTCCATCGCCTCGACCCGCCGCCTGAGTCCAGCCATGTCCGCGCCACGCTCACGCCCAGCAATCAGCCGATTGTAGAGCTCTTGAGTCCTGATGGCGATCCCACTGAAACGGCTCATCTCATTTTGCAGGTGTCGGCAGAATCGAAACAGAAACAAACAGGCGCCGAATAACGATCCAAACAGTATGTATAGAACAATTGCGCTCATAGCTTACCCTCCAACCACGTTCTCGCGAAGGAATTTTTCGTGCAGGCAATAATCTGTTCAGACCCGTACCGCTGAATCAACCTGAGAATCTTCTCGGTTCGCACGCAATTCTTGCGATCTTGATCCAGCCATGCCAGCGCGTAGGCTAGGCTTATGGCGTCGGAGTCCAATCCGTCGGATTTTCGAATGGCAATATCATCCCATGGCTGCGCTGTCAGCCATGCCACGCCTAGAGCCATGCCGATCACGTCGCGTGGATAACGTTCCGCCAATCGCCGCATAGGCTCGCTGGCATTGACCATCGCGGCCAAGCGCAATCGCTCTTGATCCTTCGCATTATCTCGACTCCGCTTCTTGACGTGCGCCGAGTGCTGCGTGATTTCATCCGGAACCTTGACCTTGTCGCGTCTTGTCATCTCGCTCCTTTGTTTGCCAGTCCCATCGCGGAACCGGGCTTGCCGAATACATGACCCATCGCCAATTGTTGCCACGCATCGGCGGCATGATTATGCACATCCGGATACGGTTTGTTTTTCCATATGCCGTGAATATCATCCCACTCGCGCCGATAAGACTCAAGATGTTTCAACCCCTCCGCGCAGCGGGACTCATCGAAATAGCAATGCGGTAGCAGTGAGCGCACGGCTTGGATGGAATCCTGTTTGGCTTCCACGCGCGGGATGATCTCGAAGCGGATTCCGTTTGTCAATGCTTGCTCCCATCGTGTCTTGCCGGAAAACTCTTTGACTCTGATATCGTGCGGCGCATTGTGACTGCGATAGCGATAGCCTCTATCACCTAGCACTTGCGCGTAATACCCAAATCCTTCGCCGCCAGCCTCGAAGAAATCCAAAACGTGCAACTCGCTACCAATGTCCTGGGTAAACCAGATCGCGTTCGCATCGTCTTTTTGCCCCAAGTCCCACCACGTATCCACGCCGGGGCCGCCTGGCTGAAATACAACCTTCCCAATCCGCCCGTCGCGGCGGCAAGCCAGCAACTCTTTTTCCCAGTACACACCCTGAAGCGCGGACTGGAATGCCTCCTCCGGCGTGGAGGGATACTCGCGCAACATCGAATCGCCAAGCTGCGATTCTTTCGATGCATACCAGCATTTCTGCTCCCGTGAGAGCGTGACCGGTAATCCCGCAAACACCGCCTCCAACCGCTCAGTAATCACCATTTGCGGCGCAACAATGAGATATTCCGGGTTCTGATGCCACGGGAAAAAATGCGGCTTATAGTCCAATTCGCTCAACTCTCGACCCGATGCTAGGGCTTTTTGAGCGCGATCCCACCACTCATAGAGCAGGCCAGAACGCCCACGCGCGGTAGACTCAATGAAAATCATACCGTCAGTCGGCACGGTCTCCAGCGTGCCTGAGACTACCTCTTGCGCTTTATCAGGCGACTCCACGGAAATCCTGCCAAACTCGGAGACGTGTACGGCGTTGTACGTGCCAGCCCGAAGAGTAACACCAACGTGAATGCAGGAGCCGTTGGTGAACTCCAGCGCTGTGGCGGAGTCGGTTACAAGATTGACGAGCCCCTGAAGTTTTGCCGGTAAATGCTCGTACGGCAGCCTGACTTTTGTGGCAAGTAATTCTTTTGCGGTGTCCTCCGTGTCCGCCACGATGCCGGCCCGGAATCCCGGAGTGACCAACGCATGGTCGAGCAAAAACAAATCTATAAGCGTGGAGAATCCGAGTTGGCGCGCCTTGAGGATGATGTCGCGACCGTGCAGGGCAGAGAGTAGTTGACGCTGCGCTGCGTTTGCCCGGAACCGAATGATATGCGACGTCTTGTCGCGAATGAAATACAGATTGTCCATCCGCCAGCGCCAGTCGGAGAACCGGCGGATCAGTGCAGATTGTTTTTGGCGTTTTTGCGGCGCAACCATGTCGGCATTCCCGATGCGAGGGCGCTCGCTAGTTCCGCGAGACCATCGCCAGCAGTGATCTTGACCTGCTCTTGGTATACTCGATCCATCCTGTTGAGTATGTCAATCGCCTCGTGAGGATCGCGTACCGAGACCTCGGTAATGATCGCGTCGCGTTTGCCATCGCCCTCGCCGGTTGTCACCGTCCGACATTTGAGCGATTTCAGGGCACGGGTATTCGGCGAATCTTTCGAGACCTCGACATATCCGCCGGCGGGACCGGCAACAACGTAATCAACGACATTGCCACGGGCGATCTCGGAAAGAATCTTCCGGCGCTCGGCGATCGTACACACCGTCCTTTCGGCGGCCTCCTCCTGCAAATCGCGGATTCTTTCCGAAATCTCAGACCGATTGCGGAGTTCCCAAGCTTTGGTGTCGACCGTTCCCCTTGTCCATTTTCTGGCTTTTGAAAATATCTGTAGATATGCGTCGTATTGTCCGGTGCCCGATGCGATTAGCTGGCAGAATTTTTCATCTCGACCGAGTTTCAGCGGTTCAGTTTTCATGTTTCATGTTCCATGTTTTTGGTTGATCGTTCCGTTTTTTGATGTTGTGGTGCGCCATTTTACCGGAGATTTACGTTTTGTCAAGCATTTTTTTTATTGTCCTTGTAATTCTCGATTCGCAGAAAAACTCTCTCGTTTCTCAGAAATGCTCAGGGGCAGAGTGTGCTTTTTGGGGCGCGATGCGTGAATTTCCCAGCAAATGCGCATATCATGCTCTGGGGTAGAGCTGGCATGATATTTGCTTATGTATCCATCAGCCGAGGATGATCCCCGGCTGGAATTAGGAGGAGAATGAGAATGAAAAAGGGAAGCAGGAGGGTCGGAAGGTTTTTTATCCATCCTGACAACTGGGTATTCGGGAAACATGGGATCGTCAGTTGTTGGTCAACCCCGTCGGGGTTTGTGGTCGCGCACCAGGTCAACCCCGGAGACGAGGACGGTGCGCAGAAATTCGAGACTGAAACCGAGGCTATAACGTTTGCAAGGCTGTAGCGGGAGAATCAGCGAGAACGGTTGCGGAAAACAACCTTACCAACACGGTTCGCGACAGCGCGGACGGTCAGCTTGAGTGGCGGGAAACCTATGTCGCCGGCCAGCGCGCCGGAAGGAAGAAGAAAATGCAAGACGAACTTCGATTGTACTGCAAGAGCATGGGTAAGATATTTCGGGTAAGAAAAGTTTGCATGGATGAAGATTACGCGAACCGATATTGCGCAACGCATAGAGATGTTGCGGTGATCGCGGAAGATACGGAGGAGGGTTTAATTTACATTGCGGATGTTCATTCACTAACAGTCAAGTCCGATATTCTACCAGATTGAAACACACAGAGAGGGCAAGATATGAAGACAAAGGAAGATAAAGTGCGCTTGATACAGAATAAAAAAGAGATAGACAGAGAACGGGTACGATCTACCGCACCGTTACTACTGTCGGTATGCAAGGCTGTGCGGGCAGCCTTATCTCAAAAAGCGATATTTCCAGCGGATATAACAGCGGCTAAGATTTGGTTGAACCAAGCAATCAGCCAAGCGGAAGGAAAATGAGGAAGCGGAACTCACCAACATGGCAGATTTTCGCAACGAAGAAGCTCCCTGCAAATGTGGGGGCACGTATCGTTTATGGCCGCTCGCCCCGCTGACCGACAAGGAGCAAACATGCGAATAACGAGAGAATTGCTGAAGAAGAAGCGCGCCTGCTGGGAGGGACTGGCGGCATTCGTGGCGCGGTTTCCGGATGGCGCCGAGGCGGACGAGGCGCTCGCTTGGACGCAGGAAATCAGGCGCTGCGATTGGGCGCGATGGCTGGTCGAGGAGCTCGGCATACCCTATACGGGCAGAATTGAGCTCTGGTACGCGGACGGCCATCGCGAGTGGCGGGAAACCTATGTCGCCGGCGAGCGCGACGGGGTGGCGGAGCGCT
>ERZ1292632.540-Hain-H43-01um-R2-540-length-41429-cov-8_pt1 | contig 41429 bp, 66 predicted proteins | sample MGYA00564407_ERZ1292632 | MGnify/ENA primary metagenome ERZ1292632 (study PRJEB36523, sample SAMEA6512637) | groundwater metagenome | collected 2019-01-08 | study: AquaDiva: Metagenomics assemblies of 32 groundwater samples | reverse complement strand
CCACTTTTGGTGTTCTTTATAAAATGCAGGCTACTGGTGCTAATGCTGATGGCTTTGTAGATTTTATCAGGATAACGGTTTATTACACTGGCGGTGCAGTAACCCATTATGGGGCTGCTACCTTAACAGGAATTGGTGCTTTAGCTTGTATTGGGGTTAAAATACTTTACGGAGTAGCTTCCCTAACTGGCTCAGGAGCCTTGTCTGCCATAGGCCAGAGAACCGTTTATGGAGTGGTTACCTTAGCAGGCTCAGGAGCCATGGCTTGCATCGGAACTGTTGGTGGGATTATACATTACGGAGTCGCTGTATTATCGGGTGTAGGTGCTTTATCAGTAATAGGTCGTGGCATTTATTCGGGTAAGGCAATCCTGTCGGGAGCAGGAAACCTAGCTGTAAAGGGAATGGGTACTTTTGTTGGTAAAGCAAGTATTTCAGGTTTTGGCTCCTTGACGGCTATTCTCAGTTATGTCTGGTCTGTAGTGAGTCTTATGGAAGCTGAAAAAGTTTATTGTGAGGCTTACACAGGCAGCACGATTAACACCCGCAGAGACATTACTGGTAGGTCAGACCAAACAGAGATTATCGCTGACATGAAAGCTACCTATCCAAGTGCGACCATATATTATAGACATGACCATTATCATGAGCCACTCAATAAGGCATGTGTTTTAACGGAGGTTTAAGTGGCAACAACATTCAAGAAAGGAATCTTGTTGGAGTGTAAAATATGAGCCTATCGTATGCAAATATACAGGATAGAGTCGAGCAGCTACTTTGCTTTCAATCTTGCCTTCAATTCCTTAACCTCAAGAGACTGTTTAATAATCTTCTTTTGCGCCCATCTCAACTTCTGTTTAAGGCTACTATCGGAAACATGATAAACTCCGTTAGGCAGCAGTTGAAGATTCTCCAAGCGATTATCGTCTTTAATCCCATTCTTGTGATGGATTATTTCCCAGGGCAAAAGACATCTACCAAGATGTTTTGCCATTACAAGACGATGTTCTCTAATATAGCCTCTCCCATCCGCCATAGAATAGAAAAAATCATCCTTCCATATCCGAATAATCTTGTATCCGTAGCGGTCAATATAGCCACCTTTATAAGTAGGATTATCTGCTCCCCTGAGACCATGACAATGTTGGCATCTAAGGCTTACAGGTTTACCATGTTTCATAAAAACCCATCTAGGTATGCCACAGACAATACAAGCATGCCGAATTACAGCTTTGGGGGCTTTAGTATTGTAGCCTACTGCTCTACAATCTTTAACTATTTCTCCAATCTCTGGCATAGTTTTATTATATCGTAACAGGAGGAGTTATTCAATGGCGCAGTCCTATGCTACAATACAAACCAGAATTCTCCAACTTTTACAAGATACAAGTTCAGCTACCTATGATACCACTGAACTCGGTATGTGGATCGAGGATGAACTGAAGCGCACATCGAGATACCAGTCTCTATTGATAGATGTGATTTTCAAGATAGAGTCTCGGTTCGGGACTGACTCGGCTGGCACTGCATCCAAACTGACAGATACCTCGAAGGCTCAATTCCTGGCTGCCGATGCTACCGATGAGAAGGTCATCCACAATACAACCGATGATACCTGGGCAGTAGTAACAGCGCAGGACTCAACTTCGATTCTCTCACTGAGTCGGAACATCATGGCATCGGGCGAGAACTACGAAATCTACAACAAGCGGTGCCGTAACAAGCGGCAAATCTATATCGGCGATATGCCTTCGGAGTTCCGCCAGAAGGTGGTCAGGGTGGAGTATCCCATCGGCACAGAGCGCAACTTCAGGTTGCTTGATGATGTCATAGAACTCGATGTTCTCGACAGCACCATGAGGGACAGTGACTCTACTCTAAGCCCGCTCAATCCGGTGGATGTATTGGTAACATTTGCTGTTCCTCATATCCTATCGCAGCTCACAGATTGGTCTGGAGAAGTTGACCTGGTGGCGGGCTATGCTGCGGGAGACACTACCATTCATATTGACGGAATGCAGACTTCAGGCACGATAGAAATAGGGGAGCTATTCACTCTGGAAAACCATCGCTCGGTCTATATCATCACTACGGCAGGTACGCTTGCTAGTAGCGAGGGCGATATTAGCTTCTATCCAGGGCTGGAGACCACCAGCGCCGATAACGATGACATTAGCTTCCGAAAGTCCACACTGACGCCAGAACTGGAGGAGATACTATGCCAGCGAGTAGCGGCCAGGGCTATCCTGAGCAATACAGTGACTAAGGTGGCCTCCATCAATCCGGGAGGTTCTGGTGCTTATGAGCGGGAACGCCAATGGGCGATGGATATGCTGGCGGAGACAGAGAGAAATCTGAAACGGGGAATCAGAACTATCCCAGCCAAAACTTTACCGAGAACATGAGGTGTTATTATCCGTACCCTGAGTTCAACCTTAACGGCGAATCAGAAAGCAATGCTCCGCCCGATTCTGACCAAACTGGTATTGGCCAAAACTGGGCAAACAACTCAGACTTATGACCTGAGCACGACCACCAATCGTATTTGGGCATTATCTCATGTGGAACAGGAATGGAGTAATATAGCCCCTGTCGTCGTAATGAGTGATGCCACTTTAGCTGCTCTGGACTTAACGGGATATACCGCCACCATTTCCTATGGCTACAACGATGTCACCGCAGGAGATGAGTTTAGCGCCTGTGCGCCACTGGAGGTCATGGCTCAGAATAGCGACACAGTGCTCTATAAGAACCAGCCTCAACTACTTACCGCTTTCATCTCTGCTGGCATATTTGATTTAATGGTAGCAGAAAAAGCTACCACCAGATATACACAGGAATCCACGGATACTCAGACAGTCAAAACTTTATTAACGGCTGTTGCTCAAGCAACTTTAGCTCCTTTTACAAGTTGTAAGGCACATACCATCACCTTTGATAGTGAAGACTCCCTCATTGATACGTATGTTCCAGCCGATTACTTTTCAGTAGGGTTTGGTGAAAGCCGGTTATCAGCGTTTAAGAAACTGATAGTGACTACGAAATGCAAAGCGATAATCAAAGCCGATGGCATTCATGTCCTGAATTCTACAATAAGTGGAGGAACTTACGACTATCAATTTAATGATGCTGCCACAGAACATAATTTCTTTGAAAAGGGAACGAGGAAACGACTGGTTATCCCTAATAGAATTATAGTATCATCTAGTCCAGACCATACGCCACAATATACCGGCAACGATTATGACTCTGCAACCTACAGCGCTTTGGGCAATAGATATATTGATGCCCCCTATTACATCCGAGCCACCAGCGATGCTCAGTGTGCAGCTATCGCCACAGCAATACTGCAACACCGCCAGGTAGATGCAGAAAAGGGACATGGGCTTGTGCCGATGAACTGTGGCCAAGAAGTTTTTGATTATATCCTTTTCACTGATTCTGTGGCTAATGATACCAGAGCAGGCAATGTTGGCTACCTAAAGAGAACCTATATCCCTGGCAGACAATTTAGCACGGAATTGCGATTTGGCAAATTAGCTGGTGAATTCCCATTCCTTTCACCGGCGTTTGATGCTGCGAATGGTGGTGTTACCTGGGAAGCCTTTTATGCTCTACAAAATTACATAGACGAAAAGGATAATTTGTTGTTGAAGTTTATCATGGACTTGGATACAGTCGCTAAATGGCGTGTTACTCAGCGACTAAATATTCCGGTGAAGTAAAAGATGGCAGTTGAAGATTTTACTACCTATACAGAAGTAGACACCAATGCCAAACTAACAGTAACTTCAGCGAGAGCCACTGGTGTTGATGTTGACCGAGATGAAGATGTTTATTTATATAAGGATTTTGGAGCGGCTTATTTTAATGCTCTTAATATAACCTTTGAGTTGTTGGTAAACGCTACATCTACTCCTGCTGGGGGTTCAAGCCCAGTAGGAAGCATAGCTATTACCAATACAGTTAATGACATTAGCGCCTTTGCTACCACAGATATATCAGCCATAATTGGGGAAGAAGGTGTTGGTGCCAAGATTTGGCTCCAGCGTGGTGCCGGAGTAGCCTCAGATGTTTATATATGTTCGCTTGATACTATTTATTATTGCTTACTTGAAAGGGCATCTGGGAACGATACTGTTACTCTAAAAATATATTCCGATGCCGCACGAACCACTTTGTTGGATACTTTAACTGTAATTGGTTATGGAACTACAACTTATCGCTATTTGTTTGGTTTTGTCAACTGGAATAATGGTCAAGCTGGCGCTGATTTTGATGGCTATGTTGAAAACCTAAATCTTATTATTAGCACGGCTGCTCCTTCTGCCACTACTCAAGCGGTAACCGCCATAGACAAAACCACCGCTACGGGTAATGGGAATGTGACCAACCGTGGTGACCCACTTGCCACTCAACATGGACACGTCTGGGCAACCTTCCCTAATCCAACCACGGCGGATAGCAAGACACAGAACGGTGTGCCTGCTGCCACTGGGGCTTACACCTCAGCTATCACGGGGCTAACTCCAAATACCCTTTACTACTGCCGAGCCTATATTACGAACAGCATAGTAACTTCCTATGGAGCGCAAGTTACCTTTACCACGCTGGCTGATGTGCCAGTGGTTACCACCAACCTGGTAGAATATATCGCCGCCACCACCGCTTGGGGCGCTGGTTCAATAGATAATAATGGCGGAAGCCCTGTTACTCAATATGGCGTTTGCTGGTCAACCTTAGTTAACCCCACCACTGCCGACAGCAAAACAACAGATGGAGCGTCTGATGTTATCGGTGATTTTCTATCCTTGATGACCGGACTGACCGCCGCTACGCTCTATCATGTGCGGGCTTATGGCACTAACAGCACTGGAACAGGCTATGGAGCAGATGTAACCTTCACTACTCAAGCGGCAGGAGCACCAATCGTTACCACAGAATTACCGACCAATATCCAGACGACAAATGCTACGGGCAATGGCACTATTGTTGATATTGGAGGTTCAGCCGTTACCGAGCATGGGCATTGCTGGGGAACTTCGGTCAATCCGACAACGGCGGATAGCAAGACGACAAAAGGGGCCGGAGCTGCTGGCGCTTTTATCTCATCAATTACAGGACTGACGGCTGGGACAGTCTATTATACCAGAGCCTATGCCACTAACTCCTACGGGACAGGATACGGGAATAATAAGGAAATCCACTCAGCACTGGCCGACGAGGAGAAAGGCGTTTTAGCTGTTGTGGGAGAAGAATTGGTATACACCAGTAAAACTGCGAAGCGAAGAGCCTTACTCGGAAGGGAGTATTAGACGTGGTGGATTGGGGAACACCTCCTAAAGAGATAGACCTTGAAGCAGTAGTTAAGTCTCTCTATAAGGCTAACACCATCATAATGGCGACTATTGACAATACCCCTGTTGCTCTGACAGTAGGGGAGCAAACACTGGTAGGCAGAATTACGGGGGGCAATATAGCAGCTCTTACCGTAGCTCAAGTCATCACCTTACTTAGTGGGACTAGCCGAACTTTCCATGTTAATGCCTTCCATTTCCCAGTTCCTGCTTCAGAATGGCAGCCAACTATCTATGGAGCTTATCTCCCAGCCAGTCAAACTGCTAAGAAGTGCTGGCTGCCCCTCAACTTCCTGAAGGCAGGGGATATTATCACAGCTTATAATCTGGTAGGTGACGCTATTGAGACCAATGCCCTGACTCTGGACTGCAAGCTGGTGCAAGTCAATAAGGCTGACCCACTGACCACGACAGATATTACCAACGGAGGGATGGCACAGGTTATCGCCAATGGCAACTTTGATGTGGCAGTCAATCCTGACGATACCACTGTTGCCACTGATAAACAGTATCTGCTAGAGTTACAGGGAACGACTGGTGTAGCTGATGAGATTTACGTCATCGGGGCGGAGGTAACTATAACGAGGTTGATTTAGGAGTTAAAAGATGGCCAACTTAACTAAAGATGATTTACAGAGAATACATGATACTCACGATGCGGTGATTGCAATTAAACAGATTCTCGGCGATGGCCATGAGGGTCTATGCCACGATGTTCGTTGTCATCAGAAAAGAATTTCCCACATAGAGATAGCATTTGCCTTCTTAGTGGGCACAGGTTTCCTCACTGGAGGAACGATAGGTCTGGTTAAGTTGATAGGAGGATAATATGCAGTCAAAAAGAGCAAGGAAGTAGTGGCATCCTGCGTAGGAGGATTTACATGTCTAGCTTCACCAGTCCTTTAGTAGTAACTCCGCTTCCCGATGGCAAGAACTGGAAACTACTCCGACCATTCACCTTCTACCTGGGAAGCGAGAATAGTCGCAGGTTTATTAAAGTCCCCCGAAACTTTATAACTGACTTCGCCAGTGTGCCGAGGTTCTTCTGGTTCTTGCCAGATTGGGCTACCTATTCAAAGAGTCCGGTGTTGCATGATTGGCTTTACAAAAGCAAGCAGATAATGGGGAAACCTATCACACGCAAGAAGGCCGACAGAATATTCCTTGAGGCAATGCTCGTTGACTGGCGACATCATAAATCAAGATACCTTGTTGCTCACATGGAATACTGGGCAGTAAAATTATTTTCCTGGTTGGCTTGGAGGTGAAAGAAATGTGGAATAAGATAACGACCGAAAACATCAAGACCCTTTTCCGCCCGTTCCTGACTCTTCTTTTGGTTATCACATGGATTGTTTTTATCGCCAAAGGGATAGTCTACCCGCCTATGTTTGGATACCTTGCTGCGGGAAGTGCGGGAGAGTGGGTGCTTGAAAGAGGGTTAAAGCGACTTCTAGGAATGAAAGCATAATGGAGACAGGCTTAATAACTACTCTTTTGGGAGTAATAATCGCTTCCATTATTTCCCAGACTACCGCCGTATGGATAAAGTTCAATAGCCTTGAAAAGAAGGTATTAGAGAACAAATGCCCATTCGGAAACTGCCCGTTATACGAACGAGCAAAAACGGAAGCGGTTAACGACCGAAAATTAAAAAGCTAAAGGGCTGCGTGGCTCACTTTTTACTCATGAGAAACAGGCGATAGAGGTCGGGGTGGTAGGAAGATATGGTTGAGGCAGTTTTAATCGCCTCTTTTTGATAGGTTCTTTTCTGCTTTTAATAGCTTTATTTTCACAATAGCCCTTGTTGGGATGATTAGGTCTCCACATCCCAGAAGCATAATGTCTCCATTCTCCTCACCGGCAATATGTGGGACGATGACTTTACACTGTTCTGTTTCTTTTCCACTTTCTTCTCCATAAGGATAGTATAGCATATGCACCCTTTGGATGGCGCTCACGAACAAGTTAATGGGGCAAGGGAACACTTGGATGCTCTCAAGCCTGAGATTGACACTTTCGCTGAAGAAATAGCCAATAGTATCTCCTTGAAGTATAAGAGAGGGTTCGTCAAAATCAATGGTCGCCATCTGCTTGTTCCTATTGCTACTGCTGGCTTCCCCGTTAATCGCCCAGCCCCTCTCAAGACAAGCAGGCTCATCGGGGAAGTCATACAGCCCTTGCGAAAGTCCCTTGAATATTTGGCTTATGAGTTGGTACGCTTTGACTCCAAGAGTATCAAAGAACAAACACAATTCATCATTGTAGATTCTCCAGAGAAATTCAGGAGTAATTTGTGGCGTCTTGATGGTTTGATTCCAGAGCACATTGCAATGTTTGAGATGTTGCAACCTTATAAGGGATGTAACTGGACTAAACTTATCCGTGACCTCTCCAATCCTGACAAACACAAGACCCTTACGGCTATTAAACATCCCGTTGCTTTGTCCCTTGACCCAAGTAACACAGAGGCTATTCTCGCTGGTAATAATGTGAGCATGGATAGCTATGCTTCCATCAAGATAACGTTCAGTAACGGGACGCCCGTCATAAAAGGTCTTGAGCAACTCGTGCTGGATGTTACTAAGACAATTCATTTGTTTGATTTTGAGTTCTTTTGAATCCATTTGTTCCCCCTTCTACAGTAAAGGTATAGTTACCGGCAGTATAACGGTTGTGATTTCTCCTCCAGTTCGTCTAACGTCTGCCAGCCTCTGCCAGAATGCGAATCTAACCACTCTATCAGAACAAGTTTCTTATCCATAACGCAATTATAGCACACCATTATTAGAGATTTAATTTAGACCATCAACCCAATTCTCTCCGTCCCAAACTTTATTCCACTTCTTCTTCATCGCAAAAGTCAGCCATAGTTGCTCCATTGAACCACTAATAGTAATGCCAGAGCCATACTCCGATTCAGAGAACTGATGAATCTGCCAAGTTAAGGTCTGTAATCCGATGTCTCCTAGCATCTTTTGCAACTGGTCTTGGCGGGGAAGCCAGATACAGGGATTCTTTGTTGGTGGTATTAACCAATAATTGCCAGAATGGTCTAAAGCCCAACTATAGGTTGAATAAATCCCACTATATTGACGCTGGTTAATTGTTAATACGTCTATATTTTCTGGCAAGATAAAAAGTTGTATCAAACCAAAACCATTACGACTATATTCTTGTATCTCCTCTGCCTTTTCGCACTGTAGTATATATTCTGGACTTGTATCCACTTTCTACTCTTTCCTCCTTCTTTTTAATCCCTCGGTGCAATCTTAATAAGCCCCTTGAACTCATCTATCCTCGGCTCCTTAATCACTATTGCCTACCCCGCTAACCAGACTCTTAATATGCCGTCTGTGGCTATCAGGATGCTCTAAGAATTGCTCCCATGTCATAGCCTTAAATAAATGATGTTGATTTACCCAGCGACTTAAAGCAGAATATAAACTTGTATTTCTATTATTATAAACCTGAACATAAGCGGTTTGCCCTCGTCCTCGTAGATAATTAAGGCGCTCCAAGTCCTGCTGGAAGGTAGTGTCAAAGGCTACTAATACATACCAGAGACAGCGATTGATGCCCCTTGATTGTAAGAGTGTAATTGCCTTATCAACCGAATCAAGATATGAAGGGTGGTCAAAAGCAAAGCGGTATTCTATGTGAAGAATTGATTTCATAAGGCCAATTATCTCAGGAGTTAGTAGCCGATGGTCTAACCCCTGATTGAAGTCTAGCCGTAGCCTATTTGCCTTAGCTTGCTCGCAGACTAAAGCGAAGTGGCTTGGCAGGGCTAAAATGTTATTATCAAAAAGCACAATGTCCCTAGCCACACCGTCCCACAGGTCAAGTAAATCACCTTCTTTGCGGATATAACCTTCTTTGGCTGGCACTATACAGAAGGAGCATTTGCGGATACAGCCTCTCGTAGTAAAGCCGAAGTTAAGGTGAGGTTTAATGGACTCTACATCTGGAGGCAATTTAGAGGCAACGTCAAACCCAGTCCCTCCACAGATTGCGTTTTCTGGGACGATTGTCTTCTTAGTCGAACTAAAGATACTGGAAACATAAACCTTGTCGTATTTATTCAAGGCAAAGTAATCTTGCACGCAATCGCCCTTTATATGGTGATATAGGCGTAGTTTTTCAAGAGCGAAGTTCTTATATTTTGCTTCAAGGTTTAGCAGCCCGATATTCATTACCATCCTCTTTTTATTTTTAATCCCTCGGTGCAATCTTAATAAGCCCCTTGAACTCATCTATCCTCGGCTCAAAGTAATAAAATGTCCCCTGGATTTCCACTAAACTACCCGTATGCCCGGATACTTGCTGTGTGAAGATGTCGGTAACTTTCTTGCCATAATACATTCCCTGCCAGGTTAGAGCGATTGATACTTGATAGCCTTGTTCCAGAGCTTGCCTGCTCACCCACTCAGCATAATCATCGCAGTCCATGGGATATGCTTCATAAGGAAAAAGCAAAGTGAACCCTTGAGTCAGATACCAGGCTGTAAATTGCCCTACACTCTCCCATTGGCGGTCAAAGATATTACGATAGGTAATCTGCTCTATTACCTTTTCTACATAAACAGGCTTCTCCACGTCCACATAGACAGGTTTATCTATGTAGACAGGCTTATCCACGGGTACGTAGACAGGCTTTTCTATGGTGGCATACTGAGTGATATACTTAATCTCTGGTGGAGGCTTTGGAGGAGGATTTAACACTAGCCAAGCATTAAACCAGACCATCACCACTAGGAGTATGGCTAAAATCTTATTGAGCATCTACAACCTCATCACACTCTGGCTACATCTCTTTATCCTACTGAGTCTGCAAAAGCTATTGCCATTCTTTTGGCATCAATGAGGTCTTTCGCAATAAATCCCACAGGCAAGGATAAATCATCTTCGGGATGTTCTGCTAGATATTCTTTGGTGTAACCAGAACTGGCACAGCAATCGCCTTCCTCTACTTTGAAACCAATGGCAAAACCAAATATTGCTCTATGCGACCAGCCATACCATTTCTGTTCTTTTTCACAGAATCCTACTGAGCAAACATTATGTGTAGGATTCGCTTTCTCTGGCTTAATGCCTCGCTTGACTATAAGAAAATGTGCTGTTTTACTGTCGCCAATATAATCACCGTTCGGAGTATAAGCAGACTTCACAATAACATGTTTCTTTGATGTTATTGCATCAATTAGTTCCTGCATATCTGCATCAACCTCACCGCCCATTGGCACAACTTCAAAATTAGTTTGGCTAAGTTCCTCTCTGACTTCATAGCCTGCTTTATATTTCCGTGTTGCTAATACTACTTTATCCATATCCATATTCCTCCTTATCGGGTAGCTCTAATCCATTCCAATTCATGGCTCAATAGCCTTCTCAAACAAAGTGATAATCCTCCCCTGGGTCTTATCCATTGCATCTACTATCTTACCTGAAGTGTTTAGTGAGTTATCCACTAATCTCTGAAGCGTCTCCTGCAAGGAATACAATAGAGTCTGGAGAGCTTCAGAATAGGCTGAGGCATTATCTATCCCCGATACGGCATGGACTATGAGTGGTGAAGCCCACAAGAGCAAGAAGGGCAGCAGGATTACCGATAGGATAACCAATAGCTTTTTCATTTTAGACCTCCTTTCTACTTAAGTTACAAAAGCTACAATCTGGATTCGGGAAGCTGAGCTTTCTAAAGTGGATATAGATAATGAGGGGAGTTCCTGTGCGACATATTCTATTAACTTGGCTCGTGCCTCCTCTAAATTTCTGGCTAAAATCAGTTCGGACAAATTAGAAGAACTTCCGTCTTTGGTGTCTCTTAAACACACCATCCCGCTATACATCTTTTTGTCTTTGCTTACCCTAGTTTGTAAAGTAACGCTCATTTCAGACCTCCTTTCTACTTAAATATAAGTTATTGTTATTTCTTCATCTACTGTTTGCTCTACCCCAGGTGTATGAGGTTTCATTAGGTTCAGGGAAAATGGGTCAGTCAGCACAAGTTCTATGCCCTTATCAGGTGGTCGGTAACACCATTTGATATGGTATTCTTTGGCGGCTCTTGCTTTTGCCTCAATGCTGAAGTCACCGCTTTCCACTCCACAGGTTGGGCATTTGTATTTGTAGATATGCATGTTATCCTCCTTTTAACCTCTCTTATACGCTAGACTTTCTTTTGGCTTGCCTTTGGTGCAGGCATCACCATATCTCCTGACAGGCCCACGATTGAGTATGGACTCACCATAGGAATACCATTGAGGGACACCCTTTTTATCCCACAACCCCAAGGTGCATCGAACACTGGGGTAATTTCCCTCCTCAAGTATCTTAGGTTCACTGAGAAATTGGCAGTCCCGACAGGCAAATTTTGCTCTTTTCATTTCAGCCTCCTTCATATCTCACGTATAACAGCAATTACACGCTATGCTCTGGCAATTCCTGCCTCAATCTACCTTCTTCATTGAAAGCCCAGGGATACTTCTTAATGTCTTTGAGAAGCGGCCACAAGTTATTCTTCAAAAATACCTTGGCGTTGGCATAATCAGCCACATCAACCATCAGCTCAACCCATTCAGCCTTTGGTGGCCGGAAAGGTTTTGTCTGCGCCCCGATAATAACCCAGGGAATGCCGGCCACGATAAGAGATAAGGACAATACCCAGGTTTCCTCAAGCATCGGCTCAATGGAAACGAACTTCACCCTGGCATCCACATCATGCATGATATAACAGCCAGCTTTTAGCATCTCTCGGTTGCAGGCGGTGAAGCCAACTTCACAGTTATCCGGGAAGGGCGACCATCTCAATAGCCCTTTGGGGTTCTTGGTAAGGAAAATGAAGGTATGCTCAGGGCGGGCTTCTATAACGTTAAAAATTATTTCTCTCAAACTACAAGAAAGACTGAAGCCCAAATCTTCCGTTTCAAAACTGAGAGGCAGCTCTCTAATTTTAGAATCAGGGTTCACCCAATCTCCAAACAAGTCACCCATAAAGGCACAACCTATCCTAGCTGCTTTTTTCAGGCTCAAGGGCGATAGAAAAGCCCTTGGATAAAAAGCCGGCTCAAAGCCGTTGGAATATCTGTCCTTGAATCTCTTAGTGATAGACTCAGCCCAGCAAGTGAACTCAGGCGGGCAAACGCCGAGTTGCTTGTGGTGGCAACCAGAGTAAAAATTCCAACAATAATCTAGATATTCTATGCCAGTGCGACTTAACCTACGTATATTCACCATTGTTCTTCTCCCACCTCTGCGTTTAACCTATTCATTCGGCGATACCCATACTCCATTAAACGCTCATCTAGTTCAGCCTTAGCCCTCTGACAATAGAGAACAACCTCATGCCACTTTTTAGCCTGCTCTGTCCAGAGTTTGATTTGCTCTTTCCAAAAGACAGCCGAATTATGCATTGCATCATTCATTCTCTAACTCCTCTAAACTTTAATGTCATGGCGACCTCTTTATTGCCCCCAAAACAAGAAGCGCATTCACCATGACCATCTAGCCTTTGAAAACAGACATCGGTAATAACTCCGCAAGTATGGCAGACTATTCCTGCTTTGGGTTTTCCTACTAGACTATTCCAGTCCCAGTTGCCATTTATCTTGCGAGTCAATCTACTTTCCATTCTCCTTTAACACCTCCACAACTCTCTCATAATCGCCAGGCTTCCAGCAATAGTATTCTATCCCCGGGCAAGCCTGTAATACCCTTGCCCATTCTTCTTGCTCAGGAGTGAGTCTGCTTTTATCGCCTTTGAGTTCTATAAACAAGCATCTCCCATCCCGCACCGCCACATAATCTACAAAGCCTTTGTCTCCTGATAGTGCAGTTCGCCACCCCCTTTCTGTCCTGGCCGGGCGAAAATGCGTCCATCGCCAATGATAGATGGCCAATAAGTCCTCAATCTCGGTGGAGAAGTCTTGCTCGTTCACGCTTTAACCTTCCTATCTTTCCGCCTCTTGTTGACGCTATCCGCATATACATTGACCTGTAATCGGGGTCAACTAAATTATAGTTCTTAACCTGCCCGCATTTCTGGCAGACCCCGATATTGGCTCTGATAATCTCATAATGAGCGCAATTCTTATCCCCTGGCTTAATGATTAGGTTTTTCCTCAAGGTCTGTCTCCTGTGGAGGCATTAGTAAAAACGAACCATCAACAGTAGGATATACGGGACTTGGCTCATCCATCTTTTCCTTACCAGCGATTATTAACCAAGTTATCTTTGCCCACCAGTAAAGCCTTCTCCACCAAGTTATGAGATGGCCGTTCAGGTATTCGTGGTCTTGGGTTTTTACCCAGCTATACCAATGGTTTCTCCGGAGCATCCCCAGTTCCATCTTTCTTCTCAAATGAGATTAACTTGGCATCAGGTATCTCACTCTTTAGCCAAATCTCAGAAGTAGCTTTTGCTTTTTGGATTGAACCCTCATCTGGTAAGTATATTGGTATCTCAACCAGCATTTTATAATGCATCTTTCTCCTCCCCATTTAGCTTTAAGATTCCCTCAAGTCTTTCAGTTTGTGTCTCCTAGATATTTAGATTTGAGAGTCTGGAACTCTTTTTGGGGTATTGTATAAGAATGTAACCCAGTATAATAACCTATATTTATCTCCTCAAATATCCCTCTTATCACTCCCTCATAGTAAGCAGAGATTTTGGTTACTGCCTCATCAATCCTAGGCAATCTAAAGCCGCAACTCCGATTACACCAATCCCTCTCACAATCTATAGAATCACTATTTACTTGGCTGCAGATAATGAAAGCCAATTTTTTCTTATCCACTTGTTTTGTCATCTTTCATTTCTCCTTATTGTTAATATCACAAGGCTCACCACTTCTTTTTCCTCGCCTGTATTTGCTCAAATAGAGTAGCTGCTCGTTCTAGTAGTTTAACAATTTCCTCTGCTGTAATTTCTTCTACTGTAGGCAACCTACTGGCAGTTCCATACCCTGCTTCTTTTGCATATTGAGGTAAAGCATCTAATTCGGGCTTAGGACACATACACACCTCTTGTTTCAACCCAACTCTCTTTAGTTTTCCACAAATAAGGCAATATGCCCCTGTCTTTACTTCCTCAATCTTGTCCATCTTCTACCTCCTCAAATAAGATTAACTTAGCATTAGGTATCTCACTCTTTAGCCAAATCTCAGAAGTAGCTTTTGCTTTTTGGATTGAACCCTCATCTGGTAAGTATATTGGTATCTCAACCAGCATTTTATAATGCATCTTTCTCCTCCAGTTTTACTTTCCGCCAAGACTGGCCATGCTTGACTTCCCCAGTTATATTACACCTAGTATTAGTCTGCACCTTCCTGCAATCGGGGCAAAAGAAAGCCATATTGGGGAATGTCTGGTCATCCGCTAACTGAACATAGCCAGCCTCTTCGATAAGGGCAAGGACGTGGTCTGTGAATATATTCTCTATGGCTGTAACTGCCTCTTGCAAGTCTGCTCCACAATGGTTACAGGCACTAGGGGCAAGACCACGAAAAGTATCACATATCTTTTCCTTGAATTTCTGTTCTGTCATACCTTACCTCCTTTATTCAGGTCAGGGGAGGGCTGGTGTCTTAGCACCACTAATGCAATCCGTTTAAGCAGAACTTGCCACCCTCCCCCTTTTGCCTGAGTCTACCACTCCGTTTATTGCTCTTGAGCTTTCAGGCTTTGGAACTAGCCCTTTCGGCTCAGGCTTTGCCAGCCAGTAGTGGTCGGTGTGCTTTCCACCAGTTCGTCAGAAGGTTCTATCCCTTTACGCATCACCTACAATAATTTCCGGTATCACCCTTGCTGGCTGGCAACTTACTCTCCGCCTACTCAGGAGATTTGTGCTTATCTCTAGTCCGAAGTTACTAGGTGATTGTATTTCTACACAGTTCCGTTCAACAACGCTAGAGTCCCTTTCGGCGGAGGGCAAATCTCCAGGTTGGTTACGCTCCAACTCCCTACTGGCTAAGGTTACGCTCATAGAGGATAGCCCTGGCCAGATAGATGCACCTACACCACTAGAGATTAAATTGTTAAAGTGCTACCAACCCAGCATTTGTTCTTTTATGGATTTCATAGCTGCTGGGATGTCTTTTATCTCAGTCGGCGCTCTAATAGACAAAGTCTCGCAAACCCAGGAAGCGGTGTATTTCTTCCCATGACTGGCCACCCAGGTTAGAAACTCTTGAAGCGTGGTCGGCTCTTTCACAACTTTCTCTATGTCTTTTTCCCCAGGAGGGGGTTCTGGTTGAGTCTCATGGGTGTCACCTATTTCCTCAGCGACAACCTTCTTTGCTCCCCACAAGTCGTCTATATCCTTTTCTATTTGGGCGTCAGAGATAGCTTCCAAGTCTGGTGCTTCAATCATAAACATCTTGGCTTGCTCTCTTGCCTGGTCGGCGAGTTGCGCTAGTGTCACATCGGTTCTTAAATTAAGGACATAAACAGTCTGCTTTTTGCCATCTTCAGGATTATTGACTTGAATAGGCTCAAAGGTCAACTTCAAGGGAATTAAAGATATGCGCCCAAAAGCCCTCTTGATAATCCTGGCGCACGAGTTAATGTTCAGGATTGAATTCTTAGAACCAGTGTCTATCTGCCAGACCCCCAGTCCTGGCACTTCTGGTAGAAGAAACTTAAAGTTCATAACTTCCTGGCACTTTTTAGCTTGATAATCTGAACAATCTTGACCGGCACAGGAGATTTCCTTCAAGCCAACCACGGTAGATACTTTCGCTTGCGGTAATTCTCCTGTTTTACTATCAGCCATTCTTAGAGCCACTTCACCATCGCCCTTGCATACCAGCCCATAAGTTTGATTATAAGCCTTATAATACTGCGTAGCCCATTGTTCTTCATCCTCTACTGGTATCAAGATGCGAAGTTCCTTTGGCTTTTCCCCAAAGCACTCCACCAGTTTCTTATAATCCGAGTGGTCTTTGGGAAGCACGAAATAATCAGTCTTAAGCGGGTATTCTACACCTTTTGCATTTTTAACTTTGATACCTAGGTGTATCTTTCCGAGACGTGGAAGCCTGGTTGCTTCTGATAGGTCTTTAATTGGACTCATAATTTTAATCCTCCTTAATTCCTTTAGCTCTTTCTCGCTATACCTTGTCCCCATTCCATTAGTTCCGCCCATTCTCCGGGACTAAAGAGAATGACATTCCTTGTCCTCTGGTCAGGGAATGCGCCCTTTGTGTTATGGATAATCCCTATAATCCCTCCCTCATCTCTCTTGGCCTCCAGCCTCTCTCTAGCATTATCGGTGATGATAATATGGTCTGGGTTGTCCGTCATAACTGCCATTAGTCTCCTCCTTTAAGAATATCCAGCAGGTGCTGTTTACCCTCTGAGTCTGGCGAACTTTCTACGTACTCCTGGTCTATTCCATGAGAGGCAAACAGGTCTCGCACACCCTCTTTGAGAGTCAAGGCAACTACCGATACATCGCCAAGACTGAGAGTATAACCATCCTTATCAGTTTTCATCTTAAAGGTTGATATGTCAATTGAGCCATGAGTGTGTGCCTCCGCCTCTGCTTCCCTCCCCCTGTGTGTTCCCCTATCTGACCGGGGTTTGCGTGGTGTCGGTGGCTTGACTATCGGTCGCTCAGGCTTTAGCCTCACGAAGTCAGCGAACTCGGAGATAGGCCTTAATAGCCCTAAATCCTTCCCTTCCTTGCCAACTATTTCCATAACAGCGATGGGTTCTATATCGCAGCTAGTTAGCCGATAGACAATGCCATCATCCCCAATATACAGCCTACCGACATCATTTGGGGTTACATTAGCTTTCTTCTTGGTCATATTATCCTCCTTAACTTTATCGCCCTTTCTTCACGTGTAAGAAACTCCTCACAGGGCATCGTTTAACCTGTTCCCCTTCAGGGTGAGGAGAAAGCCCAAATCGTTTCAGAGCCTTCTTAATGGCTTGCTCTCTAGCAAATTGCCTTCTAAGGATTTCAGTCCGCTTCATCACTTCTATAAAACAGTAGAGATTACACGGCAAGCAACCATAAGAACAAGGGCTAGGCGGCTCCTTTATTGGCATTTATCCCTCTTTCTTTTTCTCGGCTGATTCCTGCTTATAGGTAACGATACCTAACGCTATCATGGCTACTACCCAGGTTTCCTTAGCAACCTTAGCCTGCTCCACGGCTTCCGCTAGTTTTTTCATTTCTTGTTTTTCTTCTCCAGTCTTTCCATCTTCTTTCTATGAATGGGTCGTGGCCGGCGCTTCCCCCTCTCCCAGCGTGATACTGTGAAGACAGCCACACCTATAAGGTCGGCAAACTCATCCTGGGTAAGGTTCAATTTGTCCCGGAGCTTTCTTATATTAGTTCCCTGTTTAGCGTCTATCATTTCTTCTCACCTCTACAATCAGGGCATAATCTCTTACCTTTTGGCAACTGGAAGCCATCATGCATGAACCATTGATAGCACTTGAGGCACTTATACCATCGGCGGCGGCCTAGCCAGCCTTCTACCTTTTCTCTAGTCTGTGATGTGTCTTTCATTTCATCCGTCCTACACGCTGTGCCTCTCTTCGTTCATAAGCCATCCTCCAACAATCAAGAGCGTCATTAAGATTATGCCGTGCGTTATCTACCCTTCGTTGGCAATCCCCGACACATTTTTCGTAGTCGTGCCCATCGCTCTCAGTGTATGGTTGACCACAACAAGAGCATATTCTATCAGTCATTTTCCCTCTCCCGTGTAAAGTTGCTCAAGGTAGAGCTTAATATAGTTACCCAGTTTCTCTATCTCTTCTGGATTTAATATGATTCTGTTAGTGTGTGGCCAGTCGGGAGGTGGGAAGTCCTCATTTACAGTCCAGAGAAGGTGAAGATTACCCCGCTCTGGTCTAACCTCTAGTCTCTCCTCAGGTGTATTAGTAATAATTAAGCCCTCCATCATTTCCCCTCCTCTTTTAATTCCTATTAGCCCTGAGCCAGTCTTGCCAATCAAAAACATCCAGTTCATAAAGTACAGTGCCGAGCATAATCATCCGGCCACAGGCTAATTTAGATTTCCTTTCTGCCAGCTTAAGAATGAGGTTATCGCCCTCTTTCATTGCTTACCCTCCATTTTGGCTAGAGCTTTAAGACATCGCTTACAAGTAACACCCTCTTTCACTCTTGTTGCCTCTAACGCATGTTTTTGACCACATAGAATATCACCAGAATAGAGCCGATAATGACGGATTACTTTCATTTATTCCTCCTCAGTTCCTATTCAGCCTTGAGCCATTTATCCATTAACTCCTGAAGGTTCTGTTCCCTTTTAGGATTTTTTATATCTCTTCCGTAACCCCACCCGCTTTTGCCAGAACTTCGCTTGCGTCAGTTATTACTGAAGCAAGTATATCGTTAGTAAAGCCCTGTGGATTATCGCGTAATAGTCTAAACATTGCCAGACAGTATTCTAATGCCTCATACATCTCCTTATTGATAGTTGTCAATCTAGCAATCTCATCGTCTCTTTTTTGAATGTAATTCGCCCGTGCTATTATTTGCCTATCTTTCTTTAACATTTATCCCTCTCTTTCGGCTTTGGCCAGAGCCTTATCAATTATATCGCCGAGCGAGATTTCCCCCTTGCCGTCAACAGCAATACGCCAGGCATCGCAGTGAGGTCGGTCAAGATATTTCTTAATCACCTTTAGTATGTCATACATCACTGGTGCTGCTGCTATCAGGTGGGCATTAGTTTGAGATTCATCTTCCCCAAAATCCTCAATATCTGCGATTACCTTTCTGCCATTTGAAACGTAATATCCTCCACTACCTTTGTGATATGCCTTCCATTCTCCTTTAGTGTAGTGGTTCATACCTTCCTCCCCTTTCTAGCCAGTTCTCCCAGGGTGGCCTTGCCCATCTGTCGTCCGGCTGATTCTTTCTTTTCGCAATATTTTCGCAATCGCTGATTCTGGAATCTTCAACAATCTACTCAGTCTCAGTGCTCCATATCCAGTATCAAGATGCTTTCGCCAGATAAATTGCCAATCATGTATTCTAGTCCTACCTCTATTTTCTGGGTGCACTTTGAATCCGTGGTTTCTGCCTCGCCACTTACCAAGGCATTTACGACTGCAAAAGATACGCTCATTCGGCTTACCGGTTATGGAATGAGCATGATTTAGATGCCAAACAATCTCACAAGCTCGGCGCCTAAATAACCGTCCACACTCTGCACAACTGATAGCGATAAAACTTAGCTCATGTCTACATTTATTATTACATTCATTGCAATATCCCGTTTTGTTTCTAGGTGAAATTCGCTTGCCACACCTGGCGCAAGAGCGATAGTTATCAATAGACAAATCGGTTACGTTTAGGACCTGCTTGACCCTGTCTCGCATACCAGGGGCAATAGCCACCAATAATCTAGCGGCACCGCAATCAGTTATCATCTTTATCCCTTTCCCACGCCTCCCAGCGCTTCTATGAACCATGCAATAACAGTCTGCTCTATTTTGGCCTTGACTTCATCAGTATTTGCCCCATAAACTCTCTGTTCCTTTGAGGAAGGTAAATCTACATAGCCTATCCATCGGGTTGAATCGTCTGCCTCAAGTCGTGAGCGGGCGCTATTCCAACCCCATCCCCCAACCCGGATTTTATTGATATATAAGGATTCGCCCTGCTGGTATTGCCCCGTTTTCTTTTTCCATCGGAATATTAACTTTTGGAACTCCTTATCAGGCATTGTCTCACCTCCTTATTTATTCTTTATTGCACCAACTACTGGTTCTTTGAAAGCCCTGCAATTAACTGGCTTCTTAATGTAATAGCAATAAGTATGAATATCCTCACATTGGGGCTGCCCATTACTGAGCGGTTTCGGCTTCTAAATTTCTTACACTACATTGATGTGTTTGGATTGCCCTATTTATAGCTAGTGCTTCATCTGCTAACAGATGTCCTAACGAAGTGCAATAGCAAACTGGTACCCACTCTTTACATTTCGGACATTGAATTGTAGTTTGAGTTGTCATCTGATTACCCTCCTTTCATAATCAAGGTGCTTCTATTACTACCCTCATAGCTGGCGATTACTTAAAGTGCTGCCACTATATATACTGAGTTGTTACAACCAGAATTAACACAGAACCGATACCCTTGCGCTCTTGCTTTTTTATTCTTTGGTAGTTTGCCGATACTACCGCAGACTGGACATTTACCCTTGTTTGGCATCTGCTTATCCTCCTTACCTCCTACCCTCATAGCTGGCGGGTAAAGACTTATTTAAGCTAATCCTCGGCGTTTGATTTCATCCATCCACCGGGCATTGCTCCATGCCCCGACGAAGATACCATAAGGATGTTCGAGTAACTGCAAGTCTGAAAACCTTGAACAGTCACGCTCTATCCATTTGAGGTATGCCCTAAAGTCCTCATCAGCATTTTGGTATCGGATGATTTCTGTATACCCTCGTGGCTTTGGTAGGATGCGACCACCATCGCACTTCGCTTTAACTCGATTACCCTGCTTAGAGCGATATTCATAAGTAGGGTAACTGGAGTGTTCGTTAAAACCTAAGCTACTTTCTTTCGTCAGCATTATGACTACTCCTTTCCTACCCGCCAGCTATCAAGGTAGAAGCGCATTCAGTTGTTAAGGTGCTGTCTAACCTGGTCTAGTCATTAACTTCCCCTATCATATCAGATGGACTAGTATCTGTCAATAGGGTGTCACGCCTGAGCTAAAACCAGTTATAAAAAACTCGTTTGTGGCTAAAACAACATTATGTAAGTTATGGTATTGACAAGGGTTTTGCTATGGTATATGCTAGGTAACATGGCCCGCTATGATACGCTGCGAAAGCTGGAACGCAACAAGGCACTAAAGGAATATGCCTTCTCTAATCCGGCCTTATCTCTCCGGGAAATAGGCCAGGTGTTTGGCATCAGTGAGAGCCGGGTCTGGCGCATTATCCACAATAACCAGAAGAAGCTAAAGGAGAATACCGATGGCTAGGGGCCGGATGCTCAGCAAAGACATCAGCCTAGATGAAAAGGTGGCCGCTTTATCGGATGACACCGCTAGATTATTGTTCACCTGGCTAATTCCTCACCTTGATGTTGAAGGAAGGATGTATGGAGACGCCCGTCTTTTTCTCAGTATTGTTGCGCCCCGGCGCAATATTTCCCTGCGAAAAGTCGAGAAATACCTGACGGAGTTGGAAAACTTTGGGCTAATTTTACGTTATACCCTCAATGGAAACACATATTTGTTGGCACCAAACTTTGAAAAACATCAAACAGGATTACGAAAAGAGAAGGAAGCGCAGTCTCGTATACCCCCAATCCCTCCCGACTTACTACGGACTAAAGACGGAGTAACTCCCGACAAACTCTTTTACAAGAGAAGATCAAGATCAATAGAAGAGAAATATAAAGAGAAGAACATGGATATTAAAAAACTATGGGATTCCGTTTTGGCATTGCTGAAACAACAGGTCAACCAACGGAACTACAATGCCTGGTTTCTTAACACCGAGGGTTTGGAAATCCATGGCGATACCCTTTTAGTCGGCGTGAAAAACGAGGAGATATTGAACTACCTGAGCTTGCATCAGAAAAGCCTCATCGAGAAATGCCTTTGCTCCCTTCGAACCGACCTTCATTCTGTGGATTTTGTCGTCACTTCCTCCGATACTTGACAATCCCCGCTTTTAGTTTTATCCTCTAAGTGTGTAAGTGTGATTGAGTTAAAGGAAATTATGAGATGACCACTAAGTCGGCTGTGTCACCGAAAATTGATAAAAGGGGCACAAATCCTAAATCCCTTGCTAACTTGCGGCCGCCTTGGAAGCCCGGGGAACAGCCAAACAGTGGTAATCCTTACCCTGTCTCACGGCATTTGAAAGATATTTTGTCTGAAAAAGAGAAAGTAGACAGACGTCTAAACGGGCGTATTATCGCAGAGAAGATGGTGGAACGAGCTAAAATCCTCACAGGCAAATCAGATGCCGCTATTCTTTCTCAACTCCTTGACCGCACTGAGGGCAAAGTGCCAGAACCACACTTAGTTGCCGGGGTAATAGATGTAGTTTTCAGGATAGGCAAAGGATACATAGATAGGTTTCAAGGGTCAGAAATAAAGGAATTAACGCAGGGTGGAGAATAATGCTCTATTTTTTAGTTGTATTAGGTCTTATAGGGCTTCTGGTATGTTATTACCTGGAACAAGATGGTAACTGCGACGAAGCGCAAGGTTGAATTAGTCTGGGAGCCAATAAATAAGCCTCAAGACGACTTCGTGGCTTCTACAGCTCCTCGGTCTCTCTTCTCTGCTGCGTTCGGTGCAGGTAAAACCATTGCTCTCTGCGCTAAAGCTCTCAAACTCTCCCTAGATTATCCCAAGAACTTCGGTTATATCTGCCGCAAAGTGCGGGCTACTATTACTCTCAGCACCCTCAAAACATTCATGGAGCTGGTCTGTCCTCAGGAGCTTATTGCCGATTATAATAAGTCTGAAGGGCTGGTAAAATTGGTTAACGGTTCCGAGCTTTTATTCGGGGGACTGGATGACCCGTTAAAACTCGGCTCACTCGGCGCCGGCGGTGTCGGCTTTGTTGGCATCGATGAGGCAATAGAAACCAATGAGGATGATTGGCGGATGCTTGAGGGGCGGTTGCGTCTTCCTAATGTGCCGCATTACATCTTTGCGGCTACTAACCCCGGGCCGCCGACCCATTACCTCTACCGCCTGTTCTTTACTGAGCGGAAAGGTGAGGTCTATCAGGCATCCAGTTACGATAACCCAGCGTTACCTGAGGACTACCGGCTACGGTTGGCCGAGTTTGAAGGCGTTTACCGCGATAGATATGTTCTGGGATTATGGAAGGGCCTTGAAGGGCTGGTTTATGAATCTTTTAATGATAAGGTCTGTTTGATTCCACGATTTGAAATAGACAAAAGTTGGCCGGTATATTCAGGACATGACTTTGGATTAGTTAATCCGGCGGCTATCTTCTATGCCGGTAACCCAGGTACTGGTGATTTCTTTGCCTTTGCAGAGTATCTTCCTGGTATTAAACTGGGCTATTATGACCATGTACAGGCATTCAAGCAGATAACATCAGGTTATAATGTACTAAAGAGGGTTGGAGGCAATCATCAAGAGGAAGGGGAAAGACAAGCATATACAGCTCAGGGGTGGCCGATTAGCGAGCCGAAACACAGTCAGGACAAGGCGCTTCGAATTAAAATGGTGCAGGGGATGCACCGGCTCAATAAGATTTTCGTATTCAATGACCTCTCGAATTATATCAGGGAGAAGTTTAGTTTTGTAATCAAAGAAGACAAGATTGTGGGTGAAACTGGATTCCACATAATGTCTGCGGAAGGGTATCTTATGAGTGACTTCACACCTGAGACAGTCTCTCATGGTGAAACTCGACCAGTGAGTAATGTGACTGGAAGGACGTTAGTAGTGAATAATAGCAGGAGGTAATTGTGTCAAATAAGAATCCGCATGAGGCTAATGAGGCGCTTAAAGTGAAAACCTGTCCATTTCTGGCTAAAGGTTGCATAAAGCAGGACTGCTCTCTCTTCGTGCTGATGAATATAAAGTCCCTGGTCGGGAAGGCGGAGTCAGGTATGTGCTCTCTCCCTGCCCTCGTGTTGATGATTTCAGATATAAACAGGAAGACACAGCTCCCACAACAGAACTCGGCTTTAAGACTGCCGCTTATAAGGGGGTGACATTATGGGTGATACATGGAAACTGATTGATGACCGTAAAGACGCAATGACGGGGTTCTACAAGCAGGTAGACAACACCCGCAAACGGCTTAATCTTACACCTTTTGAAATGATTGACCCGCTCAGTAAAGCCCCAATGGACGATGTCGTAATCGTCACTGAAAACAAATCGGTAACCTATACCAAGCGCATTATCGCCGGACTAATGTCCTCCAACTGGCAGACGGTAGTAGAGGGGAGCATTACCGATAAAGAGGCCAGGAAGATAGAGCAGTTCATTGAGGATAACCTGGAACAGGCTGATGAGTATATACTGAGTAAGTATGGCTTAGCTGGTCTGGATACGTGGCTGACCAACCATGTTTGTCATACCTCGCTAATTGGTGTGCAGTGGATGTCTTTCCTGGAAGACAAGCAATATAAAATCCACTGTCTACCTGTTGATATGAGGTGGACACCTTTTGTGCTCAATAAGTTTGCTGCGCCAATAACTTTCAGGTCTAAGGATGATTTACTTCAAGAGCTCGATGACTATGAGAAGTTTGCCACAGATAGGGGCTTGATGTTCAATAGACCAGCAAACCTTAAGGATAATGACAACGAAGTACGCGATTACTGGGATGAAAAGAAGGGTGAACTCTGGGTAGAGAAGCAGATGGTGTTCAGTCAGAAAAACCCCTATGGCACGCTGCCCTTCGTGTTCGTCTGGCCACCTACGGGGTTTCTATTTCGGGATAAAGGCTATTTGGCCAGAGAATCACCCAGTCTGCTTTACCTTAATGAAAACTTGTACGACCAACTAAGCAGGCAACTTACCATTGACGCTACGCTGGGGTTTAATATACTCAATCCGCCAATGGAGTATGAGACGGATAATCCAGCTACCGATAGAGTATCCCGGCCAACACCAAGACGTGGCGAGACGCAGGAAGTCCCAACAGGTGAACTTCATAGACCTGTACCCACCCCTGATATAAACAGAGCTGAGTTAGCCAGCAGAGAGCAAGTCAGCCGACTGATGGATGAGGCTACGCCGATGACACCGAGAACTTATACTACGCCACCATCCGCCATCGAGGTTGCCACTGAGGTTGAGCTTCTGGATGAGCTACAGAACCCTCGCATTATTGCTCTTCAGATGTTCAAAGAGCAGTTGGCCAGGCTAATAATTGCGCAAGCCATTGTCATTACTAAAGGTGGCAGCTTGGAAATTGGGAAACAGGGCAAGAAGCATAATTTCAGTCTGGATGACCTCAAAGACCCCAAGCGGTACACGGTTTCCTATCGACTTATGAAGCAAAATAAAAGGCTGGCTATTGTGAATGAGAGTAGGGCATTGGCGCTATGGGGTAAGGCTCCTATGAAGTATATCTTGAGGGATGTGCTGTCTGTTGAGGACCCGGATGGCTGGGAGAGGGAGATGGAACTAGAGAAGGCGAAGCAAGCTAATCCAGCTATAAGTCTAGCAGAGATGGCGGTTCGCTATGCCGAAGAAGCTGAGGAAACAGAGGGCACAGAACAAGACCTCAAAAACTGGCAATCCATGATGCTAGTACATGATTACGTTATGCTCATGCGCCAAAGGATGCAACCCGCCCAACCTGCTGAGAGCCAGAATCTTCGTGAAGCTACCAAAGAAAGTGGTAATGCTGGGGGCTTGATTAAAATGTTGGGTCAAGGTGGTGGTGCTTTAGGGAGATTACCGTAGGGACAGGAGGTAAGACAATGAAGTGGAATAAAAAAATCTGCATTGAACATATTACGCAACTAAAGTCGCCCTTGGAAGAGACCATGCAACTACAAGGGAAACTACAAGGGAATGGGCATAAAACGACCTTGGGCCAGGTTGCTGAGAGGTTAAGGGGAATTCTCTCGAAAAGCAGGCCACCTGAGGAGTAATGGTAACTGAAACTAAAATCTCAACTGACCCCTTCAAAAAGCGCCTTAAGTTATTCAAGGATGTGCTTCAAGAGCGCTTTTATCAGCCAGAGGAGGCTAAAACCGACTTCGGTATCGACCTTGAACCTGGCTGGCAGGTAAAGCCTATTAAGTGGGAGTTGGCCGAAAGCGGTTTTGCTCTCGTCTTTAAGACTCCTGAAGGCTGGGAAATAAGGCCAGATGATACCTTTGTCTCACCGCAAGGGCGCACATTCACCAAGTTGGAACTTGAAGCCTTAGAGACCGAGCGGCAAAATGCGGCGCAATTAGACACGGAAGAGTTAAATGCGGCGCAATTCGAGAACCTCACTGTTGGTGAGATGGCTTGGGACATAAGCCAACTTCCTCCAACGACACCTTCCATTGAAGAACAACTCCGTAGCCTTTATCCTGAAAGATTCCAGCCGGCTAAATTTGATGAAGCAGGCAGGATTATTTCAGGGACAAGCTATGGCATACCTGAAGAACAATTAGCTCGAGTTGTGTTGGAACAAATAGCAATAAGGTTGGAAGAAGAACCAGAAGTCTTTTTACAAGATTTATACCAACGGGCAACGCAAGAAGAAGCCGCAGATTTCCTTAAAGCATTAGGTGTAACTCAGGGTGATATTGAGGCAGTAAGTGCGGAATTCACTCAACGGGAAAGTCTTGATAAAGCTATCGAAGCAGTCTGGCCAGGAATGGACATAGAACAGGTCTCTACGATGCTGGAACAGCGGCCGGCGCAGTTCATAGACCAGTTGCGTACTGGTGGCAGAGATAAAGAGAAGCAGGATTTACTTCGAGCTCTAGGCTTCTCCTGGGATGACATCAATGAGGTATTCAGGGTTCAGAAGCTGGTCGTGCCAGTAGATGGTATCAGAAAATTACTAACGATTGATATAACCTCTGGCAAAGCATTCGATGAGGTAGGTAATTGGGTAGGCAGCTATAACCAAATAACGCATGAGTTCACTAAAATGCCTGAAGAGAGTAAGGCAAAGGATGTTTGGGACGCTTTTCGCTTCGCTACGACACAACTCGGCCATCAGACTAAACAATTTTTTATCTCTACCTTACCGAAGATTCTGTACCGAGACCTGACTGATGTTGAGCGCAAACTCTACGGCGATGATTGGGCAGATAAGGTCAATGCCAATAATAAGACCATGCGTGATGACTTTGCTCGGATTGCTGGTCGAGCCAATATTGAAAATGATGAGTGGGTTACCAACCATCCTGAACTTCAGCCCAGACCTGAGTGGCAGAAAGGGGCTTTACAGGACTCGTCAATTCTTAAAGACCCGATGTATTGGGCTTATGAGTTTGCCTCGTCTGCTCCCTTTACTCTCGCTGCGATGGGCATAACCCTTGGTACTACGGCAATAGCGGGCCCGGTAGCTGGTGTGGCTGCCGGAGTAGCTTTTATGACTCCCGCACAGGCTTATGACATGGAGCAGATGATGCTTCAATACGGCGCACCAGAGGACAAGGCAGCTCAAATAGGTCTGGCGGTTGGCACATTCATGTCTTTGATTGAGGTGGCTGGCGATTTGCCTGTGTTCAAGATGATTGTGCCAGAACTGTTTGGCACAATCAGGAAGAATATTACTGAGGAGGTAGCCAGGGCGACTATCAAGGGACTAATTAAGAAGGGTATCCAAACTATCGGTGCGGTCGAGATAACCGAAGTCTTAGAAGAGATAGCACAGCAAGCGACACAGAACGCTGCACTAAGGACAGTCAAAGAGAATCAATCCCTCTTTGAGGGTCTTGACGAGACGGCTATCAGAACTGCCATTGCGACTCTTCCATTGGCACTTGTTGGTGGTGGTGTGGCCGTCAAATCTCAAATAAGCGAGGCGGTCAAGGATGGAATTGAAAACTTACCCGCAGGGCTTAAAAAGGCGATAATTAGCGAGCGAGGCGCTATTGAACTCCCAGGTAAAAAACCTATTCTTACCGAGCAACTATGGAACTCTCTGTCGGTGGAAGATAGGGTTTTACTGGCAAAGCAGGCCGAGCTTGAGGGAAAGATAGGGTCAAAGACGTGGACTGATTTGACATCTCAGGAGCAAGATGCCATAAGGATGGTCAGAGAAGAGATTGCTCCTGCCGTTCCTGAGAAGGTTACTGACCCAATAAATGCTCTGATTGAGGAATATAAAGCAACTGGACGAACAGCTACTCGTTACCCTCGCAAGAAAGAAATATCCGTAGATGGACGCACGATGTCTGAAACTGAAGCCATCACGAAGATGAGTCGTGTTGTAGAAGCGTCAAAAGTAGTACCTGGAAAGGTTACACCTGTGCCAGAGGTTACATATAAAGTATTAGGGCGAACTCCAAGTGGTGAAGCCAACCTTGTTCAATCGCCAGAAGGTGTTTTATTAGAACGAATAGCGACTGGAAAACAAACGGGGTGGTGGAAAACTATCGTTGGTGATACTGAGGTTATGGCTAAGACTCGTGAAAGAGTAATAGAAATTGCTCAAAAAAGAGGTTTGATATTACCAAAAGCCGAAGCAATAACTCCCCAAGTTCCTGTCACTGAACCCGGGATGCCTGAAGCTGGCTTGCAACCGAGTATGCTTCCTGAAGAGATAGCAGCTAAGGAAGTTACTCCACCTCCGCCGCCACCTCCACAATCAGTTACGCCTCCGCCTGTGCCTCTAGAACCGGCGCCGACTGGCACTGATATAACCCGAATTATAACTCAATCAAAAGAGCAGGTAAGACAGGATAAGGCAGGAGCAATTACAGGACTCTTCAGGAAAATCCCAGGCGCCAGGCAGCTACTGGAATTTGAGCAACCGGGTATCAAGATGGCTGGTGAAAATCAGAAAGTCCTGGAGGCTATGGTGGCTGAAAATGCTGCCCGTAGTGATGTCTCAGTCTGGGCTACTGGGACTAGGTTAAGATTGCTCAGGAATATAAGGGAGGTCTTTGGCAAGGGTGCCCTCAAAGGTGGCAAGGTTGATGCCAAGTTCTTAGGAACTGAGGAGCAAACTAAGAATCCTATCACTGGAACTCTCAAAGATATAGCTGATAATCCTGAACTTTACCAACTTTCGGAGGAACAGAGCAGAGTTCTGGCTGAGATTGAAGCTAGGAATGACCAGCTTTTAGATATCGTCGTTACTGGATACAATGCTGAGATTGGTAGATTTCAAGCGAAAGAGGGCGGTGCGTTTCTGCCTAATGTGGACATCTCTGAAGATGTGGTGGAATATCTCGGTAGCGAAATGAGAGCCGTGGCAATCGGCAGGGGTAAAACTCGTATCTGGCAGACAGCCAGGGATAGAATGGCTGGCAGGATTCCATTCACTCCCGAACTTGATGTCCAGAAACTTCTTGAAGGGCTGGACAACTTCAAGGCTTCGGCTGCTGCCGGGCAAACTTATCGGGCTGCTATCGGCGGGCTAACCAGATTGGAAGCGATGGAGAAGACCCATCCTGCCTTATTTAATAAAATGACGGCACTCCGCAAAAGGATACAATCTTTGCAAGGTAGTGCTGGGACTATTGAGTCAAATATCCACAAGGCGATATTTAATTTCCTGAATTCACCAGTTGAGGGAGCGGATTTACTTGAGTTAAGGGATAACCTTGATGTCAAACTAAAGACTGGCATCCGTAAGGGGCTTAATGTTGAGGCAATTCAGGATGAGATGGCAAGCGTGAGGGAGGAAATTAAGGCACTCAGACCAGCATGGGAAGCCGCTAACCTCAAGCCTTATGTCTTTATTCAAGAAGGGTTGTTCCGTTACTTCCCTGCCGAGCAAGCCAAGTTAATAATTGAATCTCGTAAAGTAAGTAGCAACCCCGCTCTCAATTTCGTGGAGCGATGGCGTGGTCAAGCCTTCTCTGGCGACTTTTCGCCTTTCGCTATTCAAGGCTTCATTGGCGTTCTAGCTGACCCCTGGGGTTCTCTGAAAGCGGCTGCGGGTGGAATCAGGACTGCTATTCAAACTCACGACTGGAATCACTCTATCAGTATTGAAGGTCTAGCTGACGATATTGCCAACAATCCTAACGAATGGTCGCAGTTTGCTTCTCTAATGGGGCGAGGATTAACTGGCACACCGAGGGAATATGCTGCGGGATTCTTGAGCAAGATACCTGGCTTTGATAGATTCACAGAGACGACTTATCTCACTGTTACTAGAGGCGGATTTAATCTCTGGCAAAGAACTTACAAAAATATGATTAAGCACGGCATACCAGAATTAGAGGCTAAAGTTGCTGCTGCGGATTTAGCCAGCAAAGTTTATCCACTGGTAAGTGCTGTGAGGTTGGGGCAATCACAAGCCAGGCACGCTTTCTTGAGGGCTGTGCCTACTTCATATTCATTTATCAGGCAACCAGCCAGCCTTATGGCTGAAGCGGCTAATGGATTAGGCAAGATAATGCTAAGACAACAGCTAACGGCTGCGGAAAGTCTAGCTGTGAAAACTGTGCTCACTGGCGCTGCTTCCGCACTGGCAGTATCGGCAACCAGCGCCGCTATTTCGGCTGCTGCTCAAGGTGGAGATGATGACGATATTTTGAAAGCTATCTGGGATGCCATAAACCCAGACCCCCACAATGGCAAGTTCCTATCTATCATTGTTGGCAAGACACGGTTTCCGCTTGGCGGGCCTTACCGAGCAATCTTCCGAGCAGTCTATCCCCAAGAGGTTGAAGGTTCTCCGATTCCTCTACCTTTTGTGGGGATAGGTCGTTATTTATCAAATCGTATCACTCCTTCTATCAGAACGCAGATAGACCTGTTATTGAATAAAGATTATTCTGGGCAGCAAATAGTCAAAGGTGATTTCCCTGAGAATATACTGCGCTTTCTAGCCTACGAATTCGAGGGTTTCTTACCTCTTACGGCTGGCGCAGGCGTTGAGGCTATCAGACAGGGTGAAAAATACAAAGAAAATATCTTCCAGCAGATGATAGGTCAGTTTATGGGCGTTAATCCAATTACTCTTGATAATACATATCTGGATAGACAAATCAGACAGCTAGGTTTGCCTAAAGACACTGAAGCCAAACCTTACTCAATTCAGAAGCCAGACCTTTACAATTCCAAAGACCTATACAGTGATGCCCGTTGGACAAAAGACATGACAATTAAGGAGATGAAGGCACAGGGTTTTGACCCCAAGATAATTGCTATTGCTGAAGCTAGGGACATTAAAAAGCAGTTGGATTTTATCCCCGATGTAGCTCTTATCAAGATAAACACTGACCCCGCAAAGGGTGATACATTCTTCCAATATGCCGAACAATGGTCTGAAAGAAAAAGACTTGTTGCCATTGGTGATGAAAAGAAACTAGAGGAATTTGATGAGAAGTATCCCTATGCCAATCTGGGCAATATGACCCAGAATGAATATGTCCTGCTTCAAAAGTATCATAATCTGGCCGATAAGAAGGCTCAGTCTGATTTCCTGAAAGAGCATCCTGAACTAGGGCTGGATAAAAGAGACGATTGGCTCAAGTCCCATCCTAAAGAAAATGCTCTGCTGGCACTTCATGGGCAGGCTAAGATACTCAGTCTCGGTGCGTATCAAGAGGTAAAGAGGTTGATTAAGGAACTGGATTATCCCGATGATGGGTTGCCTCCACTAACCTTACCTCCTGAGACCTCTATAGATACTCACTTCAAGTATGAGGAGATGGTAGCCGATGGTAAGCACGGAAGTTGGGAAGCTCAGTTACTACTCAAGCAGGATGCTCAAAAGGCTAAGGATGCTAAAGTTCAGTCCTATGTGGATTGGCGGACTGCGGAAGGTGCAGAATTGAAGCTATCCGATACTCCACTCGCCTCTCTGGAATTAAAAGTCAAGAACAGAGCGAACTTTGATAAACTTGATGGCTTCTCTGATAAAGATTCGCCTGACTATATTGCTGATGAGAAAGCCCGCGCCGAAACGGTTAAGAAGTTCAAGGCTGACAATCTTGAATTCGTTGACGATATGAGACGGATTGAAGCGATTGAGAAAGGAACTAATGAAGTTCCGATAGATGATAAGTTGGTCAATGCTCATGTGGGATATGGCAAGCTGATTGACCAGGAGAGTATCGGTTCATCCAGTGCTGAGGTGATGCTTTACCGAGTAGACAATGCTGACTACGATGCTTTCCGCACTGATACTGCTATCTGGGATAATCAGGCTCTTACTCCGCTTGACCGAAGCCGTATTCCTATCTGGCGGATTGATGTTAAGTATCGCAAAGAGGATGCGGAATACAATGCTATCAAAAATCCTCTTCCTGTCGAGCAAGTCAGACTTAGAGCCGAATATATGGCTACCCACGAAGCCTACCGCAAGGATGATAGACGGCGGGAAGCCTATAAGCTAACCAATTCTAAGACTGGTGAGAAGTTTCCTGATGCTCAGGTTGAGAATTATATTGGCTACTATGAACTGTCAGAAAAAGGGCAGGAGCGTGAGAGATTCCTGGTCATGAACGGTGGCAAAAACCCCGATAACCTCACTGGCTTTGCTAAGGCTATGCACGAGATAGCAGGTCTGGATATACCTCGGCCTGAAGATGTGCCTGACGTCCAGTATGACCTCATCTACAAGCAGTACAAAGAGGAGTTTGATAAACTGGCTGGCTTCAGTGATTTTAGTTCGCCACACTACATTGCTAGTGTGGCGGCTAGGGACAAGGCCGTCAATGTCTTACGCTTTGATGCAAATGGCAAGTACAGTGAGTTTGGGTTGGCGGAGTTACGGAGAAATGCCTATGGTCTTAAAGTCCCCCAGGAACAGATTGGAAACTATGTGGAGTATTATCGCATTCAGGGCGAGGGTAAGCCAGAGAATTATCCGGAGAACCTGGCTTACTGGGAGGATGACTGGTTCTTGATAGAAAATAAGCCTTTTTGGGAATCCCTCAAGGCCATCATGCGAAAAGACAATCCTGAGTGGGGCAAAGAAAAAGAAGCGAGTTGGAAAAAGGTGCCTACCAGGGAAATAGGCGCTAAGTACATCACCTATCTGAAACTGACGAACCAGGCCGCTAAAGACCAGTACCGCTTAGATAATCCTGACCTTGATAAGTGGGGGGTATCTGTTGGGATTTGGTCTGCGACTATGGCCGAAAAACGCAGAAAGTTGGGTTTAACTCCAACCGAGAGATTCAAGGAAAGTCTAGAAGAAGGATTAGAGGAATTCGGAAAAAGGTTAAAATAGAATGGCTGACATCATCACTATTAAGTTTATTGAGGATAAGATAAAATTCGTTGAAGCCGAAGGCTTTGGCGAGGTCACTATCAAAATCAAAAATGGTGCAATCTGGCGTGTGATTAACACGATAGATACGATAGTAAAAAACGGTAATGGCACACACCCTCTTGACAAAGGCGAAGAATAGTGCTATATTAGGTAATTAAATAGCGTTAGTCCTAAACGGAGGACGTAGAAGGACTGGTTGCAAAAGCCAGTCCTTCTTTGTTTTAGAGGTTATTATGCCAGTATCAAAAAATCAAAGAGCTTTAGCCTGTATTGCAGAAAGCATGATGGAGGGGAAGACACCCCATTCTTATAGTAAGCAGGCGCATCAGATGATGGAATCTATGTCAAAGGAAAAGATTCATGAGTGGTGTCATACCACTGATGAAGAAATAGCAAAGGAAAAGAAAAAGTAAAGGAGGCTATCAATGACCGTAACCACAGAAACCAGACCAGGCAGTAAGGCGACAGAGCCAGGGCAAACGAAAGGCTCCCTTGGAACTGTAGCCCCAGACCCTGTGGCTGGTCAGGTATCGTCAGATGAGGCAAACAAACCGATATACAGCCAGAAGCAACTGGATACTCTGTTGCACTCCACCAAGTCTGAATGGGGCAGGAAAGTAACCGAGGCTGAACGGCAACGGGATGACTTCAAAGCTCAGGTGCTGGCAAAGAGTAACGAAATCGAGGATGTTCAGGCCGAACTGAAAGCGGTGGAGCAAAGAATAAAAGACCTGTCCAGCGATGACCCCAAGAAGTTCGACCTACTGGAACAGGAGCGGCTTCTGAGGGAAGAGCGTAGGAAATTAAAGGCTGAGAAACAGACGTTGGAAGCTGAAAAGCAGACACATAGTGAGCGCATCAAAGTGGCCAATGAGACGATGCGGGAAATCCATATTTGGAATATCTCAGCAGAATATGACAATGCCGACCCAGTGAAACTCAAAGCCCTCTGCGATTCCTTTGAGGCCAATTCCGAGGAGCAGATACGGAACGCCGCTGATGCACTCTGGACAAAGAAAACGACCAACGCTAAAAGTTTACAGAGTGAAGCGACTGAAACGCCGAAGCCTTATTCTGGACAATCCTCTGGTGGTAGTGGCGGCAGAGTACCAACCTTGCAGGAACTAAAGGCATCCCCGCCAGAGGAGACGGAAAAGAAAGTAAAGTCTGGGGAGTGGGTACTTCCTAATTGGGTAGGATAATGCTACTAATCTTTCTTGACCAGGTGTTAAACGATGCCCAGAAGCACAAGGGGCACATTATCGTCAGGAAGCAGAACTGCAGAGGCTGCCATCAAGTTCTGGCTGTGGAAATCACAGACAAACTGGGACAGCGTGGCGAATACTGGGTGGTCAAGGATGCACTCCGTTTCAAAAATGGCGTGGACTTTCTCTATAGGAAAGAGGTGTGGTTTGGCAACCTAATCAAGTGTCCTAACTGCGGCATCGAAGGCAGATTGCCAATGGATAAACCACTGGCAGCAGACCAAATATCACAACCGAAGGAGGTCAAGAATGGCAAAGCCACGAACACTATTGCCGTCTAAGCCTGGCAAGGAGCATCTACTTATCAGGCAAGTTAGGCGAGGCATCTCGGGCCCGGAGACGATTGTTGATGCTCTGGCAGGTATGCAAAATACAACTTCCGCATCTGGCTTTCTGAGTGGCGGCAATATTATCAGGAAACCGGACTACGTGGAAAGGGAAAACCTCAGTGAGGAAGACCTAGTTCGCCTGCGCTGGATACGTAAAATCCTCAGCATCGTGATAGAACCTAACCAACTCTCCATGCGTTCCACGCCAGAGATGGATAGGCGTGCGCTGGTGAGCAAACTCAACAAAGCACCATTGTCTACTCTAATCCGCCTTCTGCCGCAGAGCCTGAAGGACAAGAGTGCAACAGAGCTTAAAGAGGTCTTGGGCAACACCACTGACCTCATTACCGATGATGAGAAGGCGGAGATTCAGGAACTTTACAGGGATGTTAGTCCATAATATTAAGGAGGAGAAGCTATGGCTACAGGAACTACCGAGTTTATCGACATTACTACAGTCGATGTCTTTTTACTGGAACAGTGGGCACAGTCAGTAAGTCGAGCCAGGGGGAAAAAGCTGGTTTTTGCTGCCCATATTGACCGAACACCGGAAGCCGAATTAAAGCCAGGACAGATTTACCGCAGGCAGCGGGTTAGCCATCTAGCAGCTAGGTCGAAGTCGGCGAATGCGGCAATTTCCTATGAGACGGTCACGGAGTCCGAGGATACGCTGACTATCAACAACTACTACTATGCCGCCTTTGCCGTGGAGGATGTCATCACTAGGATGGTCAAGGTCAACCAGATAACTGCCTATCTTCCAGAAATTGCCTATGCTCTGGCCAAGCAGGAGGATGACGACGTGGCGGCACTCATTGATGACGGCACGTTCACCAACACAGTGGGAGTACTGGCTACTGGACTTACCTACGATAACTATGTCAGGTCTGACCAGTATCTCCAGGACGCTGAAGCACCAGAGGATGACAGGGTAATAATTATCTCCCATGCTGAAAAGGCTTATGCCATAAAGCAAGACCAGTTCATCAACTCGCAATATGTCAAGCTTCAGGAAGGCAAGTCGAATACTGGCTTGCTGGGCGGGATTCTGGGCTATCCAGTCTTCGTTACTGGCAACACCAACGGCTCAAATGCGGCTGGCCACGACAACGTAATGATGCACAAGAGTGCCATCTTTATGGCACAGCAAATGAGTCCGCAGGTGGTCACTGGATGGGACCAGGACTACTACGCTGCCAAAGTATCAGCAATGGAGACCTATGGTATGGCAATAGTCGGTGCCTATAGCGACCACGCTGTCTGGATGAAAGGACTCTAGGGAAATGCTCGCCTAGCTGATAAGGCTACTCCGAGGGCGAGGGTAAAAAAAGTGAGGAGAAGGAGAAAATGCCAAGACAACTTTTTATAGACGACCACATTGAAATGCGGGGGGATGCCTTGCATCGCTCGAACATGGACGGCCCCTGGCAGGAGACAAAGCGCCACGATTGGGATAGGTTCACCGGTATTGCCATAGACTCGACAAATAGATGGGCAGTTGAGGCCTCATTGGGAACTGGAGACACTATTGCTATCAGTGAGGTTCAAGGTGGGTCGGTGCTGATGACCACAGGGTCGGTAGACAATGACTCTGAAATGCTTTCGACAGCTATCATCTATTCTGCTGACAAGAAAGCTATCTGCGAATGGCGAATCACTATCACCGATGTCTCAGGGACAGGACTCTTTGTAGGGTTCAGTGATGCTAAAGTAGAGATTAACAATTCTATCGCTATCCATTATCCCGATGATACCCTGACGACGGTAGCGACCAACGCTGTGGGCTTTGTCATTGATGCCGACCACTCAACTTCAAGCATCATGTGTGAGGGGGTCAAAGCTGGAACTGATGCTACATCAGACGACACGGACATCGATTGGGCAGATGGAGAGACCAAAGTTCTTCGTGTAGAGTTGGATGTGGATGGCAATGCTGTCTTCCTCGTGGATGGAAACACTGTGGGGTATGTCGCCAATGCAGTGACTGATTCAACTTTACTCTGTGCGACAGTCCAGGCAATCACTAGGGCTAACGATGGCTCCAACACGGTCAGGCTACGCAGTTACGACGCATGGCAGGATGATTAGGAGCTAAATGAAACAACAAATAATATGGCACATTCCTGAACCGGGAGCGCCGTTGCCATACTTTTATGCCTCTCAAGATTACGTGCCTGAAAAGGTAAGGCTGATGGCAGGAATTGCTCCATCTAGCGATTGCGAAATAGACATTCGTGATGATGGTGTATCTATCTTTGCCAACCGCATCTCTGTTATAGAGAAACGAAGCACCGTCTATTCAGAAATCGGTTACAACAACCTGAGTGGCACATTTACGGTTGGCGAATTCATCACGGGCGGGACATCATCTGCAAGGGGAATCATCATATCCAATAAGCGGGGCAATATCGAACTAACCCTTGTCGGTGAGATTAGTTTCTCAGTCAATGAAACCATCACTGGGGCAAGCTCTGGCGCTACGGCAACCGTACTGAGTTTTTATCGCGGGGGCAATCCAGTGACATACACAGCACCAACAGCCAAAAACGGGGCTATCCTTTCCGCAGGTGAAACTTTGGAGGAAAACGCTGAAGATTTCCCGTCATCTGTGCCTACTATTGAGGCTGGTTCTATCTTGACCTGTCACGAAATTGACTTGAAAGGCGCTAAGAATGTGACAGTTCAATTAGAAATGGAATCTACTGACGATGACGAGGAGGAAGGTGAATAGGAGGTGTCAATGAAATAAGTCTTTGTGGTGATAGACAATAAACAATCACGGCAAAAGCCTTTTCAGAGTTAGGCTCTAAATAAACTCAATAAAAAAAGGAGATAAACAAAATGGCATTCAAAGCAAAACAAAGACAGGTTACCGCGGGGCTAATCGGAGATGGTGACATCGACTATGCGTCTATGTCCAAACTGGGACAGCTTTATACTGCTGACTGGAAAAATTACCTGGTGGCGAATGGGAGAATCTATAACGCCCATATCGGTACGCTCACTGCTGGCGCTGATGTTGGACTGATTGTCGGTGGTGGCAACGGGACTACGGTAGATTCCGACCAGCCCGAAATGATAATCGGGGTGGATGCCGGTTACTATCTTGTGCCCATTGACATCAAGGTCATTTGCGATGTGGACATTGACGCCAACGATGAGTATGGTGAGATCCTTATCTTCGCAGACCGAACAGCGGCTCCGCCGACGTCGGCAACTGGTACGCCAGGAGTGGTGACGCCGGTCAATGCACTGGATGGCGGTGCGGCGTTCCCGGGGCGGTGTTTTGGTGGTGTAACCACTGACATCACTGACCCTGTAATGGATGAGTTCCTTGACTTAGCGTATGTGAACGCTGCCGAGTTTGTCAGCAACGGTTCTGCCACCAACTTGACCAATGGTATCGTTTATAATTTGAGAAGCCATTATGCGCCCGACTACCCAGAGTATCTGGCGGGGCCCTGCAGTATTGTTATCTGCTTCGGCGGAACGGCTGCAGTGAATGGCATGATAGCCTGTAAAGTTGGTGTAGTTCCAGCATCTTGGTTCCCCGTAAGCTAACCAGCACAATTTGGATAAGGTGAGGGGGTAGGGGAACTAATCCCCTACCCCACATTCCTATTTAAGGACGATTAGATGGATGTTAAAGTGCTGGAAATAGCAGAATGGGTGACTCCTGCGACTTGTTATCATATCAATCAGGTGGGTGACTACCGCTTAGGCAAACACACTTATCAGAGGGGATATTATTCTTATCACGGGATGGATGGTTTTACCTTCTTTCGTGCTAGACATCCGCTTGAAGCTACTACTCTATTACAACAACGCCCTGGCAGAGTAAGTTGGCGCGAGTGGATGGTAGACAGTCCTACAGATTACAGGGCGATGCAGATATACGCCCAAGCAGCTCGTGGGAAGGTACTTACGACTGGCTTAGGCTTAGGTCTGGTTACACAAGAACTTTGCAAAAACCCTAACGTTACAAGCATTACAGTCATTGAAATCAGCCCTAATGTCATTGAACTTATTAAAGGCTACCTACCTCAAGACTCCCGTATCCAACTCATCTGTCAGGACTTCTGGGATTTTATTGAGCGGGATGCCTCTTGCTGGGACACAATTATTGTGGATATATGGGTTTTCTGGGGGTGTGACCAGCAGGTAAAAATCTACAAAGAGGAAATAGTGCCAGAAAACAAAAAACTTAAAGCGAAATATCCAGGTACTCAAATCTTTTTTCACGGCTTTGCAGGTATGCCGACTCTGGAGCAGATAGACCAGGCGTTGGCGCAAGGTGATGATGTTGACCCTATGATTTACGGACTTGGTAAAAATGGCACAGGAGGTTAGACGATGAAGCAATTAGAATATACAACGGGGGCTACAACAGTTCAAAGCAAGGAATTCACTGAAGTGCCTGGAGAGAAAATTCGTTTAGTAAATCAGCATGATTATCTGGAATTCTTGAATTACAGCATATCTGAATTGATTGCTGTTATTTCTAAGCTCAATGAGGCTGTAGATAGTTTGCGGAGCGATATGCGGCAAATTAGAGTGGGCAATGAGGCCTTTGTCTACGGCGAAAAAGTGACGGAAAGCGATGAAGTAGACCAGGATGAAATAACGGAGGAAAAAGAAGATGCCTAGTCTAAGAGAACTTTTTGAACATATTGTAAGTAAAACGCCAGATATTGTGAGCAGTGGTGACAACAAAATATTGGCGGCAGCGGCCGACTATGCCGCTGAGGATGTCTTATCGGAAAACGCCACCGCCGCTTCGCCTTTTTTGTTCTCGAATATGGCTAAAAAGGATGACGGGGCTGGCGAGATAATTAAGGCAATTCTGTTTCTTTCTGTTGCTGACATTACTCCAAGAATTAGTCTTTTTCTATTTAACCGCCCGCCTACCAGTGTTCTCACGGATAACGTGGCTAACACCGCAGTAAGTCTTGCCGACCATCCGGCGTTTGAGGGACAAATAGATTTCGTTGCTACTGAAACGTTGGGAACTGGTGGTTCGGTCTCTGTAGTTACCACAAGTACTTCTGGGAATCTTCCCTTGCCTTTTAAGTGCGTTACCAGAAGTCTTTGGGGAATTGCCGTTACGAGGGACGCCATAACTGGTGAAGCGGTTGGCATGACCTTAAACATTAAATTACAAGCACGGAGGTTTTAGTGCTACCATCACTAGCGACACAGTACGTCAGGATGGCTTCTACTCCTAAATATGTCCCCAGAGCGGGAGATGGTTGTGTCCTATGGTTGCCAGGTCAGGATGATGCTCAGAGTGCTACCATCCGTGACAGAAGTGGGAAGGGCAACAATGGCACAATAACTGGCGCAACGTGGGGAAGACTGCCTAGGGGACTCTGGTATCTGGACTTTGACAACGTAGATGATGTTGTCAATTGCGGTCATAATGCTTCGCTGGCACTAACTGGAGATATGACCTTCGAGTTCTGGGTTAAGCCAAACTCAACAGATGCCACCAAAGACGTCTTTAGCAAAGCTGCTTTCCAAGTAGATGGCTTTGAGATTTATCTAGGATATAATGCTGGTGCTGGTCGGCATCAGATTTATTACCGTACTAGTCAAGCGTTGGCAAATCAGACTTCTGCAACCACAGCTAGTGAAAGTCTACAGGTTGGAGTAATACAGCACGTGCGAGTAACCAGAAGTGGTGCTACGGCGCTTTTCTATATCAACGACATTCTTGTGAGCAAATCTGAAAATGGTACACACATAGACCCTGTAGCCAATGCAGCCAGAGATTTGCTTATCGGTAAAGCTCCAGTGAATAACGCTCCTCTAAATGGGAGTCTTTACTTGCCAAGGGTTTACAATGCCGTGGTTAACTCGCATTTTAACCAAGAAAGACATCTTTTCGGAGTATAAAATATGAGAATAAAAATAATCTTTCTATGGATAGAGAAATAAAGGAGGTGAAGTATGGCAGAGTTTGCAACCTACATGGAGAACGTTATTATCAACCTGATGAGAAATACGGCTTTCACTCAGGTAGCGGCTTATGTAGCATTATTCACATCAACGGCGACTGCTGCTGAGCTTGAGGCTGGCACCCTTACTAATGAGGTTAGTGGAGGTGCTTATGCTCGGCAGTTGGCAGGATTATCAGCACCTTCGGATGGAGCAAGTTCTAATGCAGCAGAGATTACCTTTCCTACGGCTACAGCAAATTGGGGCACGGTAGCCTTCGCAGCCTTGATGGATGCCTTAACTGCTGGTAATGTCTTGATGTATAGCCCTCTGGATGCCAATAAAGTAGTAAACAATGGTGATACCTTCAAGATTAACCTTGGCGACCTTGATGTAACTGTAACCTAGGAAGCTCAGGAGCTTAAATGGCTGATACTGGTGTAAAGTATCCTGCTACGGTTAGCACTATTCAGGAAACAGGGGATGACAATGACTGGACAACCCCTGCCAATGTAGGAGCGGATGATGCTGCCTATGCCTCTATTACTGCTGCCAGTTTTGATGCTAATGACCTTTCTTATCTTCTAAAAGCCACTAATCTCAGCATGGGGGTGCCTTCGGGAGCAACCATCAATGGTATCCTTGTTGAAATAGAAAGGTATCGTGCTG